>CDYS01009478.1_pt1 | contig 59745 bp, 71 predicted proteins | sample 557491 | NCBI WGS metagenome assembly CDYS01 (sample SAMEA3182057, study PRJEB8094) | gut metagenome | biome: human; feature: gut; material: Stool; isolation source: human stools | place: Canada | collected 2012-11-26
CGTGCGTGTGTGCGCGTTATATTTGCTACGCTGCCATGTGTAAAAAAAATAAAAATGTGTAAAAAGCACTTGACAATCTATCGCACATGCTACACAATGTAGCCATAAACCGATCACACAACTACATCAAGGAGAGCGAGCCATGTATTACATTGCCATTAACAACAAGTTGACGCCTGTTACCGCCAAGACATTGCGTGGCGCCAAGATACAGGCAACCCGACGTGGTGCGGACGTCGTATATGAGACGCGCGAGAGCGACCGCAAGGACAGGTATACCGGAGAGGACGTTAATGCACTGATTAGCGTAGCCAAAAAAGGATTGCACTGGACAACAAACAGTATGGGATATACATCCCGCATAAGCCCTGACAAGTGGTTTGATGCAGACGCCTTTATTGATTTCGTTCCGTCCGCAGAATTCCAGGTATAAGGAGAGATATCATGTATTACATCAGAACAGGTGATAGCTACAGGCAGCTTACAGCCAAAACGTTGCGTGGTGCCAAGAGACAGGCTACACAGGCAGGGTGCAACAAGGTCTATGAGGTGTGTAACAGCAAGCTTATAGACAGTCGCACGGGGAAAGTAATCAACATGCTGTTATGCGTGTCAAGAAAAGGCGACATGTATACGTACCGAAACGGTGGTTTTATTGATATGGCTCCGCACATATGGTGCGACGGCACGGATTTTTTAACCTTTTTGCCGGCGGGAAGCCAACGCCCATAACGATTATAAATAAATGTTATGTATTATATTGACACTAAAACATCACTGACTGGACGATACACTCCGATAAAGGCCGGCAGCCGGCGTCAGGCAAAACAGATTGCAGACAGCTTGACACTCCCCACGGATAAATCCGGGGGATTCTCGGTTCACTGACCGTTGCCCGCAAGCGGGTCTTGCACAGTCTCCCCGAGCGTTAGGTTCGGGCGTGTCCCGCCCTACCATGTAAGGTGTTTTGAGCACCTTTTCGCAGTATGCCCCGATGACGGGTTGTTTGTCAATCAAGCGAGAGTGAGTGTTTTTGTTTTGCAAAAATCTGCGTATAAACCACTATGGTAGTTTTTCATTTGTTTGATAACCAAAAAATACTATCTATCTTTCAATGGAAAGTTTTGACACATATTGGATACCATTTTCAAGACGAATTCCCAATTCTCAATCGTTTTTGCGTTTAAAACGCCTTCATAAATCATTCCCTTTATGCAATTTGTAATAAACGCCGATTTTTCTTCTTTCGCCTTGTTTAGTAAATATAAAAACAATTCGTAAGATTCTTCATCGTAAATACAAATTTTTTTGGGTTCCTCATTTTTTTTGTAAGTAAACAGCGCAACGGTGTACGAGACGCGCATATCGGATTGCCAACTGAAAAACCGCCTGTATTGTGTGGCGTATAAAAAATATGGAGAGTGGACAGACTGTGACAACTATATACAACTTGTGCCATCGCGCGCATTGCCAGCTTGATAAACCGGCCATTTGGCCGGTTTTATTTTGGCAAAATGAAATAAAAAAAGTGCAAAAAAAACTTGACAATGCCTTATACATGCTACACAATGTAGCTGTTGATTAACCAAAAGGAGAAACGAAATGAACTTATCGAGCATTAAAGAGCTGCGCATAATAAAAACAGATACGCAATTCGAACGGACGAATTACCGTGTTCTTGCCAGTTATACAGACATCGGTGTGTACTCTAACGGTTATGTCGGCAATATAACGACGGCCAGCGAGCACTCCATAAATGACGCTCTGAAACACTTCAACGAGCTGTCTGACATTCTGGTAAAGGACATATGCTATGTTTCGATCAGACGGAAAGAAGGCGACCGGTATCAAGTATTTTATCGCTACGACACCGGGGAACACGCGAAAACCCAGTTCGTTCACGTAAATTACCGCGGTGACTTGCTGTCCAAGCTGTCGGAGTATTTCAACATGCCGTGCGATTTTTACCCGACATTCATAGGATATATCAACGATATTGACATTCAGGAGCTTGTAAATTCCATTGACATGTCATCCGACGACAGACGCGAAGACATAGAAAGCCTGCTTGAAAACCTGACAGACGGTGGCGACGTGCAATATCAGGGTGAATGGTATCCGGACCGTCTGATTGCCGAAAACAACTTTACGGATTACATAAAAGAACTGGTCAGTGAATGCTATAACCTTGATGACGTACCGAACTTTGTAGAAATAAACTGGGAAGCTACGGCCTGCAATTGCAAGATTGATTACTCCGCCATACTCATAAACGGCACAACGTATTATTACAGGTGACAGCATGAAAACCATAACACTGTACGAGTTCAATGAGCTATCCAAGGAAGCGCAAGATACCGCCATCAGAAACTATTGTCCGCATTATGACATGGATTTCGTGATCAAGGAGGAAACGGAAACGCTTGAAGAGCTTGGGTTTACGGATGTCAGCCTGTGTTACCGCATCAGTTTCTCGCAAGGCGACCACGTAAAGACGAACGGTGACATATCGTTCGCGGACGCTGTAAAACTGACAGGATATAAACTGTCAGTTTTAAAAACAAAAGTCATAGATGACTGGGTGGAACTGGAAATAACAGGTTCCCGCGTCAATGTCAGCTGGTATTACGACCGTGATCTCAACTATGTAGACGCGACAGTTGCCGCAGTCGTCAGGGAGCTTGAAGACTGGATAGAAAGAAACGACAAGGCAATTTACCGCCGGCTTTCGGATGAGCTGATGGAGCAGTTGTCGGATGAATCCAAGCGTGCCGATCTGGAAGCGTTTCCAGACACGTGGTATTTAGAAAACGGTATCAGGGCGCTTATATAACCAAAAGTAATATGCCCTAGAACGCGTTTAAAGGCCCTTCAGAGCGTTTTCAGGACTTCAGGCTAGGGTAGTACCCACCCAACCGTAAAAACGCAATACAGGCCGTTCTGACGCGTTCTAGGGCATTCCAGCCAAAGGAGAACGATCATGCATTACACAGAACTCAACAGGGAAGCACAACTTCGCGCATTGTCAGACGCCTGTTCCACTTTAGCCAATGACAAGGACAAATACACGCCGGTAATAGACAAGTTCGTCAAATCGGATCCTGACATTCACAACGCGGTATGCTCCGGCACCGTTACCGTGGGCTTATACCTTGTCAATGACGAAATACCCTTTTCCGTCTGGACGTGCAAGGATGCAAACCGCGATTTGCTGAAACGCATTTCCGTCTTGTCGAACAGACTGGATGAAGCCCTGAAAGATGAATTTCTGTATTGGTCAACCCTTGCCTGCGCATATCCCCAAGACGACATGCTCATGGGCCTTGTGATGAATACGGATTACAACGAGGACGGCACTATCGAACAATGCCAAATCCCCCTAGAACGCGTTTAAAGGCCCTTCAGAGCGTTTTCAGGACTTCAGGCTAGGGTAGTACCCACCAAACCGTAAAAACGCAATACAGGCCGTTCTGACGCGTTCTGAAGGCATTTACAAGGAGCAAGGACATGATGATCAAGATATCGTTTCGAAATTTCAATTTCTATATTTCAAAGGATGAGGTGGCAACTTTCGTTTCGGACGCAGACCCGGGCGACAGGACAGCAGGCTACCGCGTGTCTTTCTGCTGGCCCATCAGAACGCCGGCTGGCAAGATGACAGTTACCCTTTTCGAACGACTGGCAGACTAGAGAAAGCTGCCGGCAGCAAACAGCGCGTCAGGGAAAAGCCTGACGCGCTGTTCTTTTTTCAAACGATACCGACTTGCAGCGCTTTGTGCCGTCCATTTTCCAAGTTGTCAGGTGCGACTAGCAAAAGTTTCCCGTAAGCAATATTGCCTGTAGGAAATACACAAGTTTTTTTTGTAAACGCTTTATCGACGGCGCAATTTTTACCTTTGTAATAACGGGCGGAAAGTACTTGGAAAATTTTTTATTACTGTATAAATTTACAGTATAATTTTTTGTTTCCTGCTCAATTTCATTAATTCCAAAAAAAAAAAAATCAGAAATGTACGAAATTTAATGGAATTTACTACAGTATTTAACACACAATGAAATTTTAGATATCCAACCAATAACGCGTAAATAAAAATTGGCTACCTAAATTTTCATCAGATGAAAAAAAATATTTCAACTCAAAAGGCGCCTCACGAATGTTTATAAAATTGTCATATATTTTTATTCCACATATATCTAGGTTAAAGTAAAATAATCGAGGTACTTGAAAAAAATCAGCAAAAATATATTGTCATGCAAATTTATTCGTGCTAGAATGCCACTGTCTGTAACATTTTATGAAAGGATCCGATATGAAAAGGCGGCGGAAAAATGTCCAGTCGGACTACGACGGTAGCTTGTACGGAAGCACGCATTTGCCGAAGATGCTGTATGCCATGACGTGGAAAATAGATTATGACAGGCTGTCTCCTGTCATAGTGAAAAGCAGGTTGAATGAAGGGGATATCATGTCAAATCTGATGCATGTGTCCTGTCTTTTCTGTCCTGCGCTTGTAATAAACGGATGGCCGGTTGCCTATATAGAAGGGGCGGAAAATCCGTCCATTCACCCTCTCCTGAATGGACGGGAGCTTGTACCTTATCCTGGCATACCGGAAGAATACAAGGTGTGTATGGAAGTCGTGGCAAAGGCGTATGGCCTGACTGTTAGCGACGGGACGGCAGAATATCCTGTTCTGTCGGACAGGCCGGACACGTGGCTCATGTCCCGTATAGAGGGGACACGGCAGACCGGTATGCAGCCACAGGCGAAAGAGCTTGTTGAATCCATATGCGAGATTGTGTACAGAACGGAATATGGCTGCAATGCGAACAGACAGATCAAGCAGAGAGTGGCGACGGTAGAATGGGCCAACCGTATGTATTTCTATCTGATGCGATATATGAAGAAAGAAGGGTATGCCGGCATTCTGGGAACGTTCGTGGAATGGATGAATGAATTTGCATTGCACGTGACGGCGGAAGAAGCGGTGGGAGTGACATCTTACTGGAGAGGCGCGAAACCGTACGAAAACAAGGCACCGTCCGTGTCGAGATATGATGCATGGCCTTTACCGTATCAGGCAAGACTTGATCTTTATATGCGACTTGTGCCACAGGGCGGCAAACCGTTTCCGCCACCGGCTACTGAAGTGGCATGGCACGAGGCGCATGAGAGACAGACGGCGGAAAAGAGAAGGGCGGAAGCGAGAGAGCGGTATGCAAGAAGCAGAAAGGCGGCCAGAAAGGCGAAACCGGCAGCGTACGGTGACACACTGGATGACATACTGGAGGGCATGACGGTAACACGCCCAAGAAACAAGGGCTTGATAGCGTTGAAGAACGGACAGCGCATACTGACTTGCTGGCCTTCACCGTACCGGGAGCAACTTGTCGATATGCTGATGCCGGTCATACAGCAGTTTATAGACGAAAAGAAAGAGGAACTGGTGAAGATGCTGTGAAATGAGTGGTCATGCATGGCTCCGTAATGTAACATGTGAAGTCACGACATGTATCGAATGAATGGGTACGATGGATAAAGACAACATTACCGCAACGGGATCCGTACAGGGCGCGTCCCAGACACCGGCGGAAAAAGGGACGACGGAACACAGGCTGTGGGGAGCGAGACAGGAAGAATGGGCTGCATTTTCAAAACTGGCGCTGCCTGACATCAGGCCGATCGTTTCCAATCCGAACATTCCGACACTGGCGTCAATCAAGGCGGGAAAGCCCACACGAGGCGGAAAGACGTGGCTCAAGGTGCCGTCACGGAAGTACACGTATTCCGACATCGTGTCCGTATCCGGCTTCAAGGGCTGGCCGTCGTACAGGACGACGGAAGATGACATCAGGCAATGGTCGATTGATGCAGACCTTGGCTTCGGGCTGGTAGGCAATCTTGTGAAGGCCATTGACATAGACATTGACGATCCTGTGCTGGCCCAGTCGGTTGACGACTGGCTGTGCCGGTATATGGACGCCGATCTTCCGTACAGGTCAAGGACGAACTCGCCAAGAAAGATGCTCGTTTACCGGCTGAAAGACCCGGAAAAAGGCAGAAGCAAGATAGTGGTGCCTATGCCGGAAGGGATGAAAGGGCAGGTCGAGTTTCTGTTTGACAAGAGTTTTTTTGTAGCGTGCGGACGCCACCATACCGGGGCGTTGCAGACGTGGACGGATCTTCCTGAACGCTATGAGGACTTGCCTGTACTGGACAACGCCCGGATAGAGGACATGATAAACGCCTTCATAGCGGAGTTTTCACCGGCGTCGTCTCCTGTTTCGTCCTCACTGTCTTCGTCAGTGGCGGTAACGGACAGACAGGCATCACAGGTTGACGTGGAAGACGACCTGTACAGGTTCGTTCTGGATTCTCCGTGGTTCAATGGCATCGGGCCATCGGGAGAAGTGTATGTCCTGTGCCCGTGGCGGGAGAGCCACACGGCAAAGGACGGCAAGGCGGATGAGACGGTGTTTTTCCCGAAAGGGCTTGGTGGACGGGAGCATCCCGGCTTCAAGTGTATGCACACATCGCACGGCCCGAAGAACATAGCGGACTTTACGGCGGCGATAGGCTACGTGCCGGAGGACTTTCCCGTAGCAAGGATAACCGACCCGAGACCTTCACTTCACCTTTTCGAGAGAAACAAGCTCGGCATTGCCAAGGCGTCCCTGATAAACATCATCAATGCGCTGCGCTGGCTGAACGGCCACGAGTTCTCGCTGCGGTACGATACGTTCGAGGACGCCATGTGGGTAAGGACGGACGCGAGACCGTGGGAGAGAGTCAACGACAGGCACTATGCGGACGCGGCCATGAAGCTATATACGCTGTGTCAGCTTGACGATCCCAACATAAACAAGTTGAGACAGGCGTTTGACGTGGTATCGGCAGAGAACAGCATAGACACGGGACGGATGTGGCTGGAAGGCACGACATGGGACGGTGTGGACAGAACGGACGCCCTGATGAGGGCCATGTCGGTGGACGATACACCTTATTCGAAGGCATGCATAACCTATTTCATGACCGCAATGGCGGCAAGGCTCGCCAACGACACGGGAACGGGCGTGCAGGCTGACATGTCGCTCGTGCTGGCGTCCCGGCAGGGAGACAACAAGTCCACTTTCCTGAAAGCGCTGTCACCCAGACCGGAGTGGTACACGACGGTGGATATGGCGTCACGGGACGCCGATACGGCGCGACTGATAAGGGGCAAGGCCATCGTGGAACTGGCGGAGCTGCGCGGCATGATGGGCCGGGAAGCGGAGGCGATACGGGCATGGATGACGGCGACATATGACGAGTATGTCAAGAAGTACAAGGAAGAAACGACGCGGAACCCGAGACGGTGTATTTTCGTCGGCACGACGAATCACAGACGGTTTCTGGTGGACCCGACAGGGAACAGGCGATGGTTGCCGCTTCCCGTGGCGTCCTTCTCTTCATCCGGGCGGCATCTCGATGTCGAATGGGTGGAGAACAACAAGGCCCAGATATGGGCGCAAGGGTACGCCCTGTACAAAAACGGCGGTATTCGGTGGCGTCAGGCACAGACGCTTGCGCAAAACGAGCATGACAAGTACCGGCAGCATTCAACCAACGAGCTGATGGTACTGAAATGGCTGACGGAGACGAATTGTACGAGGTTCAGGACGCTGGACGTTCTGCAAGCCTGCAATATACGGGTGAAGTATCCGCAAGAAATCGAGGCGTATCTTGTATCACTGGGCTGGCGGGAAGAAAACGGCCTGTGGACGATATCGCTGTATTGACTGTCAATCAACAAGGAGAACGAAATGGAAGTGAAAATATCGGTGGCATTGAACGACAACGATGAACAGGAAAGGGACATGATCCTTGCCCTGTGCGATCTTGTCAGCAGAAAGGTTAACGGACAACCGGCCATGAACGGGACGACGGCAGCCATCAGGACAGGAAGAACGAAGGCCCGTCAATCATACTCTCAACCGGAGCCGAAACAGGCTGCCGCACAGCCCCATGCGGAAGAAAAACCGGAGCCACAGACACGGGCACAGGCACCCTCTGATGACACGGCGACCATGACAACGGAACAGTCCCATGCGGAAGAAAGACAGGAGCCACAAACACAGGCACCCTCTGATGACACTACGGTGCAGGATGACGAGCTGGACTATACAAGGGACATCCGGCCACTGGTCATCAAGCTGGTTCACGTGACAAGTCAGGAGTTCGTGATGAACTTTCTGAAAACCAAGTTCGGTATCTCATCTGCCATACAGCTTAAAAAGGATGAATACCGCGCAGCGAAGTTGATGCTGGAAGAAGCGATAAACATGAACACTACAGGAGAATGAGATGAAAAAAGGAATGGTATTGAACATGGACGGTGACTGGCTGTGCGTCATCAATGTCGGAACGTATAACACGCACTGCATCATGGAGGATGGGAGTTCGTGCCACTATCTGAACGAGGTTCTGGAAAAAATACCGGTACAGGGCTGGATAACGACGGGAGAAGGCGTATCGGAACGGCTCCGTGGTTTTGTGAAACGGTACAAGGAAAGCGGTTTTGACCGACACATGGCGGGAAAGCAGGAAGTTGTCATTGCAGTGGAGAGGGAGTGGCTGGTTGCGAGAAGAGGGCGGAAAACGACGGGGATGACGAAGCTCTCCGATATCGCAAGCGTCCAGTACTTCCAGAAAGCGGACAAGACATGCTTCAAGTCGTCCTCCGGAGAGCCATTGCTGTTCGTGGACGGTGATGTCGTCAAGGCATACCATAAAATCGTTATGGGCGGATGACCATGAGCCATTCATTGTTTTCGCCAAGTGCAGCCTACCGGTGGACACAGTGTCCCGGCTCCGTGGCACTGGCAAGGGACGTGCCGTCAACGTCCGGTGAGGCGTCCAGAGAAGGCACCATGCTGCACAAGGTCATGGAGAAACATCTGGAGAAAGCCAGACCGCTTGAGACGTTCGATCTGACGGACGAGCAGTGCGCGGCGTGCAGGGCGTGTGCCGGCCATGTCAAAAGCCTGCCGAGACAGGACACGTTCTACGAGCTCAAGGTGTGCTTCGGCCCGGCGGTAGGCCAGCCGGACGCCGAGTGCACCGGCACATCGGACGTGATACAGGTGGACGGCACGACGGTAAGGGTGATTGATTACAAGTTCGGGCGGCGGTATGTTGACCCGACGGACAACCCTCAAGGCATATTGTACATGCTCGGAGCGAGGGAGACGCTCGCCATAGCCGGGTACCGGTTCGACAGCTACGAGTTCGAGATCCTGCAACCACGGGTGGGAGACGACGTGTCCAACGGCGTCTTTACCCTGACGTCGCAGGAGCTGGACGATTGGGCCGGGAAGCTGAAAAAGGACTGCGAGCGGGTGAAGATGGCCCTTGAAACGTATGGCGGAATGCCCGAGACGACATGGAGAGAGCTGTTTCTCCGTCCGTCCGAGAGCGCCTGTACGTTCTGCCCGGCCGCTGCCACCTGCCCGGAGCTGATAGCTATCGCGACACGTGAGGCGGAAGACTTCTGTGCGGACGAGTTCCCGCTGGAGGAGAAGGTGAAAGCGACGGAGCCGGACGATCTGGCCTGCCGTCTGGCCCGGCTGCCGGTACTGAAAGAATATATCAGGGCGGTGGAGGAAGAAGCCATGCGTCGCCTTGTATCAGGCGTGGACGTGCCGGGCTACATGCTCGTCAAGGGGCGGGAAGGCAACCGGGAGTGGAAGGACAAGGAGGAAGCGTTGCTTGCGCTGGCCCACCTGAAACTTGACAGGTCGGACTGCATGACGCAACCCGACCTTATGTCCCCGGCACAGATACAGAACAGACTGGTCGCGATGGGTATGACGAAAAGGAATGCCCGACAGATCATAGACGACCTGACACAGCGCCCGCCAGCCAAACCGACAGTCGTATCGACGGAAAAGGGCGGCGTCCCGTGGGAGCCGGAAAAAGGGGTCATAAACGACTTTAATGGTCTGTAAAATCATTGACAAAGTCATTGATAAGTAACAAAATGTAGCATATATCGGCATCGGATTTCAGATGTGATTTAAAAGGAGATTGATATGGTAGCGAAAAGAAGAAGCACAGAAGGGTCTGTGCTGATTACGGGCAGGCTTGCATTTCCGGCCTTGGCCCAACAGGAAAAGTACAGCAAGGACAGCAACAGCAAGCCGAGATATGCCGTCAACCTGCTTGTTCCGAAAGACGGAGAGGAGCACAAGCTGGTTAAGGAAGTGGCTTATGACCTGCTGAAAAGCAAGCTGTCCAATTCCGTAAAGACGCCGGAGCGTCTCGAGGCGGTGATCCGCGGCATCTTTTCGGATCCCAAAGGGTGTTGCGTACGTGACGGGGATATGAAGGCGTACGACGGCTATGAAGGCAATATAGTCATCTCGGCATACAACACGTCCCCGTCCCCGCGTCCGACATGTCTGGACAAGATGAGGCAGGTCATTACCGATCCGGAGGAAATCGCCCAGACGTTTTATTCCGGGTGTTATGTCCACGCCATAATCAATTTCTGGGTGCAGGACAACAAGAACGGAAAGGCGTTGAGAGCGTCTTGCGGTGGCGTCATGTTCTACAAGGATGGCGACCGGTTCTCGGGCGCTGCGATAGCCAAGGCGGAAGATTTCGGAGAGATCGAGGTCGAAGACGGGGATCCGTTCGGAAAGGACGACAATCCGCTTTTTTAGAAACAAGGGGCGTTTTGCCCCTTGTAAGGAAAGGACGCGATGACGGTAAGAGTATTGGTGTTCAAGCGTAATGAGCTGAACGAATTGGGAAAGATAAAAAGCGGTGTCTATACGTGCACAAGGCCGATCAGAAATCCGAATGTGAGATCGGAGTGGGAATATCTCGGATGTGAAGATGATCGCTTTCTTTTCAAAACCATCCGGTTCCCGTGGCGGCCAAACGTCATACGGTTTCCATACAAGAAAGTTTTTTTCAACTGGACATTGGGTGCGAAAGTGAACATTGCATCGGTCAGTGTCATCAGGGATGAAAAAGAGAAGTTTTACAGGTGGAAGATGGAACTGGAAATCGAGGTCATGGAACCGGAGTTCGAATTTTAAAACAGACAGGAGAGCGAATGAAACTGGAACCGGGAGACATTTTGAAGTGTAAAAACGTTTACTTTGTTTTTACCGGACATGACCTGAATGCCTTTCAGTTTTATGGTATGGGCGGAAAGCGGTTCAGGGTGATAGAAAAAAAGGAGCTTGAGGGTTTCGAACTGGCAGGGCACATACTGCCCGGAAAAGGGATACTGAAAAGGTTTGACGAGTTTATAAAAGGACAGTGAAATGAAGTGTCATAACATGGTAGGGCGGGACACGCCCGAACCTAACGCTCGGGGAGACTGTGCAAGACCCGCTTGCGGGCAACGGTCAGTGAACCGAGAATCCCCCGGATTTATCCGTGGGGAGTGTCAATGGATGAAATAAGGGCAGGTAATCATTGAATAAACATATAAAGTGAAAAGATGAAAAAGTATGAATTATTGAAAGATGACACGGTTACGCTTCCGTCTGGAAAGGTGCTATACAGGATCAGATCGCTTGTTGAACTGGATCCGTTTTTATTGCCGGGAGATCTTGGCGGATATATCGAGAGCACAAAAAACCTTGATCAGAATGGCGTAGCATGGGTGCATGATAACGCTCGGGTATATGACAACGCCATAGTAAGGGGTAATGCACATATATTTGAAAATGCCGAGGTGTACGGTAATGCCAAGGTATATGGCAATGCTCTGGTGCGTGGTAATGCCAAGGTATATGGAAATGCTTGGATATGCGGCAGGGCTAATGTCTTCGATAATGCCAGAGTGTATGACAGGGCCGAGGTGTACGGCGATGCCTTTGTACGTGACGATGCTCAAATATATGGCTATGCCAATGTACGCGGCAATGCCAAGGTGACCGGAAATGCAGTCTTGTACGGAAACATCATTGTGGACGGTAATGTTTGTGTTGGCAATGATGCAATGGTGAAATCACGTAACGACATACAATGGTTTTCGAACGTTGGCTCCGAATGCGGGACGCTTACCGCTTACAGAACAGTAAAAGGGGTGTCCGTTACAAGAGGATGTTTTTCAGGAACGCTTGACGAGTTTAAAACCGCGGTGATCGAAAAGCACGGTACGAACATATATGGCAGACATTATCAGATGCTTATTGATGCAATAGAGCTGTGGTTTTTTGAGGAGGAATCAACTACCCCGGCACAACCGGCAGATTCACAAGCTTTCGATCTTGAAAGGCGGCGTTCGCAAACGCAATCAGGCGCCGTACGAAGTGAAGGGCTTTCGTCTTTTCGACAAAGTCGCCTGCAAGGGCGAGACGGCCTTTATCTTCGGCCGTCGATCAACGGGCAGCTTCGACGTGCGAAGGCTTGACGGAACGCGGATATCAGCAGGCATCAGCTTCAAAAAGCTCCGCCTGCTCGAAAGACGCAGAACCTATTTAACCGAACTCAGAAAGGAGGCGGCGCTTCCTCCCCTGCCTGAAGGCAGGGGTCTCCGCGCCGATTTTTGATGAAAGAGAAAGTAGACAGGATTTTGAACGGTGAAACGGTGGATATTGCTGGAGACGGTGCCGATTATTATTTGAGCGTTTTACAAGATAACGATAAATACAAAATCGGTTTTGTAAATCCAAATTATGTCATTGACAGTTACCAGCGCTTGGGAACGAAACAGATGAAAGAAGCCGGAAATCTTTTAATCGAGCTGGCTAATGAACTGGATAGCCGAAAAAAGTTTGTAGATGGGGATAAATGTATTTCCATCTGTCCAGATGGTAATATGTACGAATCATATTTTAACAGTAATGATAGTGGATATGTTGCAAGAGTTGCCTTCGGAAATGTTTTTAAAACGTGGGAAGAAGCAAGAAAAAACAAAGACGCTGTTATGGCGAAGTATCAGGAGTTAAAAGATCGGGGTTTGGTATGAACGACGAAAAGAAATATGTGCTGAAGGCGGTTGAACGGGACACACCAATTAAACCCAGAAAGAATAAAACATTTACCGTGAGAGAGTGGACTTGCCCGGTCTGCGGTGCTGCCCACGACAGGGATGTGAACGCAGCCAAAAATATATTGAACGAAGGCTTGCGCCTATTGCTGGTGTAAGTTGTCTGATACGGTAGGGCGGGACACGTCCGAACCTATACGCCCACGGAGAGTATGTAAGCCTTGATTTTTTCAAGCGGCACTCGTTGAAATGGGAATCCCCCGGATTCATCCGTGGGGAGGATGTCAAATATGACCCTTATACGAAAAAGCTGATTGGAATGTTAGACATGTCATATTCAGCAACATGTCTGATTAAAAAAGAAAAACTGTATGAATAAAATTTATCTTGACACAGAAACAAGATCCGAGATCCCCATATCAAGGGGTGTATCGGCTTATGTAGAAGGCAAAATGTTTGCGGTATTGATGGTGCAGTACGCCATAAACGACGGGCCTGTACGCGTATGGGAGCCGATGGAAACCGGCATACCTGACGATCTTGTTTCTGCCATGCAAGATAAGCACATGTTCGTTATACATAACAGCGTTTTTGACAGGTTGGTCATAAACAAGTCCGGAGTATTAGGCAGGATCATTAGACCGGAAGATGTCATAGACACAATGGTACAGGCATATGCACACGGCTTCCCCGGAGGATTGGGAGATCTGTCTGTAATTCTTGGACTGCCACAGGACAAGGCGAAAGACAAACGGGGGAAGATGCTTATACAAATGTTCTGCGTCCCGAAAAGAGGAAAGGAACTGGCCTTTACAGAGAAGCATGACAAGCCGGAAGAATGGGCGGAATTTGTAGAATATGGACTGAAGGACGTAGAGGCTTTGAGAGAAGTTCACAAAAAGCTTCCGTCGCATAATTATCCATCTCTGGAACATGACATTTGGGTGTATGACCAGAAAATAAACGACCGCGGCATCCCGGTTGACGTTGAGTTTGCGGAGGCTGCCGTAAAGGAAGCGGCGGAAGAAAGGGTGCGGCTGAACAACAAGACATCGGAGTTGACACGTGACGAGGTTTCCGCGGCTACACAACGTGACAAGCTGCTCAAATTCATTGCAGATGATTATGGCATCGTCCTGCCTGCCTTGAGAAGCAAGGACGTACAGGACATTGTAACAAGACCGGATGTAGTATTGAAGAAAAACGATGCTGTGACGAACAAGATAGAGCGCATACTGTCTGCCGATATACCGGCGGAACTTCGGGAGCTGTTGTCTTTACGTGTGCAGTCCAGTATGAACAGCGCAGCGAAATACAAGAAGGTTCTGGATCAGCAGGTCGGTGGAAGAATGCGATACACCTTGCAGATGTACGGTGCGACAAGAACCGGACGCGATGCAGGCCGGGGTTTGCAACCGCAGAACTTGAGACGGGCGACCTTGTGGAAAGATGCAGACGACATCGAAGCGGCCATAGAACAGGACATAGAGGCCGTAAAGGCAGGAGCTATCTCTATGGTGACGAACAACACCATGCATGTATTGTCCGACCTTGTCAGGAGCGTTATATGCGCGACGCCGGGCCACAAGCTTGTGGTAGCCGACCTGTCCAACATAGAAGGGCGTGGCCTTGCCTATCTGGCGGGAGAGGAGTGGAAGCTGCAATACTTCCGTGACTATGATGCAGGCAAGATAAAATTCGATAATTACAAAATGGCTTATGCCAAGGCCATGAACATACGACCGGAAGATGTAACCAAGGATGGAAGGCAGATAGGCAAGGTTCAGGAATTGGGTCTTGGATATGAAGGTGGGGTCAAGGCGTTTCTGACTTTTGCCGCGGTGTACAGGCTGGATATAGCTGTCATGGCGGACGCGGTGTGGGCGTCAGGCGATTTGGCAAGACTTGAAGATTGCAAGCGTAAATATGATTGGGCCAAGGAGCATGGGTATCATGCCGGGCTGACGGCACATGAGTATTCAGCCTGCGAATATCTCAAGCAGTTATGGCGGGATTCCCATCCAAAAACAGTACGTTTCTGGAGCGATCTTGATACAGCGTTCAGAAACAGCATCGCAAATCCCGAAGAAGTCTTTACGGTAAACAGATTGAAGTTCAGAAAGACAGGGAGCTATTTGTTTATACGGCTTCCGTCTGGACGGGTGCTGACGTATTTGCATCCGGCGGTAGATGAGGATGGTCACCTGTCGTTTGTAGGGGTGGATCAGTTCACCAAAAAATTCCAGAGAATAAAAACATATTCCGGGAAGCTTGCTGAAAACGTAACATCTGGCTTCGCGAGAGACGTATTGTTTTATCACATTCCGGACATAGAGAAGGCCGGATATCCGATCATCTCACGGGTTCACGACGAGTTCATTTGCGAGTGCCCTGACATGCCTGAATATTCTGCAAGAAAGCTTGCGGATATGATGGCGACGCCACACAAGTGGTGTAGCGACATGCCGCTTGCGGCAGCAGGGTTTGAAGCACACAGATACAGAAAGGATTAGAAAATGCAAGAAGAGAAATTACCTATCGAGACGGCCTTTGAAGAAGGCGTTGCCATGTTCAGGCACAAGTATGGATGCAGCCCTGAATCGGCACACGTTTCCCGCCCTGTCGTACGGGCGGTAATGAGGCTGTTCAAAAAGCGGTATGGCGTACCGAAAAATCGCATGGAGCTGTCCATGTGCAACCTTCCCTTGTTCGAACTGAAACCGCCTTCTCCAAATTTTGAAATCCACATGATCAAGCCGATAAGAAAGGAAGATGGCACACTGGACTACTGGGTGCAGAAGATGAAGCTGGAACCGAAATGGGTTCATGAAGGCCAGCTCGCTACCGTTGGTACAGACACCTTGCAGATAGAAGGATACGAGTACGATTCAGAGGAAGAAGCGGAATGGCTGACTTCTGAATCGGAACTGAACATCCCATCGGAAACCAAAGATAAATTGAAAAGAAAGATACTGGATGGCAGCGGAAAGCAGACTGGAAAGGCATCTTGATTATCTCGTCAAGACGCATGGCGGCTTCACGAGAAAGACGGTATATCAGGGCAGGACGGGAGCACCTGACAGACAAGTGTTCATGCCGAACGGGGCCATATATTTCGTCGAGATGAAAGCCCCGGGAGAAAAACCGCGGCCCAATCAGGTAGCCGAGTTGACGTTATTGGACAGCATGGGGTTTTCCGTATGGGTGATTGATTCAATGGACGGCGTAAACGACTTCATACGACATATAACAGGGAAGAACGATGACTAAAGATATCAGAGCGCGCCTGCTGGCGGTAACAGGCGGAGTGGAAATAGGGCTGTATGTAGAAATAACGGGATCGGGTGACGAGGTCATATCAAGTCAGACCTTCACTTCGCAAACTCAAATGATCTCATATCTGACGATAGGCAAGGTTCCTGAAACGGAAGAAGAAGAGTTTGAGCTTGGAAAAAAGCTGGAGCTGGCCGGATCCGGATTCTGGCGGGACATTGTAAAAGAGAAGCTGGATATACCGGGCATGATGGAGTTCAATTCAGTTTATGCCGAAATTGCATTGATGGAAATAAAGGAAAAGGCCAATGGAAAATGATTACATAACTCTGGAGTTCGAGGACGTCAATGTAGATGTTGTGTGCTGCATAAACAAGGAACAGCAGGAAGAAGTGTTTCAGGTATTGAATCTGGATTGTAAAAAAGCGAATTATGGTACCAACGAATTTGGATCCTGTATAACCGTCGTACAAGAAAAGGATGCAAATAACATAGTCGTTTTATTCGAGCTGATGCCGAATGCATCGACGAGAGAAGTGGCGTATTTGTTTTATGACAGTGTAAGGAAGTCTGTCAAGGAAGCGATGGAGGCGTGCAGACAGAAGATCGCAATGACTGATTATACCTATGCAAGCATGTGCGAGGATGTTTTTTGTTTTCTTTATAAAAAAATAATTAACCAGCACAAGGAATACAGGGTTCAGTTGAACTTTGAAAGGCAATGGCTCGCCGATACAAACAGCTTCGTTGTACAAAAATCGGGCACTATACAATGAAACCGTTGAAGATCAGAGACTGCCAGAAGCCAATGGTGGATCTCATTACAAATCTTGACAGGGGCAACCTGTTCGCTTCTCCGGGCACAGGGAAAACTTCCGCCACGCTTATGGCTCTTGCATCCATGAGCGTGGCGGACAGTGATGTGTTTCCGGCGCTGGTTGTCGCTCCGAAGCGGGTGGCTAATATGGTATGGGCGGATGAGATAGCGCAGTGGCGACAGCTTTCAGGGCTTGAGATCGTAAAGGTACTTGGCAATGAAAAGGAAAGAACGGCGGCTCTGAAGACCCGTGCGGATATTTACACCATAAACTACGAAAACCTTGCATGGTTGCATACCGTGCTGGACGGAAGATGGCCTTTCAAAACCGTCGTCGCCGATGAATCCACCCGGTTGAAAAATCAGAGAGTTCATTTCAGAAAATATGCGTCCGGAAAAATAGTGCAGATGGTAGGAAGAGACGGTAGCAAGAACGCCCAAGCGCTGGTCAGACACGCAAAGCAAACCAAGCACTGGTATAACCTTACCGGCACTCCCGCGGCAAATGGGCTGACGGATTTGTGGGGCCAGCAATGGCCGGTCGATTTCGGAGAAGCGCTCGGATCTTCTTTCAATTCATTCAAGATGAGATGGTTCAGGAACAGGTTCGGCTCCGATTCACGATACGGTATCATTGAACCGCTGCCTCATGCTTTCAAGGAGATAACATCCCGGTTGCAATCGACTTCCGTAGTGATAGATGCATACGATTATTTCGATGTAAAAAAACCGATAGAGCTGGACATATTTGTAGAGCTTCCGGACAAGGTAAAAGCCATGTACAAAAAGGTTCACAAGGAAGCGGTACTCGAAATGGCTAGTGGCAACGTTACCGCGGTCAATGCAGGATCCGCCTTGATGAAGTGCAGGCAGATAGCATCGGGTTGCATACGGGACGATAACGGAATATGGCATACGTTGCACAAAGAAAAATTGCAGGCGGTAGAAGAACTTCTTGAAGAAATAAACGGAGAGAATCTGGTTATAGCTTACTGGTTTCAGCACGATCTGAAAGCGCTACAGAACAAGTTTCCGCAGGCTGTACTGCTTGAAAGCAACTCACGACAAAAGAAGGTGGTGGATGACTGGAATAACGGGAAAATTCCCATTCTGCTTATCCATGCACAAAGTGCAGGGCATGGATTGTCCTTGCAACACGGTGGACGGCATTTGTGTGTATACACTCAAGACTGGAACGCAGAGTATTATGCACAGGTGATAGAACGTCTTGGCCCGATCCGGCAGGCTCAATCAGGCTATGACAGACTGGTGTACGTGCACAGACTGATAGCGAAGAATACCTGTGAAGAAGCCATTGCAGAAAAACAAAAAGACAAACTGACGATGGACGAGGCAATACGACGGGCGGTAGCTATGGAAATATAGCTACATTTTGTAGTATCATGATAAAATGAAAACGGAAAAGGAGATCGACTATGTTCAACGATGATTGGGATTACAACGTAAGGGAGATGGAAAGAGAGCTGGACCTTATGGACAGGATAGCGGACAAGAAGATGGAGCTGCTTGAATCCCGTTACGATTACAAGGATCCGGAGAACAGAAGATATGCGCTCATGAAATGCGTTTATTTCGATTGTGCTGACAAGTTTGGCCTGACGGAAGAAGTCCGAAAGCTGAAAGAAGCCTTGGCAAACAACGAATTTACCGCGGCGAAGGAATGCGTAAACACCATATCCAGCCGGTTTTGGGATAGCGAAACGGAAGATATGGCGGTATCTTTAATAATGGACAGGGAGTATCAACAGGAGAACGAATATGGATTATGAAGCGAAATTGAAGGCGGCTAAAGACATGCTGGAAAAAAAATACATCATGCACCCTGATTACCGTCGCAAGGATAACCCGGCGCATTCATACCCAGAATCATGGTTCATGCGGAAAGTAAAAGAAGAAAGCCTGAAAAACAAACTGAACAAGAGTTGCCATGTCAATGGAACGGATATAAAATAATCGTGATTTCTTTTTCATGAATTTTTCATCTTTTCATGCATTTTAACGGCGGTGTTATACCGCCGTCTTTTTGTGCCGATAGCTTAACTGGCAGAGCAGAGGACTCATAATCCTTTGGTTACAGGTTCGATTCCTGTTCGGCACACCACGATAGGCCCAATGCTCGGACCATTGTTACCGCTTGTGATTACATGGATGGTACAACTATGGAACGTAGGTGCGGTAGTTGCCGGGTTAAACTCCCGGCGGGCCTGCCATCAATCTCCTGTCGGCTTTCCAACGATCATTCTGTATCGACGGACGAAATCGAACATGTAAGGTTCTTTCTGCTTGTATATTTCTTTTCGCCGTTTGACCTTTTCCTCTTCGGAAAGCGTCTTGTTTTTGGAAACTTTCGATACCCGGGACTTGAACTCACTGTTTATCTTGTCCCATTGATCGCCTAGCCGTAACAATGCCTGCTGCTCTTCAGTAAGATCTTCTCTTTCACCGGCGGAAACTCGACGGCGCAGCGTCATGATTTCTTCCTGTGCATTGTAAAACTGAGCTTTCGCTCCGTCCGTTGTAAAGTCTCTGAAAAATCTTCTCGCTACAGGATTGGTGACCGTTTTACCCTGTTCTTTCTTGAAGGGATCGTCTATGAATCCTGACAAAACCATTCCGGGAATGCCCGTCATATAACCTTGCAGCATAATCCTCACCTGTTCCGGTGCCAAATCGACGCCGAAAGTCTTGCGTATTTCAATGGCGATCTGTTTGTAAAAGTCCGGGACGTTCGTTCCGAACTGTTCGCTTCTGAACTGATCTGTCTTTTCCCATTGCGTGTTTATGACAGGAGCATCATATGATGTCCTGTTTACCGCAACAGAGACAACAGGTCTTAACCATGTCGGAGAGAACATGAGCATGAACGCCTCTGCCGGGCGCTTGGTGAAGTCTACGCCTACAGGCTCGATAGGAGATACTGCGGGCACAAGAGCGTCGCTTATAACGCCTCCAAACACCTCTGTGGGAGTGATTTCCTTGGTTGCAAGATTGAGCATGTTCAGTGCCATGCTATTCGCAAGTTTCGGCAGACCGAAGCCAAGCGGTATTGTTATGACGCCATCGCCCATTGGGAACGGGATGGTGTTGTTCAATACATAATGCGTCAGACCAAGCATCTTGTTACCGGTTTTGTCGTCGCCTGCTACCGCCCGGGCGGTAGCCTGTATGGCGGCGAGCACCAAGGCATAAGCAGCCAGTCTCGGAACGCCTGTTTTCCACTGTATACGACCGGTCTTGCGATCATACAGCACGTTCAACATGTTGGCTGCGCCGGTTATGGTCGGTTGCGCAAAGGCGTATATGCCTTTGACGAATGGCATGGCGGTACCTGTCTTGCCGAAGTTCATCAGATCGAGTGTTTCCGCGGAGGCCCTGTTTGTCTGTACACCGGCATCTTTCATCGCCATATAGGACGACAGGACAGGAACAAGGTCAAAGGTACGGTTATAGGCATCGACCACACGTGCTATCGAAGAAGCGGCATTGCGTATGACACCTTTCGATTTCGTGATGTTCTGTATGAACCGCGATCTGTTGGGTGAGAAATAATCCGCTCTGGTAGAAATGCCGCCGGATTCAGCAAGTTCCTGCATCGCAACAGACGCTGCGGAACCGTCGTTTTTCTGGTTGGTGGCATACCGTAATGCGGCTTTCCATGTTTGGGGACTGAATGCATATCGCCACATGGATCGTGATACTTTCTTGGCATCGACGGCATTACCCTGTTCATCTACAAGATTTCTGACAGAAAGATTATCGGACCGTTCCCATACATCACGGAACCAGTTGATCGGTGCAAAGGTGGGGTTGAGCTGTGTACAGGTGTAAGCGAACCATTGCGTCGGTTTGCTTATGGCGGACAGCACGGTACCTGCCTGTTCGACATTGGTCTTTCTGATCGTATCGAGAAGATCGTTATCAATGTAATAGGCATAAGCGGATCCATCTTCTCCACGATAAACAATTGATCCACGTGGAGTAGCTTCAAAGCTTTTCAGTGTGTTTCTGGCTATTCCGGCGTCCTGTCTTTCCGCTGGTGTCATGCCATTGTAAAGACGGGCTATACTTGCCTGAAAAGGCCGCCAGCCTGCGAAGGAAGCCGTTCTCAATACAGACCCTATAGAAGCTGTAATGCCGTCATCAGCAAGAGATACACGGCCTTTAAGCCTTCTGTCTGCGGCGACATTGGGCGCTCTCGTGCCGGACGGTACCGTGTCCTCTTCCAGCGCCGATAACGGATCGCCCGTCAACGGAACATATTCTGTTCTGACATCTGCTTTCAACTGGTCTCTTAATGCATTGAGCGCCGTCTGGTCATACGTTGTCAGATCGGCAGAGGATCTTAATGTTTTGAAAGCATCAAGAAGATCAGGGCGGTTCAGGAAAGATACCGCGGCTTGTGGAGTGACTTTACCTGTTTCGATATCGAGAACAAGCCGCATGGCGTTCATGTCATACAGGGCATTCGTCACTTTCTTTATGTTATCCGCGCCTATCGCGTTTTCACTGGCCGTCATAATGGCGTCTGCCTGTGCATAGGTCATGCCGCCTGCCAAGCCCACATCAGGCTCGAAAGCGATGTCGGCATTTTGAACCGCTTCATAGCGCTTTCTGAAAACATTCGTGGCTTCGGAAAGTTCCTGCTGCGCTTCGGCGTCCATTGGATCCTTCGCCAGCCTTTTCTGCAAGTCCGAGATCTCCCTTACGTCCCGATTGAGCAGCCGTGCATTCGCTTCTTTCGACCAATTGGCGGAAGCCCACAAACCGGCATACCGCATAACGGTCTCCTCGGTTAGCTTAGTGGCTATTGATACTTCCGCCATCGCTTTGTGCAGCCGGTCTCCTCCATTATCGTATATGATCTTGGAATATTGTGTCCTGCGGTTAGGCGCAGCGTACATGGCGTCTATGCAATCTTGCGAAAGTTTTTCAAGTGATTCACGTTGGGCGCCTACACTTTCAAACCACCGCTTGACCGGAACGAGCGAATCATGAAGCATGACGTTCAATGCTTCAACCCCTCTGGCAAGCGCTCCTTTCACTCCAGCTACATTCCGGGATTGCAAGGCTTGCATAAGACCGCGTCCGACAGTTGCCGCGGGAGCAGCTTCATTCGCTTCGATCTGCCCGATGACATCCTGAACGGTAGCACGGGACGATACAAGACCCTGATCATTCGCATTGGCATTTTCTATATCCAGTTGGGATCCGGCAGTGGAGTTTACCGATGCATTCGCCTGTCTGGACGGAGACCAAGCAAACAGCTTGCCTGTACCATACGGCAAATATATGACACCGTTCTGTGCCGGAGTGCTGTTCAATACCTGTCGTATTTGCCTTCCGTATTCGTATATTTGTTCATCCGTCATGCCAGTATGATCACGGATGAATTTCATATAATCGTCATGCCTTCTGGATTTTGTTTTCTGATTGGCGACGATATATGCCGCCTTGTCCAAGGCATTTTCAAATCGTACTTCATCCCTGCCGAACATTGGTTTGGCCGTTTGCACAAACCGCGGTGCATCCTCTACCGGTACAAGAACACTTGTAGAGGGCTGTTCTTGCTGCTGTGATTGAGCTGCTTGCTGCTGTGTTCGGGTGCCTGAACGTTCACGGTTCGATACTACATCTCCAACCGCCATTGTCAACGCATCAAGTACCGTCTGTTCGGACAGTACGTTTCTGCCTGCTGTAGCATTAGCCAGCTCCGTTACGAACCTTACGATAGCATCCCATACTGTTGGCCTTTGTTTGACAAGGCCAAGGCGGTTCAGTGCTGCGGAAGGATCGCCGGTAATGCCGTTATGTTCAAATGTGGTTTCGACCTTTCCTAATGGAATGCGCTGTGCCATAGCGATAAAGGCCGGGTTAGCCAGCTCGGAGAATATTTCTCCTGCGTTTTCGGTAGCATACAAATATGTTTTACCGCGCTCATTATTCACCTTGTCTATCAGCCAATGGATAAGCGCCCATGAATCTCTGGCATTCTTGTCCCCAAGTCGTGCCCGGCGCTCCATGTCAATAAGGCCCTGATAGGTCAGGGAATGAAGCGCTTCATGCATGACGTGGCTAACGGTGGCACCATTATTCAACTCTATGGTATGCCTTTCCGGCCTGTATTCTCCGCCTATGAATCCGGATTGACCTCTCTGTGTATGCTGCACAGTCTGGCCTGTATACTCTACAGCCGGTACCGCTCCCGTAGCGCTTGTTACAGCCTCATGCAATTCGCTTGCCGCTCTCCTGAACGCCTGTCCGGCCATTGGATCGTTGGCTACGGCAGCCAGAACGGATTCTGCTGTCGCTCCTTGCCGCCGTGCCTCATTCGCCCATGATACAGGAGACTGGATATCGGTAGTTGCGCCAAAACTGGATGTTCCGACCTGATTGACGGCAGCGTCGGTCTGTCTATAGGCATCTATAGGAACATCGGATATCGCGCTACCTATGTTTCCGCCTTCCGGATCGCCAAGTTGCCGCATGATTTGCGGAGCGTATTGTGCCGTCAGCTCAATCTGATTTGCCGCGGTATTGCCCTGCGCGTCCGTCCACTGTACGCTCTGGCCGTCGGTCATCAGGAGATTTCCGTCGGGAGCGATGAACAGTGGTGTGCCACCGGTCAGGTTGGGATTTATGCTGTCTGCAAGTACCTGTGCATAATATCGCTCTATTTGTCGTTGTGTCTGGACCGGCTGTTCACTGGCGGTCAAGGCAGCAGCCATTGCAGTTCGCTGTACTGGAGAAGCAGCCTGATATATTGGGTTGGACTGCAAGTTTTGTTGGGCGACATATGCCACTATTCGCTCTGTATCAGCCTGTTGCTGTACTGCCTGCTGTTGAGCTGCCTGCTGTTGAGCTGCCTGCTGTTGAGCTGCTTGCTGTTGAGCTGCCTGTTGAACGGCGGCTGCCTGAACCTGTTGTCCAGCATTCAGAGCGTTCAGGGCTTCCGCCGCCTGTCTCATTGCGTCGGTAACCGATTCAGACTCTCTGGAAGCTGTTTGTGTAACAGGCTGATTGGAGTTGGCGGTTTTCGATATTGCTTGTGCCAATACGTTCTGTGCATTGATCTGGGCCGATTCTGCATTGGCGGCCGCATTGCCAAGTCGTCGTCCTGCCGCCACGCCACCGACCGCACCAAGACCTTCACCAATAAGACCTTGTACAAACGATGAGCCAGCTCCCTCTGTCAGATTGACATCCGCTCCTATGGATCGACCACCGTATTGGCCTGCCACTGTGGTTCCGGCTTCCTCAAGTCCTCCAAGCAAGGCACCTGTAGCGGTATTGGCGAGATAGCCGGTTCCTCTTCTTGCCAAGCCTCCCGCAACATTCGCGCCAAGCTCGCCCGCCGCTGCACGGGAAATCGTTCTTTCAAGAGAGCCGGGAACAACGCTCATGACAGCACCTATTGTTCCGCCTATGGCAAGAGCAGTGCGTGCTGAACTGGTAGCCAGCTCATCCTTCACGGCTTTCAGGTTGCCTTTATGCTTTTTCCATAGTTCTTCTCCGCCGGGCAACGCCTTTATTTCCTTGGCGCTCATGTTCAGCACGATATCCCGCGCCTGTTGTGCGGCATCGCCACCGGACAATACGGCACCGAGTGTCGTTCCTGATGCAAGGCTGACACCGGCGGTAGCCTTTGCCGCCTGCTCGGCTGTCATCTTCAACGCGCGTGTGGCAATGCCACGGGTAGCAAGCCCTATCCCGCCGGACACCAGTATAGTAGGCAGCATGTTGCCTACAAGTTCGGATACCTGTCCAACGCTCATGTTTCTTACGGCAATACCCATTTCTCCGAGCGTCTTGCCTAGCCATGTTTTATCCGGATCGTTATACAGTTTTTGGGTTTCAAAAGCTATTTGCTTCTGTACATCCTTTTCAACAGCCGATTGCCCTTCCCGAAGATCTTTCATTATGTCTTCGAAGTACTTGGAGCTTTCCTGTGGTGTACCGGCTATCGTATCAGAGACGGTACCTATCATCGCCGGTACGGATACCGCCCCGGCGGCAACCCCTCTTGCCACATCTTCTACCGCCTCGCCCCATGTTCTGGAGGGTTTGACAGGAGCCTTGTTTATTTCACGTAATTGTGCATCGACATCTATCTCATCAAGTCGTTTGTCTTTAGGCAAGGTTTCATTCCATGCCATAAACGCCTTTTTGGCCCCTTCGATATACTCGTTATACAACCGGCTTTGTTCCGAGTATGGAAGGTTATCGTACCCTTCCATCTGAATTTTAAGCTCTTCCCATGACGGTAAACTGGGAGGTGCCACAATGGCGTTTTTCTTTGCCTGATTACGCATACGATCTATCTGATATTTGATAGACATGAGATTGCGTACATCTCCCAGAACAGAGCGATCTGAAGAGGCTTCCTTTATGGCCGGAAGCTGGTTATAGGCTTTCTGTAGTCCTTGCGACAGATCAGGAAGAACGATTTCCGGTACTTCAAGTCCGGTTACCGGGTCAATATTCTGGGATGTTGTTTTCTTTGTAGCCATATGTCACAAGCCGGAAATGATGTTGTCTATTTCTTTTACCAACGGTCTTGGCATAACAAGAGACGGAGCGATACTATCGGCCGCCCCACCGGAAACGAATTGTTCTACCGCGGTATTGCGGGCGTCATTTGCCGCATCTTCTATTCTGTCCGAAAACAGGGATGCAAAAACATCTTCAGAATCGTAAGACGGGCTGACGACTCCCAACTGATCGTATATGGTACGGGGCTGAACATCTGAAACAGCCGGGAGTTGTGCCGTTTGCTGTGGCATTGTCTGCTGTACAGGCACCGTGTACCCCTCGTTCCCGACGGCGGCAAAAAGGTCGGAAAGGTTTGTCATTGCAGGCTGCCTTGACGGAGCATTGCCGCCAAAAAAGTTGGCAGCGAAATCCCATGATACCGTCCGTTGTTTATTAGGAGAATCAGGCAAGGAGGACCATGTTGTATTGAGCTTTTTAATAGCCGTGGTGATATCTCCTTTCACGATATCATCCAACGCTCCTTTTTCCTTCATCAGCTCCACTGCCGCCAAATCCTGACTGGCAGGTGAAAAATCGTCCAGACCAAGCCGATTGGACAGATTCTTGTATGTCGAGCCAATGAACTGATACCGTCCCGCCGCAGTAGTGGGAAGCCGCTTTCCTTCCTTGTTGCGGAAATATTTTGTTTCGTTCGGGTGCTTGTCCAATGAGATTTTTGTACCGCCAAATCCTGTATCATAGTCTGCTCCTTCCGCCGTGGAAATGAAGTCCAGAACTTTTCTGACATTCGGATTGTTAACGTATGGCAATAACGATTCAGCATATTTGTTCATTGCAGCCCTTTCATTATTGCATCAAGGCGATTTTGCATGGCGTCTCTTTCACGTTGGTCCCGTGCCTGCTGTATAAGATCGTCGAGCTTGTAAAATTCATCCTGCAATCTCATGGCACGAGCGCGAAGTTCAACCGCAGCTCTTCGATCTCCCAATGCGCTTTGAAGATCGCCCGCTTCTATGAGACGCTTGTACATGTCATTAAGTGCTTCTCTGCGATTGATCAATGCAGTTATTGGATCGCTTGCGTCTGTCGTTGTAGTGGTGCCTGTCGCTCCCGCTGCTGGTTGAGTACCTGTAGCTCCTGTCGTTGTAGTGGTGCCTGTCGCTCCCGCTGCTGGTTGAGTACCTGTAGCTCCTGTCGTTGTAGTAGCCCCACGTCCGTACATGTTGGTTACCAGCGGTTTTCCGTCCGCTCCAAGGCGTATGTTCGGCTGATTGGCTTGCGACATGGCATTAAGACGATTGTAAAAATCAAATGCCCGCTGGTCTCTTGCAATCTGGTCTTGCAAGGCGCGTGCACGGTTGAACTCGTAGGCATATACATTTGCTCCACCCTGACCACCGCCGGTCAGTGCGATCTGTTGCGCCCATGTCTGTACCGGCAGTTCCGGGCCAAGTCCGTACCGCACATAATCATCGCCCATCCAGATATCGGCGTAAGGGTTCTGCGCATTGATGGCTGCCGCTATCGCTTCGGGATTGCCAGATTGTATGGCTGTGGTGACCGGGTTGACAGCGGAAATGCCGAACGCGGCTCCGAGCTTTTCCGCCTCTGACAAATTACCGGTTCTTATAAGCTGGTTAAGCTGATTGTTTACGGTGTTGCCGAGCGAACGGTTGATGAGTGCCTGTGTATTGGCGTCAAAGCTCTGGTAGGTCGGATCAGCCAGCATCTGGTTTCTCTGGTTGATGAGAAAATCAGATACGTTTTCATTGGCGGTCAAGGCGCGCTGCATGTTATTGGCAATAGGCGCAAGATAATTCTGCGCTGCTCTTGTTCTCATGCGCTGCTCTTCCCAATCCTGCAATTGCAAATCCGCCACTTCCCGTTGCCTGTTTAACCATGCCACGTCGTTCGCCATTTGCTGACCTCTGGCGGCGGAAAGAAAATCAATGCCAGCGCGCCTGTTACGGTCAAGAAGCGATGTAACGCCACCTGTAAAATTTGCCATATCAGTCTCCTAAATTTCTCCCGGGTTGGTTGGATGCACGCTATCGGCGAATTTAAGCGCAAAGTCATCCATGCTGACGGTTATTTGTCCTCTGTCTCCGTCAGAATCCGTAAACGTATATGTTTTTGAACCGGTTCTGACAAGGTCACGGTTACCGACTACAGCATCGTTACCGCTTTCCAATTGTTGGGTTCTCATATTATTATAAGAATCTCCCATAATGGCCGCATCCCCGGCGGTAGAATACATGGCATTAACCGCCTCTTCCGCTGCTGCGGTATCGGAACCGAAGTTCATATTCATGCCAAACGATGACAAAGCACCGCCACCCGAAAACCCGGGGCCATTAGTTGAGCTCCATCCGTTTTCATTATAGCCGGATGGAGAGCTGGCTGTTACGCTTGGCAGTCTCCAGTTGCCTGTTTCACCGAACACGGCCCCATCTTCATCCCGGTTTCGTATAAAAGAATCAATGGGTGGAACGGAGTTTATGGCGTATTGCTCTGCAAATCCGAAAGCGGTCATCGCATTGTTCAAACCGGCTGTAAGTTCGCTCCCTGCTGCCGCCAAACCGCCCGCTGCACTGCTGTAAAGATTGGCCGCCATTCCGAACAATCCGCGTCCTATTCCAATAGCTTGCCGCCTTCTCTTGTTGTTAAGATCTTTTTTGGCCTGTGCATAGGCAAAGCCCATTATATAACCCATGATCTTCGCATTTGTCACCGCGGTGGCATGGGATTGATATAACGTTTGCATGACGCGAACGAACTGGCTTGTGTGATACCGTGATGCCACGCATTTCTGCTGCCTTATGACTTGTGCAAAAGCCTTGGCTACAGGAGCTATAAGATGCCCGGCAAATCTTCGTCCGTACACTTCTGTCAATTCGACTTCTTCCGGAGTGCCAAATTCTTTTATGAAGGCCAGCTCTTTTGGCCAATAGACTTCTTGGGCGAACCGTCGTTTTTCCTCCGACATGGACAACATGCGATCTGAAATATCCCGCTGTTTCTTCCAGTTGGAAATGAGCTGTGACGCGTTGTCTATAGCCAGAGCTACCGCTGCGACACGACGGATGTTTGCCGCAGTGGAAACGCCTTCTGCTCGTATGCTTTCACCTTTACGATATCCTTCGCTTGATACGCAACTCATATTTCACCTGCTCTTCCGGTTAGCCATCCGTCACTGGATGTTCTGTATGGTATGCCCTGTTCCGCCCATCGTTGTTCTATTCTGGATCCCCATTGGTCCGTACCGCGGCGATAGAAGCCGTATGCTTCCCATGCGCTCCCTATAGAATCGAGAAGAATGCCTCTTGCCTGATTTCCTGTTTTGCCTGCAACTGCCTGAAAACTTGGAACTTCTGCAAGATGTTCTCTTCCAAGTCCCAATGCAGCATATTGCTCTGCGTACCTGACATCATTCAATGCATCCATTCGTCCTTCCGCCTGCCGGTCTGCGAAATAAATAATCTGTGCCCTGTCCTTCTGGCGGTTCCTTGTCCAATTGGCCCGTTCACATGACGTCAGGGAAATGCACTTGTCACTCAATGCATTGTCCAATGCGGAAGAATATATCTGATGTATGTTGTCTGAATAGGAAGCCCAAGAAGTGGACAATGCATCATACGGAGCCACCGCCTTTCCCAACCCGAACGCGTCATCTACCGCCGCTTTTTCATAAGGCCAGAAATTCTTGGCGTGATCATGGATCTGCTCTGCCAGAGTGATCTGCCTGTTCGCTATTTCATTTTGCATGTCGGCTATCGAGCCGCTGGCATTACGTTTCCACAATGCCAATGCGGTCGCTATGGCGGCATCGGCAGTCGCATGAGCGATCATCGCTTCTTTCTGATTGGTCGCTGCATCCGTGTAGTCTGAATCGCTAATACACGCCATATTCCTATCCTATCGTTATTTCTTTTACGGCCCACGTGATTTCCGCATCCGTTTTTTCCAGTATACGATCTTCATAGATCAGCTTCGATGCACCAATGGCCGAGGCGATTGATCGAAGAAATTGAATGAATCCGGCTTTATCTTCTATAAAAGATAACAATACCGATACCGCCTTGTCATTGAACAGCCATCTGTCGCCCATCATGACAAAGGCAATGCCTATGTACTTTCCGGAAGAATCCGTTTCAGCGACAACCCGGATCCCGCGTATCCACGCATGGAGAAAATCTTCCACGTTAAGAGAATGACCGAACGACGCGACAGCCTCCAGTATCTTTTTACCTTCTTCCGCCAGAGCTTCATCCGTGCCGGGCGGTGATATGACAATGAATGGCATTACGAACTCCTTAAATCGTGCATGGCTGTTGCAATAGATACAAGGCTTACTCTTCCTGTGCCTGACAGGGTAACGAACATCCTTGTTCCCGCCGAATACATAGGTAATCTGAACACTCTTGACGATAACACGTCTCTGTCCAGTACGGTTCTTCCGTCAAGCTCTATTTTTATTTTTTCAGTACCGCCAGTAAAATACAAGTGCCCTGCTCCCCACCCGACGGGAGATTGCGCTACCGCCTCAACTGATCTGAAAACATGCGGTCTCTTTTTTGCACCCCTGTTCCATAAATACTGAATGCCGTTTTTGACAATGTAAAAGTCTCCCTGACGAGATACAAAGGCGTCTGTTACGCCTGTGTCGGACAGGCTGCAATGGAAATCGAGATCCCATCCCGTTTCAGGCCCGGATGACATTTGCATGTAGAAACTTCCGCCTTCTCCGAAGACATACAGCTTGCCGTCCACTTCTACAGGCGTTATGGTTTGAGGGCGAAGAGCCTGCCAATCCTTGTCAGAATACAAGGGCCACGTCAACAAAACCGGCGGTCTCTCTCCTGACAAAAGAACAAGGCCCTTATGAGATGGATATACCGCCCCTGCACGGCATTTCGCCATTCGTCTGTTACCGCACCCCACCATCGGAAGATGCCCTGGCAACCGGACTATCTTTCTTGTGCCTGCATTTGTACAATTCGCCACACCTGATATGACGTACGGCCTTCCGTCTGTGGCGACATAAATGACACCGTTGCTTTCGACAAGCCCACATACATTGTCATCGAGATCGTAGTAGTGCGGCCAGTTATGGTACTGATTGTTTTCGGATGCATATATTCTGTTGCCGACAAATCCGAACAGGCAGTTCATGGACTCTACCCAGACAATGCCTCTCAATCCATCAGGAGGCGGCAATACGACTGCGTCTTGAGAAGCTATGGCAAGATCGGCATTCCATGCCTTGTCCGTATAGGACACCGCATTGACGTCGGTTTCCCCGACAAACATCCATGCCGCTTCACTTGTATTACTCGATTCATTGCCTTTTTGATACGCAGCCACCGCCCGGAAGATAGCGACTTTTACAATACCGTACTCTTCTTCCGGAACAGGCCAGCCGGATATGACAACCGTTTGTCCATCCCGCATGTTTATGGCTTGGCTGCCGGGAGAAAGCTGGCTTCTCTCACCAGCTTCATTAACGTACTGATAGCAATATGATCTTCCGTCTATGTCCTTTTCTGCTGAATCGTTAAGATCGGATACATAAACGGAAGGCGCGGTATGTGGACAGGGAAGACCTAGCCTGCGTGTTTTCGTTACACAGTTTCCTTCATCGTCCGTTGATACAGTAAGAACAAGCGGATAGTCTTCAGCACCTGTCACAAATGCCTGCTTGCATGTAACGGAGCCATACGCCATATCGACACAGTCCTTGAAATCGTGCCAGCAACATTCATGCTGAAAGGTTGCTTTTGTGCCTTCCGCCACCGTTCTGTAAGGTGACGGCTCACGAAATGAGTCAAGACATCCGGAAGAAAAATCGCAATCAATCGCCAGAGAAGCCCCTGTTTTTTGGCCCAGATGATCCGCCAGTCTTGGTACAGAACCTTTAAACCGATTGATCGTAAAATCCATTTTTCATCCTTATGGCGATTTTGTACAACAGTTATTCTGAATCCATGTTACCTGCGATTGAAGGGCTGACAAAGCGGTGTTGAGAGCGGTTATCTGGGTTTGCAAATTCGATGATGCATTGGCTATCTGCGTATTGATATACTCTCTTAAATCAGTATCATACTCCGTTAGATTTATCGAGATGTTCGATATACCTGTGCCTGTATCCGGTGCCGTAGCCGTCAGCTCCACCCCGGCGGTACTGGACGATGTCGTCAGATACAGGACAGGCGGCCATGTAGCCGGCAGAGATACGATAGCCCCTTGCTGTATGCCTATTCCGCCCTTGTCGTTTGTCACCCCGTTGGGATTGGCTCCGCTAGCACCCTGTTCTCCCGCCGGTATTCCAAAGTCAAGCACGGCGTTCGTGGTGGTACCAACGTTCACGACGGTAGCTTGAGATCCCGGGGCCAACGTGTTGACGGTACCGATAGATATGGTCGCATTCTCTCCGGGATCTCCCTTGTCTCCTTGCGGTCCTTGAGCCCCGCTTCCGCCACCACCGCCTGTCCCGGCGCAACAGACGTCCGGTGTATAAAGAGGGATTTCTCCGGCTTCTACGGATGTTATGCAACCGTTTTCCACAACAACCGTGGCATGTTCGTACCGGCCATCAGGCAACGTTATGTTGCCGCATTTGCATGTGCACGGTTCTACAGGATCTTGTGTGCAATCGCTACATGGAGTGCAATTTGTATCAAGGGTATTGCAAGTCATTTTATCTCCTAAACAGCGTTCGATACAGGTCTGCCGGTAGATGTACGATAGGATCCGGCCAGATCGCCAGCCTGATAAATGGATTCAATCTTGGCTTCCGCGTTCTGCTGTATACCAAGAATATTATAGGCCATTTGTATGTGATACTGACTTGTGCCCTCTCGTGACGATGCATTAACAAAACGATCTCCCGTCAGCAGCCACGCCAGAACAAAATGCTTTGCAGCAATGGAAACATCGCACCCTGAATCAAATGCCTTGTCGAGATCCGCAATACCTAGCGAGCACGGTCTTGAAACGCATTTCGCCCTGACATAAACCTCGGTATCGCACGGAACAGGAGGATAGACTTCAAACCGTCCGTTCATATTATTGTCCACGACAACATAATCTATGACATAGCCGTTAGGTGCGTCTTTCGGTACAACGCATGACGGTTTGTTCCATCGTACCTTCGCCTTGGTTGTCGTCCGTCTTGATCCGGAAAGGGTTTTTATGATGTTGCCCTTTTCATCTGTCTGTTCTATAACGTCAAGAATGTTGGTGCAGCATCCTCTCGCATCCTGATGCCGCCCGGCGGTAAGTCTGATTATTCTGTATTCCGTAAACAGATCCGGACGGAATTTGAACACCATGCACCTTGCATCGTTCAGGGCCATTATCACATTTTCCAGAGGATATCTGACGAACTCATGGTTCGGTTCGTCATCGTTCAAGGCAAATGCAATAGTCTTTGTCAACCAATATCTTAACGATGTATTGCATGTCATCTGTATCTCCTGAACGTTCTTGTTCCACTGAACAATCCGGATCCGGGCGGCATAAGATCAAATGAATGCGCTTGCATGGCACGCTGTTTTGCAATGCCCCACGAACGGTCTATTTCCGCCTGTGTCGGGATTACGCTTAACAACGGAGTGTCCCTGAAATGCACCGCCCTTACATAATCCCGCCTTGCTTTCATGACGATCTCTTCCCGGAAAAACTCATACAGGAAAGAATCATATTCACAAGCCAGTTCCCGCGGGGCGGCCCATACAAGCAAGCGCAAGCGGTCTCCGTCGCAGCACCGCCAGCCACCTCTTGATTCCAGATGAATTTCGCTTCTGGCCGGATCGAACACATAGGTCAGACCATTGGGAAGCCAGCCCTTGCAGTCACGACATCCGCATCTGTTTTCATCATTGTACCCCGCGCCGATAACGCCGATGACGTTTTCAAAATCAACCGGAATGACCGGATAGGTACATTCTCCGGGCTGCAATGTAATGACAACCTCTCTCTGCAAGGCACGAGTATATTTGGCAAAACTTATCGCTGCCGCACGGGAGTAGTCCGCCGCTATTTCTTCTGTAGGATCATCTATTCCCACTATTATTTCAGAAAGCCATTTTTCCCAGTCGTAGGTTTCTATGGCTGGAGGAACCGGAAGCTCCGTGCAAGGCGAGGGGGCGCAAGGCGGTGGAGGACATTCCGGTCTTGGAACAGGAAGCCCGCAACGATTGAATCTCTGGCCGTTCATCGCCCAGTCAACCATTAAAAAATTGACAGGTGAATACACCATGAGATCATATCGCGCTTCCATTTCAGACGATCCCTTTTTCTTCCAGTATGGTTTCCAGTTCGCCTTGTACAAGCGTGTCTTCATTTTCCGTCGGGTCTTCGTTTACGACGGTTACTACAACTTCTTTTTCCGAAGCGTCAACGACGGGATGCTTGTTGATCCGGCCCCTGCGTTTTGGCTTGGTTGCCTGAACGGCTTCCGACATCGGAATAAAAGTTTTCGGTGGCCGTGTGGCGTCAATGGATTCTTTATCATCGGATAAAGTTTCTATTTTTACCGCTTCGTCGACAACAGGTTTGTTGATAGCGACAAGCTGATTGCCCCAGACATAATTATTGTTTACACCATTTTTGTAATACGGAATAACGCCTCTTGTACTGGACAGAATACCAATGGCAAGGCCGTTTACTGCGCTACGTAATACAGGCATGTTCTCTCCTTACAGGCCGGTCTTTTTCGGACCGGCCCCTTGTTCATTCGCGTTCTGCGCGATCACAGATGGAATAATTTACCGCTACGATGACACGGAAATTACCGACGACTTTTTTACCTACCGGCATACTTGCTACTTCAAGCATGATTTCGTCAGCTTCTGCCGTAAATACGCCGTCGCCGTCCCGACCGAATATGTCGATGAATACATTGTCATCCATCTTTCCAAAGCCGTTGAAAGCATTGGCAGCGGTACTATCCGGAGTGACCTTGCCCGATATTGTTGTATCAGTGACTGTTCCTGTTACCGCGGTATTGGTAACTGTGGCGGTGACCGTTGTATCGGAAACAGTACCGGATACGGCATTGGAAGTCAGATTACCCGTTACCTCTCCGGAAGTCAGATTGCCGGTAACGACAGCCGATTTTTCCGTAGCGTCTCTTTCCAGTACGCAGACGTTGTCTTCGCTGCGTGTCGTTTTGACGGTAATGACCTTCTTGGACGGCAGTGCCAACCCGTTACGCGTTTTAAGGTTGAACGTCAGACCGGGTTCTTCCGCCTCGATACGAACGCTTATGTCAGTGACGAAAGCAAAGTTCGGAATACAGATGATACCTATCTTTGCACCAACGCCGACGGCATTGATGAACGAAACGATTTCATCACGGTCGTTTTCCAGCGTACCGCCAACCGGTCCCATCGGTACCATGTACTTGTCGTTATACGAAACAGGGTTGAGGTGGGTGTGAGAGTTCGGTCCATGAACGACATCCGCCAATCTGTCAAAGCCTACCGAAAACGAAGTTCCGCAACAGCCACTTCCCGCATGTTTTGCAAATACGCCAAGCGGTTGTTTTGAACCACGAAATACCTGCAACATGGTTGCAGGATCAAATGCTGTACGTGCCATATTGTTTATGCTCCTTTGCTGATAGCAACGATAACACCGAGAGGATCAATGACTTCGGTGTCCCATACAAATTCACCAACCATAAAATCTTCGAATTTATCTTCATACCATTTATTCGAGATGACCTCGAAAGCATGAAGAACCCGATTGGTATCAATGGCTACAACCGGAACAACCGTCCCAACAGCATTGATAGTGATTGGAGTGAGATATCGTGTAGCAATGATTTCAAAGCCATAGAAGTTGGACGTAATGTGTCCGTTTATCATGACGTTGTTTTCACTGCAACAGGTGTTCAAATCTTTAAGATTCAGCAGTGCGTAACGACGCAACGACAACGGAATGAGAAGCACCGCAGAAGCTCTTTCTCCCTCGCCTGAAACTTCTCCTTCTCCGCACTCCCAACCGGCCTGTTGGGCTACTTCCATAATGGACAATACCATATCTTCAAAGCCTTCTTTGGTATTGCCGTTCAGTGCGGTTTCGTCCTGCCATCCAAGATCGACATTATGATCAAGCACACCGGCTTCGTTACCTACGTTGTTAGGAGACGCAGAAGCGATGATTTTGGGAATGGAGTACGAATCAATCAGCTTTGTAATGTTCTTGCTGATCTGCCGACGGACATTGGCCTGCCACCTGTCGAAATTGGCGCACATCATGCGCTTGTCTGCATTGGACAGTTTCCATTCGAATTTTTTGGACTGGCAGATGACAAGAGAATCCGTTTCGATACCCGGACCGGAAATGGTTTCAGGATGTTCGTTGTTATCGGTATTCATACCGAAAATATCAAGATCCTGCTCTACGCCATAAATAACGCGTGCACCGCAATACAGATCTTCTTCTGACAAAAAATCGCTACGTGCGATTACAGGCGTTACAGAGCAAATCTGATAGTTGTACACAATGGAAGAGGACAGCTTGTCCGGTGCCCAAAAGGAACCTGCCATCCCGCGGTATCCGCTTGCATCTAAAAAACGTGACATAAATGTTTCCCTTTAAAAAGATTGTATCTTCTCGTAAAGCGCACGAGCTTCTTCCGAATTACGCTTTCCGGAGCGCGAAAGCTCCTTCAGGCGTTGTGACATCTTGAGAAACTCTTCTCGCCGTTGAGATTCATTTTTTTCCTGTGGCCCACGTCTCATTGCCGATTCAAGCGATGCCGTCACAGCATCGGTCTTTTGGTTGCGACTTTTCTTGGCACTTGTTTGTTCGTCATAATTGCGAACGCATTTGTTTAAAACATTGAGCGCTTTATCAACATCAACAGTGCTGTTGGCATTAAGCAGTGCTGTAGTGGCATAACGCACTTCCGTATTATTATCGACCCATGCCATAAAGGCAGGATCCCTCGATAATTCCTGCAATCTCGAAGCAGGGTTTTTAGGATTCAGCAACGCATCGTTTCGATAAGCGTTGATACGTGCCGCCCTTTCCTGTTCAAAAAGTTCTTTTACCTTCGCGTCTACATCATATTTCGGCGCAAATTGCCGCGCAGCTACCGCAGCCACTTTTTTGACAATGGCAAGTTGCGAAGGATCTATTGTTTCCTTTTCCTCATCTGACAAGATATCGTCAATGGAAAAATCCTTAAGCCGCTGCTCTTCTATCATTCTGTTTGCACTGTCCAGTTTTTCCTGCAACGCAGCGAGCTGGCTTTTGTACTGATTCTCCATGACGGAAAGGGTGTTCTCCAGAGCAGCGGCTCTTTGCTGTTCAGGAATGACACGGCCCTTCATTGACGCCAACTGACTTTCAAGATTGGCAATCTTGGCACGAAGATCTTCTCCTGTATCGTCGGATTTTTGATTATCTTCCGTCGGGACTTTATCCACCGCATTCTGCGATTTCTCAATCAGGATATCGCTTTGACCATCGTCATTGTTCACTGGTTCATCCTGATCGCCATTGGCTTCCGCATTCAGTTTTTCGTTCATCTCTTCAACCGTCATGCCATGCCGTTTGGCTGTTTTCGCCTGTCTTTCCGCAAAGATTTCTTCAAAGGATTTCATTCATTTCTCCTAGCGCCTGCTGACGTCGGCTCTGTTGGGCGACTCATTGAAGGCGGTAATTTTGTTTACGAATTTAACAATGGCGGCAGCGCTTGCCGTTACATGCAACAGCTCTTCGTGCCTTACCATTTTGGAAGTGCTACGATACAGGGCCAGTTCTTCATGATATGCAACAGACTTAAGCAGGCTTTCAAGACGCCCGTTCATAGCGATCTCTTTTTTCAATTCAGCAAGCGCCTTGTCATAAGGCAACTGCTGTTCCGCGATGGTCGACATCAGCCAACCTCTTACATCCCGCGGCGTTTACGGCATGACGCGCAGCCCGTATTGACGATCAGAGGCGCTGGCTTGTTACCGGATACCGCACGTCTTGTATTGGATGGTGTAACCATAGATGGCGATGCACTTATACGATGGGTTATAATACGATCTGGTTTGCTAAAATATTTAGGCGCGGTAGCCATGATTCCTCCGTGAAAACAATATGACTTATGTTGACACTCCCCACGGATAAATCCGGGGGATTCTCGGTTCACTGACCGTTGCCCGCAAGCGGGTCTTGCACAGTCTCCCCGAGCGTTAGGTTCGGGCGTGTCCCGCCCTACCATGTAATTTGACATCCTCCCCCGCCTGAAGTCGGGGGATTCCTATCGGTAGCGGCTCTAACGAGCCGCGCCATAGGCGGGTTCCTGATTCAACACGGGCGCTTGAGCCCTTCCCGCTCCACAGGCTGACACGGCCTGCCCGGCCGCCAGAATGTTCAACGCCGCATTATGGTCGGCGTTACATTCAAATCCGCAGGCGGTACACTTGAATTTTGCCTGGGATACTCTGTTACTCTTGTCCACACAGCCGCAATGGCTGCATGTCTGACTGGTATACTGAGGTGGAACAAGCAACAAAGTTCCGCCAAGCCATGCCAGCTTGTAGGCAAGTTGCCGCCTGAACTCAAACCAGCCCTGATCCAGTATGGACTTGTTCAATCCCGCTTTTACACGCACATTTTTCCCCGGATGGTCAAGCGTACCGGAGGCTGAACGCGACATATTCTGCACTTTCAAGTCTTCAATCACGACAAGAGCGTGGTTTTTGCTGATTATCGTGGTTGTCTTGTGCAGAAAATCGTTGCGTACATTGGCTATTGTACGGTGCAGGCGCTGGATTTTAGCTTTGAGCTTCTGCCAGTTGGCGGAAAACTTCACTCGTTTTGCCAACTTCCGCTGCAGCTTTGCCAGCTTCTTTTCATGCTTTCTGAAACTGTGCAGCGGTTTGATGCAAGAACCATCGGAGAGTGTTGCAAAACGGGCAATACCCATATCTATACCGACAGCGGTTTGCAAAGGATGTACAGGCTCAGGAACTTCACGTTCCGTCTGGATGGAAACATACCATTTTCCAGCAGACAGTGAGACTGTCACCTGTTTGGGTACTCCTTCCGTTGCGCGACTTTTCCGGTATCGCATCCATCCTATTTTAGGAAGAAATATGCGACTGTTTCCCTCGTCCAGCCTGAAACTCTGCGGATAGCGAAAGGCATCATGGACCCCCTTCTTCTTGAAACGCGGAAAATCCGCACGCTTCGCAAAAAAATTCTTATAGGCTCTGTCGAGGTCTTTCAGTGTTTGCTGCAATATCTGGGAATGGGCTTCGGCTAAAAAAGAGGTATCCTCCTCTTTTTTCCAGTCCCTCAACTTTCCAGCAAGGGCATAGTAGCCGAGACGTTTTTTATCCGCTTCATAGGTCTCTTTTTCCAGTGCAAGAGCCTTGTTCCAAAGGAAACGGCAACATCCGGCAAAACGCCGCATGAGGTTTTCCTGCTCGGCTTTTGGTCGAAGCTGAAACTTGTAGGCTTGCAATCTTTCCATAGTCAAATTATAGTTGCCCTATGAAAAAAGTCAACAGCATACGTACTGGAAGACACTGTGTTTTTCTTCTTCATGTCCATTTGGTCTTTGTCACAAAGTATCGCCGTGGCGTCTTTACAAAGGCCATCCTTGACGACTTGAAAGAAATATTCTCCAGTGTTTGCCAGGATTTTGAGGCGGAACTTGTCGAATTTGACGGAGAAGACGATCATGTCCACCTGCTTGTCGTCTATCCCCCAAAAGTAGCCATTTCATCTTTGGTCAACAGCCTGAAAGGCGTATCCAGCAGATTGATCCGCAAGAAGAGGTACCCTTCAATTCAGAAAAAGCTTTGGGGAGGCTCACTCTGGTCGCCAAGCTATTTTGCCGGGAGCTGCGGAGGTGCTCCAATCTCTATCCTCCGACAATATATCGAGGATCAACGGACACCCAACTAAAGACAGAAATTCCAGTTAAGGTGCGCCTTATATCCCCGCCCTGAAGGGCGAGGTTTTACGGCGCGTTGGATAAAATAGAAGATTTCCGGTTTGTTTATGCCGAGGGAACAAAGCCCTCGACCGATTAGTATTTGATAACAGGCAATAATGTCAGAGCGGGAGGTTGGACGGTATTGCTTTTGCCGTATATGGCGTTTGATCGTGAGGCGTCCATGAAAACATCACCCCGATTATTGCCCTCACCAGTATAACCATGAATTGCAGGTTCCTGCTCATCTATATAAAAACATCCTGATACTGAATCACCTGCCAGTCCCGCTCCATAATCAAAATAGCCTGTAATATTCGGTAATCCGGCTTCTTTCACTTGACCGACAGTGGTTGATCCCCATGCGATCTTGTCCATAAGATCAGGAAGGTTGAAGGTAGTCGATCCGTCACCTTCTCCATAGGTTGCTCCTATAGCATCGAACAATTCAGGATAGGCGCTTCGTTCTACCGCTCTCCCGTCACAAATCAAATATCCTGCCGGAGCGGTGTTGACCGCCATATAAAAAACGGTTGCTACCGGTATTTGAGAGGATGGGGGGGGGAGGACAACTGATGTGGCTTTACCCTCTTCCCCTATATACATTTTATTAAGCTGTTTCATATCAATCTCCTTTAATTCCACACGCATACCACGTATGGTTTGAAAATCCCTGAACGTAAAAAGACGATGCTGTCTTGTTTACGTACATGCCACCGACATCGGAGCACGTTCTCCTGTCTACATTTTCTATACTCGTAAGCCACTCCTCATTAATTAATGCCGATATAACAAGCGTGTAATCAGGCCCGCTAAATGGACGTAAAAGATCCACCTTCACTCCCGCATAATTGCCTGTAGCTCTTTGAAGGCCGCCCTGCTCAAGCCAGCCATCGCTCCATTCACGCCACCAATTACCGTGCATATCGTTATACGTATTGATTACGGTTATTGCAGTAAGGAGGGGGGGGGCAATACCTACAGAAACCGCTTTCCCGTTTTCTTCTACATAACACGAAACTATATTTTTCATTTGTTTTCCCTATTGATTTATCATTGATTGACGAACTGCTTCATACCTGTCTATACAATAATTCAATTTCTTTATTGCCTCGTCTCCACGCTGTGCGATGGAGACAAGACGGTCAGCATCTCCTTCGTCAAGTTCGGCTCTTCCTTTTCCAGATCCAGCGACGGTATTTGCGGGCATTGTGCAGGAACGGGCGTTGACTGACAGGCGCAAACGGCCATTGCGGATATCACGACGAAGAGTATCATTAATGCTCTTTTGCTTCTGCAATTCCCTGTTGTGCTCATCTTTCATCCTGTCTTTTTCCGCTGCCATGTCCTGTTCCAGCTTTCGCGCCTTTTGCTGCTGTTCAACCACAGCAGCCATATGCTCCTCTTTCATCCGGTTCAACGTGTTTCTTGTCAGCCACCCACAAAAAAGAGCACCTATGACAAATCCGACAACGGCACAAAGCAGCATTTCTTTCATGATATCTTGCCGGTTTCTGTTTCCATAACGGATTCTTTAAAATATTTCCGTTCATGAAACTCCGCCTGCTTTCCCAAATTCCATCCCGATACCGGTCTGTGATAGCCCATGACTCTTGTCCATATTTCACATCGCGTTCTTTTTTCTTGAGGCAGCTCTTTATTCATTCCAGAATACTCCTTTGACATCCTCCCCCCTTTATTCCAACTTACAACTTGTAATCTGTTCCTGCCTGTCCCATACAAACCCTGTATTCAAGGTTCCGTCGGTTGGCAAGTCCTTTTGAATACTTTCCCTTTATATACACCCATCTTTTCAATTGGGCGCACGCTTCCGGATATCTTTTCTGATTAAGCAATTTAAGCAACGTGGACTTTTTGAAATTTCCTATTCCAACATTGTACGCAAAAGATGCATACGCATCGAATTCATGCTGATACAAGGGGACTTTTATATAGGGTCTTATTTGATCCGCATGAGAATCAAGGCTTTTCAAAAGTTGCTGTTTGGCACGTTCAGGCGTTGTAGTGTCTCCAATCTTCACCCCTTTCGTTTCTCCATATCCAATTGTTGGAACACCACCCTCATCGAGATATGCCTCTTCACGGTAACCCTCGAACTGCGCAACCATAGCCACCGCAGCGGCAGAGACCGACAGCGCCATAATGGCTTTTCGTATTCTGTTTACAGGTATTGCCATGTCCTATCCAAACAGCAATCTTGTTCAATCCTTGTCCAAGCCGATCAGCCTGTAGCATAATCCTGCGCTAATGGTGGTGCTGAATGTGAATCTTATTCTTGTGAAATCTTCTTCACCGTTACAAGGTTCCTTGAAGCACTGTGTCCATTTCACCGAATACGGGATGGAACTATAGTTGTCAGAAAAAGCTACATTCGAAACATCTATTTTGCCTATAAGCGTAATATCAATTTGCGACAGCTTTTCAATAGAAATGAAATCCCATTGTTCCGCCGTGCCGTCGCTATATTTTACGTATCTTCCCCAAGGTCCTATTTTGAAAATCAAAACAGGTTGATGAACGTACAACGGTTGCGCCGTCCCCCCCCATCAGGAATACCCAGATAAACCTGCTTTATAAGTTTCTGATTCATGACTGATCATCCCCCCCCCTTTATTTTTTACGCGGTTTTCCGCCGGTCTTTTTGCTGGACTTCTGTTTACTGCAAGCCATGTTGTTTCCTCCATTTGCACTTTGTTGATATACAAGAACCACTTCTTGACACTCCCCACGGATAAATCCGGGGGATTCTCGGTTCACTGACCGTTGCCCGCAAGCGGGTCTTGCACAGTCTCCCCGAGCGTTAGGTTCGGGCGTGTCCCGCCCTACCATGTTATTTCCCAATTCCGTACCCTCACCGGGATCGGTATCCTTTACCATTATCACAGGCATTTTATTCTGCAAATCGGAAAGGCTATTTTCCAGATCGGCAATCCTGCTCTTGCTCGACTCCTCGCCCTGTTGCAATTCCTCAAGCTGGAATTTCAGTTAGCTTATCGCGGTCTGCGCATCATCGACTTTCTTTTCCAGACTTTTCAGATCAACCCCGAATAACAGCTTTCCTAACCAATTGAACATGCTATCTCCTTGTTTTAAACGGATTTATTGTGCTTACGAACATTGCATTATAGTCACTGATTTCTGCTGCGGGATCGGCGTCATGTGCAATCCGCATCTTCAAAGCCGATTGAAATTTCCAGCCAAGATATAATCTGAAACACTTCCCCGGAAAGGACGGAAACACGATATAAAGCATCCACCTTGCCTTGAACGGATTCTTTGACGTTGTTGCCGCCCATACTCCGGAATAATAAGGCTTGTCTCCCGTCTTGGGATTTCCACATGAATAAAGCTTGTCGTCCTTATACACCCACGTATTGAGCACATTCCATGACCAGCCATAAGCTTTATTGCGCCACAACCAGAACGTACGCTGTACATACAAGCCTATTTTCGGATGCTTGGCTACAAAATCCGCCCATCTTTCATAGTGCCCCCTGTCTCCCTCTATCGGATTGTCGGGAGTCAACCATAAACGAAGAGGATTGTTTTTCGATAGCGTCACGTCTCCATTACCATCAGCAAACAAGGCGATGATCGGTGCCAACGGAAACGCCAAAAGCGATGTCACTATGTCAAGAGGTAAATATAAAAACCATATCATTATTGCGTCCACCCTATCGCATACCACTTTACATTAGCTGTTAGCTGTTGACACTCCCCACGGATAAATCCGGGGGATTCTCGGTTCACTGACCGTTGCCCGCAAGCGGGTCTTGCACAGTCTCCCCGAGCGTTAGGTTCGGGCGTGTCCCGCCCTACCATGTAAGGCTTTCTATCTGTGACTTCAACCACATAAGATCAACGCCGAATAAATCTTCTCCGACCAATCTTACTTTTTCCGCAAGATTGGTCGCCCCCTCCCCACATAGAACTTTTTCAAATCGCGACTTTTCATTTCATTACGTCCTGTGATTCAGGTCATGCAACACTTCCATACGACCTTTCAATAATGTTACTTCCGATCTCAATTCAGACACTTCTTCTTTCAGGCTGTCATGATTGGAATCAACCAAATCTATTCTCTCCATAAGCCTTATTTCCATGTTATGAACATTATCCTTTTCATTAACAAGCAAATTGCTTATGTCATCAAGCCTGTTGTTGAGCCGTTTGAAGAAGTACCACAATACAGAAGAAATGCCGGACATAAGCCCTAATACTGCATACATAAGCATTTCAGGTGTTATAAAATCCGGCATGATTATCTCCCGCTCGTTACGACGCCTGCGTCCATTGAGCCGTCAATGTAACGTCAGCCGTGACCGTTATCTGGCTTCCCGGAGTGTGAGTCGTTGACCCATCACTATAATTGTTGAATGTATACCCTGTTCTTGTCGGTGGCGTTGACGGAATGGTATATAGCGCATTGTTCAATACCGATGTATTGCTTGGCAAATTCTGAACATCTTCCGCTTCCGAGCCTGAAACATATGTAATGTTCCATGTTTGTACTTCTTCGTATACAAAAACGATATGCCCTGTTTCAAGCGGAGATCCTGCTCCCGGGTCTTCCGTAGTCCATGTTATGCCGCGATCATAAAACAGCTTCTTGTCAGTTCCCAGTTTAAGGTCGTTTCCACTGTCAGAAGACAGCAGCCCTTCGCCGGTAACCAGCAATTTTTCATCCGTTCCCTTTGTGATAAGATTGCCTTCGTTTGTAGAAATAATTTCATCGACGTCTGAAATACCACCGCTTTTTTCTACATACAACTTGCCATCGCTTTTTACGGTAAGCTGATTGTCAGCTTCGGATGATACAAGGCTGTTGGCATCTACCTTGGCGAACAACTTGTCATCCGATCCTTCAACGATAATGTTATTGGCATCTGTAGAAATAAGATCGGAAGGAACGACTTCTCCCTTTTCAACAAACAGACCATCGCTTTTCACGACAATCTGGTTGTTCGACTCCTTGGACACCAGCGTATTCGTATCTACCTTGGCATACAGCTTGTTATCCGATCCGGTTACTATGATGTTGCCTGCATTGGTAGATACCAAATCAGAAGGAACGACTTCTCCTTCTTCGACATACAGCTTATCGTTTTTGATAACAAGACTGTTTCCGGCTTCTGGAGATACCAGATCGGACGCTTTTACAGGATCGACTTTGGCGAACAGTTTGCTGTCCGTTCCCTTGGTGATTATGTTGTTGGCATCTGTAGAAATGAGATCACCGGGGACAACATCTTTTGTTTTTTCAACAAACAACCCACCGTCCGATCCCGTCGTGATAGCGTTATCTGCGCTATCCGATATGAAATCTTTCGGATTGGACGGATCCACTCTGGCATACAGCTTGTTATCCGATCCGGTTACTATGATGTTGCCAACATCTCCGGAAACAAGATCACCGGCTACAACGGAAGCTGCCGTCTTATTAACGTAAAGCTTGCCGTCCGTTCCGATTTCAAGAATATTGTTTTCCTCGCTCGATACCATATTCGCTGGCTTGACGATAAGTTTCCCATCTTCCGCCACTTCCAGCATGTTCGGCGTAATAGCCGATACGATTTCGTTAAGATCGGATCCGCAATTCAGGGCCTCGCAAATAGCCGCTTTATCTTCCGGCGAAGCACTTATGATAGCTGCCTTGAGCTCCTCCGTAAAGTTTTCACATGAAACCAAATTAACCATACTCTGTCTCCTATAAACAACCGCTGTTATTCACTCGCCTGCCATACTGCCTTGAACACAGAAGGCTTGACAGTATTCCATTCATCGTCATTCCATTTGACTTCTTCCGAAGGCGAATATGTTTTATCGCCGTTTGCCGTATCCTGCCAGTTCACGAAAGTGAATCCCGTTCGCGTCGGTGTGTTTCCCGACACCGTAAACCCGACGGCAGGATTATAAGACTGCCCGGACGGCATATTTTCGGCTTCCCCATCCGTCGTATAGCTCATGACAAATTCCCATACTGCATATAACGTCAAGCTATATCGTTCGGCTATTGGCGATCCCACTGCATAATCAACGGTCTTGCAATCCGGTGACTTGCTCCATCCCCTGAACACCGTGTTTTCAGGCTCTTCGCTCCATGCCGGTGCATTTACCGACTTGCCCGCTTCGACGATCTCCTTGGCCGGGACTTCTCCCCCTATGCCGGAAAACAGATTTACATAAGTGATCGCTATGGTCTTGGTTATCGGCTTGTCTTGTGGACAAGTCATGTCAACAGGCTGGTATGTCCCGTCATTGAACAATATCCATGTCCTGTCACATCTTTCGAATGTGCCTACAGCCAGCTTCGGCATGGACAGTATATGAACCTGAACCGGCTTGCCCGTTACAAGTTCTATTTCATTCGGTATGATTACAGACGGCCTTTCCTCATCGTCATCGCTTTTTTTCGGAAAGCAACCGCATGACGGAAAATCAAGCGCCTCACCGACTGCATATCCTATAAGATCTCCACCATCTGCACCGCATCCTGCGTTGACTTCTACCGTAGCCCCTTCTCTTGGAGACGGATAAATGTAGCCTATCGTCGTTCCGTCACAATCCTGTAGCGCAACTGTAGCATCAGGCGGTTGCTGGTCCGGACGGAAAGCCGCCCCTCCACCGGGCAATGGCATGGTAGCAAAATAACCGCACGGAGTTTCCGTCGGCTTCCATCTCATCTCATTGCATACAGTAGTCTGCTGCTTGTTGATGACGTGATCAATACAGGCTTCTACACCGGTATCGGTCCATTCACGAGTTTCTTCATTGCGCCATTCCGTCTGGCCGTACTGGTTTACGTATTGCCGACTTATCTGATACGTATCGGAATCATCCGTCACTATGCAGTTTTCACGACCGGTAGCCGTCCATATCGCCCCGCTGGTATCGACCTCAACCCAACGCAAATCATTGCAACGATTGGTCTGCTGCTTTTCGAGCTTGCCGGATTCAGAAGTTCTGGTTTCTCCGGTATCGACCCATGAAACCGTTTCCCCATCTTCCCATTTCAGTTGACCATACTGGCTCCTGTATTCGTTGCTTATCGTATAGGTATTGGACTCTGCGCTTGCGTTTATGCACCGGAAATTTCCTGTCGGAGTCCATACAATACCTTCGTCATCTACAAGAACCCAACGAAGGTCATTGCATATAGTGGCCTGCTGCTTGCGTACCGTACCGCTGCCCGTGTCTTCGATAACCCCGGTGTCTGTCCAGTCCCGGGTTTCTTCGACTTCCCACTTTCTCTGATCGAACTGGTTGATATACTCCCGTTCCACCGTATAAGTGGCAGAAGCGGTATCATCGCCTATATCGCACCGGACATTCCCGGTCGCCGACCACTGCACCTCCGACTCGTCAACATCCACCCATCGCAAATCGCCGCACTGATCCGTCTGCTGACGCTGTACCTTGTTATCCGTCGTAATCTGATACTCACCGGTATTTGTCCAGACAAGATCCCCGCATTCTATCCAACGAGTGTTGCCAAGACCGTCGTCTTCCTGACATTCCAGTTTGTCTGTTTTGACATTGCATCGCTGCTTGTCATTGAGCTGCCAGTCCGGCTCCGCACATATTACCGGACATCCTCTCATGCCCGGATCAAGCTTGTTTGTATTGGTAGTCGTATTGAACAGGGCCATGACGGAGGCAGTCCCGATACCATCGCCTTTGTACACCGCCACCATCAGGGTGTTCTGGGGAGCATCGAGAACGATAACCGGATTGTCCTTCGTCATTCGTACCGGCGGATATTCTCCCGCTGCCGTACATTCCCCGCATACCAAGGGCTGCGACGCTTCTATTTCAGGCTCTTTTTGCGGAACCGAAATACAATCGCAATACTGTCCCAGATCTCCTGCTTTTATTTTCAGGATGTTAAAGGTGATTTCATCCCCTTCAATAAGCCCAATACCGCGTATCGTTACCTGATGCCTGAACCCGAATATCGGACTTACATTATTGAACTCACCGGGATTGAACAGATTGAACCATCTCGTTTTAGGATCGACATCAATCATATTCCCCTCCTTCGTTTATTGCGTTTATAGCCGATGCCGTTTCATCCACCGTCCAGGGAATAAGGCCCATGACGTGATCGTTCAACATTCTCGTCTCTGTGGATTGCATGGTCAGCCTGAACCCCACTATGTCGTCCTCATCCTTGATGTGCCGTACCGCCCGCATGGGCTGGCCTTGAGGCGCGCTTATGACGGCGACAGGATTGTTTTTCTTCAATATGACAGGAACCCCGTTATATTGAAGAACGGCCTTGGATGTAACAACAGGAGGAGTGACTACAGGAGGCGGACACTTGCACATTTCAGAATCCATGCCGGGAGCATATACAAGCTCGAAATGAACATAGTCCTCATCGTTCAATCCCATCGCAACAAAGGTAAGCTCCCCTCCTACCGGTATTTCGAAAACACGAGATGCATCAGACAGGCTTCCCTTGTCCAGCAATACTTCCCTGTCAACCTTCGCCATTGCAGTTCTCCATGATCTTCATCATTTCGTCACTTACCGTGTTTACAACCGTCTGCAACATGGTGACGTCGCCTATCGGAAGATCAAGGTCTATCTTCTTGTGCCAATACACCAGCTTTACGCCATTGACCTTGCCGCCATTCTGCACATGAATATTACGCTCCATGCCTGATCTGTTGGTCAGTTTCATAATCGCCGACCCGGTCGGATCATATCCTGTAACCGATCCGAAAGCGTCCCATCCGATATGGTAAAGTCTTGCTCCAACCGGTACACTTCGTCCTGCTATTTTTATTTCCATGTCTTACCTCGTCATATTGGGGAAATCTGATTCAAGTTATAACTCTGTACTCCATTAGGCTGTACTACGTTCGATGCAGGGATATTGCCGGACCTTCCGTCAAGTGTAGGTGCCTGTGGTCCGGCTGGAGTTACGCCCTGTACCGGCTGATTGGCGGCAACGGCCAAGGCGTTTTCTATGACCGGATCGGTCAAGCCAAGGGCGTCTATCGGAAAGCCAGCCTGCTCAAGCAACTGGCGAATGGCGTATTCTATGGGCTTCTCAAGATTGGGAACTCCCTGTGACCGCGCTCCAAGCAACGATGGTAAAATCTGCTGCTGTTTTTGCGCTTGCAGGTCTTCTTTGAGAAGGCCAGTTATGCCACGGACTTGCAAATTTATATCCTGACCGTCTCGCAGCTCCGGCTCATTAATCATAAGATATTGAAATAATCCTGTAAACATGGGTTCTATCAACCGCATATCCTCATTGATAGCCATACCCTTGATCGTTCTCAATGCGTTGGAAACCCGCTGCGTATATTCGCCAAGGCTGGATCTGCCGAAGTCCTGTGCGCTATACGCAAACGCCGGAATACCGCAGTCTTCATCCGCCATGCGCAGAAAACCGGATATCTGTGTCATGATCAAATGATATTGCGCCGATACCGTATTCATGGTTCTCAACGCATCCGGCATACTTCCCGTCGCTCCGAACCTTTCTTCCACGCCATATCCGAAACCGGGCTGAAGATTTCGTGCATCATTCGGATCTGAAAATGCGCCCGGATTGTACAAAACGGGCGGTCTGGCCGACCAGTCAACATTATGCTCGAATGTGTGAAGCAATCTGTTGACGCGCTGCTCCGTGTCCCACAACATTCCCGCCAGACCGACATAATCGAAATGGCTTGATCCAAGCTCGACAAACGGGGCACCAAAATAGGTTCTGGTCTCTCCTTCCGGTTCCTTTATAAGCAGACATCTTATCGTTCTGCCGCCCACGATTTCCACTCTGGCGCTCATATAATCAAGAGTGTCTATGCCGTGGATGCCATAATCCGCCAGCTCACTGCCGGAAAAATAGCCCTCATGAATCAGAATCGGTATCTTTTCGTCCAGATCCCAGAAATCATTGTCATCGTTTCTGTCCGTGGATTCTTGCAATATCCATACCCAATCCCGGTTTTTCGTTTCGAACTCTTCCAGCACATCCCGAATGGCGCTTTCGTTATATCCCGGCGTCTTGGCGCACTGAATCAGTTGGGCCTTGGTTATGTAGGTTATCTCCGTGTTTCCCGTATTGGTTTGCAGACTGCCGTCCTTGCCGTCGTCTATCGGGTAAAAGTCATGTACACTGACATATCCGAACGTCGGCATGACAACCCAGTCACGCTTCACTCCGGACGTTCCGGTATATGAAATATAAGGTTTGGCTCTCCATATCGGAAACCGCATGTAGCCCATGCCGTAAAGCGCCTGATCCCGCTTCATGCCTATGTACGCCTGCCTGAATCCGCCTTCTATGGATATGTCGCGCATACGCGTTTGCATGCGCATGGCCGCCTGCGATGCTTCAGTGACTATACGTGCCTGCTCTGCCTTTTTAAGCGCTATGGCACGTTCCTGCAAAAAGTATTTCACCCTGTCATCAACCTTGCCTTTTGAAGTCAACAACAGGGACAGATCCGCAATACCGGAATCCTGCGCATGACGGTACACTTCCTGCATGAGATAAAACCGTATGCGGTCAAGGGTTCCCTTGTCTATGGTAGGCTCCGGCGTGGCCTGACAGGTAGCCATAGCATCAAGTTGCGGCAAGACAAGATCGACTCCCCAGTTTACCGTCGCGTTGACTTTCTGCTGTGTAACGCCATAATACCGCGACGGCGTAAACCCGAACGCCATCTCTATATCCGCCGCATCTTCCGCCGTGTATTCACGCGCGTATTGCTTCTGCGCCCGTATTCTGGCGCTCCACACCGTCTTTCCCTGATGCTGTATATAAGACTGCTGACGTTCGTATGAACGCCTTGTACGAGCAGCCGCTATCTCGGCAATTTTATCCTGCCCCTTCGGAGACAGTCGTTTCTCTTCCGCCATTCGAAATTCCTATCTGCTGTTCCATCCTCCAAGCGCACGAGGCTTTCTGTTCTGCATAGCCAGAATATCAGACAACCGCATGTTGTTGTATGTCATGTCGTACGCTTCTTCCGACATCTCCATTCCCTTGAGCTTCATGCGACCGTTCAACAAATCCGCCCCGCTTGTTGCGAGATATATGGCAAACGTTTGCAGGGCATCCGCAAAATGGCTCGTCCAGTCATGAATAGGCACCTTGCTTAAAATATTGCGCTCCTGATCGAACGCAAACCTGTACTGCTTCAACGTGTCCAGAATGAAAGCACAGTCCTTCGCAGGATCGTCAACCGGCTCTTCGCTCTTGTTCACTTCCATTATCCGTATGAGCTGCGATGACGCCGATATGCCGTCGCTCTTTCTCGACGGCTTGCCTACCGGCGTGAACTTTATCCCGTAATTCAACGCCTCCGCATACCGTGATATCCCGTCAAGATCCCACGTCTTGGACATGACATCATGCGGACCGACATGCTCACCGTACCGGTACGGCTTTGACCTCAACTCTTCCGCGCAGGTGGCAAGGCCCCTGTTTTTTATAGACGACCAGTCTATAAGCCGCGGGACACGATTTATAATCTGCCAGTACAATATGACCGTACCATCCGCAGAGCCTATATCCCACGAAGTATGCACCGGGTATCTCGGATCGTATTTTATGGGGAACGCCCTGTCCCTTTCGCATTCGACCAGCTCTTCAGCCCATACGGCCCCTACTACCGCGGCTTCCCATTTGGACTCGAACTCCTGTGAAAACAGCGCGTCACCGAGCACCGCCCCGTATCTCGCCCTGTATGTCTGCCTCGTCTTGTCAAGAAGCTCCTTGGAAAACACATTGACATCGTATGCGGACAAATGGCTGGCGTAGCTGTGCGGATCCGCCTTGGCGTCCATATACTCGTTGTAGAAGTGATTCTTTCCACGAACGGAAGATACATGTATGGACCACCCGTTGTTTTCGAGCAGCATAGGCTCGAAATAGGCGAAAGCGTCGGGACGGGATATCGCCGCTTCCGACATGACTATGCCGACGGGAGACCCGCCGACCAGACTGTCGATGTTGTCCGACCCTATCAACTGCCACACGGAATTATTGTGGAACGTTATTTTCATCGACTGGTTGTCGACGTGACGTATAAGCTCCGGCGGAAAAATGTCCTTCCACCGTTCACGCTGCGTCACCGGATTGCGCATGTCCCACAACACCTTTCTGGCCTGCGCATACTCCGGCAGACAGTGATAGTACACACCAACCCGCTGATGCAGCTTCACCGCCGTTATGTGCATGGCGACCTCGTCCTTGCCTAGCCGACGCGCCCATGCAAGCACCGCTCGCCGAAAGGTCGGCTTCATGGCCTCCCTCCACACCGGAACCTGATAGAACCGCGGCTTCCATCCGTACGCGGGCAATGTGATATTAGCCATCTCCCGCCTCCCCGCCGTCTGTCGATGCATCAGGGCAGCACTCCATTATGGTACCACCCGTATCCGGAAACGTCGGATGATGCACTACGGGAAAGCCCGGAGGCTCGCACATGATGACGTTCACCTTCATGGTGAAACATTCGCTGAAACCATTCTTCAAACGAATGGAAAGACGATATACACCGTTTGGAAGATCGTCAGGTACAGGCCCTATCTTCACAGCGCCCTGATTTTCCGTGTCCTCTTCCACCCTGACGGCTACGCCCGTACAGTTTCCGCATAGCCACGCCGTCGAAAGCGGGGGACAGTCCGACTTGCCAAGAACTATGTATGGATCATCCTTCGTCACTGTTATCATAAAGGCTCCGACGCAATCTTTCTTCTTTCACTCGGGTACAGACATCAAGCACAACGGCAAACAAAACGATACCAAGCAATACAAAAGCGGCAACGGTAAAAACCGTTCCGGTCATCAGGGCCAGCACCACGGCGATCGCCAACACCAAGACCCTTGTACCGGCGCAGCATTGGCAATATGGTGCGAACAGTTCCAGAAATTGCTGAACACCGTTCAGTGCGTCGATATGATCGCAGTGACACGGATTGATTTTATGATACCACGCGGCATCAGGGTCAGGCGTATAAAACTCTTCTTCCGGCGTCATTTTCTGTTTCTGCCTTTCGTGAACCCGACAGGCATCAGTCCCAAAATAACCGGCGGTCTGGAAAGAACGCCTTGCTCGATCGCATTTACCGCAAGGTCTCTCGGCGAAAACCACCGTCTCGCCTCGACGATCCCGTCTCCCGTCACGTTTGGGCCTGTAGCCCTAAACGTCATTCGCGCTCCTTCTCCGGACATCGGCGTGAAAGTCGTATCTGTTTCGGCGTCATACACCTTTTCGAACATTCCCGGCCTGACATGCCCCCTTGCGTCCATAATACCCATTCAATTCCTCCTGTGTCGGCATTCTGTATTTGTCCGGCTCCCTCCATATGGCAGACAACGTGTGGTGCCTTGGATAAGACGATGGACAACTGCATAATATAATAAACACCTCGTTATCCGGCTTGTATACCGCCGGCATTCCCCTGACAAGTATTCTCGCCTGATCCGGTGTCATTTTTCCGCCGGGGGTTCTTCCACGTCCGGAATGTCGGACAACGACGAAAAGTCCTGTATGACCACTTTAAGCGGCCCGCCGTCCGGATTCACCAGCGCCTTTTTCTCGATGAACATCGGATCGTGCGCCTTTGCAAGCGCCAGCAGCAACGAGTCGCTGTACTGCTTCTCGACGCCTACCACTTCGCCCTTGTAATACACGCTCTTGTCCACGCCATTCACGCCACGACGTATGACTTCCGCCCGGATCTCTTCCACGATATTGGCCCGGACATCCTGCTCCATCTCGCGAAACTCGTCACTTATCTCGCGTTCCTTCCTTATTTCCGCGAACGGGATCCCGGCCATCGTCGCCGCCTTGCGCTCCAGCCCTTTCGTCTCCCTTAACGCGTTGAGATACCGTCCTATAGCTTCTCCGTTCATTCAATCCTCCTCTGCATGAACCTAGCATAAAGCCCCGCTACAGTCAATAAAAAAGCCCACACATATTTCTATGTGCGGGCTTCCAAAGGATCACGAAACTACTTGAGTACGAGAATCAGGTCTTCTGGTATGGACCAGTCTTTATTCTACACCATTCTTTTCCGTCTTTGCAAGAAAGTCTTGACACTCCCCACGGATAAATCCGGGGGATTCTCGGTTCACTGACCGTTGCCCGCAAGCGGGTCTTGCACAGTCTCCCCGAGCGTTAGGTTCGGGCGTGTCCCGCCCTACCATGTAATATCTTTCCGTCACCGCATACTCCACATGTCTCGTAAACAACTCTCGGCTAAAGCCGAAAGCTTTTATTTATCGTCATTGCAAAGCAATTCGACATTAGGCCGGTTTACAACAGCCCTTGGACTATCAGCTGATAGCCCAATCCCTGCAGGTTCCGACTTGCATTCAAGTCGCTGTGCGCACGGAGACCACAGTGCGGACAAACAAAACGATGCTTCGTCCGTTTGCCCAATTGCGAACACGCCGAACACGTCTGTGAGGTATACCGAGGATCCACATACATTACGTTAATCCCTCGCCTTTGCGCCTTGTACTCAATCAGTTGCTGAAGCTCGCGGAAAGACCAACGGTGCAGTCGGCTTCTGACTCTTTTACCTGCTCTCACACGGTCTCTGATATGCGTCAGATCTTCCAGGACGATCACTTTCGCTTTCTGTTTAGCCGCTTGCTCAACAATTGATTTACTCACCACGTGATTGACGTGGGTGACATGCCGTCTTTCTTTGCCCGAAGCTTTTCGCAAGTGCTGTCTGGCACTTTGCGAGCCATTGCTTTGTAAACGCGCACGCAACCCCAAGTATTTATCTCGCTTATGTTTTAATTCGCCCGCTTTCCAAACCTTTCCGCTGGAAACCGCAGCGATATTGTTTTCGCCTACATCAACACCGATCACTTCCTCTTTCTTTAATTTCGCGGTTAAGGCACTCAGTGTCGAGTCATATTCCAGACTGATATGCAGGAACCAAAATCCTCCCTTTTTATTCTTTCGATAGACAAGATTGCTTTCTTTTCGTTTACCGCAGTCAAGCAATCGTTTTTGAAAATCTCCCGGACACAATCTGACTTTTACCCGACCTTCAACTGTGAAAACAGTTGCTTCAGTCATATCCGATTGATAACGGATTGTGTTTTTGTCCAAATGGATAGAGGGATTTTTAAAAACAATTTCTTTTAGAGATTCTTCTTTATTTTTTCGGGAATGGTTCGTCAACTCTGTTTTATAGGCGGAAGACACTGACCGAATGGCATTACAGGCTAACTGCGATCCCAGTACCGGCAAGGCCAATCTCAAATCGTAGTACGCGGCATGGTGCAGGTTATAACGTTGCCAATTACGCTCACTGGAATCGCGGCAAACGTACTTAACCAAAAAATTGCAAGCGTCACGGTACAGAAGCCGAGTCTTGTGCAGCTTCTGAGCGACATCCTCATCCATTTGCAGTTTGATGCAAACGGTCGTCGTTAATTTGGAGGGAGCGGAAAGCCTACCTGCGCCCTTTGATATGTTCAGTTCTTTCAATGTACTTCTGAATGGTTTCGGAACTGACGTTGCCGGCAGTGCCCACGTAATAAGACGGAGACCAAAGGTGGCCTCCCCACAACTGTTTTTTCAACTCAGGGAATTTAACAAATAATTTTCTGGCGGTGCTGCCTTTCAAAATTTTGATTGCATCAGCCACTGAAGTAGCAGGCGGTATGCTGACAAAAAGGTGAATGTGATCAGGCTGAACTTCAAGCGAGAGAATCGGCCATTGACGTTCCTGACAGATTGTCTCAATTAACCGTTTGGTTTCTGCGGCGATTGAACCGACCAAAATTGATTTCCGATACTTTGGGCACCAAACCGCATGGTAAGCAGTTTGGTAGACACAATTTCGATCAAATATAATTTCAAGCATAATTTGACCCAATCACATGACATCGTCGGCCAGTTGTCGAAAGACACACTGGCTTCCATAGAGTTCATTCGCCTGTCCGACTACGACAGGCACGACGTGGCGACGGACGTGGCGACGGAGCTGCTGGTTTATGCCCTGTACAAGACAGGGGCGGAGGTGACGGACATACGGCTGTTCATAGAACATCGGCGCGGAAACCCCTGAATTCATTCAGGGGAGGAAGCGCCGCCTCCTTTCTGTATTCTGTTAAATAGGTTTTGCGTTTTTCCAGCAGAGTCAGCTTTTTGCTACTGATGCCCGCAGAAATCCGCTTTCCGTCTAGCTTGCGAACATCAAAATAGCCCGAAGCCCTTCGACCGAATATGAAGCCTTCTTCTCCGAACACTTTCACTTTGTCAAAAAGCCGAAAGCCTTTGATTTCGTAAGCTGCCTGATTTCTCTTTCTCAAACCACCCTTCAGAATCGTCAGCTTATGGATCTGCCGATTGTGTCGACGGGTTTGCTTTTGAAAGTAATAACCGGCCAGACGTTTTGCCTTAAGATGACCGGCGATGCAATACGCATCGGCACAATGAGACTTGGCAATCCCATGCGAGATGCGCGAATGCTTGGTGAGATAACCGTAGGTGTTGCGGATTTCAATTTCAGGATGCATCGCCTTCAGACGATTTAGTACATTCCAGCGCATAATCCCCATAAAGGTTTGCGCTTTAAAAGATGCTCCTCGCTTAGCCTTGAGCTTGATTTCACCTTGATGCAACGCTTGGTGGCATGTTTTGCACAGCGTGACCAGATTGTTAGGTGCATTGCCTCCTGTACGTCTGCTCTCCAAATGGTGAACATTAAGTACAGGATCTTTCGACTTGCCGTGACAATGCTGGCAAACATGTCCGTCTCGCCAAAGAACATACTCACGCACGTTCCAAAATCCTAGCTGCTCGCCCTGTTGGTACGCTTCGCCTTCAATATCAGGATTTTTAATACGCTGAACATCAAAGGAAGCGGTCTCAACTACAATCTTAGTCACTGGCAAAATACGAAGCACGGCATCAATGCGAGAAAGGTGTGCATTGATCCGATTTTTGACTGAGGGCGCAAGCCAGCCCCTATGCTTGCTGCGAATGCGATTGTCAAACCGAGGCGCACGGTAGCGTGTCTTGTGATTTCGACGAGCACGGCGTAACGCACGGCGTGTTGATAATAGATCAGTAATGTCTTGGCGTAGCTCAACTTCGGAAGCAAAAAGCTCAGCCTTTTCAGTGGAAGCTGAAAGACCGACGTGCTTATAGCCCGTGTCAACTCCAAGGGTTACTGATTGCTTTGTCTCACCAGTAGCAATAGTGAGCTGAATGGTAAAAGGTGTACGCCTCTTAACAACAGCTTTCTTTTCTTTAAGGAGTAACCTTGCTTTTGCCGATGAACACGGCATCAGCGGTTTCCCTCGTTTGTTTAAAACAAATACTCTCAAGTTTTGTCTCCTCGACCTAACGGTCGGTTAAGATCCTTCGCCAATGTTGGAAGGGGTTTCAAGTCAGCAGCACCGCTCCTACCTCTCAGAGCTTTTAACCACCGACTGCAGAGCGCGCAACTAGGATCGACATTGCGCGGTGCCTATACATTCCCGACCAACGTAGTTCACCTCCTTAAAGGAAGATCACTGAGGCTAGTCAACTAAGGCTTTTACAAGCCTCTGCCTTTAGGCAGGGGTAGTTGACTTTCCTGTTTTATCAGCGTCGTCACCACGATGTCGTCCGCCTCCGCCACCGACAGCAGCCTCAATGCCGCCCTCATCCGCTCCACTCCCGCCTTCGCCGCGTCAAGCTCCCGCTGCGTCACAGGTGAAAGATAGTGAATGCGGTTTATCAACTGCCTTACCGGCTCGAGCCCGATATTTATGCCCTTGCGCTTCTCGATGATCCCGAACACGTCAAGGAACCCTCTTGCCGCCGGGATCAGCCTGTACGTCTCTCCATACATCATGTCGGAAAACACCGCCTCGCCTTTTTCGGAAACGGACAGCGTCCCCCGTGTATCAAGCTCGCTGATCATGTCGTCTATCGGCGCCATGATATATGACACCAGTACGGGGTTCGACGAGAGCTTCGGCGAGAAGCGCTTCGGTACGTACTTCCTGTTCCGCCTTTTACCGCCCGCCACGTCATGCCCTCCCTTCCCCGGGCTCCGCGACCGTCGGCTTGTGGCAGGGCCAGAATACCTCCCACAGTTTATTGTCCATTTTTATCACCGGGATCTTTTTGTCTCCGAACAGCCCGTACAGGCGTTTCGTCCTCGTGAATTTGCCGTCCCGCTTCATCCGCGCCCAATGTCCCGCCTTGACATCCTCGATGAACGAAACATGGCCGTCCGGCTCGAACACCACATCGAGCAGCGCTTTCGGATACTCCCTCTGCGGACTTCTTATTTCACGAAGCCCCGCTTTTTGCAAACGTATCTCGCTGTCGAACGTCTCCCTGTTCTTCGTGAACAGCACAAGCTCTGCCAGCATGACGCGCTCCCGCTCCCACGCAATGACACTGTAGTCCCGCTGGTCTCTCAAAAACACCGCCTTTCTCATACCCTGTTCTTTCTTCTCAATGCCCGTCGTACATCCTTTCCGGATACCGTCTCTCCATATCGACGACAAACACATACTGAAACGCCGCTATCGTTCTGTCCAGCGTCTTCAACACGGCATCCGCCGTCGCCTTCTCCACCGTTCTCCACCTGTCCCCGTCCACCACCTTGTCCGCCAGCCCGAGCTTTTCCGCCGCCTTTTCCTCCTTCATGGCATCACAGAACCTCATCGCCCTTACATCGGTCACGACATACTCCATACCGCGGGACTGTACCGTCGCGTTCACCCGTACCGGAAAATGCACGCACAACGTACTTCCGTGGATATCGGAAAAGAATCTGACCGGATCGCCCCGCTCGTTACCGATTATGAAATCGTCTGAAACAACAATCGGAAACGGCACGACAAGCCGCGTCGCCGACAACGGTTTGTCCCTCATCAGCCTTTCGAAAAACTCCTTTTGTTGCAGCCTCATGACACGTCCTCTGTCGAGTACAAATTACCGCCAGCATGAACCAGCGTCTTTTGTCCTGTCACAAGCAAAAACAGTGTCCACGTCGAATAGGATATTTCCGTCAGCCCATACTCGTACCGCCACCATGTATTTCTCGTTATCTTCAGCAAGTCCGCCACCTTCTGTAGCGTAAGTTTCAGTTTTTTCCGTGTCGCCCGTATTTCCGCCGGTGTCGGGGGAACCCATTTTTCCTTCATTTACCACCTCCTTTTTTTTCAAATTGTACTACAAATTGTAGATGTCAGCAACCGGTAACCCGGAGACTCTTTCGTATGTAATGGGGTAGAGGGTCATATACGTTTTGACAAGTCGGTGCTATACGTACTTGTCATATTGCAGGTTATAAAACATGAAGTGTATGGTGACAAGTTACAGCTCGTAAAACATGAAGTGTATGCGCATTCATAAAACATGAAGTGTATGGTGACAAGTTGGTGCCTTTATTGGCTGCAACTCGCAACCGGGAACTGGCTGTTTGGAGGGAGCAGGGCGCTATGCCTGCCAGCAAAGGAGTCACACCATATAGGGTATAGGGGTGGGGAAACCGGGTACAGGGGGTATATTTCAAGTTAGTAAGCACTCACTATCATCTCCTCGCGCGCGTGCGTGTGTGCGCGTTATATTTGCTACGCTGCCATGTGTAAAAAAAATAAAAATGTGTAAAAAGCACTTGACAATCTATCGCACATGCTACACAATGTAGCCATAAACCGATCACACAACTACATCAAGGAGAGCGAGCCATGTATTACATTGCCATTAACAACAAGTTGACGCCTGTTACCGCCAAGACATTGCGTGGCGCCAAGATACAGGCAACCCGACGTGGTGCGGACGTCGTATATGAGACGCGCGAGAGCGACCGCAAGGACAGGTATACCGGAGAGGACGTTAATGCACTGATTAGCGTAGCCAAAAAAGGATTGCACTGGACAACAAACAGTATGGGATATACATCCCGCATAAGCCCTGACAAGTGGTTTGATGCAGACGCCTTTATTGATTTCGTTCCGTCCGCAGAATTCCAGGTATAAGGAGAGATATCATGTATTACATCAGAACAGGTGATAGCTACAGGCAGCTTACAGCCAAAACGTTGCGTGGTGCCAAGAGACAGGCTACACAGGCAGGGTGCAACAAGGTCTATGAGGTGTGTAACAGCAAGCTTATAGACAGTCGCACGGGGAAAGTAATCAACATGCTGTTATGCGTGTCAAGAAAAGGCGACATGTATAC
>CDYS01037256.1_pt1 | contig 56018 bp, 59 predicted proteins | sample 557491 | NCBI WGS metagenome assembly CDYS01 (sample SAMEA3182057, study PRJEB8094) | gut metagenome | biome: human; feature: gut; material: Stool; isolation source: human stools | place: Canada | collected 2012-11-26
GAGGAATCGCAGGAAGTGTGCAAGGCGTTCCGGGCATTGGGGCATGAGGCATATTCCTGTGACATTCAGGAGCCGTCCGTCGGACACCCAATGGAAAAAGCATTGGAGGCGATGCCAAATGAGTAAGGCTGTTATGCTGAGCATCCGCCCAAAGTGGTGCGAAAAGATTGCCAACGGTGAAAAGACCATCGAGGTCAGAAAGACGCGCCCAAGGCTGAAAACGCCGTTTAAGTGCTATATCTACTGCACGCTGCCAAAATATCCGCACGAGGACTTCATTGCGACGGACTATCCAAGTCCACAGTTTTACGGCGGCGGCAAGGTCATCGGGGAGTTTACCTGTGAAAGAATCGCTCTTATTGCATACGATGGCGGCGAGTTAAGTAGTACAACAAATGCCGCCTTTTCCCCCGCGACGTGCTTAACTCGGTCAGAAATTATAGCTTATATCGGCGATAAGGGGCGTTGTTACGGCTGGCATATGTCCAACTTGCGCATTTATGATACGCCGCGCGAACTGAGCGAGTTTACCGGATTACGCGATACGAGGTTCGGCGCAGCCCCGTATGATATCAAGCGCGCGCCGCAGAGCTGGTGCTATGTGGAGGCGATAGACAATGGCTGAATTGAAACGCTGCCCTGAGTGCGGTGGAGTTGCAATCGTTATCCATATGTACGATACCTACGATAGAGCAGATTTTGGGTGGGCTGCCGGTTGTGGGAGATATAGGGCTGGTGATGGCCTCCACACAAAGAGGATGACAGTATCTGGGCTGCCCAGCAAAGAAAAAGCAATCGAAGCATGGAACAGGAGGGCTACCAATGGATGAATACATAAGCCGCAAGGCGGCAATTGCTTATATCCGTGAGCAATCGGAAGAATGTCAAAAAGCGTTTGAAGAGTTTGGCGGAGAAAGCGGAATCTACGCAGACGCCTATAACGATTTGGCGGAGGACTTTTACAGTATCCCCGCCGCCGACGTTGCGCCGGTGGTGCACGCGCTGTGGATTGAAGATGAGAGTGGAATTATTATCTGCCCAGAGTGCAAACGGGGATATAACCTGCACGCTAAATATACCCACTACTGCCCCAACTGCGGGGTGAAGATGGACGGGGGTGAGAGCGATGTACGAATCGCCAATTAAAGTAATCCAAGGCGAGCTGGAAACGCAGCTTGAGGGCGAAATTCTCAAGGCCGTGCGTCGGGTAGACGTCACCGTTGATAGGGACGAGCTGATCCGGGCGCTCCGCTATGACCGCGAGCAGTACCAGAAGGGATTCGCCGACGCAAGGAGGGACGCCGTGGTTGTGACGCGGTGCAAGGACTGTGCGCGCTGGGATGATGACCCCGATACTTATGGGGCAGATGACGGCCCGAAAGGCAAATGTATGAAATCATTTGAAACAATGTGCGCAGATGACTTTTGCAGCTACGGCGAGCCGAAGGAGGGCGCAAATGCTGGCGATCACGATTAAAGCCAACATACCCGCCGCTGACGTGCAGGGCATCAAGGAGCGAATCGCCATGGACATTGAGCGATACGGCGACTGCAAGGTCGTGAGCATTGTAAGCGACCGGGGACAGGAAGAACAGCTGCGAATGAAAGGAGCAAAATTATGAGCATCAACATCAAGAAGTACACCAAAGACCAGATGGCGAAGATGGTGGAGGACGCCGCCGAAAGGCAGGAAGCGGCGGAAGCCGAGGCGGCGGAACATTTTAAGGCCGGCGTAAAACTGGCCGAGGAAAATGAAAAGCTGCGCGGAGAGATCGGCACGCTGACGGAAAAGCTCAACCAGATGAACGGAGAGGCCATCACCCGCGAGAAAGTGATCGCAAAGCAGAAAGCAGACGCGGACTGCCTGCGAAACAATCTCGATGCCACCGAGGCGGCACTTGGGCAGGCAAATGCGGAGTTGACGTATTCTGTCGCTGAAAAGAACGCGCTACGGAATGACGTAACTAAAATAATGGATCGCGCCGCTGTTGAGTGCGATCGCGCCAATTACGCAGAAGCCCACCCGTGGCGCAACCTGTGGGCGTGGTGCACGAAAAAGCTTAAAATGGCATAAGAAAAGGCAGGGCGGACGCCCTGCCTTTTTCTCGTTCTCCTTGATTGAGTTGGACGGAGATATACAAGAAATTCATAAATGCAGCCTTGACTTGTAGTGGCAAATATGATACCATCCGGTTAAACTATAAGGAATCGGGTGAATGCGTTTGTCTCAAATCGAAAAACTAATTGCAAAATTCAGAGAAAAGCCTACGCGCAATGACATCACCTATGACGAGGTAAGGCGCATTGCCCGGTATTATGGTTGTGATATAAAATCCGGTGGAAAACATCCGATTATTGTTGTTTCAAAGAGTACCGGCAGGATCATTCCAATACCGGGGCACGGGAAGTATGTCAAAGAAGCGTATATTACCCAGTTAAAGGAACTTTTTGATGAAATTGGAGCAGCAAATTAGCAAAAGGGGGTACAATCGTGAAATATCCATTCAGTGTTGCGCAGATGGAGAGCGAAGGTCACGTTTATTGGGTGGCTAAGAGTTCGCAGCTGAACGGGTGCGTTGGACAGGGGGACAGTGTGGAAGAAGCACTTGCCGAGCTTGCCGGGAATGAAGAAGTATGGCTTGAGACGGCGGCGGATGTTGGCATCCCCATCCCTGACGTTTATGTAGAGAAAACGCAGACGTACAGTGGGAAACTGACGCTGAGGGTAGCGCCATCTGTCCATGAAAGGGCGGCATATCTTGCAAAGAAAGATGGGATTAGCCTGAATCAATATATAAATGATGCTGTCGTGGCATACAATAAGGAAAACAGCGTCATTGATTATGTATCTTCAAAGGTGTCCAGCGTTACGGACCAGATCAATCGTAAATTTGTAAGCGGGGAATCCTACAATCACAAGAGCGAGGTAATTTCTATAGCGGCGTTTAACTTCTCCCCGCAGGAACGTCATAGCAATACAAGAAGTTAGGAGAACTTTCTATGTTGAATATGTGGTTGATTCAGCAAAGGGCGACGAAAATCGATTTTTCTAATAATCTTTCGTCTACGGGCGATTCACAGGTGAATATTGAGGTTGCTTTCAAGTACGATTTCAAGGTCGAATATGCCTCTGATCTGAAGCATTGCCGGGCAACTATTGCCCAAAAAGTAGAATCGAAAAGCGACCCGAAATCTTTTCACGTATTAGTTGAAGTTGAAGGAGTTTTTGAAACCGACCCGATCTTGGATGATAATCTAAAGAAAGAAGCACATGTGAGATGCTATAGCGAGCTGTTCCCTTATGTCCAATCTCTTGTTGCCCAAATAGGTGTTGCAGCCGGAGGAACTCCCTTGATTGTTCCGCCGGATCGAATTAGCATTGAAAACGTCTTCGTTGCAAAAGAATCATAATCGTAAAAGAAGAGCGCCCATCCGGGCGCTCTTTCCCTTTTCTCCCTCAATATGGATTCTTCCAGTTCTGCCCGCCCTTGTAGGCGTCGAACAGCTCACGCCACTTATCCTGCGGGAAGTGCGATTCGATGTAGCCCGTCAGCTCGGCTTTCTTCACGCTGCCGTTTTTGTCGGTGTCCACGCTCCCGCGCATCTTTGCCCAGTCATCGAGCGAAAGTCCGGCGTCGAGCATCCGCTTTGTCTTGTCAAAGCCCGTGCCGCTCATCACGTCGGGCCCGTATTTCTCAAAGTTTGCGAGATAGTCCGCCGTGCTCATGCCGAGCTCGCTCTTGGCGTTCCGTGCGTGCAGCACCCACTTGTCGACCGCCCCGTCGCCCAGCACTTCCGCCTTGGCGGCTTCATAGCTGTACTTGTAGCAGCGGTCGAGCAATTCCGCCTTGGTCGTGTCGCCCGCCGCCTTGTAGATGCTGGTTTTCATCATGGCGGCGGTATAGGCCATCTGGCCGGTCGCACACGCCTTCTGGAAGGCCTGCTTCTGGTCGTAGTCGAGGGTGACGGTGTGCTCCTTGCCGTCGGGGTCCTTGTAGCTGAGCGAATCGGGCTTGCGCGTCGTGGGGTAAAAGCCCGTTTCTCCCGTTGCGCCGCGCACGCGCTCCATCTCCTGCGATACCTCGCTCTGCGTGTACTTGTTCACGCCGATGGGGTTAATGATGGCATTCGTCAGCCGTTTGGAAAGGCTTCCGGGGTTGTCCTTTTCCTCGCCCAGCGTGTTCACCGTGGTCGGCAGCGTTTCGCGCACCTTCGGGATGCGGCTCTTGGCGTAGTCGATGAGCACATCCTTTGTCCCGTCACCGGAGTAGATATTGCGCTGCTTGTCGTCAATGCCCTTGGCGATGGACGCCAGCACGTTCGGCGTGATGGACGAAATTACGGTCTTACCCAGCGATTCCGCCGCCGCCTGCTCGACCGGTGTGCCGTAGACCATGACGTCCTTTGCAAAGCCGCCAACAGTCTGAAGCACGGGCAGATCGCCCGCCGCGGAAAGAATGCTGTCCTTCGTTGCCACGAACGGGGAGAGGATCGAGCTGCTTTCATCCAGTGCCATGTCCGCGCCGAGGCTGACCATGAAGTTCAGCGGTTCAAGGTTGCTCAAATCGACGAGCGTGTCGCCGTCCCGCCACATACCGGTCTCGTCGCCATCCATCCAGCGCTTGGCAGCCGTGATATTGATCTGCGCGCCGGTCAGGCCCTCGCTCTTGTTCAGCGCCGCGACATCCTTGTCGTCCTCGTCATCTGCGCGCTTCAAAAGCCCCATCTTCGCCAGCTGCATAAAGCCATAGGCGATGGCCGTGCCGGTCATGCCGCGTGCGAAGTCGCTCACGGCCTTTGCCTGCTTTGTGGGGTTTGCGCCGTTTCTCGCCGCATCGGCGACCGCTTCCACGATCTCGACCGTGCCCTTCACCGCGTTCACGGGGCTGTAGTCAAGCCCCACGCTCGCAAGGTTTCCGGCAACGCGCGTAAACGGCGCGACAATGTCGCCCGCACCGAAGCTGTGGATAGTATGCCCTCCTTTGGTTTTTCTCCCACTGTCTCCCACACCAGCAAGCATATTTAGGATGTCGTATACCGACCGGATCGCGTCTGCTGTGCGGCTGTCATTCTGGAACGTGCGGTATTTTGCCAGCGCGTCCGCTTGCTCGGCGGCGTAGCCCTTGGGCGCATTCTGAATTTTCCCGCTTTCGATAAGTTCCTGCGTGCCGCGCTGCGTACTGCGCGCCGCGCCCTTGTATGCCTCGTCCGAGGTCTTCATCAGATACCCCATGTTCCGCTCACAGGCGGACAGCACGCGGTCGATGATGTTGCCGCTCGCCTTGAACGTGCGGTTGCCGGTCTGCTCATAGCGTCCGCTCGCGCCCATGTCCACGTCAAGCGTGATCTCCGCCGCCGACATGCGGATCGCCTTCATAATGGCGGCGCGGCTCTCGCTGCTCATGGCCGATTTTTCAAAGGCGACGCTGCGCGTGCCCGTCAGTTTGGAGAGCGCCATATCGAGCACCGCCGCACCGCGCATGCTCATCGCATCGAGCGCGTAGAACGTCGTGTTGCCCGCGATGTTCTTTGCCGCCGTCTTTGGGTTCGACAGCATGTTGAGCACCTGCACCGTCTTGAGCTTCTGGCCCATGTTGGCGCTCTGCGCGTCGGTCGACAGCGCCGCACTGGATTCATAGGCAAACTGCTTGAGCTGCCCAAAGTTCATGCTGCCAAGCGCCGATTCCGCCGCCTTGCGCAGCATCGCGCTCTGCCGTCCGGTGATGCCGTTCAGCGTGCCGCGTTCCTCTGCGATATCGAGGATGATGTCGCGCATCGCCTCCGGCGTCTCCGCCTGCTCGATGCTCTTGTCGTACATGAGGATGCTGCGGAACCGTTCGGCGCGCTCTGCGTCGGAAAGGTCGCTCTTTTGCAGATTCTCCCACGCCGACAGCTCGCTCGACTGTCCAACCTCGTTGCCTTCCCGGCTGTATTTGGCCCATGCCTGCGTGCCGCGTCCGGTCTCCGTCGCGTGCTCGCGCATGATATCCAGCCAGCGGGTATACTCGTCTTCGGTGATCTCCATCGCGATACTGCGGCCTTGCAGCTCGTTTTTGATCTGCATCGCTGCGTCGACCATCTGCGCGTTCCACGCGGGGGCGTATTCAAGATACTGCGTCAGCTCTTCATAGGCGGCGGGGTCCGCGTCCTTTAAGAACTGCCGCTTGCCGTCCCGCTCAATGTACACAAGGTCATCCGCCTTGGCAAGGCTTTCTTCCTCGCTCTGCGCGCGGTAGCGGAACAGTGCGTCGTAGTCTTCGCGGCTGCGCGCCGTTGCATCGCCCTCCGCCTGCGTGTAGCGCGCCGCGCTCTCGGCAAGGCGGCTCGTGCGCTCCACCGGCTCCACGTCCGGGGCCTGATAGCCTGCCCGCGCCGCGCCGATGCTGCCGGGAAGATCATCCGGCACATCCATATCCCAAATGGGAAGTTCTTCTGCCTGCCGCGCCTGTACCGGCTGCGCACCGTCGATTTGCACCTTGGCGGCAAGATACGCCGCGTTCGGGCCGACCTGTTCCCCAGCCACGTTGATATAGCCGTTCGTCAGCATGTCATCAAGGATGAGTTCGAGGGTCTTTGCCGCTTTTACATTCTCCTGCCCGTGGTCTTTGATGAGCCGGTCAGCGGCGTCAATGATCTGGCTGCGAGACAATCCCTCGTTCATTGCCGCGCGCAGGGCAGGGGTCTCATAGATGTTGCTCACGCGCTGATAGCCGTTCGCCGTGCGCTCGCGTGCGCCCATCTGCTGCCCGTACTGGCGGGAGAGGTCTGCAATGCCCGCGATTTGCTCCGCCGCCTCGACATAATAACCGCGCAGTTCGGGATGGTCGAACGAAAAGGCGTTCACGCTGCGCGGCGCGACGCTTTCCGCCGTGCGGTTGTCGATGTGGTTTTCCGGCGCATAATTCCCGCCGCGCTGCATATCCTCTCCCTTGACACCACCGTTTTCCTGTGTTACAGTGGGGTTAAGAGATACTGGTGCTTGCACCGTATCCGTTGAAGCGTCTCCGCTTGCTACGTGGTCGAGGTCACCCGAAAGGGCAGAAGTCCCGTCTGATGCAAGCGAGGGCGCTTCGGTGGAGCCCCCTGTATTTTCGGGCGCAACTGCTTCGGCGGTCGTCCGCGTTGGGGGCTCTATTTTTATGTCCTCAACTTCGCTTATTGTATGTCCGTAATACTTGTCGCCCACGTTCGTGTTTTTTACTCGAATGTGGGCATTGTACTGTTCGCCGTCAATTTTGATGGGGCTGTCGTAGTATTCAAACGTCGGGATACTGTTTGCTGTTTGGGGATGGTAATTCCCAGCTTCGGCAACCTTGTGTCCGTTTTCAATCAATTCTGGGATGTGGAATCCGCTTGCATATTTTTCATAGGGGATATTCCCGCTGAGGAACTTATCGAGCCCTTTTCGTGAAATGCCGATTTGCCGTCCTGTCTCTGCATTGGTAACGACAGTTGGGAAATTCTTCTTTGCAAAGTCAATGAAGTATGTCCTTGCATAGTTAAAGTTCTCGAGAATGTTGCGGGAGAAGAGATTCGTATTTGCCGAAACCGCACCTTTTGACGCGCCCTGTGCGCCCTCTGCGGCGTTTTCCTGCGCGGGTGTGAAATTGCCCTCGCTCGTCGCTTGACGCGCTCCTGCGTCAACGTCCGGCGTTTCTGCGCCCTTGCCGCGCCTGTTCATGGCGTTCAGCATCGCATTGACACCGATCTGACCGCCGCCGAGCGCCCCGCCGACGACCGCGCCGCCCGCAAATTCCTCTGCCGCCGTCTTAGGGTTCAGAATGGCGTCACCGTCCGAAAGGGAAGCGAGCTTGTTGCCCTTGTGGTACACCCCGTTCTGCAAGGCGCGTTCAATGACGCCCTGCACCGCTTCTTCCTTGCCCTCGGCCACGGCGGAATCTACCCATGCTTTCCATGCGTTCGCACCATGTTTCAGCTCTTCCGGCAGCTTTTGAATACCGCCTCCGACCTCGACCGCCGCATTTAAAAGGCCGTTGCCCATCGCATAGAGCGCCGCCTTCGTGCGGGCTTTGTTGTTCTCCGTGCCGGTCTTCGCCATGTCATCCATTGCCTCGTCATAGCTCTGTCCAACGACCTGAGAAAACGCCGTCCAGTAGTTCGGGTCTTTCGCCATCGCCGTCACGCCGCGCCGGATCGTGCCCGCCATGCTCGGGGTCATTTCCGCCGCTGCCTGTGCGCCGAGCCCCGCCGTGCTTGCGCCCGCAGACGCGCCCGCCGTCAGGTAGGCCATGACCGCCTGCGGCACTGCCGCGACCGTCGCAGCGCCGTACTTGTCCAGCAGTTCCGCCGCCTTGCCGCCCTTTGCGACGTTTCCGGCGTATTTCTTCTGCGTTTCCTGCCCCTCGTTCTTGATGCGCTGCGACAGCTTATTGAGCGGGGCAGTGTCGGACAGCTCGCCGAGCTTCTGACCGGAAAGCAGCTCGAACGGTGACAGCAGCACGTCCTCAGCCATCGCCAGTGTGCTGGCAACGCCCTGTGCTGCCTGATTGACGCCCTTTGCCACAGCGCCCGCAACGCCCTTGCCGAGAGAGTATTTGTTTGCTCTCTCGGCATTGTTTTTCTTGATCAGGTTCGCCACCACCTGCGCCTGCTCGCGCCGCTGCTGGTTGGCGCGGTTGGTGTAGTGTCTGCTGCCGCGCTCGGCGGTGTTGGGTTTCTTCTGCGCGGCCTTCTGATTCGTCGAAATGATGGCAGAGGTCAGCGCGTCAGTCTTCTTCGTCCCGGACGTCGTTTTCTGCTGATTGCTCAGCGAACGACGCATAGGCGTGGACTGGGCGGCGGATTTCGCCGCCGTCATCTTCGTCTGCGTGCCGCTCTGCGCGTTCTTTGTGGCCTTACCATCTGCGACCAGCTGCCGCAATACGGGGTTTACCGCCATGCGCCGTCACCTCACGTTCTTTCCTGCTTGTTGACCAGCCCGATATTTTTCTGCTGCCGGTTCAGCCATGCATAATAATAGTCCTTTGCTGTCGCGCCGCCGGCCGCCGCCTTGGTCGCAGGCCCCCAATAGCCGTCCACAGCGATCTTCTGCCCCGTGGGCAGATACTTGTTCATATCCCTCTGTAACTGCTTGATCTGCGCGCTCGTCAGCCCGCCGTTGTCATAGCTGACCTTGCCGGTGGTGGTCGTCTTGCTGGGCGTCGTGGTCGGCTTTCCAGTCTCTCCGGACGTGCCGCCGCTATATGTACCGCCAGATGCGCCGGACGTCCCGCCGGAGCCGCCGGAAGAGCTGCCGCCGATGCCGTAGTAATACTGCATTGCCGTCATGACCTCATCCGTGCGGATGCCGTTTTTATAGGCCGTGTACGCCTGCGACGCCGTCAGGCTGGGCTTTACCGTCGTCTGAGACGACGCGGCGCTGTTCGCCTCCATCTGCTTGAGTGCAAGATCATACTCCATTTTTGCCTGCGCCTGCTTGAGCGCTTTTTCGCTCTCGCGGATCTGGTCTTCTCGCTCAAGGCCCTGCACGCGCACCAGCTCGTTATAGAGCGCCTTGGCAAGCTCTGCCTGCCCGTTCGCTCTCGCCTGCGTGATGGCGTTCGTGTACTCAATGGTCAGGTTCTTTTTGCGCAGCGATACGTCGGCGCGGGCGTTGGCTTCTTCCTCGCCGATGCTTGCAAGGTCGCGCTGCATCACGCTCGAGCGGGCAAGCTCTGCCTGCCCGTTTGCGCCGGAAGAGAGACCATTTGCCGCCGCACGCTCGTCCCACACGCGCTTGGCAAGAGCGTTCTGTGCGGCGATGCGGTTGCGCTGCGGATCATAAATGCCGCTCAGCCGCGCTTCCTCGTCCTCAAGGCTCGCGTTGTTCTTCTCATAGGCGCCTTTCAGCCCCGCAAGCTCGCCCTCGAGCGCGCTTGCGTACTGCTTCTTGAGCCATTCACTCAGGTCGTACCCGCTGCCGCCGCCGGTCGAGCCGCCGGTCGAGCTGCCGCCGCCAGTCGAGCTGCCGCCGCTCGCGCCGCCGGAGATCGCGCCGGACAGCGAACCGGAAAGATCACCGTTCACGCCGCTGGCGTTCGGCAGCTTGCCGCCCATACCGGCATCCGGGCCGCTGCTGCCGGTGTCAAGCCCGTTCTGCCTGCGCCATTCCATGACCTTGTCATAGTCCTCGCGCGACGCAGCGCGGATGTCCTGATTGTACAGGTCAGAGCCGGGGCCTGCATAGCGGTGTCCGGTATCGAGGTAAAGCAAATCCTCGCTGCTCACGCCCGCATCGTTGTCCGCCTTGGCGGGGGTTAGTCCGGGTGTGTAGCGGGAAGACGTTCGCAGACGGCGCGTGATGTAGCCGTTATCGCCATAGGTGCACTCCCACGTGCCCTTCGGAGAGGTGAGGATGACCGTCTGACCGGCACGAGACATATCGCGCTGCGTCATATCGGGCTGGCCCGTGCTGTCCATGCGCACGTAGCCGCCGTCGCTCGATGCGTAGTCGTCCCACGTGCCCTTTGCCAGTTTCTTCGTCAGGGCTTCGTCCGCATAGTAGCCCCAGTGGCCTTCGCCGTCCATGCCATAGTAGCCCTTGCCCTGACCGGCGTTGTCGATCCAGCCGTCCGTATCGGTCATGCTGTTGTGGCCCCACCCCTTATACACGAAGTCGCCGTAGTTCGGGGCATAGCCGCTCTTCTTGCGCCACTCGTTATAGAGGTCTTCGTTCGTCCGTGCGTCTCCGTTCATGATGTTGATGCCCTGCGCGTTTGCCTTATTGACGCGCGCCTGCGCCGCCTCACGGAATTCGTTGATGTCCTTGGCATTGAGCATCAGCTGGCCGTAGTCGGTCGTATCGGTCGACCAGTCGTGCAGCGGCAGAATGTCGCCGTTCGGCGCACGCGTTGTGCCAGCAGCCAGATTGACGCCGGACGGAATGACGTTCGCGCCGGGGAAGTAGCGGTTGCGCAGCTCAGCGTCAGAAGGCGTGCTCACGCTCGGCGTGCGCACCGTCGTGCCGCCGCCCGAAGAACCGGACGAGCCGCCGTACTGCTGCTGCGCCTTGTTCAGCTCGCTCATCTGCTTTTTCGCCCACTCGGCATTGCCGCCGCCCTTGGAGATCAAGCCGTTTAAGTAGCTTCTTTCGTTGTCCCATTTGGTATTAGCATTATAAGCCATGCGCGCCTACCGCCTTTCTTACTTCATTGTGGCGAGCTTTCGGATGAGATCGTCGCCGTACTTGTACGCCGCGAGGTAGTCGAGCGTCGGATCGAGCAGCCCCGCGCGCTTCTTGAGCATCGCGCGGTAGTCCGGCTCTGCGAGTTTCCCGTGGAACTCACTTTCCCACTTGCCCGTGTTCTCCCTGCCCGACCAGTAGGCGGGGCAGAGCTTGCCAGTTACGTCGAAATGGCGGATGACGTTGCTCGCCGGAATGTTGTACTTCTTCATCAGAGCTTTCGTCAGCTCAAGTGCCTGCGCGACGGTCTTCGCGCTTGGCGCGTAAACGCCGTCCTTCTTCGCGTCGCACAGCTCAATGCTGATGCTGTTTGCGTTCAGGCAGCGCCCGTGCAGCGTTCCGCCGCCCGTCTGCGGACAGGACGGGTACTTCTTCCCGCCGACCGCCCACGCGATGCGCAGGTCGTCCACGCTCTGGATGACCTCTTTCGCGTCAACAAAGTAGTGCGCGCTCGTCTTCACGACGTTCGATGCGTAGTATTTGGCGTTGTTCAGCGCCGTATCGCCATCGTTGCCCGTGTAGTGGATCACGATGTAGCGGATGCCGCTCGCCGCGCGCGTGCCGCCGACGTTCCCCGCGTTCGCGGGATATTTGCGGATGTCCATGTCTTACGCCCCCTTGTCAATGGCGTCCTGATTCTTCTGCGACTGCGTGCCAAAGTAGAACGCGATGATCGAACTGTAGATCAGCATAAGCTGCTCGCCCGTGATCTTGTCAACGACAAAGCCGTAGATCACCGCGCCGGTTGCGGCGATCGTCACAATGCTCTTCACGCTGCACAGGTTCGCAAATCTCTTTTTCAGCAAATCGTTATTCATAGTGTTGTTTCGTCCTTTCTGAATATCTTGATGCCCGCCACAACGACAAGCTCCGTCGTCCATGCCTTAAACCAGCGTTCCGTCAGCACGTCAGGCGGCGGCACGCCGAGCGCCGCCATGGTGAGCGAGGCGACGGTATACCACGTCAGGCTGAAAATAGCGATGGATATGTACCTGTCCCGCTTTTTCATTCTGCCCCAGTGCTCCCGCGCCGCCGTCCACGCCTTTCTCACGTCCTGACCTCCCACTCGTCGATCTCGGACTTGATCTTGTCGATAAAACTGTTGCCGCCCAGCGCCTTATAGCCTCTGTAGAGGTACAAAAAATCCTCAAGCTCATATTGCCGGATGAATTTGTCCTCTCTGTGCCGGTAGTATGTATGCAGCATATCGTGCCGAAGCTGGCATTTGAGCGCGTCGGTCAGCTTGTCCAGCCCGAGCAGCTTGTGCCGCACGGGCTTGATGATCAGCGCCGCCGCCCCGATGATGATCGTCACCTCGGAGCACAGCGCCGCGATGCTTGCCAAATCTGTCATTCGTTCCCCTCCATCATTTCACCATCCAAATTCCGGCCGCGTGCCACACGCACACCGCACCGTACACGATTGCGCAGATACGCAGCCCCCGCCGCGCCTCCTTTGTGCCCTGCCAGGAAAGAACCAGTACCAGCAGCGGCACGATTGCAATTTTGTACCAAACCATCGTGACGACGCTCCGTAGCAGGGGATTCAGTTCCGCACAGCCGCGCCGCAGCGCCCAAAGCGTGCAAATGAGATCGATCCAGTTCAGCCCAATTACCGCCACTGCCATGTCACGTCCTCCTTGATCTCCCCTGAGATCGCCGCCAAAAGTTCCTCCGCCGTCACGCCGTACCGGTCAAGCCCAATGCGCGTCATTTCAGGTGGTTCATCGCGGCAAGCCTCGATCAGCTCCATATCCGCGTGGACGGAGATGTGCACCGTTGCCTCCCACATCTCGCCCACCGGATGATCGCCGTAGCTGCCGATCTTGTACAGCTTTCGCGCCTCCATATCCGCGATGAGAAAGTCACTGCCGTTGACCACTGCCGGGATGCCCCGTGCGGTGAGATAGTCACACGCCGCGCGGAGAATGCGGTCTCCGGCGAGACTGCGGTTCTTCTCCACCACGCAGATGCACAGATCGCCGGGGAAAACGAGATCCACCATGCCGGGGCGATAGTCGCTGTGGAACACCGGCATATCGTATTCCCGTACAGTGTCGCCAAACGCATCGTCCGGCGCTGATCCGACCCAGTGCTTTTCCGCAATGTTGACGACCACGCCATCCTCATGCTCTCGCTCAAGCCGCGCGATCTCCGCAAAGGCATCCTCCGCGTTCAATCTTTTGTAGTGCATCCTTACCCCTCCCATTCAGATAGGCTGTGCAGTGTGACGTATTTCGACTGCTCCTCCGTGCTCAGTGCTGCGATGGCAGCGGCGCAGTCCGTGTAAACGACGGTTTTGTAATCGGTACCTCCGCAGGTGCCACTGCCCGCGTTAAAATGGGGTTCGATCTCCATATCGGCGTCACGCGGTCGTAGGAGCACCAAGACCGCGCCATCCACTTGAATGCTATTTTTAAGTAACCGAGAAACCCCAGCGCCGCAAATCACCGTGGCGTACTCCCCCCCTAAAATTTGCTTCTCTGGAACTCTGCCGAGGGTGCCCTCGCCGGAGATCGTCACGGTTTTTGTTTCCTCGTTGTAGCGCCAATATGTCCCGTCGCCAGCCCTTTTAAAGCCATCCAAGTTCTCCGGCACGTCCATCCCCTGCATATTGTAGGCGGGCGCGGACGCCTTGGCGTATCGATATTCCGTACCCGCCCTCGCGTTGATGTAGAAATAGTTTTTACCGCTCATGTCGGCTGAGTAGTTCATAACCTTTCCGTTTGGCTTTGTGAAACTGGCAGTGTTAGTGCTTGACTTGATTTCCAGCGCAATGCCGATCTCCGCAAATGCATTGACCAACAAAATGCTTTGTTCTTTAGCGCCTTCATCACTGAAATTGATTTCCTCGCATTTATACCAGCCTTTTTCCGCGCAAAACGCGAGATTATCGTCCATCAGGCGGCAGAAGTTGTTATATGTCTCCTCCGTCACGGTCACGGATTCGTCAAACAGCGCACAAAAGAAGTTCTGCGTATAAATCCTGTCTGCGGCATTCATCATGGAAAAATGCCGCTGGAGCCGCTTGAGCAGCAGATACTTGTACTGCTCGGATGTGTAGCTCATACCCCGCCCCGCTTTCTTCTGATGCCCCCGTACCGCTTCACCGCATGGCGGAACTCGCCTGCGGAAAAGTCCGGGAACAGCGTTTCGGTGAAGTAAAGCTCTGAATAGGCGGACTGCCAAAGCAGGAAATTGGAGAGCCGCTGAAAGCCGCCCGTGCGGATGATGAGGTCAGGCTCCGGCAGATTTTGATACAGCGCCGCCGTGATCTCCTCCTCCGTCCGTGCGCCCTTGGCAACGGCATCTACGATCTCCATTCGCCCGGAGTAGTTGCAGCACAGGTTCAGCGTCAGGCCGTCACAGTGGGCGGTCTCCCGCTGGATGCGCTCCATTTTTTCGATGCTCTCAGGCGGCACGCGCTTGTCCGTCCCGGAGATGAGCACGCGGATGTTGTTTGCCGCAAATTCCCGATACCGTTCAAAATACCGGTTCGCCATGGAAAAGAGCGCGTCCACCTCCTCCTTGGGCCGATTCCAGTTCTCCCACGAAAAGCAGTAGACGGACAGCGCCGGGATACCCATGTCCACGCACCAGGGCATCAAGTCCTCCACCTTGTTCAAGCCCTGCTCGTGCCCCAAGGAGCGCTCCAGACCGCGCTGCTCCGCCCAGCGTCCGTTTCCGTCGGCGATGACCGCAACATGGTTCAGCCAGTTCATGTTGCCGCCTCCTTAGTGGCCGGGAATACGATCGTAACTACACCGCTGTTCGCAGCATTGGTCACGCTCGTTGCGCCGGAGCGTTTGAAGAAGTTTTCAGGGATGCCGTCAAAAGTGAACCCTTCTTTTGGCGTCAGCGTAACGGTTGCGGTGTAAACCGTGGACGCTGCAAATGTAGACGCCTCGGGAGACCACACGACCTTGCCGGTATAGTTCGAGCCTTCAAACGTCAGGACAGGATTCTTCCCGGTCTCGGGCGTTGTGACCTTCCACAGATCGTTATCCCATACCACTGCCGTACCGGTTTTCGGGAATACGGCGGTCACAACGCCGCTGTTTGCGGCATTGCTGACGCTTGTCGCACCCTCTACCGTGAAGAAGTTCGCCGCCACGCCGTCCAGTTTGTAACCGACCTTCGGCGTCAGCGTGATGGTGGCGGTGTAGACAGTCTGCGGGCCAAATTTGCTGTCGATCAGGTCGGGCGTCCATGTGATCGTGCCGGTGAACTGCTCTCCCTCGATGGCGTACACAGGTTTTTCTCCCGCGATGGGCGCGGGGATGCCCGCAACGGCGGGCGCTGTCACCTTAACTCGCTCTACCTCCACAAGCCCGAAGATGGCAACGGTCAACTCGCGGCTCGGCGCGTTCACGGCGGGAATGGAGATCTCGGTGAATCCGGCCACGTTCTTCTCCTTGTCAGGCGCAGTGACGTTCGTGTTCGCGATGGTCAACGCTGACGCGACCACCGCCTGCGTGTTGGCGGTGGAGGAATCGGACGGCAGCCCCAACTGCACGCCGTTCACGCCGGGCTTATAACCCACGGCTTTCAGCTTGTAGGTCGTTCCCTGCACCGCAGGGTCCCAGCCGGTGAGCGTGAACGACACCGGCGTGCCGACCACATAGGACGTGCCGCCCCCGCTCTGGATGTTGCGCACCGCCTCAGCCATCCCCGCCGGAAAACTCAGGGGTGCGGTCGTGCCGCCCTTCTCGCGGATAGCGTCGGCGACTGCCGTGAGGCTTTCGCCCTGTACCAGATATTCAGCCATTAGAATGTACCTCCTTCCGCCGCGGGCACGCTCTCCGCCATCCACTTTTTCTGTTCACTGCTCCACCGCAGAAACGCTCCATCCGGCGTTGTGTCCGGTTTATCTACGGGGTCGTAGATTGGCTTGTCGCCCGCAGATTCGATGCGCTTTACAACGGTGCAGTTGGTCTCATAAATGATCGTGCCGATCATAATGTCTATCGGGAGCACACCACTAAAGACATATGTTCCTGTCAGGGCGTATGTGGGCGTTCCGTCTTCAAGCGCACTCTGCGTGCCGAACATCTGGAGCGTCACCTTTTCCAACGCGCCATCCTTGGACTTAAACATGACCGTCACATACGCGCGGCGCTCGAGCGCGGCCTGCTTGATCTTTTCCCCTACGCTTTTGTCGTTACCGATACTGGCGGAGCTTGAGAACAGATCCTCCGAGCTCAGCGTAATCTTGTCCGAAAGGTCAAACTCCGGCAGCGGCCTACTTCCTCTCTGTGGGGAGAGGCTGCCCAAAACATGCGTTGGGGTGTCTCCGTAGTACGCTCCGAGCATAACCTCTATCGGGAAGATTCCAAGCAGGATGGCGGTTCCGGTTAAATTGTATATTTCACCCAATTTTGCATCCGTATACTGCGAGCCGACCATCCGCAGCGTCACGCGTTCCGGTTCAGCGGAGGATGAGACTTTTATCTTGACGGTCACTTTCGCGTTCCCCGCAAGAGCCGCCTGCTTGACTTTCATGGCGACGTCTTTGTCGTAACTGAGGTTGAGCAGGGTCGTCCACAAACAGGTCTCGTCCATCGTGATGCTGTCCGAAAGGTCGATCTCTACCGCAGGCTGACCACCGCCGCCGGGCTCGCCCTTGTCGCCCTTGTCGCCCTTCTTGGCGATGAGCAGCCAGTATTCCGCGCTCGGCGGAGCGATACCGGTGCAAGGCTTGATGCAACGATAGCTGCTGCCGCCGTAAGCGACCTTATTGCCGACGACATAGGCTTTGGAAGCATCGTAGTTCTCCCACACGTTGCGCGCGTTCTCCGCGCTGATGCGCGACGTCTCGTTCGCCTGCCGCGCCGCCTCCGCCTCTGCGCGATGCTCCTCCGTCGCGCCGTCCGCAACGATCGCAGGGATCAGCGTGTCGTTGAGGTAGCGCTTGATCGCCTCGCCGCCCTCGTCGAACTTTGCTTTCAATTCCGCTGCGGTAAGCCCGCCTACGTCGTTTGGTTCGTCGTCAAGCGCGGAGATGATATTCATATCCTTGTTGAATTTTTCAAACGCCATCTTGCCTTACTCCCTTCTCGGGACTTCGCCCGATTCATTGATCTTCCGCTGCAAGTTTCCATACCCTGCGCCGCCGCGCACGGGCGGCGCGTAGCCGCTCGGATCCATGGGAGAATCGCCCTGTCCGCCGCTGGGCGCGCCTCCCGGCATCATGCCGCGCTCCGCCGCCTCGGTGATAGCGATGAGCGTTTCTCGGTCGGTGATCTGACCGTTCGGCAGTCTGCGCAGATATTCGCTCGTGGGGATTTTCCCCTGCATCAGCAGGTTATCCAGCGTCTGCATGTTGGCGATCTCGCTCCAATAGCTCGACGCGCCCGCGTCAAGATCGATGCTGCACGGAATACTGCGGATGGTCGTAAAGTCGAAGGGCACGGAAATCTTTTCCCCAATCTCGCGCACCTCCACCTCGACCGTGCGCGTGCCGTAGTATTCGCTCTCGAACGCCATAAAGATGCGCCCGAGCTGTTCAATGCACTGCAAAAGGGCCTGCTTTGTCAGCTCCATCGGCGTCGCCGCCGCGCGCTGCAATGCAATGATGGCGCTTGTGTTATCCGGGCGCGTGTCGCCCAGCGCCACGTCGGACGCGCCAAGGAATTTCTGCGTGTAGCCGATGGCAACGTCGATGAACTGCGAGATTTGCGGGGAAATGCTCGCGGGGTCGATGATCTTTGCAACGCCGTCCACGCTGCCGTTGACGCCGATTGCCGCACCGACCTTGCTGCTCCACTTGTTGACCTTCGTGCGGTCGTATACGATCTTCGGATAGGCCAGCGTCATGAGCGAGATCATGGACATCGCAAAGAGCTTGTTGACGAAGATCTGGTTCGGGATCAGCCCTGTGATCATCGCCTGTCCGTGGTAGCAGTCCTGCACGTAGTCCCAGTTCATCCACACGATGGGGTAAAGGGAAATGCCCAAATCCCACTCCTTGCGGATCTCCGCGTCGCCGCGCGTGCATTCGTAGCAGTGGATCGTGCCGCTCTTCTTGTCGCGCCACAGACGGAGGATCACCGTGACCTTATTGCCGCCAAGCTGGTCGATCTCAATGTTGCTGCCCTCGCGGTCGTCTTCCGTGATGTTGTCGACGTCCGACGCGCTCGCGCCCCATTCGCGCGCGTAATCCTTGCACTCGCTTACGAGCATGCGCCGCTCGATGAGGATATAGGGCTGCGTCTGCACGTCGCGGCTGTTGGGGTTGCCGAAGTGCACCTGCGTGTTTTGCAGCACCTCCACGCCGATAGCGCCCTTGGCCTGCTGGCCGGTCTCCACGCTGCTGTCCCAGTAGGCGAACAGGCAGCCGTCGCCGTCCACCGCCGCGTTGCGGCAGAATTCGCGAATCTTGCCGCCCATCTGGTTTCTCTCGAAAATGGCGGCAAACTGGTCGTTTAAGATATCGCTGTATAGCTCGAGCACCCTCGTCGATGCTCTCCCGCCGCTCGGCAGCGGCTTTGCATGCAGCTTGAGGTTATCGGTCGACACGTTGGCGACGGAGAACAGCACCACGCGCTTGAGGAAGTTGAATACCGGTGTCGGAAGACCGTTGGAGCGCACGCCCTCCCACTGCTTGCCGATGAAGAAATTCTCATTCGTCTGCACCGTGTCGTACAGGTTGATGCCGGTATTGAACTGTACACCGGCATCGTATTCCGCCGCCACGCGCTGCGGGTTCATTTTCTGATTTGTCATTCGTGATTCCTCACTTTACATTGCCCGCGTAGCGCAGCCGGATGTCCGTTTCAATGACCGTCGCCGTCGCGCTCGCAGAATTGCTTTTGAAGATCAGGCGGTAGAACGTCGCCTTCTTCACCTTCATTTTCACTTTCTTCACCTGCGGCTTTCGGTTCGTCGCGAAAGAAAAGTGATTGAAGTCCACATGCAGAAACGTCGCAAGGCTGTATGCGACGGTCTTCTCGGGATAGTCGCTCCTGCGGTTCGTCTCCACCGTCACCTTGATGCGAGCATTGGACGCGGGCTGCATTGCCACAAAGATCATCGGGCTATATTTCAGCAGCCAGTCCCGGTCAAAATCCATCGCACCCGTCGCCGCGTAGCAGTCGATCGGCGCGCCGTTGTCGCTGCGGTACTTCTGCGAAAATTCCACGACCGCCCCATTGTCCGAAAAGCCGATCACCGTTCCTTCGTGCTCCACGATGCGCGAGAAGGGGAGACCGTCATACAGATACCAACTGTCATTCGCGTAGTTCAGGATGAGCGCCCGCGTTCCGTGCAGAAACCAGAATTCGTGGTCTGCCTTGATGTTCGCCGTCAGGACTTTCTTTAGGTCAAAGTCCTTGAGCGTCGAGGCGACGCGGTCGCTGATGCGCTTTGCGTTGTTCTCGTTATTCGAGATATAGCTTGCGTAGCTGCTGCCGCTGCGCCACTGGTAGACGCTGCCCGCGTCCATCGTCAGCGGGTTATTCTCAAGCAGCCTTACCTGCCCCGGTGCCTCGTTGCCGAACTGCCGGTTCACCGGCTGAACGTAGAACGCCGCCGTGCTTCCTCCGTCCGCAAGCCCGATCTCGCCCTGCAAGATCGCCCACGCGCTGTCTGTCTTGAACGCCATGAGCCGCGAGTAGTGACGCACCAGCGCCGTGAGCGGTGTGTTGCTCTCGCCGACCGTCAGCTCGTAGAGGTCGGGGAAATATTCCGCGCTCGCCCTGCCGGTCGCAAACGGAACGCCCGAGTAAACGGCGCGGTTCGTCCCGTCGCCGTACAGGAACACGCGGGTATCCGTCGCGCCGTTGAAAAGCTCGCTGTATTTCATGCCGGTCACTTCGCTGCGCGCACCGTCGCCTTTGCGGTATTCGATCTCCACAGTGTTCGTCCCTGCGGCGGGGGCGGCGGTAAACGTCACCGTCCCGTTTTCAAGGTCCATGGTGCAGTTCGTCACCGGCTCGCCGCCGGATTTTACGCTGCTGACCTCGTTGATGCCCTTTTCCGGCAGCTGGAACACCGTCGCCGTCCCGTCGGGGGAGAACTGCACGCGCCGCTTGCCGGTCAGCCGGTTCACGGTTTCAACGAGCGTGCCCTCGCCCTTTGGCGTCGTTGCCGTCTGGATGAGCGGCACATAGCCCTCGACCGTCGCAAACGCCGTGTCCGTTCCGCCGTCCCAGCTCTTGTACTCGCCGCCGCCGAGCAGATACACCTTGCCGCCGAATCCGAAGAAGGATACTTCGCCCATCGGCGCGCTGCCCTTATCCTTCGCCGTGCCGTTTTTTGCGTCGATGTCCCAAATGTGCCCGCCGAAGGATGCGAGAATGTGCTCATAAGCCCCTGCAATGCCGCGCCACACGCCGTATACGCGCGTTTCCGCGCCGTCCTGCACGTTTCCCTGCCCAAGAGATGAGAGCGCGTCAGCAAGGCTCAGAATCGTTTTCGAACCGGGTCTGATCTGCAAGTGCTTATCCTGCGTGATACGGAAGTTCCGCATTTCCGCCATCTCGCCGACTTTCAGCGTCGTATCGCCGTCCGGGTTCTCGTTCAGTCCGAGAAACGCCTGAATTTTCAAAATGCTGGAATTGTCTGTTCCCTTGATCTGTGCCAAGCCTTACTCACCTCCGAATGTCAGGTAGCTCAAATCCATTTCGCCGCCGGTCATCTCTTCGTCGTAGTCGGCGTTCGCCTCTCCGGGCATCGGCTCGTCCGCCGTCTCCGGGAGCTGCGCGCCCAGCGTGCGCGTGATGCAGAAGTATCGCAGCGCGTCGTTGATGTGCGTGATGTTATGCGGCTCTGTCGCGCAGTCGCTCGGGTTCTTCTCGTCGTGCTGGATGAGCATGATGTTTCGGATCAGCGCGCGGCAGTCGCTCGTCACCAGAAGTCCCGGGCGGTCTTTCTCTCCACGCAGCGGCTTGAGCATTTCCTTTTCCGCCGCCCAGCCCTGCACGCGGTTGTTGCTCGCGCGCAGAAGTCCGACGCCGTTTTGCGCGAACAGCTCGGCCATGTTCTTGCCGCTGTCCTTCTGCCGGTTCCACATATCCGGCGGCGCGATGGTAAATTCAATGCGTTCCTCCGGCGGCGTCAGGGAAAGAATCAGCGCCGCCGCCTCGGAGACGATCAGCCCGCTTTGCTGTACCTCGCGATAGACGTAGCAGCGTCCCTCAAAGTCCACCGCGATCCAGAGACAGGCGAACATATCGAGGCCGTAGTCGAACGCGCGGTACTTTTTCCACTCGCCCGGGATGCGGGCAAACGGTTCGATGACGTGCGTTTCCTTGCGGAACTCGGGGAAGAACGTGCCCGCCAGCGCATCCCAGTCGCCGTAGCGCCACGCGCGCCGCACGTCCTCGGGGAGAAGGTCGAGCATCTGCTTGTATTCCGGCGACGCCTCCAACAGCTGCGGGTTATCATCCACCGTCGCGTGGATGAAGGTGTAGTCCTTTTCCTTTTCTCCGTCCTGATACTCCCGGTCGATGAAGAGGCGCTTGACCCATGCGTGCCCGATGCCGCCGGGGTTACAGGTGAGATACATCCGGCGCGGGATCTTCGTCGCACCACGCAGGCACGCGCCCAGCGTGCGGAACTGCTCTTCGGTGAACTGCGTCGCCTCGTCGATGAAGATCCAGTCATATTCCTGGCCCTGATACTCCACGTCGTCGCCGCTGCCGTAGTGGCCGAATTTGATGATCGCGCCGTTGTAAAAGGTGAACATGTGCATTCCGCCGTTATAGGTCGCGAGCTCAGCAGGAATCATTTTTCGCATGGGGATGATGATACCCTGCTCCAACTCGGGATACTCGCGTCGGACGATCAGAATGCGGATATCGGGATAGGTCAGCGCACCGCCGAGCGCCTTAATGCGCAGCACGTGCGACTTACCGCCGCCTCGTGCGCCGCCGTAGCCGACATAGCGGCTGCGCGCCTGACAGAATTGCTTCTGCTTGGGGTTCAGCTCGCCAAAGTCGACGGTCGGCAATTTTTGCTTGTAATAAGGCGCTGCCATGCGTTCAACTCTCCTGATATCCTGTAATTTACAAAAAAGCGGCCAGAGGGGTTAGCTCTGGCCGCTTTGGTTGGCGGCTTCCGAGTGGTTTACTCGTAGTCCTTGGTGGCTTCGATGCCGACGCAGCCGTCCTTGGTGCCGACGGCGCGCATCGTCTGGCCCTCCGCCAGAGTGACGGCGGCGCTGTAGGTCTCCGCAGTGCTGGAATAGCGCGGGTCAGTGCCGTCCAGCGTGTAGCGGAACGTCACGCCGGTCGCGGCGGCGATGCTCGCGGCGTGGCTGGTCACGCTGATCGAGGGCGCATCCAGCACGGCGGACTTTGCGCCCGCAACGCCAATACCGACGTTCTTGCTGCCGATGACAAACGCATCGTAGTAGACAAGGCCCTGCACCACGGGGCCGCTGTAGCCGACGCTCTTCTTGATGACGTCGTACTGCGTGAGCTTCACGGGGTCGGCGGAAGTGCCCTTCGCCTTGATCATGAAGTACACGCCGCTCGGCAGCCAGCTCGACGGGACGGGAACGACGTTCATGCCGTCGAACGTGCCGACGCTGCCGTCCTTGACGGCCTTCGTGCCCATGCCCTCAAGGCCGACGATGGCGTCCGCCTGCTTAAGCAGGACAAAGTAGGTCGTGGAGATGTAGAGCGTCAGTCCGGTGTCGGGGACGAGGTTGTCGCCCATCTTGCCCTTGAGGTCCATGATATCGCCGACGATCGTGCTCTTGGTGGGAGGCGCGGTCATCTGCTTGAGCGTCGCAGCGCCCATGATCCACTTCTTGAGGCGGTACTTGTCCATCATCGGGACGACGCGCTCGTCGATCTCCATGCGCAGGAACTTGCCCGCGGCGGTCTCCACAGCGATATCGCTGCCGTCCAGCGCCTCAAGATGCTTGGTGAAGGCTTTCGCCTGCGTGCAGAGCATCTCCTGCGTGGTGTACTCAAGGTCGGTCACGTCGCCGTAACGCTTGCCGCCGCGCTGATAGTCCGTCAGTTCAGCGGGGACCATGGAGTAGATTTTCACGCTCTTTGCGCCGGTGAATTCGTATTCGTGACCGGCTGCACGGTTGGTCTTGGATGCGAGCTTAAAGCGGTTGGCAATTTTACTCGCATATTTCACGGTATAATCGAATGCCATTTTCTTTCCTCTCTTTCATTCGGGCAAAGAGGACGCCCTATCGGTCAGGAATCGAAACCGGCAAGGAACGGATCGACGTTCCTGCTGTCGTTTCCGGCGGACTTCATGCTGCCGGTCGACCGCTGCGCGTTCTTCTGCGTCTGCTGCACGGTTTTGACCGTCTCCTGCGCGGTTTTCACGCTGGCACGCGCCTGCTCCACGGCGTAGCGGGAATAGGCTGCCGTCAGCGAAAGGCCGCTTTTGACCTCGGCCCACACGCTGTCAGGAATGATCTTGGGGTCCTTCTTCGCTTTGTCGTAGGCGTCAGGAAAGGCCCGCTGGAACTCAACAAGATCGCGGTTGATGCGCTCCTGTTCGGCACGCTTTGCGGCCTGCTGCTCCTGCTGCTGGGCTTCCTGCGCATGAATGCTCGCTTCGCGCTCTTCGAGATCGACGGCGCGGCGGGCTTCTTCTTCGCTCATGCCGCCCGCACGCTTTGCTTCGGTGCGGACTTGTCTCACGTAATCGGGAATGCTCATGCCGGCTGCGCGCGCAAACTCGCCGAACATCTCGATCACGGGCTTGGCCTCGTCGTACTTCCCGCGGATGCGGTCGTAGTCAAGGCCCTTCTGTGCGAGGGTGACCATTTCGGCCTCGCCGACCGTGCGCTCGCTGTCCAGATGGCGCAGCGTCCACATTTTCGGCTCTGCCTGCTGCCCTTCGGGGGGCTGCTGGTCGGTATTTTCGGCAGCGTCAGCCTCCTGAGCCTCGACAGATGCACCGTTTTCCGTGCCCTCTGGCGAATCCTCGTCGGCGTCTTCGCTGCCCGCGTCGGTCTCGCTGCCTACGCTTTCCTCCTGATCGTCCGCGTCCTGCCCGTCGGCAGAAACCTCGGTATCAAGGCCGTCATCTTCGCCCCAGCCGTCAAGAAATGCGTCCTGCTGGTCGGCAGTCTCTTCCATGACTTCGGTGTTTTCGATGGTTTCGTTCATGTGATGCTCCTTCCTCGGCTGGTCTGCCGTGGGAATGTATTTGCACCGGCGCTGGTCTGCACCGGCGTATGGATAAGAATAAAAAACGCCGAAACAGCACGGAAAACCGTGTGTCTCGGCGTTGAACGCTCTTGCTTGTTATGTACTTATTCGTCCGCGAGCTGAACCCCGTCAACGATGAGCGGGAAGCGCTCGGCCTTGCATTTGCTGCACCATACCGGCGTATTACGCACGGTGCTGGTCTTCAGCACCCGCAGCAGCTTTTTCCGGCATTTGGGGCAGGTGTACCACCCGTTTATCACCATCGCGCAAACTCCCCGTACTCGATGCCGCCATACGGCAGCCCGTCTTCGATGCTCTCGAACGAGGAGGGAACTCCCTCACGCGCCTTGGCGAGGCGCTGCTCGTAGAGCTGCCAGAAAAAGTCTGCGAGCGTCGGATTTTCCTCGCTCAGCAGCTTTGCCGCAAGCCCGCAGGGAAGGACGCTGCGCACAATGTACGGGTCCATCTTGATCTCGTCGGAAAAGCTCGTCAGATCGTCGAGCGCCGGACGCTTTCCGTCCTCGCCAATGGCGAAGGTGTCGCTCGCCGGGTAGACGTCATCGATGAGGTTATTGAGAATGCCCAGCGTCCTGACCTTGTACTCGGTCGTGTCGCTGTTGTCGGTGCTGCCGGAGTTTTCATTCTGCGCGTCGATGAGGTACATGGACTTGTCAAAAACGCCCTGAACGTTCAAATCAATGCTCATGTCCTCACTCCTTCGTCACTCTCGTTCAAATCCGGTCTTGCCGTTCACGGCGTACCGCATGATGTTCTCAAATCCCTCGTCGATGGGGTCGGGCGGCGGCTTCTGCATCTCCTGCTCCACGCGCTGCTCTGTGCGCTGTTCCCTGGTTTTGAAAAATTCACGGGCAAACAGCGCCGACGTCTCCGCGAGGATGACCGCAGCCATCACCAGCAGCACCGCAAGCATCGCCGTCATTCCTGTTCGCCCCCTTCTCACTTGAAATCGCTGTCGTCCACGCTGTCGCCGTGAACGATGCGCACCGTCGTGTCGTTTTTCTGCTCGATCTTGTCCTGATAGCCGCCAAGGCGCGTCTGCTTCTGGAGGAAAATTCCCCTTGTGACCATGCCTTTCTCGCGGTATCGCTCGTCGGTCTCGACCTGATTCTGAATGCGAAGATACGCCATCTGCACGGCGTCCTGCAAATACGCGCAGCGGTCGCCGTCATACCACGAGCGCAGCACCGTGAGCGTTACGGTTCGGCCCTTCTTGTTGTGCTCGGAGAGGTAAAGCGCAAGCCCCGCCTCGCCGTACAGCACGCCGCGCTCGTCGCATTCATCGAAGTAGTCGTCGGCGACCTTCTGGAAGTCTTCAACGTGGGGGAATATCGAGACGACTTCGTGGGCCGCCTTGGAACGGGCAAGCTGCCCCGTTACGGTGTCGCGGTTTTCGATATATCCCGGCTCGCCCTTTTTCTTCGAAAAGGCCGGATTCCCGCGCCGCTTCTTGATCGGCTCATCCGCCATACCGTTTTCCCCCTTTCGTTTCGTTGGCGCATACGGCAGGACTTGAACCTGCATCTCCTCCGGGAGCGGTGCTCTGCCGATTGAGCTACGTCTGCGTGTGGCTGCCCTTCATGCCGTCGGGCAGCCGTGTAGGAGGGTTTTTCTCATGATCACACTTGCGAATCCATCGTCCCAGTTCCCATTTATGCACGAAATGCAAGCCCAGTCAATGGACAAAATTTCATGGATACAGCGAGATACAGTGTCACACAGTATCGTCCGTAAAATATTTTGCAGACCACCGTTTTCAAGACCCCGCCGCCCCTTTTTCCGCTACCCGTGGGCGGTGAAAAGAGCGGAGAAGATGTGCGGCAATAGCTATACACCCGTCCCCGCGAGACCCCGCCGTTTTTCCGCTACCCCCGCCCCCTTAGTTCGCTGTCAGGATGAGGGGGGCATGCATCCCTGCGCCGCGCAGCCGCCAGCCATCCCGCGCGCCCAGGCCGTGACCGAATCGCCCCGGGCGGCCGAGCGCCCTATTGCATCCCTGCGCGCCGTCATTGATCCCGCGTAGCCTGCGCCCATCCCTGCCGAATTGCCCGCAGATGACACAGGGAAGACGCAGTACACCCGAAAAGCCCTGCAAAATCAAGGAAAATAGTTAATAATATCTTAAATCGCGGCGGCGATAGCCTCGCCCCAACCGCAGCCGGTCCGCCCATCGCTCTCGCCATCCGCCCCAGCCCTCGCGCGTTTTTTACTTCTTTGCCAATCTCTCAGTTGTCTATTTTGCAATACTCTTGCAAAGCCTTTACCCTCTGCTACTCGTTACCCTTTGCTCCTACCGTTACTCTCTGCTATACGTAAGCCTCTGCTATTACTCACGGACTGGTAATTACTTACAGATACCGCCACCGTCAGAAGAATAAGACTATCTTGTCGGAGTAGGGATTATCGTAACTGCATACTCCTTACGCTACTCTCTGCTATACGATAGCCTTACTATTAGCCTACGGCAGTAAGGTATAAAATAAATATATTTATTTTATCCGTGCGGGGGCGTGCGCGCGATTAGGATTGTATACGCGCGGTCATCTGCTCGGCGGCGGGGGAGGGCATGACAAACGCCCGGAGCTGCTGCCCCGGGCGCTGCTGTTATATCTTGTCTCTGATCGCGTCGAGGATCCAGGCGTTGACGCTCTGGCCGCACTGCTCGGCGGCGTGGCGGATCTGGTCGCCGGTGAAGCCGTCGCTGCCGTCCAGCTTCACGCGGAACGTGATCGCCTCATAATTGCGCTTGTTATACGCGGTTTTGACTGCTGGCGAGACATGCCCGCGCCACGTTTCGCCGGGCTTCCTGCTTCCTGGCATAGCAGCACCTCCTGTTCTGATGCTATTTATTATAACAAAACGCATGGTGCTTGCAACATGACAAAACGCACAAAAACGAGCTTCTGCAACTGTGCAGCCCTGCCAAACTTGATTTTGCCCTATTGACAAGCTCATGGTGCATGCAGTATGATTCAGCCATACCAAGCAACCACGACAACAAATTCAGGAGGTTCCCACCATGACAAACATCTTTGCAGCCTGTAAGACGCTGGATGAGCTCAAGAAGGCCTACAAGGCCGCGGCGCTCAAGAATCACCCCGACCTCGGCGGCGACACCGCCACCATGCAGGCCATCAACGCCGCATATGAAGAGCGGTTCGACATCCTCAAGCGCAACCTCAACACTGCCGCAGCAGCGGACGAGACCGGCAAGACCCACGCCACCGCCGAGACCGCGGGCGACTTCATCGCCATCATCGACGCGCTGCTCAAGCTCGACGGCCTCGAGATCGAGCTTTGCGGCCGCTGGCTCTGGATCGGTGGCAACACCCGCGAGCACAAGGACGCCTTAAAGGCGGCGGGCTGCCGCTGGTGCAGCAACAAAAAATTGTGGTCGTGGCATTTCGCAGATGAGGGCTGCGGCTACCGCAAGGGGCGTCGCTCCACGATGGACCAGATCCGGAGCAAGTACGGCAGCACGACCTTTTCCCGTTCCGCCACATCCGACGCGCTCCCGGCCTGACCGGGGCGCGCCACCACCAGAAAGGAGAATCCACCATGAAAAAGAAAACCATCGTTCGCGAGGTCTACCGTTCCCGTTGGAACGGAATGGACTGCATGATGATCGCCAATCCAGACGGCGAGATCGACCACGCCTACCCCTGCCGCGTTCGCCCCGCCGAGCAGATCGGCTGCTGCGATACGCTCGAGCTCAGCGCCGAGTTTTTCAACTATATCGCCATGCTGCAAAGCCGCGGCGTCAAGATTATCTTTCGCCCGTGAAAGGAGAATCGAACATGAAATATTTAATCCGTCTCGAAAATACACGCACTTCCCAGCATGACGCCTTTTTCGCTTTTGCCCCCATCACCGCCGGAACGGTAATTGGTTGGGGGAGCGACGAGCACAACCCCGACGGGATCGCCTATTGGACCGTCACCAGCTGCGAGCCGCAGCAGTAACCACCACGCCCGCCCCGGAGGTCACGAGGGCAGAAGGGAAGACCCAATGAGCTATCTTGACCTATTCCAGCGCTACGGCAACCCCAGCCGGGAAGCGGAAATACGGCTGCACGCCTACCTGACCCGCCCCGACACCTTGACCGCCGACCGCATCCAGTACAACGACGACACCGCCGCGCGCCTGATTGAGGACTGCCGCCGCACCATCGCCGACCTGACCGAGTACCGGCAGGCGCTCGCCGCCCGCTATGCCTCCCTCGCGACCGCCGCCTATCACGACCGGCTCGAGCTGACCCGCGACCCCGGTTACAGGGGCAAGTCGGTGATCTACTTTGTGCGGATCATTCGCACTTATGAGGACGGCACAACGGAGCGAGTTTTGGATGAAAAATATTTCGGCACGGAGCGCCGGAAAGCCTTTGCCCGCTTCGCCGAGCTGCAAAAGCAGCGTCCCGGCATCGAGACCCACCAAGACACCGATCGCCGCCCGTGGGAGCGCTGACCCTCCCCCGCCCTCCTGAATAGCAAAGAGCGTCCCCACCACTGGGGACGCTCTTATTATATGCATGACACAGTAATGACGCAGCACGCCTATTTTGTATTGATATTGCAAGAAAAGTATTTAAAATCTCGTTAAAAACCGTCCCTTTTACTACTGGCACGGGCGCGGGGCAGGTGGTATAGTAAACAGGCATGTGTTTTTTAGGAGGATCAATATGTTTTCTGCCTTTTTTCGCAGCCTGAAGCAGGAATTTGCAGGCTACAACTCGAAAAAGCTGCTCGCCGACATGATGGCGGGCCTGACGGTCTGCGCTGTCGCGCTGCCGCTGGCATTGGCGTTCGGCGTTTCATCCGGCGCGAGCGCGGCGTCCGGGCTTGTCACGGCCATCATCGCGGGCGTGGTCATCGCCATTCTCGGCGGCGCGTCGTACCAGATCTCGGGCCCGACGGGCGCGATGAGCGCGGTGCTCGTCGGCATCGTCGCGGAATACGGCCTGCAGGGCGTGTTTTTTGCCTGCTTTGCCGCGGGCGTTCTGCTGCTGCTTGCGGGCGTCTTCAAGCTGGGTCGCTTAATTAGCTTCATCCCGATGCCCGTCATCATGGGCTTCACCTCGGGCATTGCCATCATCATTGCGATGGGGCAGATCGACAACTTCTTCGGCACGGTGTCGGAGGGCGGCTCGAATTTGGAAAAGATCGCGTCCTATGGCCGTCTTGGCTTCCATCCGAACATGCAGGCGGTGCTCATCGGCCTTCTCGTCGTGCTGGTGATGGTCTTCTGGCCGAAAAAATGGGGCGCGCGCGTGCCGGGCTCGCTCGTCGGCATCATCCTTGCGACGATCGTCGCGACAGTCGCGGGCATGGATCAGCTCGCTGTCGTCGGCGACATTCCCAAGACGCTCCTGCTCGCCGACCGCCTGTCGCTCGGCGGCCTGAGCTTCACAATGCTCGAAAACCTGCTCTCTCCCATCGTGACCATTGCGGCGCTCGGCATGATCGAGAGCCTGCTTTGCGGCGCGTCGGCCTCGCGCATGAAGGGCGAAGCGTTCAACGCCGATCAGGAGCTGATCGCACAGGGCGTGGGTAATATTCTGCTGCCGCTTTTTGGCGGTGTTCCCGCGACCGCAGCCATCGCACGCACGAGCGTAGCGGTCAAGTCCGGCCAGCAGACGCGCCTTACGAGCGTGTTCCATTCGCTGTTCCTGCTTGCCTCGATGTTCCTGCTCGGCGGCGTGATGGCGCGCCTGCCGCTCTCGGCGCTCGCGGGTGTGCTGATGGTCACGGCGTGGCGCATGAACGACTGGGAGGGCATCCGCTACATCTTCCGCCACAAGTTCAAGTCCGGTATCAGCCAGTTTTTGATCACGATGCTCGCAACGGTCGTCTTTGACCTGACGGTCGCGATCCTGCTCGGCGTGGTATACTCCGCCATTTTGTACATGGCGAAGTCGAGTCATATCCATGTGAATTTCTCCGATATCGACGCGAACAAGCTGCGCTCGGTGGAGGGCAAGCCCCCCATTCTTGAGACCTCCGGCGTGGCGTACATCACGGGCGCGCTCTTCTTCGGCGCGGTGGATGAGTTCAACCACCGCATGGCGGAGATGCCGCAGTACGACCACATCATCTTGTCGATGCGCGGTATGCCGAGCGTGGACGTTTCGGGCGCGCAGGCGATGCTCGAGCTGTGTGAGGCGCTCAAGAGTCAGGGCAAGACGGTCGCCTGCTGCGGCATGACCGAGGCGGTGCGCACCTACTTTGACCGTGCCGGCATCACCGAGCTTCTCGGCGAGGAGTCCTACTTCTGGAGCGCCGACCAGGCGATCCTTGACCTGCTGGACGCGGAGATCGTGGAATAAAAGACATAGAAAAGCACTTCCTGCCAGCGGCGGGAAGTGCTTTTTGCTGTACATGGGCTGCGAAAGATTTTATTTGCGCCGGTCACCCTCGCGTGCGATCTTGTCGAGCGATTCCTGCCGGACAGCCTGACGAAGCGCCGTCAGGTAGGGCGAAAAGGCGACGTTCTGCTCGCCGTAGGTGAGCTGGAGGTCGTATTCGTGGTCCTCCCAGGTCGAAATGTCGGACTCGTTGTGGGAGATCACGGCCTCGAGCTTGTCGAGCGCCTTGTAGATTTGGGCCTCCTGCGTTTCGAGCGCGGCCATCTCGTCGTAGAGTGTGCGCATCTCCTCGCGGCAGGGGGAGGGAAGCGATGCGACCCACTGGTAGAGCAGCGCTTCCTCCGTCGATTCGTCCTGTGCGGTCTTGTCAAAGGCGGGGATATCGCCCGTGAAGCACTCGCCGAGGTCGTGGATGAGGCACATGCGCGTCACCTTGTCCATGTCGGCCTCGGGAAATTCATCGCGCAGGAAAAACGCCATCAGTGCGATGCGCCAGCTGTGCTCGGCAACGCTCTCGTGCCGCCCGCCGGAGGTGTAGCAGTGGCGGGTGGTGTCCTTCAATTTTTCCGCCGTGTGCAGCGCGGCGAGCAGTTCGCTTGGTCTCATGCGTCTCCTCCGTTGTCGTTTTCTGGTATTTTACCAGAGGCGGAAACGACTTGCAAGGAAAAGAAAGAAGGGAGATTCCCATTCCCAGCGGCATATGATATCATGAATGCGAGAAAATTTGGCGCCCGGTGAAACAAAACGGGCGCGGAATGCGTCTAAATAAGCAGAAGCAAGAAGATTTGAGAGAGACCCTCCCATGCGGAGGGCGGAGAGGAGAATTTATGAAGCTTGCGGCGGATTTTCGGCAGGCGGCGCGCGAGGCGCTGCGCGGCAAGTGGCCCATCGCCATTCTGATCGGCCTTGTGGCGGTGCTGCTCGGCGGCGCGGGGAGCGGCGGTCCGGAGGTCAAATTCAATTACGATGTGTCCTCGGGCGTGTCGACGACGTTTGGCTACGGCGGACAGACGATTTACTCCACAGGCTACGGTTTGGACCCGAAGTGGAGCGGACTGCTCATCGGCGGTGCGGTCTATCTCATCGTGATCGCGCTCGTGTTGGCGGCGGCGTACTTCATCCTCGGCAGCATCGTGGGCGTGGGGTATGCCAAATATAACCTCGGCCTTGTCGACCGCACGGAGCTGGGCTTTGAGGCGCTGTTCGCCTATCTTCCGAACTGGAAGACGACGACGCTGACGCGGCTTTGGAAGGGCCTCTATATTCTGCTGGGGACGATCCTGCTCGTTATTCCGGGACTGATTATGAGCTACACCTACGCGATGACGGACTACATTTTGGCCGAGCACCCGGACATGGCGCCGGGCGAGGTGATGAAGGGCTCGAAGGCGATGATGGAGGGCAACCGCTGGCGGCTGTTCTGCCTGCAATTCAGTTTCATCGGCTGGATGCTCCTCAGCTCGCTGACGTTCGGCCTTGGCAACCTTGCGCTGCGCCCCTATCAGGAGGCGGCATACGCCGCGTTCTACCGCGAGGTATCGCTCGGGTAAAAAGATAGAGAGAAACAAAACGCGCCCCGCGGATGATCCGCGGGGCGTATTTTTGCTGTGATGGAAAGCTTACTTTGCGCTGTCGCTCGCGAGGGCCTGGTCGATCAGCTTCTGGAGCGCTGCCATGTTGTCCTCATTGTCGATGCCGCCGAGCATCGCCTCACCGACGATAGCACCGCTGCGGTCGATGACATAGGTGGTCGGGAAGGCCATGATGTCGCCCGCAAAGTCGCCGGCTGCGCTGTCGGAGGGGAAGTAGATGTTCTGGTAGCTTGCACCCTTGGACTCAAGCAGGTTCTTGGCCGTGCTGATCGCATCGGCGTTGCCGTCGAGCGTATCGACGTTGATGCCGACGACCGCGCCGCCCTGCTTCTTGAGCGTTTCATTGAGGGCGTTCAGCTCACCAAGCTCCGCCACGCAGGGCTTGCAGCCGCTGAACCAGAAGTTCACGACCGTCACGGCGTTCTGGGAGAAAATGCTGTTGTCCACATCGTTGCCGTCAAGGTCCTTGCCGGTGAAGGCGGGGAAGGCCGGGACGGAATCGTTCATGCCGCCGTTTTCACCGTCGCCCGCGGGCTGGAGGGCGGCATACTGCTCCTGCAGGGGCTGGATCTGGTCTTCAAGGTCACGGATCTTCTCGGAACCTTCGGTCAGCGTCTTGAGCTCGTCCTCGGTGAACTTGTCCTTCACGAGGTCGAGGGCGGCAAGCAGGTAAGAACCGTAGTTCGATTCATCGGGGATCTCGTCGCGCTTTTCGTTCATGGCGGCGAAGAGCTTCTGCCACAGCTCAAGGTTTTCTTCCATGATGGCGTTTTCCTTGTCGGCGAGCTCCTGAATCTGAGCGTAGATCTCCTCGGCGGTCGCGCCCTGCGTATCGCTGTCGCCCTTGCCGTCGTCCTTGCTGCCGCAGGCGGCGAGGGAAAGCGTCAGTGCAAAGGCGAGCAGCAGCGTAATAATCTTCTTAACATTCATGGTTTATTCTCCTTTGTTTTCTTCAATGATCGGTTTTTGAGACAATTTGGAACATGCTCCGCTGCCACCGAAGGCGTAGCGGAAGCGGACGGCCTCCGTCGGGCAGGCGGTCACGCATTTGCCGCAGCGGATACATTCGCTGTGATTCGGCGTTTTGGTCACATCCACGTCCATGGGGCAGGTCCTTGCGCACTTGCCGCAGGAGACGCATTTGCTCTCGTCAACGTGCATCGACAGCAGCGACACGCGGTTGAAGAGTGCGTAGAACGCGCCGAGCGGGCAGAGCCACTTGCAGAACGGGCGGTAGAAGACGACGCTCAGCACGACGACTGTTGCGAGCACGCAAAGCTTCCACGAGAAAAGCTTGCCGAGCGCGGCGCGGATGCTGCTGTTGACAAGCGAGAGCGGGATGGCGCCTTCCAGAACGCCCTGCGGGCAGAGATATTTGCAGAAGAACGGGTCGCCCATGCCCGCTTCGTTCACCACAAGTACCGGCAGCAAAAAGACCATCACCACCAGAATGACATATTTAAGGTAGGTCAGCGGCTTTAAGCGCTTGGTGGAGAACTTTTTGGTCGGGATCTTGTGCAGCAGCTCCTGAAACCAGCCGAACGGGCAGAGGAAGCCGCAGATGAAGCGGCCCAGCAGCACGCCAAGCAGGATGAGGATGCCGGTGATGTAATAGGAGAAGCTGAATTTGGACGAGCCGACGACGGCTTGGAACGCGCCGATGGGACACGCGCCCGCCGCTCCCGGGCAGGAGTAGCAGTTCAGCCCCGGCACGCACACGGTCTTGCCCGCGCCGCGATAGAGCGTACCCTTGAGGAAGTTCGGCAGGTGCAGATTCGTCAGCAGCGCCGCGCAGGCCTGAACCAGTCCGCGCCAGCGGGCGAGCAGAAAGGAAAACGGTTTTTTCTTATCCAATGCCCACACACTCCAGACATAGTTTGATCGCCTTGTTCAGCACGACGCCCGCCTCGCCGCGAGATGCGCCGTAGACGAGGAATGCGAGGCCAAGCAGCAGAAAAAGAATCTGCACCCCGGCCTTTTTGCCAAATGTTTTGTTCAAATTATCACCCTTTCTGTTGTACCGGCGCTTAGACTACACAGGGAATATGAATACAGTATGAACAGCACCTTAAAAGAACCCTAATTTTATCTGGAAATAATAAGAAGTTTGCCCTGTGCGAAGGGGGTTGCACCATTATCCGCGCTTTTGAAAGAGCTTTGAAGCATAACGGGAGACGAGCTCACCGATCACAAGCCCCAGCACCGCGCCGGCGAACACGTCACTCGGAAAGTGCACATATAAATAAAGACGAGAGAAGGCGAGCAGCACGGCGAGCGGGATGGCCGCATAACCGAAGCGGCGGTCTGCGCGCGTTGTCGATGTCCTTGTCAGGATAGGTCTCGATGTACGGCTCTTTGGCGAACGCCGCGACCGGCAGCGCGGGCAGCCATGCCATCGGATGCGCAGCGGGAACCCAGGCCGTCAGCTCATCGTAGCCGATGGGGAGCCAGTCGTGCCCACCCTCGCGCGCGGAGATGAAGCACAGATCGAGTTGGTGCGCGTTGAGCTGTGTGATCAGCTCTGTGCTGTACCCAACGCGCAGCTGCACCACGCGCAGCTGCACCTGAATGCCGCCGTAGCGCGCGTGGAAATCCGATATGATGCGCGCGAGCGGCGAATAAAACGCGCTGTATGCCGTGCCGACGGTAACCGTGCCGACATCCAGCCCGCGCAGCTGCGCGGAGAGCTGGGCGCAGCTCTCGCCCGCGTGCAGTAGGTCGCGGATGGCGGGCAGCAGCTTTTCGCACTCCTTTGTCGGGCGAACGCCGCTGTGCTCGCGCAGCAGGAGCGGAACGCCCGTCTCCTCCTCAAGCGCCGCGACCATGCGGCTCACGCCGGAGGGCGTGTATTGCAGCGCCTCCGCGGCGGCGGACAGACTTCCGGTCTCAATGGCGTAGACGAGCGCGCGGTAGCGATCGAGTTCCATGGCGTTCTCCTTTGCGAAATTGTCAAAGATGGTTTGATGGATCATCGGTTTACGCAAAGTATAGCGCGGGTGTATGCTGTTGTCAAATCCTTGGAAATGGGGGAAACTATGGCACGCTCTTACGATCTAACGAGCGGCAGCATCCCGCAGCATCTGCTGCGCCTGGCCGCACCGCTCATCATGGGCAATATCTTGCAGCAGCTCTACAACACGGTGGACGCCTTTATCCTCGGGCGCTTTGCGGGCGATTTGGAGTTCGCCGCTGTCGGCGTTGCGGGCTCGGTGATGAACCTTTTCCTCTTTATGATCACAGGCGCGTGCACGGGCATTTCCGTCATCTTCGCCCAGCTCTACGGTGCGGGCGAGCGCGAGCGCTTCCGCCGCGAGCACTGGCTCTCGCTCTCGTGCGGGCTGCTGGTGACGCTCGCGTGCAGCGGCCTCGGCTTTTTGCTGCTCTCGCCGCTGCTGCGGCTCATCCAGACGCCAAGCGAGCTCAAGACCTTTGTCTCGGTGTATCTGACGATCATTTTGGCGAGCCTGCCCGCGGCGTTTCTCTACAACCTCTACGGCGCGCTGCTGCGTGCCATCGGGCGGGCGAACGCGGCGCTGATGGTGCTCGCCGCGGCGGTGACGGTCAATGTCGCGCTCGACTACTGCTTTGTTGCGCGCTTTCAGTTGGGCATCGCGGGCGCGGCGTGGGCGACGGCGGCGTCGCAGGCCATTTCGGCGGTGCTGTGCATCCTCTACCTGCGGCGCAAGGCACCGGAGCTCATTTTTGCCCGCGCGGACTGCCGTATGGATGGAGGGCTATTGAAGCAGACGGCGCATTTCAGCTTCGTCACGGCGCTGCACCAGTCGAGCCTGTACATCGGAAAGCTCCTGGTGCAGGGCGCGGTCAACACCGGTGGCACGGACATGATCTCGGCCTACACGGCGACGACGCGCATCGAGGGCTTTGCCAACTCGTTTGGCGACAGCGGCAGCGCTGCGACCTCCGTGCTCGTGGCACAGAATCGGGGAGCAGGGAAAGAAGAGCGCGTGAAGGAATCGTTTCGCAGCAGCCTTTTTCTGATGCTTGCGATGAGGCTTGCGATGTCGCTCATCATGTACGTTAGCGCGAGCACGTCGGTCGGCTTTATGCTCGGGACGCGCAGCGGCGCGGCGTTTGAGAATGCGCGCGACTATCTGAAGCTCGTGGCGCTTTTCTACACGCTCTGCTTCACCGGCAACACATTCGCTGGCTATTTTAACGGCATCGGGAAGGTGTCCGTCCCGTTCCTCGGTGCGACGAGCCACATCGCGCTGCGAGTCGTCCTCTCGTGGCTGCTGGTCGGCAAAATGGGCCTCCCCGCCGTCGCGCTGGCAGCAGGCCTCGGCTGGGTGCTGGTCAACGCGCTGTGGACCTTTGTCAAATGGAGGATGGAGAAAAAGCAGAAAGCAGCAGAACGTGATATTATGTAAACATCAAAAGCCGCGCGCCCTTAGGCGCGTGGCTTTTGATAAGTTTTGTGAGGTATCGCCGCTGATCGAAATGCGCGGCAAAGGGATGACATTTTTGAGAAAGCACGAGGTTTTTGCCCATATGGGAAGACCATGTCGAAAGAGAAAAACTTTTGTAAGAGACGCGCTCTGCTTGCTGAACTTCTGTAAAGTGAAACTATTTTACAATTCTTCAAAATGGTAGCGCGGCTTGCCGGCGCTTTTCTTGCCATATTCGATGGCTCTTGTCGGGCAATAGCAGATGCAGGCCATACACTGTGTGCAGTTGGTTCCCCAGACGGGACGGGCGTTTTGCAGTGTGATGTTATTCAGCGGGCAGAGCTTTTCGCATTTGCCGCAGCCGATGCAGACATCGCTTGCGGTAAAGGGATTTGCCTTCACAAACAGCGGATAGAAAACCGGGTTCACCGCGCTGCTCGCGATGCGGTCGTAGAGTTTTTTGCGCGGCGGCGAGAACATGTGTCCTGCGCGGATCGCGGCGATCGCGCGGTCGATGAACGGCTCGGCTTTGGCGACGATCCGGCGAGCCTCCTCGACGGTTGGCGCGTTGAACATGGCGATGAAATTCTCCGGCATGACGATCTGCGCCGTGCCCATGTAGACGAGGCCCTTTTCGCGGCAGAGCGCGCGGTTGTACTTCGCGGCGTTGCCGATCTCGCTGCCGCAGTCCATGACGAACCACGTTTCCCTCGCGCCGCGCAGTTCTGTTCGCAGCAGATGGTCACGCACGATGCGCGGGATGCGCCAGGCGTAGGTCGGCATGACGAGGACGAGCCGTCCATTGACGGCGAGCGGTGTTATGTCGCCTGATTTGATGCGGTCATTCAGGCTGATGAGCGTATCGTTCAGCGCGTGTGCGATGCGCTCGGCAATGTGGCGGCTGTTGCCGGTGCCGGTGAAATAGAGTACCATGGCGACCTCCTGTGTCTTTGCTCGAGCACTGCCCGAATATTGTATTGCCTCTATTGTACCAGCCGTGGCGCGCGCAGACAAGCGCTTTGTGTAGGAAAACCGGCGGAGTAAAGGGACTTGAACCTGAGAGAAAAATCGCCGCGGCTTTTCTTTTTTAACCGAAAGGGGCGAAAGAGGCATATTGCCTCTCGTATACTTGCGTTTCCTGCATTTTCTGCTTGCGGAATGGGGGCGGATATGGTATCTTGAACCATGTGTCCGTCGGCCGTTTTCGACCGGCGGTTCACGTTCTCTAACTGAACGACCACCGAAAGGCAGGGCTTTTTCTTATGATGATCAACAAACGGCTCATCGGCGCGGTGCCGGAGAGCAAAAAATATATCGCGGGCAACGTCGCGCTGCAATGGTGCTCGCTGTGCGCGAACATCGCGATGATGAGCGCCGTGACGGCGCTGCTCGCCGCGCTGTTCGCGGGCGAGGTGACGCAGAGTAAGATCGTCACGACCGCCGTGATCGCGCTTGCAGCTGTCGCCGTGCGATACGGCTGTACCGTCGGCGCGTCGCGCATGGGGTATCTATCGTCCAAGGCGGTCAAGAAGACGCTGCGCGGCGCGATCTATGACAAGCTCCTGTGCCTCGGCGCGTCGTATTCCGAGCAGGTCAAAACGTCGGAGGTCGTGCAGGTCGCGGTCGAGGGCGTCGACCAGCTCGAAACGTACTTCGGCGCGTATCTGCCGCAGTTTTTCTACGCGATGCTCGCGCCGCTGACGCTTTTTGTCGTGCTGTGCTTCGTGAGCGTGCCGGTGGCGGTCGTGCTGCTCGTCTGCGTGCCGCTCATCCCCGTCGCCATCGCGGCGGTACAGACATGGGCGAAGAAGCTGCTCTCGAAATACTGGGGGCAGTACACGGCGCTCGGCGACACGTTTCTTGAAAATTTGCAGGGCTTGACGACCTTGAAAATCTATCAGGCCGACGCCTTCAAAAATGATGAGATGAACGTCGAGGCCGAAAAGTTCCGCAAGATCACGATGAAGGTCCTCACGATGCAGCTCAACTCCATCACGATCATGGACCTCATCGCCTACGGCGGCGCGGCGCTCGGCGTCATCATGGCCGCAACGCAGCTGCGCGCGGGGAAGATCGACCTTGCGGGCGCGCTGCTCATCATCCTGCTGGCGGCGGACTTTTTCATCCCCATGCGCCAGCTCGGCTCGTTTTTCCATATTGCCATGAACGGCATGGCCGCGAGCGATAAGATTTTCCGCCTGCTCGACCTGTCCGAGCCCGCACACGGCGGCGTCAGCTGTCCCGCGGGCGACATTGTCTGCCGCTGCCTGCGCTTTTCCTACGAACCGGAGCGCGAAATTCTGCACGGCGTCGATCTGACGATCCCGCAGGGCAAATTCGTCTCGCTCGTCGGCGAGTCGGGCTGCGGCAAGTCGACGATCTCCGCGCTTTTGATGGGTAGAAACAAGGGCTACACCGGCTCTGTGGCAATCGGCGGCGCGGAGCTGCGCAACATTGAAAAAGCGAGCCTGATGCGGCGCATCACCTACGTCAGCCACCAGAGCTACCTCTTCAAGGGTACGGTACGCGACAATTTGCTGATGGGCAAGCCTGGTGCGAGCGATGATGAGCTCTGGAGCGCGCTCACGCAGGTCAATCTCGCGGACTTTCTCAGAGGGGAAGCGGGGCTCGACACCTTACTTTCCGAGCGCGGTGAGAACCTTTCGGGCGGTCAGCGCCAGCGCCTTGCGCTCGCCCGCGCGCTGCTGCACGACAGTCCCGTGTACATCTTCGACGAGGCTACGTCGAACATCGACGTTGAGAGCGAGAACGACATCATGGCGCAAATTCACGCATTGGCGGGCCGGAAGACGGTGCTGCTGATCTCGCACCGTTTGGCGAACGTCACAGCGTCGGATGAAATTTACGTGCTGGAGCGCGGCGATATCGTTCAGCACGGCACGCACGATGCGCTGCTGAAGCAGGGCGGCGCTTACGCCGCGCTGTGGTCGGCCCAGCAGGTGTTGGAGCACTACGGAGAGGAGGCGGCAAAATGAAAAAAAGAAGCGGTTTTACCGTCATGGCGCGGCTCATCGGCCTCGTGAAGCCACTGAGCGGCTACATGGTGCTCGCCATTTTGATGGGCCTTGTCGGCCACCTCTGCGCCGCGTTCATCACGATCTTCGGCGGCTTTGCCGTGCTTGACCTGCTCGGCTTCGCAACGCCCGTCGCGCTCAAGACGACGTTCGTCTGTGTGCTGCTCTTCGCGCTCATGCGCGGCGTCTTCCGCTACGCCGAGCAGTCCTGCAACCACTTCATCGCCTTCAAGCTGCTTGCGCTGATCCGCGACAAGGTCTTCCGCGCACTGCGCCGTCTCTGCCCCGCGAAGCTCGGGGGCCGCGACCGCGGCGACCTCATCTCCGTCATCACGTCGGACATTGAGCTGCTCGAGGTCTTCTACGCGCACACGATCTCGCCCGCGGCCATCGCGGCGCTGTTCACGCTCATCATGTGTCTGTTCACCGGGCATTATCACGCGTTGCTTGGCCTTCTGGCACTCGCGGCTTACGTCTGCGTCGGCGTGGTCATCCCGCTCATCACGTCCCGCCGCTCGTGCGATACGGGGATGCGATTCCGCACGGAGTCGGGCGCGCTGTCGGCCTTCGTGCTCGACAGCCTGCGCGGCCTGAACGAGACCATTCAGTACGATCGGGGCGCAGAGCGCCGCGCCGAGATGGATGCGCGCACCGATGCGCTATCCAAAGAGGAAGCCAAGCTCAAGCGTCTCACGGGCCAGAACATGGGCATCACGAACACGGCCATTTTGCTCTTCGACCTTGCAATGCTGGTTTCTTGCGCGGCGCTGGTGCAGCGCGGAGAGCTGACGTTCGACGGGGCGCTCATTGCGGTCCTTGCGCTGTTCTCGTCGTTCGGCCCTACGGTCGCGCTGGCAAATCTCGGTGCGACGCTGCAAAACACCTTCGCCGCGGGCAACCGCGTACTCGACATTCTGGATGAAGAACCCGTGGTCGACGAGGTCAGCGGACAGAAAGAGGTCGAATTTACCGGCGCGGAGGCCGAGCACGTCGCGTTCTCCTACGGCGGGGAGGACATTCTCTCCGACGTTTCCGTCCGCTTCCCGGAGGGGAGCGTCGTCGGCATTGTGGGCCGCAGTGGCAGCGGAAAATCGACGCTTTTAAAGCTCCTGATGCGCTTCTGGGATGTGCAGAAGGGCCGCGTCCGCCTGTCAGGCACGGACGTTTCCAGCATCAACACGGGGAATCTGCGCGAGATGGAGAGCTTCGTCACGCAGGAGACGCATCTCTTCCACGACAGCATCAAAAATAACCTCCGCATCGCAAAGCTCGACGCGACGGACGACGAGATCGTCGCGGCCTGCAAAAAGGCCGCCGTGCACGAATTCATCATGACGCTGCCGCAGGGCTACGACACGCCGGTCGGCGAGCTGGGCGACACGCTTTCGGGCGGCGAGCGCCAGCGCCTCGGACTCGCCCGCGCGTTTCTGCACGACGCGCCGCTGATGCTCCTTGACGAGCCGACGAGCAATCTCGACAGCCTGAACGAGGCGGTCATCCTGAAATCGCTGCACGAGCAGTGCGCGGGCAAGACCGTCGTGCTCGTGTCGCACCGCGCGTCGACCATGCGCATCGCCGACACGGTCTACTCCGTCGAGCACGGGAGAATGAGCTGATGAAGGATATCGAAACCAAGCGCGAGCGCGAAAAGAAGATGATCTCGCAGATGATCGCCCTCTACTGCCACCGCAATCACCACACAAAGGGCGTGCTCTGTCCCGAGTGCGCGGCGCTGAACGACTACGCCCGCGCCCGCTCCGAGCACTGCCCGTTCATGGAGACGAAGACCTTCTGCGTCAACTGCCGCGTGCACTGCTACAAACCTGACATGCGTGAAAAGATCCGCGCCGTGATGCGCTTTTCCGGCCCGCGGATGATTTTCTATCACCCCGTCGCCGCAATCCGCCACGTGGTGGAGACAAAGCGCGAAAAAAAGAGACTGGAGAGAGAAAACCGATGAAGCTGAAACGCCTTTTCTTCCTGATCCTCGGCTGCGTGTGCCTTGCGCTCGGCTGCGTCGGCATCGTGCTGCCGGTGCTGCCCACGGTGCCGTTCTTCCTTGCGACGGTGTTCTGCTTTGCAAACTCGTCGGAAAAGCTGCACACATGGTTTCTCGGCACAGAGCTCTATCAAAAGCACCTCGACTCATTCGTGAAGAAAAAGGGCATGACCGCGCAGACCAAGGCCGGCATCCTGATGTCCGTGACGCTGCTGATGGCCGTCGGCTTTTTCCTGATGCTGCGAAAAGCGCTCTACATTCCCTGCACTATTCTCGCTATTGTGTGGCTCTGCCACCTCGTCTACTTCCTCTTCGGTGTGAAGACGATCAAGACAGAATGCGAGGAGCAGATTTGAGTAAAAAAAGCGGCAGAGCCACCGGAATGCTCCGGCGGCTCTGCCGCTTTTTTGAGAGAGGGAAAAATCATGCTTTTTCGGGGCGCAGCGGGCCGTAGAAGTAGCTCGCGGTCGCGCCGCCGTCGATGAGGAAGGTCGAGCCCGTGATGAACGCGCCCTTGTCGCTCATCAAAAGCTCGGCGACGTTTGCAACTTTGTCCGCCGTGCCGGGGCGTCCCGCGGGGCACTTAGCGAACATGTTCTTGTAGAAGCCGCCGCGCGGGCCGTTGAACTCGTCGAGTGCCAGCGGCGTGACGATGATGCCGGGGGCGATGTCGTTCAGGCGCGCGCCGCGCTTGCCCCATCCGACCGCCTGCGCCGTGACGCGCTTCTCGTTGCAGCACTTCGCCATCTGATAGGCATGGAGCGTGTCACGGATGTTCTCGGGCTGCAAAAAGTCGAGGGACAGCAGCTCCTCCGTCGGCGTGGTGGCGAGCTTTTCGCCCTGCTCCGCCGTCAGGGCGGGCATGCGCCAGCGGGACTGGCTCGAGATCGTCACGCCCACGCCGCCCGGTGCGATGACCCTGCCGACCTCTTCTAAAAGTACCGCCGTACCGTAGAGGTCGACCTTCAGGATCGCCTCGATGGGCGCCTGACCGGGCGACACACCCGCAGCGTTGACGAGCATCTTGATCTCGCCGTACCTCTGCCCCCGGCAATGAGGGCCTTGATGGACGAGTGGCTCGAGAGGTCCATCTCGACGGGTGTGACATCGAAGCCCGCCTCGTTCATTGCCTTAGCGATTGCCTGCGCGTTTGCGAGCTTTTTGTCGCCGACGACGATCTTCAGCCCGCGCCCATGCGGCGGGCGATGGCCATGCCGATCTGTCCGGCACCGGCCCATAACATGACGTTTTTCATCGTTTTCCTCCTTACAGCAGCGCCTTGACGCTCTGCGCCCAGGCGTTGATCTTGCTTTCCAGCGTTTCCAGATGGTCGCCGCCGGTGACGCTCTGCAAGGACTTTGCGATGCGCTCGGTATTGCCGCACGACCAGGAATAGTAAACGATCAGGGGCTTTTTCATTTCGTTACCTCCTCGACCCAATGCGCAAGCGCGCTCTTTGCCTCTGCAACGTGGCTGCCGTGGATGGCGAGGCCCTTCGTGACCGCCGCGCCATGGGCAGCCTTGCGGATGTCGTTTTCGGTATCGGAAAGGCCGCTGCCCTCGTGCGTGCAGAAGGGGTGGATGGTCTTGCCCGTGAAGTCGTAGTGCTCGAGGAAGGTGTAGACCGCCATCGGCATCGTACTGCAATAGTTGGGGTAGCCGAGGTAAATTTCATCATAGGCGTCGAGGTCATCGGGCAGATCCAACACCGCGGGACGGGCGTTTTTCTGCCAGTCCTCACGCGCCTGCGCCACACAGGTCTTGTAGTCGTCTGAATAGGGCTCGGCCTGCTCAATTTTATACAGCTCGCCGCCGGTCAGATCCGCGAGCATCTCAGCAACCTTTTCGGTGTTGCCGACGGAAATGCGGCGGTACGCGCCGCCGAAGTAGTTCTCTCCCGCGCGGGAGTAAAATGCGATCAATGCTGCCATTGTTTCGCTCCTTTCTTATCTCTTTGCGCCAAAAGCGGCGCACGTTTTTTGTTGATGCTACCATTGTAAACCGCCGCGCCGCGGGTATCAATTCCGGTTTTGCGGCTTTTCTATAAGAAAAACTGATATGAAAAAAGGCGGAGCCGTCGGTTACGCCTTCCTTGCATGGTCAGGCATCGAATTGTTCTTTCAGCAGCCGTGCGAATTCCGGCACGTAGGGGTTCACGTTCTCCTTTTTCCAGAACGCGCAGTATGTGCGAAGAAGCGGCGCACCGTTTCGCACGAGCGGCACACGGGCAAGCGGTTCGGCTGCCTGCCTTTCGCCGCTCTCCAGCGGAAGAAATCCCCTGCTGCCCGCGACCAGAAGGCGCGCCTCCTCCAGATTCTCGGCATACAGGAATTCACTTGGAAAGCCGAGTACAATGCGGCTGAATTCCTGCTCCGCCTCCCGTTCCGGCGGCGGGGCGATCAGAATGCAGGGAAAATTCTTGAGCTCTGCCGGCGCGACCGCCTCCATTTGCGCGATTGGGCTGTGGGCGGAGACTTCAATCAGGGTGGGCCGGGCTGCAAGGATCAGATTTTCGTAGGCGTCGGAAAACAAGCGGCGCTGATCGTTGAGCGTGATCTCGACCCGATCCTCGCTCAGCATATCACACAGCTCCCCATGGCTGCCGTACACGATGGAGACGCTGACGTCGGGATACCTCGCCGAAAAGGCCGCGAGCGCGCGGTGGAACTCTCCCCCTGCATAGGTGCGCAGGTAGCCGATCTTCAAATTCGCCGCCTCGCCCTTGGCGATCTTCGCCGCCTCGGCGCACATGCGGTCGCAGTCCGCTGTGAGCAGCAGGCTCTTACGGTAAAAGTATTCGCCCGCAGGCGTGAGCGAAAATGAGCGATTTTTGCGCACGAGCAGCGCAAAGCCCAGCTCACGCTCCAAGGACTGCACCTGCTGAGAGATGGCTGACTGCGAGATGAAATTTTCCTCCGCCGCGGCGGAAAAGCTCCCGAGACGCACGACGGATTGAAAGTATTTGAGCTGCTTGAGCATGATGCACCTCCTGATGTCTAAATGACGATCCCCTCGCAGTGGTCGATCTCGTGCTGGATGATCTCCGCCGTCCAGCCGGTGAAGGTCTTGAGGCGTGTTTGAAATTTTTTGTTCTGCCACTGGACTTTGACGGTCTGGAAGCGCTTTGCCTTGCGCGTGCCGGTGAGGGACAGGCAGCCCTCCTCGGTGTCGTAGGGGCCGGACTTTTTGACGATGACGGGGTTGAACATGAGCATGTATTCGCCGTCATTTTCAAAAGCGATGATGCGCTTGTTGACGCCGATCATGTTCGCCGCCATGCCGACGCAGCCGTCCTTGTGGGCGATTAGCGTGTCGAGAAGGTCCTGCGCGGTGTTGAGATCGTCCGCCGTGGCGGCTTCGGCCTTTTGGGCGAGGAAGACTTCAGCTTTGCATATTTCACGAATCATGGCGTTCCTCCTGAATCTCATGCTGCGGAGCAAAAAAGCGGGCCTGCGCGTCGGCGAAGCGCGTGTTGAACGCCTCAGCCGCCTGAATGCTGAGCACATCGTCGGGGCGCATCATGTCGAAGGCGTGCATGTCAGAATGATAGACATCCAGCTCTGCCGGAACGCCTGCGGCGCGCAGCCGCTCGAAATAGCGGACGGCCTCGGCGTAGAATGGCTCGCCGTCGCCGACGAACGAATAGGCGGGCGGCAGATGAGAAAAATCCGTCAGCCGCGCCGGAGCGGCGTAGGGCGAGAGCTGCGCGCGGTCCGTGCCGCGCAGATAAAGCCGCCACGCAAAATGGTTGCGGCGCGTATTCCACACTCTGCCGCGGTTGTCGCGCGAAGATTCCGTATCGCGGTCGTCGAGCATGGGGTAGAGCGGCATTTGAAACGCGACGCTGACCTTACCTTCGTCCCGCGCGCGGATGCAGACGGCGGCGCACAGCCCGCCGCCTGCGCTCTCACCGCCGACCATGAGCTGATCGCTGCGGACGCCGAACGCCGCGGCGTGCGCTTTCAGGTAAAGGAGCGCGGCATAGCAGTCGTCGATCGCGGCAGGGTAGGGGGCTTTCAGCGCCAGCCGGTATCCCGGCGACAGCACGACTGCGCCAAATTTCTTGACGAGGTCGACCGCGCGGGAGGCGTGTTCCATTTCTTTCATCCCTGCGATGTATCCGCCGCCGTGCAGCCACAAAATGCCTGCGGCGTTTTTCGGTGCGGCGAGCGGCGAGAGCAGGAGCGCGGACATGCCGCCGTTTTCCGTCGGGATGCGGACAGCCTGAACGCGGATGCCGGGATCAGGCTTCATCGGGCGCATCGTCATCCTCCATTGCCGCGGCTTTTTCCTTGTAATGTGTGCCCCAGACGACCATGGAATCGAGAATGGGCTTTAGGCTGTAGCCGGTCTTGGTCAGCGTGTATTCGACGCGCGGCGGTACCTCGGCGTAGACCTTGCGGGTGAGCAGGCCCTTGGCCTCCATGTCGCGCAGCTGCGCGGTCAGCACCTTCTGCGTCACATGGCAGATGGACTTTTTAAGTTCACCGAAGCGCTTGGTGCCGTCCATCAGGTCGCGCAGGATGAGCACCTTCCATTTGTCGCCGATGAGCATGAGCGTCGTCTCGACGGGGCAGGTGGGTAATTCCATGGTATGACCTCCTTTGTGTTACAGATATTGACCGGTGATGCTGTCGGGGTTCAATTGAATTTCCTCCGGCGTGCCGGAGGCGACGATCCTGCCGCCGGCCTCACCGCCGCCGGGGCCCATGTCGATGAGAAAGTCCGCGTTGCGGATGACGTCGAGGTCGTGCTCGATGACCACGACCGTTGCGCCGTTGTCCAAAAGCGCCTGGAAGACGCCGAGCAGCACGCGAACATCCAGCGGATGCAGGCCGATCGACGGTTCATCGAAGACGAAGACAGAGTCGGTCTGCGTGCGGCCGATCTCGCTGGCGAGCTTTAATCGCTGTGCCTCGCCGCCGGACAGGCTCGGCGTTTCCTCGCCGAGCGTCAGGTAGCCGAGGCCGAGCTGCTTCAAAATGCCGAGCTTCTGGCTGACGGTCTTCCGGTCCGCGCAGAATTCAATGGCGGAGTTGACGTCCATGTCCATGAGTTCAGGAAGCGAGGCGTTTTCGCCCGCCTTGTTCATGAGCTTCACGCCATAGGCGGCTCTTGCGTAGCGCGAGCCGCGGCAGTCGGGGCAGGGAATGTTGACGTCGGGCAGAAACTGCACGTCGAGACTTACAACGCCCGTGCCGTCGCAGCCGGGGCAGCGGAGAGAGCCGGTGTTGTAGGAAAAATCGCTCGCTTTATAGCCGTGTTCCTTCGCGTCGGGCGACTTGGCGTAGAGCTTGCGCAGCTCATCGTGCACGCCCGCGTAGGTCGCGACCGTGGAGCGGACGTTGATGCCGATGGGCGTCGCGTCGATGAGCTTGACGTGCGCGATGCCGTCGGCTTCGACCGAGCGAATGTGCGCGGGCAGGGGATTGCCGTTGATCTTCGCTTCCAGCGCGGGGACAAGGCTCTCGAGCACCATCGTCGTCTTGCCCGAACCGGACACGCCGGTGACGACCGTGAAGCGGCCCTTGGGGATGTCGACCTCAAGCGGCTTGACAGTGTGGATCTGAGAAGTAGACAGATGAACCGTGCCGTTTGCGAACAGTTCGTCCTTTTTGGCGCGCTCGCGCAGCTTTGTTTCAGCCTTGCCGGAGAGGAACGGCCCAATCTGCGAATTCGGGTTTTCTTCGATCATTGGGATGTTCCCCTCGGCGATGACATGGCCACCCTTAGCGCCCGCTTCTGGGCCCATTTCGACGATCCAGTCGGCCTCCTTCAAAATCTGCGTGTCGTGGTCGACCAAGATGACGGAGTTGCCGTCGGCGACGAGATCGTGCATCACACCGGTCAGGCCCACGATATTCGACGGGTGCAGACCGATCGACGGCTCGTCGAGCACATAGAGGACGCCAGTCGTGCGGTTGCGCACGGCGCGGGCGAGCTGCATGCGCTGCCGCTCGCCGGTGGAGAGAGTGGAGGCCGAGCGGTCGAGCGTCAGGTAGCCGAGGCCCAAGTCGATGAGCCGCTTTGCCGTGCTCTCAAACGCCTCGCAGATGCTCTCGGCCATCGGGCGCATCTCCGTAGGAAGGCTCTCCGGTACGCCGCGCACCCAGTCGACAAGGTCCGAGAGCGTCATTGCGCAGGCCTCGTCGAGCGAAATGCCGCGCAGCTTCGGCGCGCGGGCGGCAGAAGAGAGACGCGTGCCGTGGCATTCGGGGCAGGTCTCTTCCTTGAGGAATTTTTCGACGCGCTTCATGCCCTTTTCGTCCTTAACCTTGGCGAGTGCGTTTTCGACGGTATAGACGGCGTTGAAGTAGGTGAAGTCCAGCTCGCCCGCCTGGTTGGAATTCTTGTTGTGGTAGAAGATGTGCTTCTTCTCCGCGGGGCCGTGGAAGACGATGTCCTTTTCGCTTTTGGTCAGGTCGCGGAACGGTACATCCGTGCGCACGCCCATCTGGCGGCAGATGTCGGTCATCAGCGACCACATCAGGCTGTTCCACGGCGCGACCGCGCCGCCGTCGATGGTCAGGGAATCGTCGGGCACGAGTGTATCTAAGTCGACGGTGCGGACGATGCCTGTGCCGCTGCACTTTGGGCAGGCACCCTGTGAGTTGAACGCCAGCTCCTCGGCGGACGGCGCGTAGAAATGCGCGCCGCACTCGGGACAGACGAGCTCCTTGCCCGCCGCAACGAGCAGGGAAGGTGGGACGTAGTGCCCGTTCGGGCAGCGGTGACTGGCTAAACGCGAGAACATCAGACGCAGGCTGTTCAAAAGCTCTGTGCCCGTGCCGAATGTGCTGCGGATGCCGGGCACGCCGGGGCGCTGGTGCAGCGCCAGCGCGGCGGGAACATACAGAACCTCATCCACGCTCGCCTTGGACGCCTGCGTCATGCGGCGGCGCGTGTAGGTGGACAGCGCTTCAAGGTAGCGACGCGAGCCCTCGGCATACAGCACGCCGAGCGCCAGTGAGGATTTTCCTGAGCCGGACACGCCCGCGATGCCGACGATCTTACCGAGCGGAATGTCGACGTCGATATTTTTAAGATTGTGGACCTTTGCCCCACGAATGAGCATTTTGTCGATCATAGTATCACTCCATCAGCTGTGAAAAAAGTGTTGAAAATATACAATAGTATCCTTTTGGTAACTACGCCACAATATTGTGCTTACTTTACGAAAGTTCTCTATGGCGCTATAATAAGGCCAACGAAAGAAAAATACAACCTTTCGAGTACAAAACATTTTGGAGATATTTATCATGAACAAGACTGCTGACCGTAACGAGATATAACTCTCGCATATAATAATAGGGCCATCGCAAAATGCGATGGCCCTGATCTCTCAATCCATATTGCACCACTATGTGCAACGCCCCAAATTCAGTTAAGCACATGTGATAGACACTTTGTCCTGCTGAATTGCCGATTAGAAGGCAGTTAGAAAGTGAGGAAACAATAGAAGTAATGATGACATTTAATGTATTTTCAGGAATGCACATAGCGACACCTTCTTTTTATCATATAAAAATATCATATACTGTCGCAAATTTCAATTAAACTAAACGACTTCTCCTCTTTATCTGACGGAATATGTTAGAAAAGTGTTAGAAAGCGTTATTTTGTGCTTTATAATTGCTGTCGAAAGGTTAGAAAAAGTCCTGAAATCTTACGATTTCAGGACTTTTTTGGTTGCGGAGGCAGGACTCGAACCTACGGCCTCCGGGTTATGAGAGCGCCGAGTGGCCGCTCAATCGATAGCAAGAGCCTCCTGGACAAAGCAGGAGGCTCTTACTATTGTGTGGAGTATTCAGGAGAGATCGCTCTGAAAAGCGTTTTATGCGCCGTAGCCGAGCATCACGCGCGGCAGCCAAAGCGCCACATCGGGGAAGAGCGTCAGAATCGCCAGCATCGGTAGCCAGACAAACAGGATCAGCGAATATGTGGACGGCAGCATCTTCGTCAGCGAAGACTTACCGACGCGGGCTCCCATGAAGAGGACTGACGCGCACGGCGGCGTGATGCAGCCAAGGCCGAGGTTCACGATCATGATCGCCGCAAAGTGAACGGGGTCAATACCGAAGTTGGCAAGCACCGGCGTCAGAATCGGTGCGCAGATGTACATGGCGCTGGAGTCATCCAGGAACATACCAAAGAGGATGAGCAGGATGTTCACGCACAGAAGGATCACGTAGCGGTTGCCGCCCATAGCGTTGAGCAGGGCCTCGACCGCACCGTTGAGGTTCTCGACCATGAAAATACGGCTGACCATGGAAACGCAGAACACCATGAAGCCGCACACGCCAGCCGTGCAGCAAGTCTTGACGAAGATCTGCACGCAGTCCTTGAAATTGATCTTCTTGTAGACAAAAAGGCCGACAAACGCCGCATAGAACACGGACACAGCCGCTGCCTCAGAGGGCGTGCAGATGCCGCCATAAATCGCGCCAAGTATGGCGCTATCTCTTCCGTCTCGCTGACGCATCACGGTGGCTGGAACACGCTCTCCGTCGCACCGGATGGCAAGCTCTACGCGCCCAGCGCATTCAAAAACCCCTATGGCATCATGACCACGGAAATGACCGAAGACATTATGTTCGAGCTCATCGAAGCCTATGCCCGCGCCGCCGAGATGGCGCAGTACGGCGGGCACGACATGGTCCAGATCCATGGCGCGCACGGTTGGCTGCTCAGCCAATTCATGTCCCCGCTCTATAACCACCGCACCGACAAATACGGCGGCAGCCTTGAAAACCGCGCCCGCTTCCCGTTGATGATCGTGGACGCCATCCGCAAGCGCTGCCCTAAGCTACCCATCGAATACCGTTTCTCCGCAAACGACTTCATGGAAGGCGGCTTCGGCCCCGAAGAGGGCATTGAATTTGCCAAGATGCTCGACGGCAAGGTTGATCTGATCCACATCACCTCGTCCTCGTTCTTCGATCCCTCCTGCGGCAAGCTCTTCCCCAGCATGTTTACCGAGCGCGGCGTCAATATCCCCCTTGCTGCCTCCATCAAGGCCGCTGTCAAGACGCCCGTCTGTACTGTTGGTCGTATCAGCGACCTCAAGCAGGCTGACGAGGCCATCGCCCGCGGCGAAGTTGATATGGTCGCCGCCGGTCGTGCATTCTTTGCCGACCCGAGCTGGGTCGACAAGGCCTACCATGGCCACGAAGATGAGATCGTCCCCTGCCTGCGCTGCGGCACCTGCGTCCCCTGTGCATACGGTCCTGCGCACTATACTCCTTTCCACGCGCACATCCGCAAATGCGCCGTCAACCCCGTGCTCGGCCGCGAGTGGCAGGTCAACATTATGCCTCCCGGCCCACGCAAGAAGGTTCTCGTCATCGGCGGCGGCCCCGGCGGCATGCAGGCCGCCCTCACCGCCGCAGAGCGCGGACACGATGTCACGCTGTGCGAAAAATCCGATCATCTCGGCGGTCTGATCAACGTTGTCGTGGAAGCGCCGTTCAAGGATGAATACCGCCGCTATCTCAACCTCAAAATCCACAAGGTCAAAGAGAGCAATATTGATCTTCGCATGAACACTTTCATGTCTCCCGAAGATGCAAAGGCTTTTGGTGCCGACGTCGTCATTCTTGCCATCGGCGCACATCCCATCAAGCCCCCCTTCCCCGGTGCTGATCTGCCGATGATCCACACCATCGACGAAGTCCGCTCCATCGAAGTCGGCAAAAATGTCATCATCATCGGCGGTGGCCCGCAGGGCGCCGAAGAGGGTCTCGTTCTCCAGCAGGAGGGCAAAAGCGTCACGGTCGTGGAAATGCGCGACCAGATCTGCCTTGGCGCGCCCTACCTGCACTACACCGCCGTCAACAAGGAGTATCTCAAAGAGGGCGCCCCCAAGGCGCTCGTCAACAGCAAGTGCATCAGCATCTCCTCCGAAGGTGTACTGATTGAGAATGTCCAGACTGGTGAACAGACCCTCTGCCCTGCGGATACCGTCCTGCTCGCTATCGGCATGCGCGCTGATCTCGACGAGGTCGAGGCCTATCGCGACTGCGCGCTTGAATTCCGTAAGATCGGCGACTGCAACAAACCCGCCACCATGACCGAAGCTGTCCGCCTCGGCTATGACGTCGCCTTTGGCCTTTAAAATCAGATCCTTTCTCTTCATTTTTGCTCCTACCTAAAAGGGGGCGTTGCAAAATAGCGCGCTGAAAAAGAAGAGCAGGTTTCCCCGAAAGGGGTTGCCTGCTCATCTTTTTGCTTTATGATTGAGGTGTGAAACAAAATCCAAAGCAAGATCAGTGTAGCGTAAATGAGAGAAATGGTCAACTGGTCTTTGCATTAAACAACGAAATTTTGTTGCCGGTGAACGCACCCGCCCGACTGACAAGCGCCCAGCTTGAGGAACTGGACTACAGGAAACTGTATCGCGCCTATTCTGCCAAAGGCAGAAAATCGAAGGTCGACCCACGAGTGCTGTTCAAGGTAATGGCGTACGGATACCAGTGCGGGATCTATTCCAGCAGAAAGCTGGAGGAGGCCTGCCGGTACCGTGTGGACTTCATGTGGCTTTTGGAAGAAGAGCCCATACCGGACCATACAACGCTGGCACGGTTTCGGACAGGGCGGTGTACAGAGGCAGTGGAGGATCTGTTTTACCAGTATGTGGCTCTTTTGGAACGGCAGGGAGAAACGGATCATGAAACGGTTTTCGTGGATGGACCGTCATGGGGGCGAGGAAGAAGCTCGCCTTGGACAAGTGCTACCAAATTTAGAACCTACTGGGCCGATGTAAACGCTGTGGGAGAAAAGAACGCAGCGTCTTCAAACAACTTAACATTCTCGATTGCATCCTTGTCCAAAAGCATATCCCTGAACAGGCCGGAAAACTTCTCAGCTCTCTTATGAAGTTCGATATCCTGCTTCGGTGTGCTCTGCCGCCATTCAAAAAGTGCCTCTGTCTGTTCAACATAACACGAAGGGTAGTCTTCTAAGTATTTACCTTCTGATTTTAAGTATAAACCTTTTAATCTACGAACTGCCATGTTACTTCTCCTTTTTCTCTCTAATGTTCAGCCCCAACGCGGACTGCACGCGCGCGGAGATCGTGACGTTGAAAAATCTCATTTTCTAACTTTTTGCAGCGAAAAAACTGATAAATATGTGAAAACACCGCGCTTTTGCGCGGCGTTTTCTGTGTTGCATCTTTCATCAACACATTCTGGTCCGAGATGGGAGACTCGAACTCCCGACATCCTGCTCCCAAACTTATCGAGAATACTTTTTCCGCTCGTTTATAGCGGTTTTTAGCCATTTCCTATTTGTTTTACTTACTCTTTGACGCTCTTATCTCCGCTGTTTCCGAGTGTTCCGGAGCCGTATGTGGTAATCTATGTGGTCAAAAACGCTTCCCGCCCGGTTTCCGGTGAACTGTCACCGGGGCCGGACGGGAAGCGTTTTGCGTTTCAGACCGTCTGCATTGTAACTCTGAGCAGGCGGTTATGCAAGTTGTTTCTGCGATGGTGGCAGCTCAATGGTTGCGGCGCTATAGACAAAGAAATACCCGCACGCCTTTGCTCTCTGAAGATAAAATTCGCTGTTCAGAAATGCTATTTCGGGTTAAAATTAGTTTCCCTCCAATAGCTATTACATTCCCGCAATTTGAGGGGTATTTTAAGGGAAGCATAAGGACACGGGGGTGTACCGCCTAATGACGACGCCCGGTGAAAGATAAGGAAATGCGTCCAAGTTAGGACACGTTTCCTAACAATTATCTTCTGAGAATTGGACCTAAGACAGCTCGAACATCAGAATCATTAATATCATGAACGACTATGTTGATAAGGTTGTCGATGACCAGAACATTCTGATCGCCAGATGTTGCACAAAGTTTTTCAACAATCACACCCCACTGCTTTTTAGCTAACTTTCGTGGTGCAGCTGGTCCACAACCCTGATACTCATCAGATTGTAAAATTTGGATAATCTCGGCGTGAAATCGCTCTTGTATAGAACGCTTTAGGCTTTCTGACGGGTGCTCCAATTTTTCAACAAGCCAAACTTCGGGAGTAAATCCAAATCCGTGAATCATGTCTCGATGATGCTCATATAGTTCTCGAAACTTTGGCTTACTGTCTAAATCTTCAAAAGCATCTTCATCGACGATAGCATATACCTCTGATTGCGAAAACAACTGATGATTTGTTTGTATCGCCATTGCTGCTGTCTGCTCAAATCCCCCCACAGGTATGATACTGGTTAATGCAGTTTCATGTGTAGGAACGATAGATATATATCGATTTAACAGATGCTTCAAAATTGTCCTGGCCATGTCATCTTCAACGAAGAACACATAGTCAAAAATATTTGATGACTCAAAATCAACACAACCGATTGCTTTAGCTGGATAGCATGGGGAAATTACTTCAATATTACCATTACCACAATCATTCAACATGATGATATGATTTTTGTCCATAGATTTGATGATGGCTGGCGAGTGTGTCGATACGAAAATAGTTATATTTTTTTCTTGCGCTTTTTCAATCAAGTGTTTGATTAGATTAACCTGTATGCGGGGGTGCAGTGCCATTTCAGCTTCGTCTAAGAGAACAAGAGAATTATCGTGGACATTCTTCAGCTGCTCGACTAATCGAAGCAGTGCAAGTTCCCCAGTACTAAATCTCTTTTCAGAGTAGTATTTCCCATTTGCTTCTTTGATTGTGTAATAATACGATGCCTGCCGCCCTCGACCATTTGCGTTACGCAAACGCATGAGTCTTGAATATTTCTGCGTTTCCAACAAGCTGTTTAGTGTACTTTTTATCTCCGCATCCGCAGCCACAAAATTGCCAGCTCTCAAATCATCCTGGCTAATGTCAATTCGTTTTGAATCGGCCCGTACAAAGATGACATCAGAATATCCAAAGGATTGCAATAGTGCACTACTACCAGTACGAGGGGTAGGTGCCCACTTCGCCGTTTTCTTGCGAAAGAGGACCCGCGTATTAGGTGTCTCATATAGGATAGATGCATTTTCGAATTGATCTACGGCATTCCAAGAACGAGATGACGAAAATCCACGAGCAAATGCCAAAGAATTACAAATTCGTTCCATGCAAATAAGCAATGTGGTTTTTCCTGCGCCGTTTGCTCCGGCCAACAAATACACACCGGGAGTTTCTGGAAACACAAACTCTAACCTGCGGATTCCCTTGGTGTTTTCTATCACAATTTTCTTCATTTAAATAACCACCATAGCACAGATTTCTTTATAATTCTATCAGGTTCGATTTTAATTTTCAAGGGTAGCAGGAGGTTATCTACAGTACATTAAAGAAAATCATCCGGTATTCGTGAAAAGCCAAAAACGCCAAGAGATTGCATGAAAAAATAGGGCGAACCGTTGAACACCAGGTGACTACAAAAAACCGCGAAGAACTGGCGCGTCATAACGGGAAAGAGCGAAGAGATACAACGGCGGTAGAGAATGCTGTTAAAACGATATAGAACAAACTGTCAGTGGTACTTTGCACCGACCTGTACGCGCAGCGAAGTGAGCAATAGACAAAGTCGGGAAGCGGAACATACTGCGTGCATCGAGTAAAGATGCGACCTCAACAAAGAAGTCATTTAGCCAAGAAGATATAAGGAACAGCTATCTAAAACCAAATTATCAAACGGAAAGCATCCTTGCAAAAAGAGCCGGGATGCTTTTTTCTGCAGATACACCGCAATAGACAAAGAATTAGCCTGGATACATAATTGGGGTTCGTACATGGTTTTGCATTGCTGTATAATTTAAAATCTCCAATCTAAAAATAATAATTCAGATCTGAAAACTGGATTTTCAATAGACAAATTGAGGCTGTTGTGTTAGAATTAACCTGTATTAGTATATACTCTGACACGAGGTGTTACGATGACGATTTGTTATAATAAGCTCTGGAAGCTCCTAATCGATAAAAACATGAAAAAGAAGGATCTGCGTCTGGCTACCGGTATGTCCACCACCGCCCTTGCCAAACTGGGAAAGAACCAGCATGTCAGTACGGAAATCTTAACGAAGATTTGTGAGGTTCTGGACTGCGATTTCTGCGATATCATCGAGCTCGTAAAGGAGGAAAATCATGATTGACTTTTCCAAAATCGAGCAATATCGGGAGAACAACCGCATTGAGGCCAAGAAAGCCCTTGGCGGTCTGCCCAAAAGCATTTGGGAAACCTACTCTGCCTTCGCCAATACCCACGGCGGCATTATCCTGTTGGGCGTGGAAGAATGGGCGGATAAATCCCTGCACACGGTAGATCTGCCCGACCCTGACAGACTCAT
>CDYS01012932.1_pt1 | contig 48100 bp, 48 predicted proteins | sample 557491 | NCBI WGS metagenome assembly CDYS01 (sample SAMEA3182057, study PRJEB8094) | gut metagenome | biome: human; feature: gut; material: Stool; isolation source: human stools | place: Canada | collected 2012-11-26
GCCTTTATTGCGGCCATTTCCTCATTGCTGAATTTATAGTTCGATGCCATTATTCATCACCCAGATACAGTATAGCATATCTGGTAAGACGGTTAAAGTGTTTTACTAGATTTTAGTATTAGTCTGAAATAGCAGGTATTTTTCCCTTTTCCTTCTTTTTTCAGTTCTCCGGCTGCAACCAACTTCCGCAAGGCGCCCTCTATGGAACTGTCGCTGAGCGTCGGGCAAAGCTCCCGGAGGTCCTGCTTGCTGAACCGTCCGAGTCTATTCTTGCTTGCTCTGCGCACCACTTCCAGTGCGGACAGCTTAGTTTCTACAAGCGCTACACGATCCTCAAAGTCCTTATAGGCCGCAAGGATCGTCCCGAGCAGGTACTTGATGAAAGGTACTACATCCTCGGTTCCCTCGTGCCAGCCGATTTGTGCCTGTGCAAGTGCGGCGTAATACAGCTCCTTGTTTTTGGCGATTTTGGCTTCAAGGGAGATGTACTTGCCAACGTAAAAGTCGCTGCGATACAGAAGCAGCGTCGTGAGCAATCTACTCATTCTTCCGTTGCCGTCATTGAAGGGGTGGATGCACAAAAAGTCATGGATGAAAACCGGAATTGCAATCAACGGCTCCAGTTCCATATTTCCGATTACGCGGTTGTATTCTGCGCAGATCCTGTCCAATGCTTCCGGCGTCTCATAAGGGGCAAGCGGTGTGAACAGCGTTTCCACATGACCGTCCGGATAGGTAGCAGTGATATAATTCTGCACGCTTTTTGTGCGGCCAGCAAGCGGGTTATTCATGTGGCTGTAGAGGATTTTGTGAAGCTGCAGGATGTAGTTCTGCGTGATTGGTATCGCGTCAAAGCTCTCATGAATGATACTCAGCACATCGCGGTAACCGGCGATCTCCTGCTCATCCCGGTTCCTCGGCGTGGTTTTCTCCTTGACAAGCTGCCGGATTCGGGTACTCGTGGTGACAATACCCTCAATGGCGTTCGATGCCTCGGTGCTCTGTATCTTGGCAATCTCCACGAGCTTTTCGAGTTCCTCCGGGCGCTGCTTCAAATACAGTTCCTGCTTCCCGGCTTCCTTGTATATGGCCGCAATCAGACCAAGAACGTCCGAGTCCCACTTTTGTTGCCTGATTGCAGAGTAATTGAAGGTTCTCATTCCCTTGCCTCCATTCTGTTTCCCTTAAATATTAGAATAAAATAAGGGAATAGTCAATGGCTGTGCGATAAATCCCTTACTATTATGCCTGAATTAAGGGATTTACAATCTTAGTCGTAAACCGCCTATTCAGATAAGAAGCTGAAGCTCCGCCGCGAGCTGAAAAAGCGCCGGGAAAGAAAATGAAAATTTTCCTCGACCATCCCGGACAGACAGCCCGCTCACCTCCAACAGCTCTTGTAGCCGCCCTTGGCGTGATATCAGAAGGTGCATATCGAATTTGAAAGCGCAAAGCTGTACGTCCGGACGGACATCCTTTCCATCGATTCCGAATACATCTGATTTTTAAAGAAGACAGAACGGTTTCTCCTCTGTAGGATCGCAAAGGCGAACACAGTATAACATGAGTGTTGTTTCATTTTATATGAAACAACACTCATGTTTTTTTAAATGCATTGACAGTTGGATGTGCATATGGCAATATTAAATTGCAAATAGACAAGCGTTTTTTGTTGTATTCACCAAAAAAATCAAAAATGTGGAACGCGTTACACAGATCGACATCATTGAAGAGAGGCCGTTTTATGAGATTTGGGTATCATGGAAAGATTTTAAAAGTCAACCTAACTGAAACATCCATTCAATACGACACGCCGCCAGACACGTTCTATCGTCGATTTACAGGTGGTTCTATTCTTGCGGCGGCAACACTTTTGCAAGACACAGCACCTGGTTTAGATGCATTTGATCCTCAAAACCGGTTGATGTTTTTCCCAGGCATTCTCAGCGGCTATGATGCTCCCGGACTTGCCCGTTTTGTAATCTGCGGAAAGTCTCCGGTCACCGATGGCTTTGCAGAGGCGCGCTGTGAAGGGCCTTTTGCTGCAGCACTTAAGAAATCGGGATTTGATGGCTTGGTGATCTATGGAACGAGTGTTCACCCGGTGATTCTGGTCATCGAAGATGGGAAGCCAAGACTGGAAGATGCCTCGGCGTTATGGGGGAAAACTGTCAGCCAGTGTGACGAGGCCATTCAACAGCGATATCCGGGCGCTCATACGGCCATTATTGGGCCGGCCGGTGAAAACAGAGTTCGTTTTGCCAATGTAGTCTGTGACCGGTGCCATCAGGCGTCTCGAGTGGGGATCGGCGCTATAATGGGATCAAAAAAGATAAAGGCTGTAGTTTTGGTAGGCGGTCAATTGCCGCCGGCTGCAGATCCAAACCGCATCAGACAAATTGGCGAATGGTATGCTGAGGCTATGAAAAAAAATGTCTTGTCCATGTGGCAGCATGACCGGCCAGGGTTTGGAGTTTGGATCCACACCCATGGGATCGATGCAGCATTGTGCGTAAATAATTTCCAAACATCTTTTTGCGACTACACAGACGATTTTGCACCAGAAAAATTTGCTCCTTATTACCAGAAGGAAAGCAACTGCCCGTCCTGCCCCAACAACTGTATAAAATGCTATGCAACGAATCCTGAGAATGCTGGATCGGGAGGGCTGCACCAGGAAGCGATTGGTGCACTAGGCCCAAATATTGGGAATAGCAGTGTCGCCAAAATCATCGATGCCAACACACGGTGCAATGAGTTGGGCATGGATCCCAACTCCCTTGGGTTTACAATTTCTTTCGCGCAGGAATGCGTGCAGAAGGGGCTTTTGGATCCTGGCGATTTGAATATGACGTTTAGCAGCCAAGTCGACCTCGATCATTTGATTGAACGAATTGCATATCGTCAAGGCTTGGGCGACACACTTGCGGAAGGTGCGTGGCGGGCAGCTAAAATCGTCGGCAGCGGAGCGGAAACTTGTGCGATGACGGTTAAGAAGAATGAGCTGACTGCGACAGAGTGCCGCTCTCAAACCAATCTGGCTCTCGGATATGCTACAGCAGCATGCGGCCCGCGATACGATATTTGTGAACATGACTGGGATTTCGATGTAAAGGTTGGCTGGTCGCACACCCTTGACCTAAGCCGTACGATTGGCATTCAAGAACGTATTCCAATGGAGTATTTGGGCCTTGACAAGGTGCGGAATTATAAGGCGCTCAATACACTCTGGTCTGCCGTGGATGCGTTGGGATTGTGTGTGTTTGCAACGGCCCCCACCCGCATTTACAGTCTGGAAAAGATGGCGGATCTCTTTGCAGCAATCACCGGTTTTGAGGTTTCTTCCCATGAGATCATGCGTCTGGGTGAAATGAAAAACAATATTTCGAGACTGTATAATATTCGGGAAGGTATTGGTCCTGAATGCGATACTCTGCCGGATCGGTTTTTCGAGCGGGAAATTGACGCTGGAAATTTGGCAGGAAACAAGCTGGACCGAGAATCGTTTCACGCGTGTGTTGCGTTCTACTATGACATGATGGGCTGGGATGAAAGGGGCATCCCAAAGAAGTCGACACTTTATGACCTTGGGTTGAATGCTTTGCCTATCCAGAATCTCATAGATTCAGTCTGCAAATGAGGCAGGTTGAAAATAAACAATAAAAGAAACGGAGAATGTAACATGAAAAAATGGATTACAGCATTGACCTTCGCGTTAGCATTGCTGGTTTTGAGCGCATGCAGCGCACAGCCGGGAAAGACCGCAGCTGAAACGGAAGCGGAAAAAGCAGATACGGAGAAGCTGCTTGTTGGTTTCTCCAACTGGAGCAGGAGCTTCGAGTTCTATGTAGACATTGAAACAGGCATGAAGGAAAAGGCAGATGAACTGGGGATCGAACTGATCACGCAGGATGCCAATAGCGATCTGACCGAACAGACAAAACAGCTGGAAAACTATATAACCAGAAAGGTAGACGGAATCATTATCGTCCCGATTGACTCTGAGGCAGCGGGCGACGAGGTACAGATGGTCAATGACGCAGGCATTCCCATTGTCACACTGGATATTGCGGTAACCGGTGGCGGAACGGTGAATAGTCACCTTGAGTCCAACAATTACATGGGCGGAGAGAAGTCAGCAGATTTTATTGCGGAACAGCTGGGTGGCAAGGGAACCGTTGCTGTTATTGACAACCCGACTATTACATCGCTGATCGCCAGAACCGATGGATTTACCAACACGATTGCCGAAAAATATCCCGACATTGAAATCGTCAGCATTCAGAGCGGTGACTCCGATCGCGAAAAGGGCATGCAGGTCGCAGAAAATATTTTACAGAAATACCCGGATTTGGACGCCATCTACTGTACGAACGATGCAATGGGTCTGGGTGCTTTGCAGGCGGTACAGGCCAAGGGTATGAAAACGATTATTATTGGCTTCGGCGCTTTTGAAGAGGCGTTGCAAGAGATCAAAGCCGGCAGCAACTATAAGGCCAGCTTCTCTCAGGAACCGACCAGCATGGGAAAGGCAGCCATGGAGGTTATGGCGAAGATCCTCAGAGGCGAAGAAGTGGAATCTTTCATTGAAGTTGATGTGGGCTTGATTACCGCTGAAAACGTGGATAACTATCTCAAGTGAGTTAAGGATGAAACTGAGCAGAAATATTTCTGCTCAGTTTCATTCAAGGGTATTGTTCTTATATGGCGATAAGAGGTGATTTTCTGTGAATTGCAAAGAAAGAGTGTTGGAATTTAAATCAATCAGGAAAGCGTTCCCGGGTGTTCTTGCTTTGGATGATGTGTCTTTCAACATTTCCCGGGGGGAGGTACATGGACTTGTCGGCGAAAACGGTGCGGGAAAGTCAACCTTGATAAAGATCCTGTGCGGCGTGTATCAGGCAGACGGCGGAACGATTTTGATCGACGGAAAAGATGCGTGCATCAAGCAGCCATTGGATGCACAGCGAGCCGGCATTCAGGTAATGCACCAAGAAATCAATGTTGTTCCCGATATGACTGTGGCAGAGAATATCTGGCTGTACAATCTCCCACGTAAGGGCATTTTGGTCAATGATAAAGAACTGAACAGAAAAACCAGAGAGTTGCTTGAAACGCTGGCTCTGACGCATATTGACCCCAAAATGCGGATGGGGGAATTGAGCCTTGCCGATCAGCAGATGACAAATCTGGCGCGTATTGTTTCGACAAAGCCAAAGGTAATATTAATGGATGAGCCCACAGCAACCCTGACCATGAACGAAGCAAATAAACTATTCAAGGTCATTCGGAAGTTCCGTGATATGGGCGTTTCCATAATCTACATTTCGCACTACATTGATGAGGTTCTGGAAATATGCGATAGAATCACTGTGCTGCGTGACGGACATTTTATTGATACGGTGTCTTCTGCAGAGAGCAGCAGCGAAGAGATTATCGCGCACATGGTGGGGAAAAAATTAAAAACAAAGCGAAGAACATCGGAAGCCTTAGGCGAGGAAGTTCTCCGAGTGTCCCAAATTTCCACAGCCAATATCATCAAATTTATCAACCTGAATCTGCATAAAAAAGAAGTGCTGGGTCTTTACGGCCTGAATGGTGCAGGAAAGACAGAAACGCTTAGAGCGATTGCGGGTCTTGACCCGCTGCTGACCGGGAGCATGGAACTGTTTGGCGAAGACATCAGTAAAACGAATCATAATACCCGCATGAGCCGAGGTATTGTTTATGCTCCGGAAGATCGCAGAAGACTCGGGCTGGTCATGCCCATGAGTGTGGAACAAAATTTCTCTCTTGGAAATGAGGATAAATATACGGTTGGCCCCATGATATCTGGACGTAAAGAAAGAGAAGATGTATGTAAATATGTCAGCACCATGCATGTTGCGACTCCCAGCATACAGACATCAGTCAATGTTCTATCCGGAGGAAATCAGCAAAAAGTTATTCTGGCACGGTGTCTGGCCAGAAGATCCAAAATATTCTTGATGGATGAGCCCACTGTCGGCATTGACGTTGGTGCAAGAGCCGAGATTTATGAGTTGATCTCCAATATCATAAAGGGAGACGCGGCGGTAATTATTGCGTCTTCTGATATGGATGAGATACTGGAGGTCAGTGACCGCGTTGCAATCATTGCAAATGGGCGCATTGTAAAGATCATGGAGCATGATGAGTTCGATAGGGAGAAAATGCTGTACTACGCTATGGGAGATGAAAAGCAATGAATGAGAAAACAAATGTATTCAAAAAAATGACGAGTTTCCGCGAATTTGGCGTCCTTGTTGCGCTGCTTGCTCTGGTGGTCATTTTTGCATTTTCCAGTCCAATTTTTTTGAGCGGAGAAAATATGCTGAATATTACCCGACAAGTATCTGTCGTTTCTCTGCTGGCGATCGGAATGACACTGGTTATTGTGACTGGAGGCATCGATCTTTCTGTGAGCGCTGTAATTGCGGCGGGAGGAATCATTACTGCTAGTGCAATGAGAGATATGAACCTGAGTATTCCTGTCGCCATTATCATGGGCCTGAGCGTAGGAATTATAACCGGAATCGTCAATGGCGTGCTAATTGCTCTGCTAAATATGCCTGCCTTTATTACCACGATGGGCACCATGACCATCATACGCGGCCTGGGCTTCATCTATACCGGCGCATATCCGGTTTACGGCTTGCCTGCAGCCTTTAAAACGCTTGGCCAAGGCTATGTAGGCATAGTTCCCATCCCCACGATCATCTTTGTGGCTGTTGCACTGATAGCCTCTTTTATTCTGAGAAAAACAGTCTTCGGCCGACATATCTATGCAATCGGCGGAAATGAAAGTGCAGCGAAGCTGGCCGGCATCAGAGTTCCCAGAATTAAAATTGCGGTGTATATTCTAAGCGGCTTTATTGCCAGTATTGCAGCAGTTATCCAAGCCGCAAGAATTGGAGCAGGTATGCCTACCATTGGTGAGGGCTTCGAGCTGGATGCTGTGGCAGCGGCTGTCATTGGCGGAGCGGCTATGTCAGGCGGATCCGGCACTGTTCTAGGAACCGTCCTTGGCTCGATTGTCTTGGGTGTGCTGAGTAATGGCCTGAGTCTACTGGATGTGGATTCCTATGTGATGGAGGTTATTCGCGGCCTGGTCGTCATTATTGCTGTTCTCGCTGACCAACTGCGTATCGTTATGGCTAACCGGGCTAAAATTAAGTCGGCTATGCAAGCTCTGAAGCAAGAGAGCGAAGCAAAAGAAAAATAAAAGTATTGGTAGTCCATTTATACGTTTTCAATGAGATGAAACAACATATGGAGGTATTATATGGAACATTTATGGAAAGAACTTATTGATTGCGGAATCAAATCAGTTGGTACACCGGAAAAAGAAAAAGCTGAGGAACTGCTGTTCCAAGAATTTAAAAAGATCTCGCCTGACGCATACAAGTTTGAATTCACGTTTGAAGGCTGGGGATCCAACGAACCCTCATGGCTGAAAATGACAAGCCCGGAAGAAACCGAATTGCAGACCTATCTGTTTTTGGGCAGCGGAAACGGCCGGTTCAAAGGCGAACTCAAGTATATCGGCTATAACATTGTTTGGAATATGTACTACTGGGATCGCTATGCGGTCTATGACAACAACAAAATCGTAGCATATATTTCCGGAAGGCCTTCTGGACGGCTGATTTCGCAGACACTTGTGGAAGGCAACAGCGAGCTGCCACATTTCATTGTGGATGAGTGCAACAACCGTAGGATCAAAGAACTGCTGGAGAAAAATATAAAAGTTACGGTAGAAGGGGAAGCCAGAACATATACAAAAGCCGACATGCGTGGCTGTGATCTGGTCTTGCCGCTGAAGGCTGAAAAACCTCAGGCAGGAAAAATCATTATTTGCGCTCATTATGACACCATGTATAACACCAAGGGTGCGTTTGACAATGGATCGGGCGCGGTGATTATTACGGAAATCGCAAAGATTCTATCTAAAAAGCCTCTGCGCAAGGACATCGATTTTATCCTTATGGATGGAGAAGAATGCCGTCTGGAAGGGGCGAAAGCTTATGCTAAAACCGTTGACCCGGAACAGATTGATTATTTGATCAATGTTGATGGAGCTGGCCGCGGCGATGTTATGGAATTGTGGTGCGGTTATGAAAAATTCGAGCGTGAACTGATCGAATATCTGGACAATGACACCACATTTGCAACAAAGATTTACAAGAATCCACCCCCTCCCGGAAGCGATCATGTTCCGTTCTATGAGAAGGGTATCAACTGTGTGGAGCTGACCGTCAACGATCAGGATCTGCTTCATATGCCGGAAGATGACTATCAGCCTGCTGTTTTGGAGAATATGAAGCGCCTGCTTCCTGTGGTTTTGAAGGTCATTGACATGCACTGATTTACGACAATCACGCGAACCTCGCCGAAAATTAGACGAAAGAAGGTTCTAGGGATGAAGCCAACTATGCGCGACGTTGCAAAGAAGGCCAATGTTTCTTTAGCTACAGTATCAAGGGCATTGTCTGGTAAGGGGTATATCAAAGAGGATACGATGGATCTTGTGATCAAGGCCTGCCGTGAACTGGGCTATGCTGTTGCCACAGATAGCGAACGCAAGAAACAGTCAAACCTGATCGGTGTTGCAACGGCGGATTTGAAAAATGAATTTAATATTATCCTGCTCGAGAGCATTACGGATGTTCTTGAGAGGCGAGGCTATGATGTGATTGTCTATGATCAACAGGAGAAGCAGGAGCGCAGTCTTCAGGCCATTGACATCTTTCAGGGACTCCCGCTTAATGGAATCATTCTGACCCCTGTAATGGATATGACGGCTCTGGGCTTTCAATATATTGGCTTGCTGGAAAAGATGAAAATCCCCATTGTGCTGGTTGATCGAGATATTAAATATTCGCATTTTAACGGTGTATTTCTGGACAATGTGCAGGGAGCAGTCAGCGCTGTAACCACGTTGATCAAGGAAGGACACACGAAGATCGCCACGATCTCCGGCACAGAAACGTCTCTGACCGGTCGTGACCGATTGACTGGCTATAAGAAAGCAATGCTGATTGAAGGCTTAGATGTGAAGGAGACATATATTCGATCCGGAGAATTCACGGTTAGCGGCGGTTACAACGCAGCTATGGATTTTTTCAGGATGGACGATCCGCCAACAGCAATATTTGTTGCCAATTCTGTAATGATGAAAGGGGTAGTCAGTGCCATTTGGGAGAAAGGGATACGGGTTCCAGAAGATATGGCAATTATTTCCTTTGATGATTTGGTCAACATCCATACTTTGCCGAATCTCAGCGTTGTGACGCAGCCGATGAAGGCTATGGGGGAAAAAGCAGCAGAGATTCTTTTGGATCAGGTGTGCGCTCCTGCATACCACAATGAAGACATCATCCGCTTTGTGTTGTCTCCGAGTATTGTCCTTCGAGGATCGGAAAAATATGTTCAGAGGGTATAAATGCAGCTTGAGACGCTCGGACTTGAGAACCGAGCACTTTGTCGGTCCCGTCAAGATTTATGTGCAGAAGTGTCTGCTATTAACAACAGCAAAACGAAGTACAAGATTTATCCTATCGAGGTGAAGTCCGGCGTGCGATATACCACAGACTCACTTCTGCGCTTCCGTGAGAAGTATAAGGACCGAATCGGCGGCTGCTATATCATTCACCCCAAAAATCTCATCGAGCGCGACGGTATCCTCTGCATTCCGCCATATATGACGGGGTGCCTGTAACGTTTGCGTGTTATCTTTATTAAAATTAAAGAGCACTATCTTCCTGTGAAAAAGGGGAGATAGCGCTCTTTTGTTTTATGTGTCGGCTAGACAGTACGGACTTTTGTCACAGTAGCGACTCATTCAATTATTCTCCCATTCGTCCCACGCCTCGTCCTCATCGTCATACCAATCCTGATTACGAAAATTTGAAACTCAGGATTTGGACGCGGTCATGCAGATCTGGCTGCACGGCAATCTGGACGCCCATGCGTTTATTGCGGCAAGCTTTTGGACGGAGCATTTCGAAATGGTGCGTGATCTGCTCCCGCAGGCGGAGCTCTATGTCCACGAGAACGAGAACACCGGGCAAATCGACGGCTTCATCGGTCTGACGGAGAACCACATTGAGGGGATTTTCGTTGCAAAAGCTGCGCGTTCCAAGGGCATTGGCAAAGCACTGCTGGAGTATGCGAAGTCGCGCAAACCGTGCTTGACGCTGAGCGTCTATCAGAAAAACGAGCGGGCGCTTGCGTTTTACCGGCATGAGCAATTCGTCGTGCAGTCGGAAGGCATCGACGAGGATACGAACGAAGCGGAGATTCAGATGCTCTGGACACGGTAGGCGCAGCCCTGAGTATTCTTTGTTTATAGCGACGCAACCTTTGAACTGCTGCTTTTGAAGAAGCTACTTGCAGATAAATTTGTTTCACGCAGGGAACGTTCTTTCTTGAAGTCTCTCTACAAATACGGCTTGATTTTATATCACTTTGGTGATATTATTGCAGATAGAGATATGCGGGAGGGACACACGGATGAATCAGAAAATCACACTGTATCACGGCTCCGAGCAGCTTGTGGAAACGCCGACTTTCGGGTTGGGCAAGAAAAACAATGACTTCGGTCTTGGCTTTTACTGCACGGAAAGCGAAGAACTTGCGAAAGAATGGGCCGTGTCCTCTCTGCGCAATGGCTTTGCCAATCGTTACAGTCTTGATACGGAATACCTGAAAATCCTGAATCTGAACAGTCCGGACTATACGATTCTGAACTGGATCGCCGTTTTGGTGGAGCACCGCCTGTTTTCCATCAAAACCCCGGCAGCGCAGCGGGCAAAACGGTACTTGATTGACAATTTCAGCGTCAACGTCAATGCCTATGACCTGATTATCGGCTATCGCGCTGATGACTCCTATTTTGACTATGCTGAGTCTTTCTTAAATAACGGAATTTCCGTACAGCAGCTTGCAAAAGCCATGCGGCTGGGAAAGCTGGGAGAGCAGATCGTCGTCAAGTCCAAATATGCGTTCTCGCTGCTGCATTACGAGGGATTTTCCATCGCAGAAAAGGAAAAATATTATGTTCTCCGCAAGGCCCGGAACGATGAAGCCGATCAACATTATGTGAGCATACTTGAAGAAGAAACCGATGGTCTGTATATGCTGGATATCCTGAGAGGAGGCATTCAAAACGATGACCCACGCATACCAAGAAATGTATCTAAGTAACGCACAGGCCCTGCTGGGCGATGCTTTTGACTATGCCATCAACGCCTGCGACATTTCGGGAAATGACTTTGTGAAGCTATTTTCCGTAAGTTCTGTCAGCAAGCGAATCGAGAATAGTGAGCCTGCCTATCTGGCAGGAAAAAGTGGAATTGAAGTCGTTGAAGATGTTCTTGTCGAGACGACCGGAAAAGCACCAACTGCCAAACCGCAGGTAACGTTCAGCCGTTCCAGAGAGTATTGGATCGGCTGGGCTATCGCGTACTATCAATGGTTCTCCGGCAGGAAATTCAGCAATATTTTCAAGGTCCTTTCGTTCGAGGATTTGCAGCAGATGTACGCTCCGCTTCACGAAGCAGACATCAGCAAATTTGCCGATATTGCCGATGCCAAAGTGCGTGCGTATTTTACAGATACCAATCTCAAGCGCATCCGTACGACCTACGGCTGCACACAAGCAGAGCTTGCCAAGCGAAGCGGCGTCAGCCTCCGGTCAATTCAAATGTACGAGCAGCACAACAAGGATATCAATAAAGCCAGTGCGGAAACGGTTCTCAGCCTCGCAAAAGTCCTTGGCTGCACGATGGAGGATCTTCTGGAAAAGTGATCTTTGCGATGGGGCTATTCTTTGTCTATAGCGGCTCAATCTTTGAGTTGCTACCCCGCAGAAACCACTTGCATAACCCTCTGCCCAGAGTTACAATGCAGACACCTTGAACATAGAAAACTCTTCCCGTTCTTTTGAGCGGGAAGCGTTTTTTGACCACATGGATTACTACAGACGCGCGCGGAACAGGCGGAAATGGGGGTTCAAAAGAGGGGACGAGAGTAACGGAATACGAGCGGAAATGATGAAAAATCATTGGAAACGTCCGAAAAAAGTTTTCGGTTCCTATTTGGGACCACGAGGCCGCTGGCTCGAAACCAGTCACTCGGACCAGAAAACCCGCTGAAATCATAAGATTTCAGCGGGTTTCCTATGTAAATTATTTGATTTTTTCAAAAACCTATTCTTTGTTTCTTGCAGTGCAGGATTTGCGCCGCGGATTCGATGAGCCAGAATTTGTCAGGTAAATAAAATAAGTGCAACGCCTGCGATTAGCAGAGCAATACCAACAACAAACTCTACCAGTCCGACTCTCTTTGCATATGCTTCATTCTTCCGACCATCTTGAAAGTCTGCCTCAAAACCGTTGATGAGATTATATTTCTTTTTGAAATAAATGAAGTATCCAAACAGTAGAAACGCCAGTCCCAGCACTACGGCCAATGCCTTTAGGAATATCATATAAACACCTCCGTAAATCCTGATTTGTTTCATTATAGCAAACGATCTGGCAATGCGCAATCGCAGCCGCCCGACACCGGGCGGCTGCATCCTGTTCATCCGTTCAATGCCTGTCGCCTTTCTGCCGTTTCAACTCCGCCAGCTCCGCTTTCATCTCCGCGATCAGCACCTTCAGCTTCTCCTCACATTCCTCGCGCGTATGCGCATACACATTCCTCGCGTGCTTCTTGCCGTTGATCCATGTCGGGGAGTAGCGCCCCTCAAACAGGTGGTCGTTGATCTGGCTGATGCAGCCCGTTCCGGGCTTGCGGACTTTGCCCATGTAGGGCTGAAAGTCAACGATGGCGGGCACATTCGCCTGCGGGCGCAAAACTCTGCGAGGCTTCTGGGGAATTGAAGAGATTTTTGAATTCATGGGGGCTTTTTGTCGAATTTGCGGCTTGTTTCCGGCTCTTTGTCTGTGATAAGATAGGCACACAAAGGAGTGTATTGCACATATGAAAGAAAAGCTGAAAATTCTGATTGCGAACGACGATGGGATCCGGTCGGAAGGTATTGCAAAGCTGGCCCGCGCCGCTGCCTCATTTGGAACGGTCTGGGTCGCTGCACCGGAACACCAGTGCAGCGGTATGTCTGTCCGCCTGACTATCTCTGAAAAGAGCCGGATGGCGGTCTACCGCTATGATTTCCCGGTTCCTGTGGAGGCCGCCTGGAGCGTAGACGGCACGCCCGCCGATTGTGTCAAGGTTGCGCTGAACGCACTGCTCCCATTCCGCCCGGATATTGTCCTGTCCGGCATCAACGACGGGCTGAACGCGGGTCTTGACGTCGCCTACTCCGGAACCATCGGCGCGGCGACAGAGGCGGCCATGCACGGCGTTCCCGCCATTGCATTTTCCATGCGCGACGGCAAATCCTTCGACGTTACCGATCACTACCTCTGCTCCGTTCTTGGCGAGCTTCTGGAGAAGCCGCTCGGCCGGGGCGAAATCTGGAACGTCAACTTCCCCACCTGTCCGCTCTGCGACTGCCGCGGCATTCTGTACGAGCGTTTCCCGGAAAAGCAGTCGTATTACGAAAACTATTATGAATGCGTCCGCGAGGAAAACGGTGTGCGCTATCTGTCGCCTGTTGCAAAGGTTTTGCACGCAGACGCCGTGACGGACGGCAGCGATATCCACGCGGTTCTGAACGGCTATGTTTCCATCGGCAAGGTGCGCTGCGCGCCGTTTTGAACATTTGTCTTTATACTGTGGACAGTTTCAAATTAGTAAGCCGAATTTAAGAAAATTTGAAGAAAATTTGACATATTTCTTGCATTTGACTTCTTGTATTGTCTCACATGATGTGGCATATTTGCTTTGGTAGAAATACCAGTATCTTGCGGGGCTGCGCTGTGCGCAGCCTCAGCTCACCACCGCGGCACTGCCGCGGACACATGTTTCAGGAGGAATATAGAAAATGAAGAAGATCATTGCACTGCTCCTCGTGGCGGTCATGGCAATCGGCTTCTGCGCCTGCGCAGCCAAGACCGAGACCCCCGATGAACCCGCCACAACGGAAACCACGACCACTGAGGCCACGGAAACCACCGAAACCACGGAACCCGCAGCTGAAGAAACCACGACTGAAGAAACCACGACCGAAGAAACCACCGAAAACCAGCATTTCGACAAACTGACGCTTGAGTTTGTTCCCTCCAAGGACGCCGACGTCATCATCACTGGCACGAAGAACCTTCCCGAACTCGTGAAGGCTGAAATGTCCAAGCTCGGCTACGACATCGACGAAGTCGACATCACGGTCGGCACCAGCTACGACGCCACCGGCGAGGCTATGGCTGCCGGTTCCATCGATCTGGGCTGGCTGCCCGGCGGCACGTACGCGCTGTACTCCGACGATGTGGATGTCATCCTGACCGCTACCCGTAACGGCCTGTCCAACGACTCCACCAACCCCGCCGACTGGAACGGTGAAGCCAACGCCACCAAGAAGGATGGCCCGCAGGTCACCTACTACCGCTCTTTGATCTATGCTACTCCGTCTGCTTATGGTCAGGAACTCGCTGCTAAGGTCAATGCTGGCGAAAAGCTTACCTGGGAAGACCTCGACAAGGCAACCTGGGCTGTCCAGAAGACCTCCTCTTCTGCCGGTTACATCTATCCGTCCATGTGGCTGATGGCCAACTACGACGGCAAGAAGATCTCTGATCTGTCCAACGTCATGCCCATCGACTCCGGTTACGGCACCGCGTTCTCCTACGCTGCTGCGGAATCCGTCGATATCATCGTCTGCTACGCCGACGGCCGTAACGACTACGAAGCATCCTGGACGCTGCCCACCGACCAGCAGGACGAAACCGGCAAGCAGGGCATGGGCCGCTCCGACTCCATCTGGAACGAGATGAACGTCATCGGCGTCACCGAGGGCATCTACAACGATACCGTCGCCATCTCCAAGGAGAGCCAGTACTACACCCCCGAAATCGTCGCTGCCCTTCAGGAGTGCTTCATCAACATCATCGGCACCGATGAAGGCAAGGCCATCTTCGACGTCTACAGCCACACCGGCTACGCCAAGGCGACCGACGCTGACTACGACGGCGCACGCGCTGCTCTGCAGGCTGTTGCCGAGTAATCCGTCATCAACCAAATAACGTCCAAATGAATAAAGCGCCCCGCGTCAACGGGGCGCTTTTCGTTTTACAGATATCTCAGCAAAAGCACATCTCCGATATTCTCCATTCAAATCCTCAGAAAGAAAAGAGTCGCAGCATGATTGAATTCAAAAATGTGTATAAGACTTATCCAAACGGCTTCACGGCCCTGAAAAACATCAACCTGCAAATTGAGCAGGGCGAGTTTGTCGCCATCATCGGCCTTTCGGGCGCAGGCAAGTCGACGATTCTGCGCTGCATCAACCGGATGCACGATATCTCCAAGGGCGAGCTGACCGTTGACGGTGTCACGGTGGACTCTCTGCGCGGCAAAGAGCTCCGGCGCTACCGCCGCAAGGTCGGCATGATCTTCCAGAGCTTCAATCTGGTTTCCCGCAGCACGGCGATCAAGAACGTTCTGACGACAGATGTCCCAGATATGCCGTTTTTCCGGGTACTGCTCGGCATTTTTACAAAAAAGCAGAAAATGCGGGCATTAGAGAGTCTGGACAAGGTAGGCATTTTGGATAAGGCCTATACCCGCTGTGACCAGCTCTCCGGCGGTCAGCAGCAGCGCGTGGCCCTGGCCCGCACGCTGAACCAGAATCCGAAGATCATCCTCGCCGACGAGCCTGTCGCTTCCCTTGACCCCATCACGGCCAAGCAGGTCATGCAGGACTTCGTGCGCATCAACAAGGAATATAAAATTTCGATTCTGCTGAACATCCACCACGTGGATCTCGCGCTCAAATACTGTGACCGCGTCATCGGCATCCGCGCGGGCGAAATCGTTTTTGACGGCCCGGCCAGCACTATTACCCAGGAACAGATCGACGAGGTCTACAACGGCGCAAAGGCGCCCACCATGGGCGAAGGCGAGGGCGAGCTGCCGAAGGCTGCCAGAGCAGAGGGCTAAGCCATGGAAAACAACACGTCTTCTCTGATGAAGCTTACACTCTACGACCGCATCTTCAAACCCCAGACCGTAACGCTTCCCAATGGACATTCGGTCCAGCGGCGCAGAAGCCGCACGCCGGTAATCGTCCTTTTCCTGGCCGTTGCAATCTGGCTGTCTCTTCGCATGACAGGCTTTGATCTGCACGTCGTCATCACAAAATTCCGCAAGATGGTGGACCTCCTGGAGAAAATTCTTCAGCCGGACTGGTCGTTCTTCCCGAAGGTCGTTTCTCCTCTGATCGATACCATCAAAATGTCGATTCTCGGTACGGTCATCGGCTGCGTGATAGCGCTGCCGGTTGCGATTCTCTCGTCGAGCAACATCAACAAGAGCATTCCCGTCGTCTGGCTCATCCGATTCCTGCTTGGCCTTATCCGGACACTGCCGACTCTGATCATCGCACTCGTGTGCGCGCTGATCTTCTCGCTCGGCACGTTTTCCGGCACCATCGCAATCGCCATCTTTACCTTTGGTATCGTGGCCAAAATGCTCTTTGAGTCGATTGAAACCATCGACATGGGGCCGTTTGAGGCGATGGAAGCGCTCGGCGCGAACAAGTTCCAGGCATTCTGGTCCGCCTGCGTGCCGCAGATTCTGCCCGTTTATTTAAGCCACTGCCTGTACTGCTTTGAAATGAACGTGCGCGCATCGGCAATTCTCGGTTACGTCGGCGCTGGCGGCCTTGGTATCACGATCAACGAGCGCATCGGCTGGCGCGATTACAACAGCCTCGGCACGGTGCTGCTGTCGCTGTTCGTGGTCGTTGTCATCATCGACTTCTTCAGCGAATACCTTCGCAAGAAGCTGAGCTGAAAGGAGGCTGCAAGATGGAAAAGAAAGACAAAATCGCCATGCTGGAGCAGTCGCTTGACCGGAAGCTCACCACGCTTGAAATGTATGAAAACCGCCCGCGCAAGTGGATTTTGTACCTTGTGATTGTGCTGGCGGTCACACTGCTTGTCGGCTGGTCGGCAGACGACATCCACTTTACGGGCCTCACCGCCACCGGTACGGAGGTCGCCAAGGGTGTCCTCCACGGCGTGTTCCACCCGGACACAAATCTGTTGTTCGGTACCGGCGACTCCGATGTGCCGTATCTGCTGCTGCAAACCATTGCCATTGCTGTGCTCGGTACTATTTTCGGCGCAATTCTGGCCATCCCCTTCGCGTTTCTGGCCTCGTTCAATATCATGCCGAAGGCGGTTGCGTACATTGTCCGCATTCTGATTCTGATGATCCGCACCATCCCGTCCATTGTCTGGGCGCTGATGTGGATCCGTGTGACAGGCCCGGGCGCCGCCTGCGGCGTTATCACGCAGTCGGTCTGCTCGATCGGCATGATCTCCAAAATGTACATCACGGCCATTGAAGATCTGGATACGCACATTCTCGAAAGTCTGGACGCCATGGGCTGCACGCCGTTCCAGAAAATCCGCTACGGCGTTCTGCCGCAGCTGACGGCAAGCTTCATCTCGACTACGATCTACCGCTTTGACATCAACCTCAAAGACGCCACGACGCTCGGCATCGTCGGCGCGGGCGGTATCGGCGCGTCGTTGGTGCAGTGTCTCAACTCCCGCCGCTGGGGTATGGTCGGCTCGTTCGTCTGGGGCCTGATGGTGCTTGTTCTGATCATCGAACTCATCTCCACGCGCATCCGCAGAAAGCTTGCGCACGGCGAATAAAAACTGGGGGCGCTCTGAGCGCCCCCAACGTATCCTCAAGGGCCATTGCTATGGAAAAGAAATTGACAATCTACTATACCAGCGATATCCACGGCTGCTTCTCGCCGATTGATTATGCCACCTGCCTGCCGACAGACTCCGGCCTTGCCAACTGCATGGCGCAGTTCCGGAAAGACGGCAACACCCTTGTTATCGACGGCGGTGACACCCTGCAAGGCAGTCCTCTCACCTATTATCTGAGCCATGAAGCGCGCGATGTCACAACGCTCCCGGCCGCGCTTTTAAACCTCGGCGGGTATGATTTTGTAACGCTCGGCAACCATGACTTCGACTATGGGAAACAGACCATCGAGCGCTATCTTGCCGCTCTGAACGCCCGCTGCCTGTGCGCAAATGTGGAGGGTATCCACGGCGTGGAGAAAACGGCCGTTGTTACCATAGAAAATGGGCTTCGCGTCGGCCTGACCGGTATGATTACGCCCTTTGTCACACAGTTTGAAAGCGCAGAGAATATGGCCGGCATCACTGTGACCGACGCATTTGCCGCCGCCTGGTCCGCACTTTCCGAGTTGCGGCACAAAACAGACCTCACCATCTGCATCTACCACGGCGGATTCGAAGCGGACGTCAAAACAGGAGAAATTCTCTCACAGACCAGCGAGAACCAAGGCTGCCGTATCTGCCGGGAGCTTGGGTTTGATATTCTGCTTGCAGCGCACCAGCATATGCAGGCCGAAAATCTTCAGATCGGCGGGACGTATACCTGCCAGCCGCCGGAAAAAGCCGCAAAGTTTATCCGCATGGACGTAACGGCTGACCGTGGAAGCGTCCATGCCGTCTCCCAGCTGATACCGGCAGGATCGGTCGCGCTTCCGGCTGCCGCAGACGCACTTCAGAGTGCCGAGGCACAGACTGCCCGCTGGCTCGATACACCGGTTGGCCGGCTCGATGTGCCGATTCCGGCGGAAGATCCTCTGACGCTGGCGAAAAACGGCTCCCTGCTCGCAAACCTCATCAATCAGGTGCAATTGGAAGCTTCCGGCGCGGACATTTCTCTCACGAGCCTTTCCAATCGTGTGGTTGATTTTCCGCAGGATGTGACCGTCCGTGCCATTGTCTCGGCCTACGCATTTCCCAACACGCTCCAGACCATCCGCGTCACAAGAGCTGTTCTGACGGCCGCGCTGGAACGGAGCCTTTCCTATTTTGATTTTGCGCCGGACGGAAGCCTTTGCATCAGCGACACATTCCTGCGGCCAATCATCCAGCATTTCAACTACGACTATTTTTCCGGGCTTACCGTCACGGCAGACCTTTACCAGCCGGTCGGCCGGCGCGTGCGGTCCATCGTCTACCAGGGCAGAGAGCTGCCTGATGATCAGACGCTCACGCTCTGCCTCAACAATTACCGCGCCTCCGGCGCCGGCGGCTACGGCTGCTACAAGAGCTGTCCGCTTGTGTCGGAAAATTTGACAGAAATCTCTGATCTCGTCACACAGTATGTGCTGCAGCATCGCGAGATTACCGTCGACAAAACCAAGTGGCTGCAATTTTGCAGCGATTGAACACAGAGCCGCATAACGCGGCACAGGAGGAATGAACTATGGAAAACAACGTATTCAAGGTCGTCTTGCTGCAGGCGCTTCCCGCGTCCGGCAAATCCGAAGTCCGTAACTTTATGGCGAACATCGAGCCCGAACGGCTCAAAAAGGAGTTCCACATCGGCGAAAACCTCCAGCTCGATGATTTCCCCTACGTCCATATGATGCGCCGCATCGACAATGAGCTCGAAGCTATGGGCCAGGCCAGACTCTTCTATCCGGGCGAGGAGCCCTTCATTGACGGAAGAGACTGGGGCACGCTCTGCTGCCTGTTGAACGAGGACTATCACGATCTGCTCAACCGCAACGTGCAGAAGCCCGATTCCTGCGCGCAGCTGCTTTTTGATCGTTACGACAGAGCCGGTCAGATCGTCGGCATTGCGCCGCGGCTCGGAAAGCTCCCGGAAGAAATCCGCAAAAAACTGGCGGAAAAGCTGGAAGCCGAGGCGGCCGCCATGCTGAAAGAAAAACAGGACGCTTATCCCGACTCCTTTGACGGCAAGACCATTATCATTGAGTGCGCGCGCGGCGGACCGGACGGCGCGTCGATGCCGCTGACAGGCTCCGACGGATACCAGTATTCGCTTCCGATGTTCTGCCCGGAAATTCTGGAAAACGCCGCAATCCTCTACATCTGGGTCACACCGGAGGAGTCCCGCCGCAAAAATGCCGACCGCGCCGACCCCAACGATCCCGGCTCGAACCTGCACCATGGCGTGCCGCTGGCCGTCATGCTGGGAGAATACGGCTGCGACGATATGGAGTATCTTGCAAACACGTCCGAGCAGAAGGGCACCGTAACTGTGAAGGCGCACGGAAATACCTATCATGTGCCGATCGGTATTTTTGATAACCGTGTGGATAAGACCTCCTTCCTCCGCGCAGAGCCGTCCGCCTGGGACGCAGCACTGGTAGAAGATGTGACATGCGCCATCCGTCAGGCCACAGACACCATGTGGGCCGGTTACCGGAAATAAAGCAATGCATCACAAGCACAAACCGCCCACCAGAAATTTCCGGTGGGCGGTTTCGTTTTATGGCAGATTAAAAGCCGAAGCAGGCACGCACAGCGTCCGCGTAATCACCTCTGCAAACCAGATATGACGCAGCATGATTGCCTCGGAAAAAACTGCCGGCATTTTGAAAAATATGAGGACGCAGGGTACTCTTTTTTGAAGTCTCTGCTGTCAGTCATGCTTGTGATCCTCCCGAATTCCGATTTATTTCATTATAGCAAAGTCACGCCCAAGGCACAATGCAGCCGCCCAAAACGCTGATATGCTCCCTCCATGCTTGACAGTTTGTTTTTCGCTGTCTCTCATGGAGGGAGCATATCAGACATTGCCCCGGCGGGGCTTTGGCTTATTTATAGCACTCCGGCTTCAGAATGCCGATGTAGGGGAGATTGCGGTAGTAATTTGCGTAATCGAGGCCGTAGCCGACGACGAATTCGTCCGGGATCTCGAAGCCGCACATATCGGTCTTGTAGCTCTCGGGATGGCGCGACGCCTTGTCCAGGAACGAGATCGTCGTAATGGATGCGGGGTTCCGTGCGCCGAAGAGCTGGCGCAGGTACTGCATGGTGAGGCCCGAATCGATGATGTCCTCGACGATGACGACATGGCGGCCCGTAATGTTGTTGTCCAGATCCTTGATGAGGCGGACGACGCCGGTGGACTGCGCGGATGCGCCGTAGCTGGAGACAGCGATGAAATCCATGTCAATGGCGCAGTTCATGCAGCGGCACAGATCGATGTAGAAAAACGATGCGCCCTTGAGCACGCACACCAGCACGGGGCGCTTGTCTCCAAGCTTTGCGGTCAGATCCGCGCCGAGCTGCTCGACGCGGGCGGCGATGGCTTTTTCGGTAAAAAGGACGCGTTCAATGTCCTGTTCAGGCGTTCTGATGAGCATAATTTCCTCCAAAATAGCCGGAAAACCGGCGTTGTCAACTTTTCCATTATAAACAGAGGAATACAATAAGTAAAATAGATAAACCTAATTGAGCATATAATTTCCGCTTATTATAAACATTATAAAACAGACATTTACAAAACGTGAAAAATCGCATATAATCGGCCAGGAATGAAAAAATAAAACAAAAACTGCGGTAAAAAACGGATAAGGAGTTTTGAATTATGAGCAACTGCGCGATCGTAGGCATCAACTGGGGCGACGAGGGCAAGGGCCGGATGGTCGACCTCATTGCAAGAGATTATGACATCGTCTGCCGGTATCAGGGCGGCAACAACGCGGGCCACACCATCGTGAATGAGTATGGCAAATTCGCCCTTCATCTCATCCCCTCCGGCATCTGCCTGCCAGGCGTTGTAAACGTGCTGGGCAACGGCGTCGTGATCGATCTGGAGAGCCTGTGCGGTGAAATTGAGGCGCTGCAGAACGCGGGTGTGCCCATTACGCCGGAGAATTTCAAAATTTCCGAGCGCGCCACCATCGTCTTCCCGTACCATTGTGCGCTCGACGGGCTGGAGGAGGCCCGGCTGAAGGACAAGAAGTACGGCTCCACGCTGCGCGGCATCGCGCCGGTCTATTCCGACAAATATCAGAAGAAGACCATCATGATGGGGGAGCTTCTGTACCCGGCGTATCTTGAAAAGCGGCTGTCCAGCATTCTGGAGTGGAAGAACCTGACCATTCAGAATGTCTACGGCGCGGAAGCGTATAAGCTTGAGGATATGCTGGCGTGGTGCCGCGAATTCGGCTCGAAGCTTGCGCCTTACATCTGCGATACCAGCAAGTACCTCTATGAGGCTGAAAAGGCCGGCAAGAGCATCATGTTCGAGGCCCAGCTCGGCGCGCTGCGCGACATTGACTTCGGCATTTTCCCGTATACCTCGTCCTCTTCCTCCAATGCGGGCTATGCCTGCGTCGGCGCCGGTATTCCGGGCAGCCATGTCGACCGCACGGTCGGCATTGTCAAGGCGTATTCCACCTGCGTGGGCGAAGGCCCGTTCACGGCGGAATGGTTCGGCGCCGAGGCCGAGCAGCTGCGCGTGGCCGGCGGCGAATACGGCGCGTCCACGGGCCGTCCGCGTCGTGTCGGCCCCATCGATCTGGTCGCGACGCGCTACGGCTGCCGCATCCAGGGCGCAACCGAGGTCGCGCTTACGAAGCTCGATGTCCTGTCCTATATGAAGGAGATCCCTGTCTGCACGCAGTATGAGGTCAACGGCGAAAAGACCGACGATTTCCCGTTTACCGCCGTCATTGACGAGGCAAAGCCCGTCCTGACGACCGTTCCCGGCTGGGGCTGCGATATCTCCGGTGTGCGCAAGTACGAGGATCTGCCGCAGGCCGCGCGTGATTACGTTGAGTATGTCGAGCAGGCCATCGGTGTGCATATCAGCTATGTCTCCGTCGGCGCAGGCCGCGACGAGATTATTTACCGCTAAAAGGAGCCGCCATGAAACCGACGTATGAAAGCCCGCTGGCCTCGCGCTACGCGTCGAAGACCATGCTGCACCTGTTCTCCCCGGATATGCGCTATGAGACATGGCGCAGGCTCTGGGTCGCGCTGGCAAGAGCCGAGCATACGCTTGGCCTGCCCATCACGCAGGCGCAGGTGGACGAGTTGGCCGCGCACGTGAGCCCCATCGATTATGACGTGGTCGCCGCGCGGGAAAAAGAGGTGCGGCACGATGTCATGGCGCATATCTACGCCTACGGCCTCGACGCGCCCGGCGCGAAGGGCGTCATTCACTTAGGTGCGACGAGCTGCTATGTGACGGACAACGCAGACCTGATTTTATACCGTGAGGCGCTACGGTATCTGGAAAGGGAATTGAAGGCCGCCATGCGGAATCTGTGCGAGTTTGCTGACCGCTATGCCGCCATGCCCGCGCTTGCCTACACGCATTACCAGCCCGCGCAGCTGACGACCATCGGCAAGCGCGCGTCGCTGTGGTTACAGGATCTGATGCTCGACCTTGAGGAGGTGCAGGACACGCTGCGTGCGTTCCGCTTCCTCGGCTGCCGGGGTACGACCGGCACGGAGGCCAGCTTCGTTGAACTGTTTGACGGCGATACGGCGAGGATCGACGAGATGAACCGGCAGATTGCCGCGGAGTTTGGCTTTGCGCGCTGCTATCCCGTCTGCGGGCAGACGTATCCCAGAAAGCTTGACAGCCGGATTTTAAACGCGTTGTCATCCATCTGCCAGAGCGCCTGCCGCATGGCGACGGACATCCGGCTTCTGCAGCACGACCGGCAGGTCGAGGAGCCGTTCGAGGACAAGCAGATCGGCTCGTCCGCCATGCCGTATAAGCGCAATCCCATGCGCTGTGAGCGCATCTGCTCGCTGGCCCGCTACGTGATCGCCGACGCACAGAACGCGCCCATGACGGCCATGACGCAGTGGCTCGAACGCACGCTCGACGATTCAGCCAACCGCCGCATCAGTCTGCCGGAGGCGTTTCTGGCGACGGACAGCGTGCTGCGTCTTGTGCAGAACGTCACGAAGGGGCTGCACGTGAATGAGAAGATCGTGGAAAAGCTCGTGCGGGACTATCTGCCGTTTATCGCAACGGAAAACCTGATGATGGCTGCCGTCAAGCGCGGCGGCGACCGCCAGCAGCTGCATGAGATCATCCGCGAGGCATCCATGCAGGAGACGGCAAAGATGAAAAACGGCGAAAGCTGGGATCTGGCTGCCCAGCTGGCCGCCCGGCCGGAATTCGGTATGAGCGCCGAAGAGATCCGCGCCGAGCTGGAGCCTGCCCGCTACATCGGCCGCTGCCCCGAGCAGGCCGCAGCTATGACAAGCGCCTGCCGCGCACTGATCGGAGCAGACGCACAGCAGGCGGAGGAATTGACACTGTAACAAATAAAACTGTGCCCGCGAGGGACGCACTCAGGCGTCTCCCGCGGGCTTTTTCTCTTCTTCTGTGTCCAGATACTGCGCTTCCGCGTCCAGAATTGCCGCTTGCAGCCGTTCCCGCGCATGACGCGCCTCCGGGATCGTTCCCAGCTCGTCCAGAACCTCATCGATCGCCCCGCAGAGGCGGGCATAGAGCTTTGCATAATCGGTCATAATAGAACCTCCTGTCCAAAAATAATATAATTTGTATAGCACATTTTTTCTGGTTAGTGAACTATCACTAATTATTTTTTTGAAAAAAGATACCATAGTGATATACCATTAGGAGGAATCACTATGGACACCCGCGAAGCCATTGCCAGACGAATCCGGGAGCTTTGCCGTCAGCGTGGGATCACGCCGAACGGGCTTGCGACGACCTCTGCGGTTCCGCAGGCGACGATCAAAAGCATTCTGAACGGCGAGAGCAAAAATCCCGGCGCCGTTACGATCAAAAAGCTCTGCGACGGCTTTGAAATCACCCTCGGCGAGTTTTTCTCAACGCCGGAATTCGACGCGTTGGAGCAGGAGATCAAATAAGTGTGAAAACAGGAGGCGGTGATGGGGTGAAGCTGAATCAGGCAGTCAGCCTGCGATTGGCAGAGCTGATGCAGGCACGGGCCATGACGCAGTATCAGCTTTCGACGAAAAGCGGCGTCCCAAAATCGTCGATCGGCAATATTATGCACTGTGCATACGATTCTGTGAAGCTTCGCGTCCTGCACGAGCTGTGTCAGGGCCTTTCTATCAGCCTGCCGGAGTTTTTCGATTCCCCGCTGTTTTGCGAGGAGAATTTGGAACCATGACGGACGCAGAAGCTGATTGAAGAGGTTACGATGCAATCAGCAATGCAAGAACTCTTCTTGAAATTAGCGACTGCGGCACAGCATTTTCTTTTGCTTCTCCAAAAGAAAAGACTGGGAAAAGAAAACGAGCCCGGAGGGATTTCGATTTCCCTCCGGACCTCCTTGAAGCGACCAGGAAAACCCCTTCGGTTTTCTTGGATATTTCCCGCGCAATTTGAAATAGCTCAGAACTTCTGACGCTGATCTTATACGTTTTATAGAGGCGGATGACCCGGTCCGCCGGTTTCTTTGAAAATGCCGCCCCGCCAACTGGCGGGGCGGCTTGCTGTCACATGGAGATCCAGCCGAAGGCGTTTGCGACGGAGCTGATGAGAATGATCGCGGCGAAGAACGGGCAGAGGAAACGGATCATGGCGTTGAAGACCCGCTTCCGGCGGAATCTGGGCTCACTGAGCAGGATCTCCTGCTCAATGCGGCCCACACCGGCGACCCGCGAGACGAGCAGGCAGACGGTAATGGCCGCGATGGGCATCATGATGGAGTTTGTCAGGAAATCAAAGAAATCCAGCAGCTGCATCCCGAGGATTCGCACGCCCGCCAGCGGCCCATAGCCGAGCGACGACAGGCTGCCGAGCACCAGCATCACGACGCCGACGATGGCAGTCGACTTTTTCCGGCCCCAGCCAAGCTCGTCCTGGAAGGTGGACACGGCGCTCTCCGTCAGCGCAATGGAGCTTGTCAGCGCGGCAAACAGCACCAGCAGGAAAAACAGAATGCCGATCGGCGTACCGAGGCCCATGGAATCGAAGACCTTTGGGATCGTGACGAACATCAGAGAAGGCCCGGCCTTCAATGCGTCGGGGTCGCCGCCGGAGAACGCGAACACGGCGGGAATGATCATCAGGCCTGCCATGATGGCGATGGCCGTGTCGAAAACCTCCACGTTGCGCGTCGAGCCTTCGATGGAAATGTCCTTTTTCATGTACGAGCCGAACGTGATCAGAATGCCCATGGCGATGGACAGCGAATAGAACATCTGCCCCATGGCCGTTACGACCGTCATCCACGAGAAATGCGCGAGGTTCGGCACGAGAAAATATTTTACGCCCTCCAGCGCGCCGGGCCGCGTCACGGAATAGACCGCGATGATCACGGACAGCACGACCAGCACCGGCATCATGAACTTCGACACGCGCTCAATGCCGTTTTCCACGCCAGCGAAGATGATCGTCAGCGTCAGCGCGGCAAACACGACGAAGCAGACCTCCGCCGGGACGCCGTTGGAGATAAACGCGGAAAAATAGCCGTCGGCGGCCAGCGCACTGCTCCGCCCGAGCGCGTAATCGGCCAGATATTTGACGACCCAGCCGCCGATGACCGAGTAATACGGCACGATCAGGATCGGGATGATTGCGTTGATCCACCCGCCGAACCGCAGCCAGCCGGAGTTCCCGAACGCCTTGAACGCACCAACCGGGCTTTTGCCCGTCATGCGGCCCAGAGACGTCTCGGCGACGATCATGGTATAGCCGAACGTCATGGCCAGCAGGATATAGACCAGCAGGAAGATCCCGCCGCCGTATTTCGCGGCCAGATACGGGAAGCGCCAGATGTTCCCAAGGCCAACGGACGCGCCCGCCGCTGACAGAACAAAGCCGAGCTTCCCGGAAAATGTGCTTCTTGTATGCCCTTTTTGACTCATGTCTTTTCTCCGATCTGCTGCGCAGCGCGCAGCTTTTACAGTGTATCACAGAAGTGTGTAAAAAACAATCCCCGTCGGAGAAACGTATCCCCCGGTTTCCAAGCGGAAAACCGGGGGGAATTTTGCAGTCTAAACGGCAGATATCAGTTCATTTCCTCGAACTCCGCGTCGACGGCGTTGTCGGTGAAGTCATTGTTCGGGTTTTCATAGCGGGCCGAGCCGTGGTATTCCGCGTTCGGGTCGATGTGCACGCCGGCCTCGTTCAGAAGCGCCTCCAGCTGATCGGCGGCGCCGTTCATCTGCGCGGGATCCTTGGACTTGACGGCGCGGCGGGCAGTCTTGACGGCCTCAGCCAGACGCGTTTTGGCCTCTTTGGAAACATTTTTCGCGTTTCCGGCCTGGAAGATCATCTGTTCGCAGCGGTCGCGGGCGGTGGCCTCGGCCTTGAGCTTCGCGTCCTCGGCGGCATAGCGCTGCGCGTCGCGCACGGCGCGGTCAATGTCCTCTCGGCTCATGTTGCTCGAGGCGGTGATGGTGATCTGCTGGGCCTTGCCGGTGTCGAGATCCTTGGCCGAGACGTTCACGATGCCGTTGGCGTCGATGGAGAACGTGACCTCGATCTGCGGAACGCCTCTGGGGGCGCGGCGGATGCCGGTCAGCTGGAAGCGGCCAAGCTCCTTATTCTGGTGCGCCATGGGGCGTTCGCCCTGCAAAACGTGGATATCGACGGACGACTGGAAGCTGGAGGCCGTCGTGAAGATCTGGCTCTTGCGGATGGGGAGCGTCGTGTTGCGCTCAATGATGCGCGTGCACACGCCGCCCAGCGTCTCGATGCCGAGCGACAGCGGCGTCACATCGAGCAGCAGAAGACCCTTCACGCTGCCGGACAGAACGCCCGCCTGCAAGCACGCGCCCATGGCGACGCACTCGTCGGGGTTGATGCCCTTGAACGGCAGAGAGCCCGTCATCGACTGCACCAGATCCTGCACCGCCGGGATGCGGCTTGAACCGCCGACCATGAGAACCTTGCTGATCTGCGAAATGGATACGCCGGAGTCGTTGATGGCCTGATTGACCGGCTCGCGCGTGGCCTGCACGAGATGGTAGGTCAGATCGTTGAATTTCGCGCGTGTAAGCGGGATCTCCATATGCAGCGGCCCCTGCTTGCCGACGGCGATATACGGCTGCTCCACGGTCGTCTGCGTCATGGACGAAAGCTCGATCTTGGCCTTTTCGGCGGCCTCCCGCACGCGCTGCATGGCGGCGGGGTCGCGCGTCAGGTCGATCTTCGTCTGCTTTTTGAACTCGGAGACGAGATAGTCGACGATGCACTGGTCAAAATCGTCGCCGCCCAGATGGTTGTTGCCCGCCGTGGCCAGCACCTCGATCACGCCGGACGAGATATCGAGAATGGACACGTCGAACGTGCCGCCGCCGAGATCATAGACCATGATCTTCTGCGACTGCTCCTTATCGATGCCGTAGGCAAGGGCGGCTGCCGTCGGCTCGTTGATGATGCGCTGGACGTTCAGCCCCGCGATCTTGCCCGCGTCCTTCGTCGCCTGCCGCTGCGCGTCGGTGAAATAGGCCGGGACAGTGATGACGGCATCGGTGACGGGTTCGCCGAGGAAGGCTTCCGCGTCCGTCTTGAGCTTTTGCAGGATCATCGCGGAAATTTCCTGCGGCGTGTATTTATGGCCGTCGATGGAGACCTTGTAGTTGGTGCCCATCTGGCGCTTGATGGAAGAAATGGTGCGGTCATGGTTCGTGACGGCCTGCCGCTTTGCGATCTGGCCGACCATGCGCTCTCCGGTCTTGGAAAACGCGACGACAGACGGCGTCGTGCGTCCGCCCTCGGCGTTGGGGATGATAACAGGCTCGCCGCCCTCCATCACAGCCACGCAGCTGTTGGTGGTGCCGAGATCAATACCGATCGTTCTGGACATACGGAGTTCCTCCTGTGAGATAGGTGCGCTCAATACCAACTGCCGGAGCCTGTGTCGGAGCCGGTCTGCGACTGGCTCTGACCGGAATAGGTTCCGGAATCGCTGTAGCTGTAATTGCGGTAGTAGTACGGGTCATAATACGCACCGCGATAGCCGCAGCTGCCGAACAGCATGGCGACGATCTGGATCAGCAGATAAATGCCGAGCAGCCGCACGAGAAAATTCCCGCGGCGGCGGGTGCGGTGATACGTCCAGCGGTAGCCGCCGGGGCTGTCGTTGTCCTCCTGTTGTTCTTCGCCGGAGGGACGGTAGGTATACCAGGTCTGCCAGCCGTTCCGGCTTTCCTGCTGCCAGTCATCCGACTGGCTCTGCGCGCCCCAGGAACGGAAGAGATCCTCGAAGGGATTGTACTCCTGATAACCGGACTGGTTGTATTGCTGCCGGGCCTGCTGCTGGGCTTGCTGCTGCGCCTGCTGCTGACGGTAAGCCTGCGGGTTCTTGATCGCGTCATAGGCCGCGTTGATCTCGTTCATTTTCTGCGCAGCCGTCTTGTCGCCGGGATTCAGATCGGGATGGTATTGCTTTGCCAGCCTGCGGTACGCCTGCCGGATCTCGTCCTCCGATGCGTTCGGAGACACGCCCAGCACCTGATACGGATCTGTTCCCATGCAGCTCACTTCCTCTTTGTTTCGATTATGCTGATTATAGCGCCTTTATGCGCAGGATTTGTGAAGCATTTATAAACGATATGCAAAAAAATTGCGGACTTCACAAAAAATGCAGGATTTTCGCAGTCTGTCCGCCGCAGAAATCAAAAAAATCCCGGCCGTCCGCACAATGCGGACGCCGGGAAACAAAAGCCGGCAGCTGCTGACGCAAAAAACGGGGCTGTCTCAAAAGAATGTTTGAGACAGCCCCGTGCGCACAATACCTAGGGTGTATCTGAAAACTCCCAACGCACCCGGACAGCGGGCCTTTTTGCGGTGCGCCGCGTCATTTTTCCTTGAAATACGTCAGTATTCCTGCGAAAAAATGTCTTGCGCAACGCAAAAATCCCTCGCTGCCGGTCACATCATGAGTTTTCAGATACACCCTAGGCTTACAAATCGACCTTTTCGAACCGGGCGGCGGATTTCCGGTAGGCGAGCCAGACCTCCAGCGCGTAGACGGCCATGCCGCCGAGCAGAACGGGCAGCTGGCGGACGAGGTCTGCGGAGGCGTAGCTTTCGCAGACGGTTTTCATGTACGGGACGATGTGGTCGAGCGCCTCCAGCAGCACGATGGCGAAGAACAGCACGATGCTGGAAATGACAAACGGCTTGCCGAGATCGTAGCCGTTTTTGTAGTGCATCGGCAGAAACACCAGATCAAACAGACCCATCAGCATGAAGCCGAAGCCGAGGAAGGCCAGATTTGCCTCGATGCCGACCGGGTTATTGATCTCCGCATAGCCCCTGCGGAGGAGCATGAACGGAACGCAGACGAGCGCCTGCAGAAGCTGGAGCGTCACGATGGTCGAGAACCGCGCCCGGACCAGATCGCGCTTCGTGAGCGGCAGCAGCGCCATGTAATACACGTCCCGGTTCTCGCGGGCGGCCTGCAGCATGAGGAAAATGCCGAGGGCATTGTAGAAAAACGTTACGTAATACGGATAGCTCGGCACGAGCACCAGCGCGCTCAGCAGCAAAAACAGCAGCGGCACCGGCGTGACGGTCAGCTTCCATTCCTTTTTGATCAGCAGCTTCATGCTTCCGCCTCCCGTTCCAGATGTACCATGATCTGTTCCAGATTTGCCGGGCTGACCGCAAGCCCGGCGGCAAGTCCTGCATCCTCCGCGCGGATGAGCGCGTCCAGCTCGCCCTTGTGGCTGCGCGCGCCGATGAGCCTTGCGCGCAGTGCCGCGCCGCAGGCGGCGTCCGGCCCCTGTACGGACAGATACGCGCCGGTCAGCGCCTGCTTCTTTCCGCTGACGGCGACACGGCCAGACTGGATGTAGGTGATCGTGTCGGCACAGGCATCGAGGTCGGACGTGATGTGCGTGGAGAAGAGGATCGACACGCCCTCCTGCTCGCAGAGCGTCAGGAACGTGTCCAACAGCTCGTCGCGCGAGACGGGGTCGAGGCCGGACGTCGGCTCGTCGAGGATCAGCAGCTCTGCCTTGTGCGACATCGCAACAGCCAGCTGGTATTTGACCTTCATGCCCTCGGACAGCTCGCACACGCGCTTGCGCTCGTCCAGCGAAAACTGCCGGACGAGCCGCGCGTAGCGTTCGCCGTCCCAGCCGGGATAGAAGTCCTTCGTCACGTCCGTCAGCTCCCGCAGGCGCTTGCGCTGGTAATATGACGCGCCGCCGGAGACGAAGCCGATGCGCGACCGGATGGCGCGCTCGTCCGTGTCCATATCCAGCCCGCAGATCGTGATCTGCCCGGCGTCCGGGTGCACCAGATGGAGCATGGATTTGAGCGTCGTGGTCTTGCCCGCGCCGTTGCGGCCGATGAGGCCCATGATCGTCCCGGCCTCCATGGAGAACGAGACGTTGTCCAGCCGGAAGGCCGGATATTGCTTGCAAAGGCCGTCAAGTCTCAGAATTTCCATCGTCGTCCGCCTCCTTTGCCAGCCGGAACAGCGAATCCGGCACGTGCAGATCGTCCATGCCGACCAGCGCAATGCCGCGCTTTTTGTCGGCCATGAGCAAAAGCTGGTCGCCCGGCTGAATGCCGAACAGTTCGCGCGCCCCCTTGGGAATGACGATCTGTCCCTTCTCGCCGACCTTGACCAGACTGATGAATTTCCCCTTCGGGAACTGCATCGCCATGAAGATCTCTCCTTTTTATAAAAGTTATACTGAGTATGAAATTTCATACTCAGTATAACACGGGGCCACAAAAATGCAAGCGTTATTTTCGCAGCTGCCGGTCGGTACGCAGGAGGACGAAGCAGGAGGCGAAGAATGTAAGAATATCCGCGACGGGCATGGAGTACAGAACGCCCATCAGCCCAAACGCCCTCGGCAGCAGCATCACAAGCGGCACGGCCAGCAGCACCTCACGGAAAAACGACAGTCCCGCCGATTCGACCGGCCTGCCCATGGCCTGCATGAAGATGAACGCAGCCTTATTGACCGTTGCAAGCGGCAGCATGCACAGATACACGCGGAAGGTCATGACCGCAAACTCGTTATACAGCTCCGATTCCGAGCCGAACAGGCCGATGATCTGACGCGGGAAGAGCTGCGTAATGAGCAGCGCGAGCACGCCGAGCAGGAATTCCGCGCCCATCAGCCGCCATAGGACGCTCCGGCAGCGGCGCAGCTGCTGTGCGCCGTAGTTATATCCCACGATGGGAATGCAGCCAGCGGCCATGCCGATGGTGATGGAGATGATGATCTGAAAGACCTTCATCACGATGCCGAGCACCGTCAGCGGGATATCCGCGCCGTATTTGCTGGAAGCGCCGTATCGGACCAGCATATTGTTCGTCGCGGCCATGGCGATGACCAGCGAGATCTGCGCAAGGAAGCTGCAAAGACCCAGCGGCAGATACGCACCGAGAATTTTCCCGCGCAGTTTGAAATCATCCGCTTTCAGGCGCAGCGCCTTTGTGTGGAGCAGGTACCATACGCCCATTGCCGCCGTGATGACCTGTCCGGCCACCGTTGCGGCGGCTGCGCCCATCACGCCCCAGTGCAGAACAAAAATCGCGATCGGGTCCAGAATGCAGTTCGCGGCCGCACCCGCCAGCATGGAGAGCATGGCGAACTGCGGGCTGCCGTCCGAGCGGATGATGGGGTTGATCGCCTGTCCGAAGACATAGATGGGAATGCCGATGGTGATGCAGGTGAAATATTCCTTCGCATAGCCGAAATTCGCCTCCGTCGCGCCGAACAGCGTCAGAAGCGGCATCTGGAACACGGCATAGAGCACCGCGGCTGCGATGCCCACCAGCACGCTCAGCGTCACGGCGCTGCCGACGGCGCGGTTTGCGTTCTCCGGCTGATTCCTGCCGAAGCAGATCGACACATAGCTGCACGCGCCGTCGCCGATCATGACGGCAAGACCGAGAGCCAGAACGGTCAGCGGGAACACGACGTTCGTTGCGCCGTTGCCGAGGTAGCCGACGCCCCAGCCGATAAAGATCTGGTCGACGATGTTGTAAAGCGCCCCGACCAGCAGCGAGACGGTGCATGGCAGGGCAAACTTCAGCATCAGCCTGCCGAGCGGGGCTGTGCCGAGCGCGGCGTTCTGTTTTTCTTTCATTTTGTTTTCCTCCAGACATAAAAAAATTGCGCAAGTCCGTTTGGACTTACGCAAGACTGCTACACAACAGGGAAATCATAGCACAGACGGCGAAAAAATCAAAGGGGAATCTGCACAAGTTTTTTATTTTTAAACGGGAACTTGCGCGCCATTCCTGCGTCTGATACTATATAGGCAAATGACAGAAAGAGAGGACGCTTTATGTTCGGCTTCGGTTTTTTTGATTCGGTGTTTCCCGTGCTGTTCACGGTGATGTTTGTGCTGATTCTGGGCGTGATCATTGCGACGCTTGTGCGCAATGTCGGCCAGTGGCACAAGAATAATAAGTCCCCGCGCCTGACCGTGCAGGCCACGGTCGTCTCCAAGCGGATGGAGGTCACGCGCCACCACGACGCGAACAGCCACATGAGCCATTCGTCCACGTGGTACTACGCGACGTTCCAGGTCGAAAGCGGCGACCGGATGGAGCTCAGCATCCCCGACCGCGACTACGGCTATCTCGTCGAGGGCGACCGGGGAAGCCTCACCTTCCAGGGCACCAGATTTTTAAGCTTTAACCGGGCGTGACGAAGCAGCAGACAGGCGCAAAGGCTCCCCCCCCTTTGTTCAAGGGGGGAGCCTTTGCCGCTTTTTTGGTGCTTATACAGGCCGGATGGCCGAGAGGTCGTACGGCGTGGTCTGGTAGACGAAGTAGTTGAGCCAGTTCTGGTACAGGAGGTTTGCGTGACTGCGCCATGTGACCATGGGCGGCTTCGTGTCGTCGTCGTCCGGGTAATAATTCTCCGGCACATGGATGGGAAGACCGGCGTTTTTATCGCGCAGATATTCCGACTCCAGCGTCCGCGCGTCGTATTCCGAGTGACCGGTGATGAAGATCTGCCGGCCGCCCTCGGTCGCCATGGCGTAGACCCCGGCCTGCTCGGACGAGGCGAGGATTTTCAGCTTGCCGCAGCGCTCGATATCCTCGCGGCGGACGCTCGTGTGCCGCGAGTGGGGCACCATGAACACATCGTCGAATCCGCGCATGAGCATGGACGAGCGCCGCTCGACCCGGTGCGGGTAGACGCCGAAGAGCTTTTCGGGCAGATCGACCTTCCCGATGCCGTAGTGATAATAAAGCCCAGCCTGCGCGCCCCAGCAGATGTGGAACGTGCTGTGCACGTGCGTCCGGCTCCATTCCATGATGCGGCACAGCTCCGGCCAGTATTCGACCTGCTCAAACGGCATCTGCTCCACGGGTGCGCCGGTGATGATCAGCCCGTCGAACCAGCGGTCGCGCACGTCCTCGAACGTCTGATAGAATTTCAGCAGATGCTCGCGGGACGTGTTTTTGGATTCGTGGCTGTCCGTGTGGATCAGCTCCAGCTCCACCTGCAGCGGCGTGTTGCCGAGCAGCCGCGACAGCTGCGTCTCTGTGGCGATTTTGGTGGGCATGAGATTCAGAACGAGAATTTGCAGCGGGCGGATGTCCTGCGTGACGGCCCGCGTCTCGTTCATGACGAAAATATTCTCGTCCGCCAGCGTTTTCGCCGCCGGCAGACCGTTCGGGATCATAATGGGCATGGCGTGGATTCCTTTCTGAGATTATTGCAGCGCCTGATCGAGATCGGCGATCAGATCCTCCGCGTCCTCCAGGCCGCAGGAATAGCGGATCAGATCCTCGCGGACGCCTGCGGCCAGCAGCTCCTCGGCGTTCATCTGCCGGTGCGTGGTGGAAGCCGGGTGCAGGCAGCAGGTGTGAGAGTCGGCCACGTGCGTCTCGATGGATGCGACCTTGAGCCGTCCCATGACGGCCTCGGCTGCGGCCCGTCCGCCCTTTACGCCGAAGCTCACGACGCCGCAGGAGCCGTGCGGCAGGTATTTCTGCCCCAATTCATAATATTTGTCGCCCGGCAGACCGCAGTACTGCACCCACGAGACGTTTTCATGCTGCTGTAAAAACTCCGCGACCCGCTGCGCGTTTTCGCAGTGCCGTTTCATGCGCACGTGCAGGCTTTCGAGGCCGAGATTCAGATAATACGCGCTCTGCGGGGACTGGATCGCGCCGAGATCGCGCATGAGCTGGACGGTCGCCTTTGTGATATACGCACCCGCAAGGCCAAAGCGCTCGGTATATGTCACGCCATGATAGCTCTCGTCGGGCGTGCACAGGCCGGGGTATTTGTCCGGGTGTTTCGTCCAGTCGAAGCTCCCGGAGTCGACGATCGCACCGCCGATGGCGCCTGCGTGCCCGTCCATATACTTGGTCGTCGAGTGCACGACGATATCCGCGCCCCACTCAAACGGGCGGCAGTTGATGGGCGTGGCGAACGTGTTGTCCACGATCAGCGGAACGCCGTGCCGGTGCGCTGCCGCAGCAAATTTCTCAATGTCCAGAACGGTCAGCGCCGGGTTTGCGACCGTCTCGCCGTACATGGCCTTTGTGTTGGGGCGGAAGGCGGCGTCCAGTTCCTCAGCGGAGCAGGCGGGGTCGACGAACGTGACCTCAACGCCCATGCGCTTCATGGTGACGGCGAAGAGGTTGAAGCTGCCGCCGTAAATGCTCGACGAACTGACCAGATGGTCGCCCGCACCGATGATATTGAACACGGCGAAGAAGATGGCGGCCTGCCCGGAGGCTGTCAGCATGGCGGCTGTGCCGCCCTCAAGCGCGGCGATACGCGCCGCGACGGCGTCGTTCGTCGGGTTTTGCAGGCGGGAATAGAAATAGCCGCTGGCCTCCAGATCGAACAGCCGGCCCATTTCGGCGCTGCTCTCGTATTTGAACGTGGTGCTCTGGATGATGGGGATCTGGCGGGGTTCGCCGTTTTTCGGGCTGTAGCCCGCCTGTACGCAGCGCGTACCGAGTCCAAGTTGTGCCATGGGGTGCTCCTTTCCGGGGTGAAATTATAATTTACAGGATGAAGTGCTGGGGGAGGCGGCTTCGCTCATCCGCCGAGATTGCACAGAACGCCGGTCAGAATGCCGAGCAGGCCGCCCATGCAGACCTGCAGCGGCGTGTGGCCGACCAGCTCCTTGAGCTTTTCCTGATCGGACAGCGGCTGCTCCAGCTTGGCAAACAGGTCGATGAACTCGTTCAGGAGCTTTGCCTGCTTGCCGGTTTCGAGCCGGACTCCCATTGCGTCGTGCATGACGATGATCGCGACAATTACGCTGATGGCGAATGGGAACGAGTCCAGCCCGTAGATAATTCCCGCCGAGGTCGCCACGGCGCAGACCGTGGCCGAATGGCCGCTCGGCATACCGCCGTCGCCGAAAATGCGCGTCAGGTCCAGCGTATGGTGCATGAGCGCGTAAATGATCGTCTTCAAAACCTGTGCCGCGCCCCAGCCAATGAGGCCGCTGAGCAGCACGCGGTTGGAGAATAAATCCTGAATTGTCTGCATGGTTCTCTTCCTTTCCGAAGGTTTTACAGCGCTGTGACCTCGACTGACGGTAAAACAGCCTCGAGCATAGCCCTGTTTGCCAGAGCCGGGCTGTAGGCCGTCGCACTGCCGCAGGCAGCGCCGAGGCGCAGGGCCTGGGAATAGTCTCCTGTGTCCAGCAGTCCCGCGAGGAAGCCAGCCGTCACGCTGTCGCCCGCGCCGACGGTGGAAATAACCGGCTGCGTGCTGCGGAGCGCTGCACGGTAAACATCTCCGCTTTCTGCCAGCAGCAGAGCGCCGTCCGCGCCCATGGACACAAGCACGTTCCGCGCGCCCAGTGTCTGCGCCTGCCGCGCAAGGGCAAGCAGCGCCTCCGGCGTGCTTGCCTGCCTGCCAAACAGCTCGCACAGCTCCTCGCCGTTGGGCTTGATGAGCAGAGGACGGAATGCAAGCGCCTCGCGCAGCGCTGCGCCGCTTGTATCCACGACGGCGCTGACGCCCGCCTCCTGCGCGGCGGAAAGGAGTGCGGAGAACGCGCCCGGAGGGCTTTTTTGCAGATTGCCGCTGACGACGAGCTGATCGTCCGGGTTCAGTCCGCGCAGGAACGCGCACAGCGCGTCAATGTCGGCCTGCCCAAGCGCGGGGCCGGAGGCGTTGAAGGCCGTTTCGGGGCTGGTGTTGATCTTGGTGTTGATGCGCGTCTGGCCGCTTTGCAGCCAGAACCAATGGCAATCGCAGCCGGTGTCTTTCATGAGCGCTTCGAGGAGCCGCCCCGTCGGCCCGGCGAGATACCCCAGCACGCACGACGGCTTGCCAAGCGTCTGCAGCATCAGCGAGACGTTGATCCCCTTCCCGCCTGGCGCAAGCAGCTCGCGGCCGGAGCGATTGATGCCGCCGACGTGCAGCGGCGCACGCAGGTCCATATAATAATCGATATTGGGATTCGTCGTCACCGTGTAGATCATGATCCGCTTCTCCTGAAATGCCTGTTTTCCAAAAGTATACGAGTCCTGCGCAAAAAAGTCAACGCCCGGCGGCGCATCAAGTGCCCGGTGCGTTGCTTTTTTCGCAAAAGCCTGCTATACTTGCTCTATCAAGGAAAAAGGGGGCTTCCCTGTGAAGGATTTTTTCTGCCGCCTGTTTACGCCGTGGAAGGCGGGGGCGCAGTTTGACGCGCCGGAGGCGTTTTACGGCTTCCTGCTTGGCCGGGACAAGCTGCTCGGCACGATCCGGAACCTCTGCTTCGCCGCCGCACTGGTGCTGTTGGTGATCGGCTACGCCGTCTCCGACGGTACGGGCGGCTATTCCATTGCCGACATTGCCAACCAGCCGTATTATCTGATCGCCGTGGGCGTGATGGTGCTGGCGCTGCTGCTGTCGCTGGTCATGATCCGGATCGAAAAAGAATTGCCGAAGGAGATGCGTCCGAAATGAACATGGAAAATTTGCCCGCGCTGTTTGAAAACGGCGCGTATACGCTCGTCGTACAAAAAGACGGCGTGACCGTTCACAAGGACTTTGGCCGGGGCGTCGGCCCGGCACTGCGGGTATTCGACGCGCAGCCGGAGCTTTTGAAGGGCGCGCTCGTCTGCGATACCATCGTCGGCAAGGCTGCCGCCGCGATCTATCTTCTGGGCGGCGCATCGGGCGTCTATGCTGAGACGATGAGCGCCGCAGCGGCGGACTTTCTGATTGCGAACGGCGTGGACTGCGCCTGTGAGACGAAGACCGAAAAGCTCCTGAACCGGCAGGGGACGGGCCTGTGTCCGTTTGAGCAGGCCGTTCTGGAGCTGGAGAGGCCGGAGGACTGCCTGCCTGTGGTCCGCGCGACGCTTGCGCGGCTGATGGCCGGAAAAAATAATAAATAATATAAACCTATGCAACCAGCTTCTTCATTTCCTGTCTGTATACATAGAACCTAATTTATGCATACAGGAGGAACCAACATGAAGAAGCTGCTTGCTTTTTTGCTGCCCCTTGCGCTGACGCTCAGTCTGACCGCCTGTGCCCCGCGCGACGAGCAGGAGGATGAGAATGCGCAGTATTCTGCAAAGCCAGTCATCTATCTCTATCCGGAGGAAGCACAGGACGAGGTCTGCGACGCCAAGCCGGTCGCGTATCTGTATCCGCAGACGGAAACAGAGATAACGGTTCGGCTGGACTATGACGGAGAGCTGACGTGCACGTATCCGGCCTACGCAGATGGCTGGACCGTCTCGGCAAGACCCGACGGGACGCTGACCGACAAGGACGGCCAGACCTACCGGTATTTATACTGGGAGGGCGTATCCGATACAGAATATGATTTTTCGACCGGCTTCTGCGTGCCGGGAAGCGGCACGGCGGAGTTTCTGGAGGACGCGCTGGCCAGGCTCGGCCTGAACCGCGCGGAGGCCAATGAGTTTATCATCTACTGGCTGCCGCTGATGCAGGAAAACGCCTATAACCTGATCGCGTTCCAGCGCGAGGCCTATACCAAAAGCGCACGCCTCACCATCACGCCCGAGCCGGACACGCTCATTCGCGTCTTTATGGCCTTCAAGCCGCTGGCTGCTCCGGTCGAAATCGCGCCGCAGGCGCTCGAAGCACCGGCCCGCACCGGCTTCACCGCCGTTGAATGGGGCGGCGCGGCGTGCCGGTAGCTGCGGAAGCCGTTAGGCAGCACGTCTTAGTGTGCAGAAATCCCCGTCTCTCCGGTTGGAGAGGCGGGGATTTTTAGGCTTGTTTATTTCTTGTCCGCAGCGGCGGCGAGTTCCTTGAGCGCGTCCTTGCGGGAGAGGTTGACGCGGCCCTTTTCGTCGATCTCGGTGACCTTGACCCAAGTCATGTCGCCGATGTTCAGCACGTCCTCGACCTTCTCGACGCGGCGGTTCTCCAGCTTGGAGATGTGGATCATGCCGTCCTTGCCGGGAGCCAGCTCGACAAACGCGCCGATGGGCAGGATGCGGACGACCTTGCCGTAGTACAGCTTGCCGACCTCGGGCACGAAGCAGATATCGTCGATCATCTTCTTGGCGGCGTCGCAGGAGGCGGCGTCGGGAGACGCAATGTGGATGGTGCCGTCGTCGTCGATGTCGACCTGTGCGCCGGATTCTGCTACGATCTTCTGGATCATGGAGCCGCCCTTGCCGATGACCTCGCGGATCTTGTCCACGTCGATCTTCATGGTGAGCATCTTGGGTGCATACTCGGAAACATGGTCGCGCGGCTTGGCGATGCAGGGGATCATGATCTCATTCAGGATCTCAAGGCGGGCCTTGCGGCAGCGCTCAAGCGCGTCGGCGATGATCTCCATGGTCAGACCGTCGTTCTTGAGGTCCATCTGGATGGCGGTAACGCCCTCGGTCGTACCGGCGACCTTGAAGTCCATCTCGCCGTGGAAGTCCTCAACGCCCTGAATGTCGGTGAAGGTTCGCCACGTGCCCGTCTCCTTGTCGGAGATGAGGCCGCAGGAAATACCGGCGACGGGACGCTTGATGGGCACGCCTGCGTCCATCAGAGCCAGCGTGGAGCCGCAGATGGAGGCCTGAGACGTGGAGCCGTTGGAGGAAACGACCTCGGAGACGACGCGGATGGCATACGGGAACTCGTCAACGGACGGGATCACAGGCAGCAGAGCCTTTTCGGCCAGCGCGCCGTGGCCGATCTCGCGGCGGGAGGTGGAGCGGCTCGCACGGGCTTCGCCGGTGGACCACTGCGGCATATTATAGTGGTGGATATAGCGGCGCTCGGTCTCGTCATAGATAGTGTCGAGCTTCTGCGCGGCAGAGAGGGTGTTCAGCGTGCAGACGGACAGGACCTGCGTCTGGCCGCGGGTGAACAGGCCGGAGCCGTGGACGCGCGGCAGAACGCCAACCTCGGCAGCCAGCGGGCGAATTTCGTCCGGCGTGCGGCCGTCGACGCGCTTGCCCTCGAGCAGCCACTTCTTGACGATCTTCTTCTGCATCTTGTACAGGCACACGTCGATCTGGACATCCCAGTCCTCGGCGTACTTCTCGCCGAACTTCTCTTTGAAATCGACGACAGCCTCAGTCAGACGGGCCTCACGTACATTCTTGTCGTCGGTGTCGAGCGCGTAGGCGATCTTGTCCAGACCGTACTCGCACAGATCGTCGAGCATGTCATGGTTGACGGCAGCCTTTTCAAACGTGAACTTCGGCTTGCCGATGGCGTCAACGATGGTGTTGATGAACTCCACGACCTTGACGTTCGTCTCATGGGCCAGCTTGATGCACTCCATGAGGATGTCTTCCTTGACCTCGTTGGCCTCCGTCTCGATCATGACGACCTTCTCGTGGGTCGACGCGATGGTCACGAAGCACTGGCAGGCGTTGCGCTCGTCCTGCGAGGGGTTGACGATATACTTGCCGTCCAGATAGCAGACATTGGTGGTCGCGGTCGGGCCGTTCCAGGGAATGTCGGAGTAGGCGATGACGAGAGAAGAGCCGATGGAGGCGACGATCTCAACGGGGTTATCGTAGTCCTGCGCGAGGATGGTGTTGGTCAGAACGACGTCGTTGCGCAGCTCTTCGTCGAACAGGGGGCGCATCGGGCGGTCGATGAGGCGGGAGATCAGCACGCCGCGGTCGGAGGGCTTGCCCTCGCGGCGGTTGAAGGAGCCGGGGATACGGCCGACAGCGTACATACGCTCTTCGACCTCGATGGTCAGCGGGAAATAGTCGATGCCAGCCTTGGGCAGGGGAGAGGCGACAGCCGTGACGAGCACGACGGTATCGCCGTAGCGGCAGATGGCCTCTGCATTGCAGAGCTCTGCGACCTTGCCGGTCTCGACCGTAAAGGTACGGCCGCCGATCTCGGTTTCAAAAATGTGGTGATTCGGATACTGCTTGTGGGTGATCATGAAAGAACCTCCTTCGTTTTTTGCGCGCGTGGGAGGTTTAGCACTTGAAACTGGCGTCCGGGCACAGACGCTACTTTCAACTGCTAAATGGAACCCACGCGCAGTATAATAGTAGTTGGATTTATAAAAAAGGGCGGTCGCCCGACCGCCCTTTTCCTATGACTTACTTACGCAGGCCGAGCTTTGCAACGATTGCACGATAGCGGTTGATGTCCTTCTTGGCGAGGTAGTCGAGAAGGCTTCTGCGCTTGCCGACCATCATCAGAAGGCCGCGGCGGGAATGGTTGTCCTGCTTGTGCTCACGCAGATGCTCGGTCAGGGTGTTGATCCGGGCGGTGAGGACAGCGATCTGGACCTCAGGAGAACCGGTATCGCCGGCATGGGTTGCGTACTGCTCGATAATGGCAGTCTTTTCTTCTTTGCGCATCATAGTTGTGTTTCCACCTTTCAAAATATTCCCGGAATCCAAGTATCGGGCAGGCAGAATACCCGCGTCAGAGCGGGCAGTGTCCCGAAACTGGGAAATGGGTCGCAGCGCATGGCGCTACCTGTTAAGAATAGCATACGAATGCAGAAAAGTAAAGCGGAAATTGCCCGGAATTTCTGAAATTTTTCATGCTCGGGCACCGGACAGAATTCGACAGGACAGCATAAGATGGCGTGGGACCATCATTCCCGGAAGGAGGGAGGTTTATGCTGAAGGTCACAAAATTCGGCGGCTCGTCGCTGTGTGACAGCGCGGGCTTTTCCCGCGTGCGCGAGATCGTGCTTGCAGACCCCGCGCGCCGCGTCGTCGTCGTGTCGGCGGCAGGCAGGCGGCACGCCGCCGACCACAAGATCACGGATCTTCTCTATCTCTGCCACGCGCATCTGCAATACGGCGTGAGCTGCTGGGATCTATGGCGCAGGATCGCCGACCGCTACCGCGAGATCCGCGACGGCTGCTGCCTGACGCTGCCCATCGAGGCCGAGCTTGACGCGATCTATGCCGCCATGCGCCGCGACACGCCGCAGGACTGGATCGTCTCGCGGGGCGAGTATCTGGCCGCGCGGCTGATGGCAGATCTGCTCGGCTTTGAATTTGTCGACGCGAAAGACTGGCTGCTGTTTGATGCCGCAGGCCGTATCCGGCAGGCTGCGTCCTATGCTGCGCTCGGCTCGCTTGCCGACGGGCGGAAGATCGTCACGCCGGGCTTTTACGGCGCGCTGCCGGACGGCGCGGTCCATACGCTCCCGCGCGGAGGCTCCGACGTGACGGGCGCGCTGGCCGCAGCCGCGCTGCACGCGGATCTGTACGAAAACTGGACGGACGTGGCAGGCGTGCTTGCGGCAGATCCCCGGCTGATCCAGAACCCCGCGCCGGTCGGCCAGCTGCGCTATGAGGAATTGCAGACGCTCTCGCGCGTCGGGATGCAGATCCTGCACGAGGACGCGGTCGCGCCGGTCCGGCAGGCGCAGATCCCGCTGCGCATCTGCAATGCGTTCGAGCCCGAGAAGCCCGGCACGCTCGTCCGCCCGCAGGTAGAGCCGGACGGCGGGCAGATCTGCTTCGCGGGCCGCAGGAAGCTTGCCATGCTGCGCCTGAGCTGCCCGCAGGAGCCGGACGCGGAGACAAAGCTGGCCGATGTTCTGGAGCAGGCGCGGCTTTCGCCGTTTTCCATGCAGAGCGTGTGCGGCGAGCTCACGGCGCTTGTGCCGATGGAGCCTGGCTCCGAACGGCTGCACCGTCTGCGGGAGCAGGCCGCGCAGGCGCTTCGCCCGCAGGCGTGCACGCTGCGCGAAAATTTGAGCGTTCTGGCCGCACTCTGCCGCTCGACCGCTGCTGTGCCGGAGCTGCTCCGCGCGGTCGAAACGAGCGGCGCGCCGGTCCATCTGCTGCAAAAATGCGGCGCCTGCGCCCTCCTGCTCGTCAACGACAGCCAATATGAGCAGTCCCTGCGCGCCGCCTACGCCGCCAGCCGCAATCTGCACGATTGACAAGCAAAGCGCAGATATGATAAAATATACGGCAGTCAGAGCCGTTCTGACTGCCGCAACGCAATCCGCGCCCGTGGTGGAATTGGCAGACACGATGGATTTAGGTGATGTCACCTTGGTGAAAGGTTTTTGCGCCATCCTTGCCGCGGACATTCTCCGGTAAAAGCAGGCTTGCCTGTTTTTATAACTGCGGATTAAGCGTCACGCTCCGCCTCGGTTTCCTCACCGTGTAAAAATCAGAGGGCAATAAAATAGCGACAGATTTCGCTGCCGCTCATATCCGCGCCCGTGGTGGAATTGGCAGACACGATGGATTTAGGTTCCATTCCGCGAGGGTAGGGGTTCAAGTCCCCTCGGGCGTACCACGAACAAAATTCAGACACATCTGATAGATATGTCTGAATTTTGTTCGTATAGTGAACTTTTTGAGAAATTCAAAATCTTACACACAGTTGGAGGGTGACAGCACCTTGGGTTCAAATGCTGTCTGGTTGGCAGGTTAGACATTCACTGTTTTTTAACTTTTCCATCACCAATTCGTCGATCTCCTGCTCCAATTTCAGAATTTCCTTCTGCAAAGCCAAACAGTGGGCATCGAGGGATGGTCTCCTCAATGCCCACTGCTTTTGTAATTGTGTGACCTTTTTGAGCTCAGCTGCGTATCGCTTCCGCAGTTCTTCTGCATAATTCCAGACGGCTTGATCCAAAACCTCCTCATGGATTCGATGCGAACTGCAATGACCTTTTCCATTTCTGTGATACCCACGGCAGACGTACTCTATGCGCTGGCTTCCGTTCCAGTAACGGATCATGGGGATGAAGCCGTCGCCGCAGTCCCGACAGGACAGCAAGCCGGCATAGCGGTGCTTTGCGCGGTTTCCGGCTGCGGGACGCGCCTGCTGCTTTAACCGCTCCTGTACCAGAAGCCATGTGGTTTTTTCGATGATCTCCGGATAAAAATTTTCATGGCGCAGCCAGTCACCCGTGGAGATTGGCTGCGCTTTTCCGTTCCGGTATTCTCTGCGATGATTGATCAGGACGCCGGTGTAGGCTTCCTCGGTCAGAATGTTTTTTACGCTGGCATACGTCCAGAGGAACTTCCCATCTCCGGTTTTGTGCACCCTCCGGGCGTCATGACCGATCTGCTCCGTCCAAAGCTGCGCGGGCGTTTTGCAGTTCAGCGCATTGAGCCTGCGGGCAATTTCCTTTTGTCCGCAGCCCTGCAAATACAGCGCATAGATGCGGCGTACCGTTTCTGCGGCTTCCGGCTGAATGAAAATCCGGTTCGTATTTTTGTCCTTCCAGTATCCGAAGGGCGGCCGGATGACAAGACCGTCTTTTTGTTTCTGCCGATAGCCTGCGCGAATCTTTTTGCCGATATCCTTCGCGTAATAGTCATTCATCAGGCCGCGAACGCCAAGGATCAGATCATCCTCCTCGCGGAAGGTGTCAATTCCTTCGGTTACAGAGATCACGCGAACCTGATGATCCCGCAGGTAGTCGATGAACAGCGCTGTCTGCGTTTTGTGGCGGCCGAGGCGCGAGAGGTCTTTCGTCAGGACGGCATCGATCTTTCCTACCTGTGCAGCCGCTGCAAGCGCATCCAGCCCGCGGCGGCTGAAGCTCATGCCGCTGACATTGTCATCGGACGGACATCCAACGATGGTGTCACCGCGCTTTTCTGCAAAGGCGCGGCAGATCTCCTGCTGATTTTGCAGAGAATTCTGCGCCGGATCATCATCGCCTGAAAGCCGTGCGTAAAGCCAGACCCGCATGATTTCCTCCTATCCCACAAGCGTCTCGCCGTAGATCAGGTGCGCCAGCCTGTCCCAGTCAAAATCCAGCGCACCATACTGTTCGGTAAGAACGCCGTTTTCGTAGACATCCAGGTGTGTGCGGAACGGTGCTTTGATCTGAATGTCCAGACTGAGCGTCCCGTTTGTTTCCTGAACATAGATTTTTTCAATCAGCATCCGCAGGTGCGCTTCCGTCATAGCGCCCTCAGCGAGAATGTCGTCAATCATGCTGATATCCCTCTTGAGCTTCGTTTGCCGATCCCGCAGGACAGCGGAGATGTTTTGCAGTTCTTCGATCTGCTTTTTCGCCGCGGCGATTTCTTCTTCGCGCTTTTGAATCATGCGGTCGTAGCGCTCGGCATTTGCCCGGTCCCGTATCCGCTCCATTAAAATTGCCTCCATTTCATCCTCCAGACAGCGAATTTTCTTTTCCAGTTTGATGATTTGCGCACCGGTCAGCTCTGCTTTTGGTGTCCACTGTGCGATCAGCTGCTCCAGCGCATCCCAGTTCTGCTGATACAGCGCTTTTGTATTGCGCAGTTCGTCGATAATCAGCCTGTCCAATACGGACTCGTCGATCTGGTGCTGGGAGCAATGCTCCTTCCCGAAGCGATTGTAGGTACTGCAAACATAGGTGACCCGTTCACCGCTTTTCAGATGGATGCGCTTGCCGAACATGGCTCTGCCGCAGTCCTCGCAGCGGAGAAGTCCACTGTAGCGCAGGATCTCCTGCGAGGGCGCGGCGCGCACGTTCAGCCGTTTCCGCTCCGCCAGCATCATCTGCGTCTGCTCCCACAGCTCCGGCGTGATGATCGGCGGGAGGTAATTTTCATGACGGAACTGTTCTTCCGGCTCTGTGAAACGGAAGGTTTTGTTGATTTTGTTCCGCTCACTTTTGTGGCAGATGAGTGTCCCGACATAGCTTTCGTCCCTGAGAATACGAGCGATCATGGTTGCGTCCCATAGATACTTCTTGGAAATATGATCCTGTGTGTACGGGAGCCGTTTGTTTAGCATTTCCAACTGCATCTGTGCCGGTGTCTTGCATTTACGTTCGTTGAGCATCATGGCGATTGCCTTCAGCCCGCAGCCGGAGTTGTAAGCCGTGAAAATCAGCCGGATCGTTTCCGCTGCTTCTTCTACGATTACGACGCGCTTTGTATTTTTGTCTTTGAAATAACCGAAGGGCGGAGTAATTACAATGCCCTCTTTCTGCTTCTGACGATAACCTGTCCGCACACGGCGGCTGCCATCGCGCGCGTAAAAGTCGTTGACAAGACCCTTGAAGCCGATGATGAGATCGTCGTTTTCGTTGAACGTATCGATATTTTCCGTTGCCGAGAGGACGCGGACGTCGTGTTCCCGCAGGTAGTCGATAAACAGGGCAGTCTGCGTTCGGTGTCGACCCAGGCGGGATAGGTCTTTGACAATGATGGCTTCAATCTTGCCCGCTTCGACCACTTCATAGATTTTATCGATGCCCTCGCGGTTGAAGTGCATTCCGCTGACATTGTCATCGAAGGACTCACCGACAACTTCATGTCCGTTTGTGACGGCGTATTCGTAAATGATTTTCCGCTGATTCGTCAGGGAGTTCAGTTCATCGTCCTCGTCCCGGCTCAGGCGGTAATACAGCCAGACCTTCATGGTTCCTCCTTTCCGCTATGGCGTGTGCCGATTGCAGCACACACCATAGCACACTGTTTTTCGAATAGCTAGAACAATCCGTCATGCGCAGCAGGAATCTACATGATCAACAAAATCCTCCTGCGACTTTGTATATGGCTGGTCTACCGAGAGGTAGTCATGCACCAGCATTTTCAGAAATTCATCGAACTGCGCATCCGTACCGATGTAGCTGAACATGACCTCCGAAATGTTTTCTTTTCGTTTTCTTGCCGTAGGCGTTCCTTTCATAGTTCCTGTTTCATATCCCAATCTTCATGATCGTCCTCGGCATGACCGAGGGCGGTTTTCTTTTGCCGGAGCTTTTTGCGGCGCTTGCTGTCGATGTGCGGCGGCGTGGTCGTTCCGTCGTGCGTTGGTGCATCATCCGTCATCTGCTCCACAGCACGGCCAAGGCGCACAGCGCCGTGCACAAGATCACTGCCGCAGTCGAGATCCACGCGCAGGTGATGATCTTCTTCTGTGCCGTCTGCTCCATATCCGAAAGCTGATTCTTCGTATCGTTCAGGATTGTGGTCAGGGCAATCTTCGTACTCTCGGTCAGTGCTTTGCAGCCGGAAGAATACTTCTCGTTCAGGTTCCCAGCCTGTCTCTCGAATTTTTCTGCACTCTCCTGCATCTCGGTCAAAGCGTTCTGTGCTTCCTGCTTCGTCAGGAGCGTTTTCAGGTCCGTGTCCAACTGCATCTGCTGCCGAAACAGCCTGTCCTGCATTTCGAGCAGCGCGCTCCAGTTCCGCTCCGTGACTATCACGCTGGGTTCCAGCCGTTGCGACTCGTCCATCAGCTTTTTGTGCTGCGTCAACATTTCTTGTGTTGTCATTCTCCGTTCTGTATCCAAATTCCGCCTCCATATTTTCTTTCAGGTATTTTTCTATGTGCAACTTGTTATCACGGCACTTGCGCCCATCCGGCGTGACGTAGGTGATGTTCTTGCGGCCGTCCGTCCAAGTGGCGTTGTAACCTTCCGACCGGAGCAGTACTAGAAATTCCTCACGATTCCCGGCGCAGCGCATACATTCGTCGATCACGCGCATGAGTTCAAATTTCCAACTCTCACCTTTGGATGCCGTGTAGTATTCCGCGTTGGACACCCCGCAGGAGCGTTTTTGCTCATCCCTCTGAAATTTCGGCAGCCCCAGTTCTTCGCAGATCTGGTCATTGCGAACGCGCAGCTCCTGAATCTGCTCGTCCGCCATATGTACTTTCTTTCCCGTCTCGAAGTTCACGCTGTTGATGATACAGTGGGAGTGAATGTGTTCACGGTCAACGTGGGTGCAGACCAGCACCTCGCAACCTTCAAAATATCCTGCCAGCCGCCGAGCTGCTTCGTGCGCCGTGCACGGGTCAACGTCCGCACCCTTCGGGAAGCTCTGCACCATGTGATAGAACATCACGCCGCCGTCCTTGTGGTGCAGCAG
>CDYS01006588.1_pt1 | contig 47760 bp, 39 predicted proteins | sample 557491 | NCBI WGS metagenome assembly CDYS01 (sample SAMEA3182057, study PRJEB8094) | gut metagenome | biome: human; feature: gut; material: Stool; isolation source: human stools | place: Canada | collected 2012-11-26
TAAAGAGTTATTTGAAAGCATGAGAAATATGGCGGTTCGGAACAGTCCGGCTTTTTCTTATCCATTGCCCGTTCTCGTGCGAGTTTTATCCAATCTGTTGATAGTCAAATAAAACCTACCTGATTACAACAAATATAACAAAAGCAGCGCAGCGGAGCAAATTTTTTGTTATGCTCCGCCGCGCCGGCCTACGGAGTCCCGTTGTTGCCGCTCGTAGCGGCAAAGGGCGTGCCGTAATCTTGTTGTTGAGTGGTGTGTATCGTTCTGACTTTTTCCGTCCTTAGTGTGTATGCCTTTATGAGAGACTTATAATTCCTATTGTTCTGTTTTGTGCTGCCCCACATCGTGGCATTCTTTCAGCCTTGCTCTTTTGGTCTTGCTATTTCAGTCTTTGCTTGTCGTGTCTTATTCGTGCTGATTTATTCCGTTCCGGCTCGAACCATTCATCCTCGTTTCGTTTTGGCTAATTCGGTGCAGCATTTTCTGTGTGTCCCCTTCCTCTTGGCCTTTCAAGTTCAATTTTCCAATCGGTTCCTGCCTCGCAGTTTCCTTAGTTCTATTTTCCCTTCAGTCTCAGTCTCTCAGTCTCTCAGTCTCTCAGTCTCTCTGCCTCTCTGGCCTTCCCTGTACGATTTTCTCAGTTCAGTCCAAGCCTCTCGGTCACTCCTTTTATGTATTCCAGTTCAGTCTATGCCACAAGGCCACCAAGTTCGATTTTTTCCGTTCAGTCCAAGCTTCGCGGTTCCCTCTGTTCTATTTCCTCTTCTGTTCCTGCCTCACGGTCTCTTCAGTTCGATTTTGCCGGTTAGTCTATGCCTTTCAGCGCTACTACCCGTCCTGTTTCCCGTGCCGTCACGGTCTCACGCCCGCTCCGGATTGGCATCGGTTCAGCACTGTCGCTAACGCGTACGGTAATTCTTGGGCAGGACGTTGTATTGTTTCTTGAAGCAAGACGAGAAGTACGATGGCGAGTTGAACCCTACCAGCAGACAGATGTCCGATATCGTATACTTGTTCTGCTGCAACAGATCGGCCGCATATGATAACCGCCGTTGACGCAGGTATTCATTCGGGTTGATGCCGTAGAGCTGTTTTACGCGGCGGAACAGTGTCGAGCGGCTCATGCACATTGCCCCGGCAATGTCATCGACCGAGAGCTCGACGTTGTGCATCTGTGCCGAGACAAACTCCTCAAGTCGCTGTAAGAGATCCTGATCGCTTGCCGATACGGGAACTCCTATGCTTTGTGCCGGTTTGTCTTGCTCCTCATTGGTGTTTGCTGTCGCAGTTACGCCGATGTCTGGTCGGGCGGTCTCAGAATGCGAGACCGAATCTTCGGACACCAAGTCTGATGCACTCGATAAATGTGCACGCGCTCCCGTTTCCGTGTCTGGGATTGTGTCGATAATGCTCGACCCCCCCCCATTAAGATGTTCAGAATTAGAGGTGTAGGCAGATCCGGTTATGTCTGTTGCCGACATGCCCTGTGATCGGTCTGCGACGTTTGACGCAATCTCGATTTGCTGCTCGTCTGTTACCGCACACGGTGTCGAGTCAGACATCTCGGTTTGCAATACTGTACGGTATGTTACCTCTATGGGTGACGATGTAGCAGTGTCCCGGCATGCTTCATTCGCGGCATCATCGTGAGACATGAGAGCGTGCGTTTGTCTGCTGTCTTTGATGACGATAGAATTTCGGGCTTTGTATATGCGCCTGATGTATATGGCTGCAAGAGCAAGGCATATAAATATGATCACGCCGATGATTATGGCCTTGCTTTCCGGTATGGGAATGCGTATGATGAGGGCATTGCTGCTGTCTGCAACGGGCGTAACGGCTTGAGATGCGACCGTCGGGACAATCACGTCGCTTCCGCTCTCGGCCATAGCCTCGATATTGGGATCGGCGGCATTGTCAGCCGAATAACATACCGAGATGTGTGCTACATGAAAGAGCAACACAAGGGCGGCAATGGTTAATATTGCTGACAGTCGTTTCATGGTTTTAGGTTGTCGATTCAGTACAAATATAACTGTTTTGGAAGTATTATGCAACTATTGATGCAAAATTTAAATATTTGACCAGATGAGTAGACTAATGTTTGCGACCGTAAGTATAATCTGGTACAGCCAAGACTTGTATTCTAAATACAATTTTCTGGTCACTCTACGTTGATCTGTTTCCTAGTGAGCTGCTTATAGATTTGTGTGGGTATTGCATCATTGATCTTGTACCGCTACGGGCTTGTGTTGAACTCGATGCCGGTAGATAAAAAACAGGCTGTACGATTTCGTACAGCCTGTTTTTTTATATGACGAGTATCGTCGTTTATAAGAATATTTTCAATGTCGGCGAGAGGAACGGAGGGTGCGGATTCCCTCCGCCCAATCGCCTTCGGGATCAAACAACACTAACTTCTTTTTTGTTTATTACCCCTTATGGTCGAAAATATCTTGCGTCAGCGTTACTCAGCAGGAGTCTCCTCGGGAGTCTCCGGTGTCTCTTCGGGATTCTCGGGGTTTTCGGGATCCTCGGGCGTCTCTGCCACCTTGGGAGTCCATACGCACATGTCCGAGATAGATACCGAGCTGCCACGTCCCGATGCACCGAAGTAGAACAGCAGGTAGCGGGTATTGATTGTCGGTACGGTGAACACCCTCACGCGGTCGCTCGAACCCTCGAAGTCGAGTGTGCCGAGGTAGGTGAGATTCGTGTACTTGATGTTCTCCCTGTCGCTGTAGTCGAGCGACTCGGCTGCGTAGCACTGTACGTTGGCGAGGTCGGTTACATAGCCGTCGTTGCGGCGCCAGATCTCAACCATCGTTACGGTCTGCTCCGAACCGAGGTCGAGTGCAGCGTTGAACGGCAGCGAGGTCGGTCCGTAACCGCTGCCCCAGCAGTTCTCCCACTTGTTGCTTACGTTGCCGTCGATGGCTTGTGCGGCGGGATCGCTGTTCTGCTGCGACTCGGGAACGAATGTCATGCTGGCCTGAGGAACAACGGTTGCATAGTCGTTCAACGCCGAAGCCGAAGCGCCCGTGGCTGCAACGTCTATGCCCGGCCAGTAGTCGAAGCGTATCATTGCGTCCAGCCCGTCAGCGTTCGATTCGATGGGAACTCCGTTGAGGGTCGCGTTGCCGAACTTGACGTTGAAGTAGTAGGTTCCGTACGGAGTGCCCTCAGGCATGGTCACGTTGTAGCTGAACGAGCTTGAGCCCTGTTCGAGCGTCCTGACGTCGGCATTCTGGATGGCCTCCAGCGGGAGGGCCTTACGAAGCACCTTGGCTTCGAGCGCGCTGCCGATGGCGGTTGACGACGTACCGTTGTCAGCCTCGACCGATGCCGACTCGAACTCGATGTCCCATCCGATGTCAAAGTTGTTCTCGAAAGGTACGCTTACGGTCATTGCCATGGTGTTGCCCTTGAACGTGGCGTCGCCGGTAATGTTGAACTGCAGCTGTGCGTCAGAGATCACCAGACGGCGGAGAATGTAGTATTTCTCGTCGTTGACGGTGGTTTCGCCCTTCTTTTCGAGCTGGATGGCTACATAGTAGGCCTTTTCGGGGCTCTCTTCGGCGAGGTCGGCGATCATCTGGCGGAGTTCAACGATGCTTTCGGGCGTGAACGTTATGTCGATGACCTCATAGCCTTGGTTGGGAGCGAAGTCCACTTCCGAGGGGATGGTGTAGTATGACGGGTCGACGAGTACGTATTCCTCGCCATATGTTGCGAGTTCCTCCTGCGTCATGGACCGTATCGACGTTGCGGCCTCGAGTGAGGGGTCGCCGCCTGATCGGATGATTGTGAACGACGATTTCATCTCCACACCCACGTCGAACAGTTCCATGTCAGCCGAAGGGGTGTCCTTGATGCTGACCACGCGCTTGTATTCGTCGGGGATCAGGTTGTCGAGCTCCAACTCCGAGTTGTCGCACGCAGCGAATGAGAACATTGCGGCTGCGACGATACCTGTTTTTATCAGTATATGTTTCATATTCTTTTCTTTGCTAACTGTTAATATCCGGGTGCCTGAACCATCTGCGGGTTAGAGTAGAGCTCTTGGTTGCGGATGGGGAGCAGATACATACGGTTCATCCAAGTGTATGCGCCGTCTACTACTACTTCCTGGTTGAACTCCTCGATGGTGGGATCCAGGCGCTTGCTGACGAATGCGTCGAGACCGGTGCGGACGCCTGCTCCGAGGTACTGGTCGCATACTACCCAGCGGCGCAGGTCGTAGTAGCGGTGGCCCTCCATGAAGAGCTCGATTGCGCGCTCGTTGCGGACCCAGTCGCGGATGGTTCTGTCGCCAGTGCAGTCTGCCTTGGTGAGTTCGGGAACGCCTGCACGGCTGCGGATGATGTTCACGTTGTCGAGGGCCATTTGGAGCTCCGCCTCGTCACCCGTGTTCATGTAGATCTCGGCGCAGCACTCTGCAAGGTTAAGGTAGAGCTCTGCGAGGCGGATCAGGGGTGCGGGGAACGAGTATCCCGTTCCGCTGAACGGCTGTGAAGCGCGCGTGAAGCGGGTCTGGGGCGCGCAGAACTTGTCGGTCAGGTAACCGGTCTGGTTCAGGTCGCGGGCCGTTGAGGTGTTGTAGCCGCTGCCCTCCTCGGGCTTGCTGGCGCGCAGGTTGATGCGGAAAGGCTTGCCGTCTGAGAACAGCGGGCCGATGTCGCCGCCGTCGAAGCTGATCCATGCATAGAAGCGGGGCTCGCGGTTGCAGTTGAGGTTGATGATCTCGGGACGGTCCGCCAGGCCGGCCGACTTGAGCCACTGGCTCTCGTCAGTGAATTCGGGGTCGTCGGCGGGGCGCTTGCCGTTGATCGTGTAGAAGGTCTCCACCATCTGCAGCGTGGGGCTTACGCCGCTCCATCCGCCTACCCAACCGTTAGAGTTGTCTTGAACGATGTTGCGGGGCTTGCCTCCTCGAACAGACTCGTTGCTGTCGAAGCAGGTGAATATCAGCTCCTTGTTGCCCAGACCCTCGTCCGAAGCCGCAACGTAGCGCATCAGCATCACATGCTCGGCAAAGTCCTTGTACTGTTCGTAGTTGGTCGTATCGGTCACGGGCAGGAAGTTGCCGCCGTCCTCGGGAAGTATGGGCACGCCTTGGCGATCTGCTATGGAGAGGGCATCCTCTACCTGCATGAGCTTGCGGCCGTTTACGGCGTTGGTCGCCTCCTCGATGGCCTCGATGGTGGCCTGCTTTGCGCGGTACCACTTCTGCAGGTCGAAGGTGTAGCTTACGAGTTCCAGACCGTAACCCGGGGTCTCGTAGTTGGTGTTGCGCCATGCCGGCCACGGGAACTCACCGTTCCACAGCGGCGAGGCTGCGTAGAGCAGTACGCGCGACTTGAGGGCCTTTGCTGCGGCCTTGTTGCCCAGACCGTAGGTGTCGTCCGTTGCAAACCCTTCCTGAAGGTAGGGGTATGCGTCGTCGAGACGCTGGCAGATGAAGTCGACAACATAGTCGTAGTGCGAGCGGCCCGGGTATTGGTCGGGTGTTATGTCCGTCTCGTAGTGGTGATCCATGATGGGGCAGGGGCCGAACCAGTTGAGCAGCTTGAAGTGGTAGTATGCCTCCAAGAATGCTATGTGGGCGTAAAACTCGTTGTAGTCATCCTCGGTAAGGAAATCGGGGTGTTGACGCTCGAGCTCGCGCTCGAAAAGGTGTACGTTACCCAACTCTCCGTATACGTGGCGGAAATAGGTATCGGGCATGTTCGATGCGTTGACGGTGCAGTATGCCACGACTTGGCGGTCGTACTCCGACCATTTGTCGGGGCAGACGAACTCGTCGGTAGATGCCTCGTAGCGCGTTGTGGTAACAGGATGTTTGGATGCAACCTGAGAGTAACAGCCTCTCAGCCATGCTTCAGTGCTGGCCTTATCTCGCATGGCATCTTCGAGCGAGGCGCGCTTTGCCGGCGCTACATCGAGAAAGTCGCACGATGCAAGCGTTGCGACCGATGCGGCTAATGCGATGGTTTTTATATATCCGAATTTCATATATATACTTGTTTTAAATGTTTGTTAGAACTTGAGCTGAACACCCAGCGTGAAGGTGCGCGACAGGGGGTATGTGTTCCATGCGAGCTCGGGGTCCCACAGCTTGAAGGGGCTCCATACGGCGAGGTTGTCGCCGTTGATGTACACGCGGCCGAACTTGAACGAGTAACCGATCTCGAGGGTTTTGAAGCGGATAAAGTTACCGTTACGCATCCAATAGGTGCTGTTTACGCGGTTGTTGGCAGTGTCAGCCGAGGTCAGGCCCAGACGGGGGTACTTCGCGTTCGGGTCGGGGTTGTCCTGACGCCATGCGTCGTCGGCGATGAACTGCAGTACGTTACGATCGTCGGTACCGAATACCTCAATGTTACCTGCGATGATCGTACGCTTGGCCGAACCATTGAAGAAGACGCCCAGATCCCAGTTCTTCCACTGCAGGTTGAAGCCCAAACCGTACTGAATGCGCGGCCGGTTACCGTAGGGCGATATGACCGCCTGGTCGTTCTGGTCGACGAGGCCGTCGCCGTTCACGTCGCGGTACTTGATGTCGCCCGGACGTACGGTGGTACCGAGCAGCTGCTCGGGGCTGTTGTCGATCTCCTCCTGCGAGGTGAAGAGGCCGTCGGCGATGTAGCCTTCGGTGCGGTAGCCGTCCAGAGGCTTGCCGGTCTTGATCTGCCATACAGACTCGTATGCGGGCTCGTCGAGGAAGACATACTTGTTCTGCGTATAAGTGAAGTTACCGCGCAGGCTGAGGTTCAAGTCTTTTGTGATGCGCTTGTCCCAGCTTACGCTCATCTCGAAACCGTGGTTCTCGGCCTCGCCGACCTGACCCCACGGCACTGCATCCCAGTAACCGAGGATGAAGGGCCACGATGCGCGCTGCAGCATGATGCGGTCGCGCTTGTCCTTGTAGTACTCGGCCGTGATGTTCAGCTGGCGGAAGAGCGACAGGTCGATACCGAGGTTGAGCTTCTTCACGCGCTCCCACGTTGCGCCGTCGACAGCGTAGCCAGAGATTGCGTGGCTGTTGAACGACCACTGCTGTCCGACTGCGGGACCGGTGGTGTAGCCACCACCTCCCTGAATCGTTACGGTATCGAAATAGAGGAAGTGGTTGCCGCCGAAGCCGTCGCTACCTACCAGACCGTACGATCCGCGGAGCTTCATGTAGTCGATGACGTTCTTGACGGGCTCCCAGAACTTTTCGTTGCTCGGCACCCAACCCAGCGATACGGCGGGGAAGAACTCGAAGCGGTCGCCCTTGGGCAGACGCTCGGTACCGTTGTAACCGAAGTTGAACTCAAACCAGTAGCGCTGGTCGAAGTCGTAGGTGAAACGGCCCGAGAGACCTTGGTTGCGCTGCGGTAAGTTGTTGGCGGGCTGGTAGCTGCGCATCATGAGCATCAGCAGGCCTCCTACGCTGTGCTTGCCGAAGGTGCGGTTGTAGTTGAGGCGCGCGTCGAAGTAGAAGGTGTTGTCGCCATTGGGGGTTGCCCATGACTCGGTCACGTAGTCGTTACCGGTCTCGCCGATTCTCTCCAGCTCGTAGACGTCGGGGTTGTTGATGTTCCACGAACCTTCGAGGATGCGGTAGTAGTAGGGCTTCAGGGCCTGCGTGAACGAGTTAGTCGCCCAGTTCTTCCAGTTGACCATGGCGGTCAGTTCGAGACCCTTGGTGATGAAGTCGAACTTCTGGTTGATCTTCAGCGTGGTGTTCAGCGTGTTCTCCTTCGTCGACTTGTGGTCGTCCATCATGGCGGCGTAGGGGTTGGTGCGGGTACGTGTATCCGTGAGGATCGCGTTACCGTAGCGCACGTGGCGGTCGTCCTCGCTCTGTGCGGGGAAGGTGGGCGGGAACATCACGGGGTTGGTGCGGATTACATAGTCGAACAGGTCGTTGACGCTCTCCGAAACGCCGTTGCGCTGGTAGATCTGCGCGTTCATGTGCAGATCGATGGTCGTCGAGGGCGAGAGCTGGTACGAGATGTTGTTCTGGAAGATGTAGTCGTAGTTCTGGATCGTATTATTATATACGTAGTCCTTCGGTGCGTCCACGATACCGGTATCGTGGTTGAACTGGAGGCTCATGTAGTACGATACGCGGTTACCACCACCGGTGATGTTGATGTTGGCGCGCTGGTTGACGTTCATGTTGCGGAACATCACGTCCTGCCAGTCGACATCGGGGTATACGAGGGGGTACTGGTGGCTGCGCGTCAGGTCGATCAGCTCCTGCGAGTAGCGGCCGACTGATGCGCCGCGGGCCGTCTGTGCCTCGTTGTAGAGCTCCATCCACGTGGCGCCGTCGACGAAGTCGGGCATCTTCATGGGCTGGACGAACGAGTTTTCGATAGTGACGCCCACCTTGGCACGGGTGTTGGTCTTACCTTTCTTGGTGGTGACGATCATCACGCCGTTGGCGCCGCGCACACCGTAGATGGCCGTAGCCGACGCATCCTTCAGGATGGTGAAGCTCTCGATGGTCTCGGGAGGTATGCGGTTCAGGTCGCCAGACGAAATCTCCACGTCATCCAGCAGGATAAGGGGGGTGGTGCGTCCGCCGAAGGTGCCGATACCGCGGATGTAGAACTCGGATGTCGAGCCCGGGGCTCCCGAGTTGTTCATCTGGATCACACCGGCCAGCTTACCTGCAAGGGCCGTGGTCAGCGATGATGACGAGGTGCGCAGCTGGTCGCCTTCGATAGACGTGATGGCGCCCGTGATAGAGACCTTGCGCTGAACGCCGGCACCGACGACAACGACCTCCTCGACTTGGTTGTCGCTCTCGAGCTTGACCTCGAGGTCGCTCACGCCGGTAACGTCGAGCGTAGAGGTCTTGTAACCTACGTACGAGACTTCGATCGAACCCTTCCTGCTTGAGAGGGTGATTCTGAACTCTCCGTTCGCGTCGGTCATAACAACGTTGTTGGCGTTGCCTTGTTCGGTCACGTAGGCTCCTATTATGGCTTCGCCGTTGTAGGAGTCGACGACCTTACCAGAAACGGTGTGGCCGTCCTGTGCCGCAGCGGCGGGAACTTCCGCCCGTGTCTCGGCCGCATTGGCCTGACCGGTGAAGAGCATTCCCATCGCGAGCACACAGATGAGTAGTAAATTTTTTACGTTCATACAATAAAGGTTAAGTTAGGTCCGTTTTTTTGTAGCGGATGGTAAAACATTTTGTTTTGTTTTTTCGGTTCGTTTTCGTTTACATGTTAGCAGTCGTTTTTATCGTTAACAAAGTTATGAAATCTCCCGCTCCCGTAAATGTAAAATTTTGCCCATTAAATATAATAAATCGGTCAAAACTGCGTTGTGGGCGCTGTCTGGACGCTGATATTGAATCTTTGGAGCGATTTGTGCAATACCTGCCGGCCGATTGCATGGCGAGAAAATGTTAGCGTATTACAATATGAAAGTAATATGGGTTTAAAACTTGTTTTTCTTTGGTGGGTGTGCTGATTCTATTGAAAATGTTAATAAAATCGTATCGCAATACCATTTATCGGTATAAATATGCCGTATGTCCGTAATACCCGTAACTGACACGTGATCAAGGTGAGTTTCGGGAGTGTCAACGAGTCTTGTAGACGCTATTCCGAAGTATGGTTTGAGCCGGTTGCGGTTCAGGCGGATAATGACCGTTTTCCTCCATACTGTGTGATTTGATCGGGCAGTTCGAAGTTATTTCAATGGCGATATCAGTCGGCGAAGGTGGTATGTCGAAGGGGCGTGTCGCAGTGCCGTATTCCGCCCGTGCGGTAAAATATTCGCCTTTACGGAGAGCAGGGAATGCTGTTTGCCGCAGAGTTCGCGATATATTTTACGCCTTAAGCCTGTGCGTGCGCGGGTATTAGTGCCTGTGCGTAAGTGTGTTAGTGCGTGGCCTGATTGTGTGTGTATTCTCCGTGGACATAATCAAGTCGAAAGCCGGGTTTTCATTTGTTTGTACGCTCTCATTTTAGTACCTTTGACTTTGTTTTAGGCTGGATATGCCTCGGCATAGCCGAATATTAAAAATATTTGTCTCGGCCCCCGCCTTTTCGTATCTTTGGCAATTGTAATGGCGCATATGCGCGGTGGAGAGAATTATGAGCCGTAAAATAATATGCAGAGTGGTTTTGTTGCTCGCAGCATCGGTTGTATGTATGCCCGGTGCGGTACGTGCGCAGGATTATGACGCATATTACATCTCGGGATACGATCATAAACCGTCGGCACGTATGGAGATGGGGGTGTCGTTGGCTGTGGCATATATGGGCATATCTGGCAGCGAGGATCTTTCGCTCGCGCCGCGCCTCGGTGTGCGGGGGGCGTTGGTCATGTCCCTATGCTGGTCGGAGCGCTATGCCTTGCAGGTGGAGTTGGCATATCTGTTCAACAAGATCCGCGCTGAGCGCGCCGCGGATGGTGGTGGTGTGACGGGCGGACACGATGTACGCTCGAATGTCATGGAGATCCCGCTGTTATTCTCGCTGCGTGGTCTGGGACCGCTGCGTTTGAACGTCGGGCCGGTGCTTTCGTTGGCCGGTACGGGACGTTATGATTCCGGTACGGAGCGTATCGAGTTCGGACGTCTGCGTACGACGGTGGGTTATGCCGCGGGCGTCGGTGTGCAGGTGTCACAACATTTGACGGTCGACGGACGTTTTACGGGTAATATGGGCCGTACGCTCAACTATTACGAGGGGCTCGAATGCCGTAATTATGCCTATTGGGTGACGCTCGGTGTGAGTTATATGTTTTGAGAAGTATGAATCCTGAAGAGATAAACAAATTGATCCCCATAGAGGGTGTCGACACGCGCGAACTATACGGCGCACAGGACGTCTACGTGGAGCAGATAAGGTCGCTGGCCCCGAAGGTGAAGATCGTGGCACGCGGCTCGTCGCTGCGTGTGCTGGGGGCGAAGGCCGATGTGGAGGCTTTCGAGCGCAAGATGAATTCGCTCATCGACTATTATATAAAGTACCGTCACATCTCGAAGGAGGTTGTGGCGCAGGCCTTCTCGGCGGGATTGAGCGACCGTGTGGAGGCCGTGTCGGACAAGGATACCATCGTTTTCGGCAATAACGGCATCGCGGTGCGTGCGCGTACGGTTAACCAGCGGCGTCTGGTCGAGCTTTACGAGAACAACGACCTGCTCTTTGCCGTGGGGCCCGCAGGCTCGGGCAAGACATATACGGCCATAGCGCTGGCGGTGCGCGCGCTGAAGGATCGGACGGTGCGGCGCGTGATTCTGACGCGCCCGGCTGTCGAGGCGGGGGAGAAGTTGGGATTCCTGCCCGGTGACATGAAGGAGAAGCTCGACCCGTACCTGCAGCCTCTGTACGATGCGCTGAACGATATGATCCCCGCGGCCAAGTTGCAGAAGTATATCGAGGAGGGGACGGTTCAGATTGCGCCGCTGGCATACATGCGCGGCCGTACGCTGGATAACGCTTTCGTCATACTGGACGAGGCGCAGAATACGACCGTGGCGCAGATCAAGATGTTCCTGACGCGTATGGGCCGTAATGCCAAGTTCATCGTCACGGGGGACGTTACGCAGATCGACCTGCCGCACAAGAGCGACAGCGGCCTGACGCGGGCGATGGAGACGCTGCGCGGTATCGAGGGTATCGGTATCGTCGAGTTTGACCGCCGCGATATCGTGCGTCACCATCTGGTGAAGTATATTGTCGAGGCGTTTGATCGCCGCGACCGCCTTGCGGAGGAGATCGAAGGGAAGATTTCCGACCGAAAAGATCGTGGAGAACGGAGGCGCCGTGACGATGGCGGAGCCGGCTCCGATGCAGGTACGGCACGGGACGAGACGTCCGATAAGGGATAATGTATCGTACGATACCGTCTGCATGGCCGTAAGGGCTTGTGACAGTGGAGTAAAGAAATGACTTAAAATACGGAATATTATGGACAGAAACCTCAAATCATTGAAACCCGAGAGCGTGTGGGCACGCTTTGCGGAGATTGTACGCATACCGCGTCCCTCGCACAGCGAGGACAAGATACGCCGTTATCTTGTGGAGTTTGCCGAGAGCCACGGCATCGAGCATTGCGTCGATGAGGCGGGCAACGTATATATGCGCAAGGAGGCAACGGCAGGCATGGAGAACCGCATGGGACTGATCATGCAGGCGCATGTCGACATGGTGGCGCAGAAGAACAAGGACAAGGAGTTCGATTTCGAGAACGACCCGATCGACGCCTATATCGACGGAGACCGCGTGACGGCCGACGGCACGACTCTGGGTGCCGATGACGGCATAGGCGTAGCGGCGGCTCTGGCGGCCATATCGAGCGATACGCTCGCCCACGGTCCTCTGGAGGCGCTCTTCACGGCGACCGAGGAGACGGGTATGGACGGGGCGTTCGGTTTAAAGCCCGGCCTGCTCAAGGGTGACATATTGCTGAACCTCGATTCGGAGACCGAAGGAGAGCTCTACGTAGGATGTGCCGGCGGTCTTGACGCCAACGTACGTCTGCCGTATAAGGCTGCGGCGGCTCCCGCATCGGGATACGCGACGCTGTGCGTGAACGTACGCGGATGCAAGGGCGGACACTCGGGAATACAGATCATCTGCCAGCGGGCAAATGCCAACCGTCTGCTGTTCCGTCTGCTGCGCCAGATCTCGCGTCTGTGCGACATGAAGCTCTGCTCGGTTGACGGCGGAGGCCTGCGAAATGCCATTCCGCGCGAGGCGGAGGCTGTCATCATGGTGCCCGACGGCGACGTTGCGAAGGTGAAGAGTACGGCAGCCGAGTTCCTTAAGACGGTTACGGCCGAGTTTGCCGGCATCGAGGACTCTATCGCGGTGGACGTAACCGATGCGGAGCCTTGTGGCGAGATCATTCCCGACGATGTTGCGGCGCGTCTTATGGCGGCGATGGTGGCCTGCCATGACGGCGTGGCCCGTATGTCGACGGCGATGGAGGGGCTCGTGCAGACCTCGAACAACGTGGCGCGCGTGGTATCGGACGGCGAGGCCGTGACGATCAACATGCTGATGCGTTCGTCGGTGCGCTCGGAGAAGGAGGCGCTGGCCGATTCGATCGACGCCGTATTCACGCTTGCGGGTGCCGAGGTGGTATTCTCGGGCGGTTATGACGGCTGGAATCCCAATATGGACTCACCCATACTGAAGACCATGATCGGCATGTATGAGCAGCTCTACGGACGTCGTCCTGCCGTGACGGCGATACATGCGGGTCTGGAGTGCGGCATCATCGGCGGCAAGTATCCTAATCTCGACATGATCTCGTTCGGCCCCACGATCAACTATCCCCACTCGCCCGACGAGAATGTAGAGATCGAGTCGGTGCAGCGTTTCTATGATTTCCTGATACACACGATCGAAAACGCGCCCGAGAAATGACCCTGCGCCAGATGACAGCCGACATATCGGAGAAGTGGTTCGTCATAGTGAACCCCGTGGCCGGATCGGGCCGCGGGCTGATCGACCTTCCCAAGATATCGAAGCTCATACGCGATAACGACATACCTTACGAGCTGGTATTCTCGCAGCACAAGCACCACCCGACGGAGCTTACCGTGCGGGCGGTGAATGCCGGTTACCGCCGCATTATCGTCATCGGCGGCGACGGCACGCTGCACGAGGTGGTCAACGGCCTCTTCATCCAGCAGACGGTCTCGCCCGACGAGGTGACCGTGTCGGTTGTGGCCGTAGGTACGGGTAACGACTGGGTGCGCATGTTCGGCATACCGTCGCACTACTCGGAGGCCATACGCGCCATACGTGAGGGCTACACCTTCCTGCAGGATGTGGGCGAGGTCTACTACAAGGAGTCGCAGTTCCCGCAGATGCGGTATATGGCCAATGTTGCGGGTGCGGGCTTCGATGCCGATGTGATACGCTGTTATCAGCACTACAAGAACAAGGGCCGCCGCGGCCGCCATCTCTATCCGCTGTCGATCCTGCGTAGCTATTTCAGGTACCGTTCTACGGGCGTGAAGGTGTGGGTCGATGACAAACTGGTGCATAACGACCTGTTGTTCAGTGTCGCCATCGGCGTATGCAAGTACAACGGCGGCGGCGTGCAGCAGCTGCCCGAGGCTGTGGCCGACGACGGCCTGCTGGATATAACGCTGATACGTCCGGTGCATTGGTGGCATGTGGTCTTCCGTCTGAAGCGTTTCTTCAACGGCAGTATCTATACGATCGGACACGTCGGGCACTATCAGGGCCGCAACGTGCGTATCGAGTCGTCGCCCGAGATGCCCGTCGAGGTCGACGGCGAGATTCTGGGCGGCACGCCTCTCGAGTTCAAGATCCGTCACCGCTGTGTGAAGGTTATCGTGAACAAGGATTTTCTGGAGGGATAACACGGCACGGAATGTCGTGCTATACTGACAAATGAACAGGCGAACCCTTTGCGGGGTTCGCCTGTTCGGTTGAAAAGGGATTTATCGTATATGGTTACGTGGTCAATCCTCCGTGATCTCGACCTGCTCGTCCACCTCCACGACCCAGTCGAACAGATCGTTGGCGCACTGCTGCTGGAACTGTGCCAGCTGCGAGTAGTCGGACGTGTCGGCCAGAATGGCGGCGAAGAACTGGTCCATGGTCGAGTATTGTGCGTTGACCTTCTGGGCAAAGCACTGATAGAATGCCTTCTGCTGGTCGTGTGTCAGCCCTTCGGGCAGAACGCCCTGACTTACAAGATACTGGTAGGGGTAGAGGTGACGCATGTTGTGCGCATCGGCATTGAGCTCGTCGACGATGGTGGTTATGACGTAGAACTCGACGGTGTCGTTGACGGCAGGCATCTCGATGAAGGTCGTGTAGACGGGGAATGCCTCCTCGAGCGTGCCGGTTACGTCGTCGGCAAATACCACGAACTCTGGATCGGTCAGATCCTGCAGGTAGACCATCTGACGATATGCCTTCAGAGCCTCGTTCATGGCCTTCTTCTGTTCACGATTCCATTTGGCTTGGGGCGAGCAGCCCAGTGCCGTCGCCGCGAAGGCGAGAAGCGATAGGTAGAGTAGAATCTTTTTCATAGAAACTGTCGTTTTTGAGATATTCTGCCTTCAGTCGAGCAATCGATGTGCCAAAACTTATGGTTCGCAGGTAAAATGCCCCGTTACGGATATTATGGACTTTAGGGAATATTTTACGGGATCGGCTTCAGCCTTTGGTATGTGTTTGTCTCGGATCGTGTGGAGCGGATCTTATGGGGAAGAGACAGAAGATAGGGACAGTAATAATCTTTATACAGACTGTTTTATACAGACTGTGCCCGTGAATATCGGCGGCCACTCCTTATAGTACGAACGTGCATATAATGCAAACGGGGCCCTTTATAATACAAACGGGGTCCTTAATTGGACCCCGTGTTGTGGAGAATATCGGGCTCGAACCGATGACCTCTTGCATGCCATGCAAACGCTCTAGCCAGCTGAGCTAATCCCCCGTTTGTGGTTGCAAATATATGGAGCGAAATCCATTTTTCCAAAAACGGAGGATAAAATATTTCAATATCGAGGCAAAAGGCCGCCGGATCACCCGAAAACGGACTTTTTGACCCGTTTGGGGGCCGATCCAATCCCGGGCCTTATCTTTCGGCCATGTGCCATAGCGGGCCGTTCCCGTGGCCTATGTTCATGCGGCTGCCGGCACGTATGGCGGCCGTGACATAGCGCTTGGCCTCGGCTACGGCCTCGACCAGCGGCTGGCCCTGTGCGAGCAGTGCGGCAATGGCCGAGGATAGTGTGCAGCCGGTGCCGTGGAGGTTGCGTGTCGGGATTCTCTCGCCCATGAACCGCTCGATGCGGCCGTCATGGCAGAGAATATCGCACATGGGCCCCTCGGCAAGGTGCCCGCCCTTGACGAGCACGGACGTAGAGTATCGCTCCGCGAGGTCGCGCGCGGCAGTCTCCATATCCTCAACGGTGGATATACGGCGGCGCCACAAAACTTCTGCTTCACTCATGTTGGGTGTGATGAGCGTTGCGGCGGGCATAAGCTCGCGTTCTATAATGCCGGTCGTATGCTCCTCGATGAGGCGGTGGCCGCTTGTGGATACCATGACGGGGTCGTAGACTACAACACGCGGCGTATAGCGCTTCATGGCGGCGGCTATCGTGCGGACGATGTCGGCATCGTTTACCATGCCTATCTTGACGGCTTGCGGCTCGATATCCTCCATGACGGCGTCTATCTGGTCGGCTACGACCTGCGCCGGTATGGGAAAGACGCTGCGTACGCCGAGCGTATTCTGTACCGTTACGGCCGTGATGGCGGTTGCGGCGTAGGCCCCGAGGGCCGTGATGGCCTTGATGTCGGCCTGTATTCCTGCGCCGCCAGAGGGGTCGGAGCCCGCTATCGACAGTACGGCGGCCGGATGTGTCGGTGTTGAGGCTGGAGAAGGTGTGGTTGCGGCCATATCGGCGGCGCGGCGGCAGCGTACAAGCGTCTCTACGGGATCGGGTGCGTTCCATACGGCCCCGAGCAGCGCCGCCCCGCCGAATCCCATGTCGGCAATGTCGGCGATGTTGCTCTCGTCGATGCCGCCGAGGGCTATGACCTTGTGGTCGATGATGCCGGCCAGACGCGCCTTCTCGATCTGCTCGCGGGTGAAGGCGGCGGCATATCCCTGCTTCGAGATGCTGTCGAAGATGGGGCTGAGCGTCACATAGTCGCACTCGCCCTTGCAGCGCTCGACCTCCTCGAGAGAGTGGCACGAACGGCTTATCTGCCCGCGATAACCTACGGGCGGCAGCGGATGGCGGCTGTTGAGGTGTATGCCGCGCAGTCCGTATCGCTCGGCCAGCGGAAAGGCGCTGTGCAGCACGATACGGTTGCGCAGGCGCGGCGGTATGGCGCGCAGGAGTTGCTCGATGCGCTCGTCCGCAGCGTCGGGCTTGCGCAGGTGGAGCGTCTCCAGTCCGCGTTCCATCATCGCTATGATCATGTCGGCCTCGCCTTCGAAGAGGTCGGGCCGCGAGAAGAGTATCACTCTCATGGCAGTTCCGAAATGAATGTTTGCATTGTTCTCATATCTGTCGACCAGAGGCGTCCGGCCAGCGTTGCGCCGTAACCGCATATTATCTTGAGTGTCTCCGATGCCTGCACTGCGGCCGTGAATGCGGCCGTCGGGCCCATGACACCCTTGGAGGCGGAGTAGCTCTCGACGGCGGCCTGATCGGGCCACAGGTCACGGTATGTGCGGCTGTGTGGCTGGCAGTTGAAGACGGCGGCCTGACCCTCGAACTCGCATATCGCGCCGTAGACATACGGAATGCCCATTTCGGCCGTAGCGTCGCCCACGATGTAGCGTGTGGCAAAGTTGTCGCAGCCGTCGACAACGACGTCGCAACCCTCGGCAAGCGAGCGTATGTTGTCCTTATCGACACGCACGATGTGCGCCTCAACGGTAATGTCGCTGTTCATGGCACGCAGACGCCGTGCGGCGCACTCGGCCTTCGGTGACGAGATGTCGGCCTCCGTGTAGAGTATCTGCCGCTGGAGGTTGTCAAGGCTGACGCTGTCGTCGTCGGCGAGGCGTATCCTCCCCACACCCGCCGCGGCAAGGTACATGGCCACGGGCGAGCCGAGACCGCCGACGCCAACAATGAGCACACGTGCCGCGCCGAGCCGCCGCTGTCCCTCGTCGCCAACCTCGGCGAGCATCCTCTGGCGTGAGTATCGCGTCATGGGCGTGCGGTGTGTTGCGGGCGCATCATGTCGAACGAGGCGTCCCAATCCTTCCATACGGGTTCGCGTCCCAGTCGTTTCAAGGCCCTCTCAACCTCGACGGCGGTGCGTTCGTCGCTTACGTGGAACTGCTCGAGTGCCTGCGGATAGCTGTAATAGCCTCCCGGGTCGGTCTTGCTCTCGGCCGACATTGTGGTGACGCCGAGTGTGGCCATGTGGTCGCGTATTGAGGCGGGCTCGCGCGTCGAGTAGGATATGTCGACGTCGTGGTCGAAGATACGCATGGCGAAGGTCGCCTGCGCCAGCTCGCGGTCGCTCATGATGACGTTGGGCTGGAAACCTTCGTTCTCGGCGGGACGCATGCGCGGGAAGTTGACGCTGTAACGTGTACGCCAATAGTGTTTCTGGAGGTAGCGCAGATGGTGTGCCATCATAGTGACGTCGGTGCGCCACTCCTCGAGGCCTATCAGCACGCCGAGGCCTATGGAGTGTACTCCGGCCTGCCCCATACGGTCGAAGCCGTCGACACGCCACTCGAAGCGCGACTTCATGCCGCGCGGGTGGTATATTTTGTATCGGTCACGGTTGTAGGTCTCCTGAAAGCATATCACGCCGTTGAGTCCGTGGTGCGTCAGCTGCTCGTACTCCTCGGCCTTGAGCGGCATGACCTCGATCTTGAGATTGCTGAAGTAGGGCTTGGCTATGTCGAGGGCGCGGGCTATGTAGTCCACGCCCGCGAGTGCGGGGTTCTCGCCCGTCACGAGAAGCAGGTTCTCGAAGGGGCCTAATCGTTTGATGGCGCGGTACTCGTTCTCGATCTCCTCAGGCGTGAGGATCGTACGTTTCATGGGGTTCGATATGTGGAATCCGCAGTAGACGCACGAGTTGGTGCACGAGTTGGTGAGGTAGAGAGGTATGAAGAGCGATATGGTGCGTCCAAAACGCTCCTCGGTGTAGCGGCGGCTCAGACGCGCCATGGTCTCCAGATAGGGGGCTGCGGCGGGCGATATGAGCGCCATGAAATCATCGACCGTGCAGTGCTCGGCCGCAAGGGCGCGACGCACGTCGGCATCGGTCTTGGAGTAGATCGCCTCGGTGGTCTGCTCCCACGATATATCCTTCAAATAGTCCGAAAACATATCTTTTGTTTTGTCAATCCTTTTTATCCTTATTCTTGTTGCGGAGCCGTTCCAACTCCCGCAAGGCATTGCGCCGTGCCGTAGCTACGCCCGTGGGCAGAGACTCCTCGTTGCCGTATTCGAGATGGAGCCTCAACTCCTCGGACAGCGGCTTGTGACGCATGCAGATGCGGCATGCAATCTTTATGCACAGGGCCCTGACGGCGATGCTCAACCGTGGCGAGAGCATGCCTTCGAGACAGAAATCGAATAGTTCGGTGTCTATATCGGCAGGCATTGGCATACGGTTGACGATGCTCAGCAGCAGACGTTGCACACCGTGTCTCGGTTCGGTAACGGCACGCCGTGAAATCTCCTTCCGGTACCGTTCTAACAGCTCGGGACGGCGCCGTGAGACCTGCTCCAACGCCCATGACGCGTGCCACGCTACGGTGCCATCTTCATCGCCGGCCAACGATACAAGTTCATCGAAGAGCGCCGGATCGTTCTCCGCCTGCACGGCTATGCTCCCGATGGCAGTGCGTTGCAGGGCGGTGGCGGCGAGTGTATGTCTGAGCGAGGGCATGTCGGGGGTTATTTCTCTGCGGCATCTGATTTTCCCTGCTCGGGTGCGGAGTCGGCCTTATCGTCGCTTCCGTACTGGCGGCGTATGTCACGGCTCAGGCGCATGGCGCAGAAGTTGGGCCCGCACATGGTGCAGTACTCGCCGTCGGTGTGGCGTCCGGCGTGGAAATAGCTCATCGCACGCTCCGAGTCGAGCGACAGGTCGAACTGATCCTTCCAGCGGAACTCGTAACGCGCCTTGCTCAGGGCGTTGTCGCGTACCTGCGCTCCGGGGTGACCCTTGGCAAGGTCGGCGGCATGGGCCGCAATCTTGTATGTGATGACACCTACGCGCACATCCTCCTTGTCCGGAAGGGCGAGGTGCTCCTTGGGCGTGACGTAGCAGAGCATCGCCGTACCCAGCCAGCCGATCTGCGCCGCACCGATGGCCGAAGTGATGTGGTCATAACCGGGGGCTATGTCCGTAACGAGCGGCCCGAGCGTATAGAAGGGTGCGTTGTGGCACTTCTGCTTCTGCCGCTCCATGTTCTCGCGGATCTTGTGCATGGGGACGTGTCCCGGTCCCTCGATGAAGGCCTGCACGTTCTTTGCCCACGCGCGGGTTACGAGTTCGCCCATGGTGTCCAGCTCGGCAAACTGCGCCGCATCGTTTGCGTCGTGTATCGATCCCGGGCGCAGACCGTCTCCCAGCGATACGGCCACGTCGTACTGTGCCAGAATATCGCATATATCGTCGAAATGTTCATAGAGGAAGCTCTCGCGGTCGTGTGCCAGACACCACTTGCTCATGATCGAGCCGCCGCGGCTGACAATGCCGCAGAGACGGCTGTCGGCCAGATGGATGTTCTGGCGTCGTATGCCGGCGTGTATGGTGAAGTAGTCGACACCCTGTTCGCACTGCTCGATGAGCGTGTCGCGGTAGAGCTCCCACGTGAGATCCTCGACGCGGCCCTCAACCTTCTCCAGAGCCTGATATATGGGCACCGTACCCACGGGTACGGGGCAGTTGCGGATGATCCATTCGCGCGTCTCGTGTATGTTGGCCCCCGTCGAGAGGTCCATGAGCGTGTCGCCGCCCCATTTGCAGCTCCAGAGAGCCTTCTCCACCTCCTCGTCTATGCCCGACGTGGTGGCCGAGTTGCCGATGTTGGTGTTGATCTTGACCAGAAAGCTGCTGCCTATGATCATCGGCTCGGCCTCGGGGTGGTTGATGTTGGCGGGCAGCACGGCGCGACCCTCGGCTATCTCGCGGCGCACGAACTCGGGTGTGATGTAGGTCTCGATACCCAGCTGCTCGCAGTTCATGTTCTCGCGGATGGCCACATACTCCATCTCGGGGGTTATGATTCCGCGCTTGGCGTATGCCATCTGTGTGATGGCGGCGCCGCGCTTGGCCCGGTAGGGCAGGGCTATGTGCTCGAAGCGCAGATGGTCGAGCGTATGGTCGTCACGGCGCATGCGCCCGTATTCAGATGAGATCTCGGGCAGCTGCTCCACGTCGCCGCGGCCCACGATCCAGCTTTCGCGCAGGCGCGGCAGGCCCTTTGTCAGGTCGACCTCGACAGCTGGGTCACTGAAGGCGCCGCTCGTGTCGTATATGTAGACGTCGGGGTTGGGCGTATAGTGTTTCTCGCCGTGCTCGTCGAACGAGACGCTCGGCACCTGCTCCACGCGGCGCATCGCGACACGTATCTCGGGATACAGACGTCCTTGCATGTAGACCTTCTCCGAACGCGAATAGCGTATCTTCTGTATATGTTCCATGTGTGTTCTTTTTACGTGTGGTTACTCTTCATCGAGGAATGCGGTGAGGGGAGAGCTGGCATCGGCCTCGAAGTTCTCGGCGACGGCTCCCAGACCTGCTTCGTAGGCCATGCGGCCGGCCTCGACAGCACGGGCGAAGGCTTCGGCCATCGCTACGGGGTCACCCGCAACGGCTATGGCCGTATTGACCAAACATGCCGAAGCACCCATCTCCATGGCCTCGGCGGCATGACTGGGGGCTCCGATGCCGGCATCGACCACGACGGGCACGCCCGCCTGCTCGATGATGATACCCAGAAAATCGCGTGTGCGCAGACCCTTGTTCGAGCCTATGGGGGCGCCCAGAGGCATGACGGCGGCGGCGCCGGCCTCCTCCAGACGCTTGCAGAGCGTCGGGTCGGCCTGACAGTAGGGCAGTACGATGAAGCCCATCTTTACCAGCTGCTCCGTGGCCTTGAGCGTCTCGACCGAGTCGGGCAGCAGATAACGCGGATCGGGGTGTATCTCGAGCTTGAGCCACGGCGTGCCGAAGGCCTCGCGCGACATCTGTGCCGCGAAGACGGCCTCCTCGGCGTTGCGTACACCTGACGTGTTGGGCAGAAGGGTGATGTTGTTGTTGACAATATGCTGAAGCATATCGTCGCTGCTGTCACCGAGTTCGATGCGTTTCATGGCCACGGTGACCATCTCGGTGCGCGAGGCCTTGATGGCCTGCTGCATAAGCTCGTATGAGCTGAACTTGCCGGTGCCGAGAAAGAGGCGCGAGCCGAACTCCCGACCGGCGATAACGAGTTTTTCCATTGTCTATCGTATTTTGATCGTATGCATTTTATTTGTAATCGAATCTCCGTATACCCATTATAGGGCAAGTATGCGTCGCATCTCCGAAGCGGGATCCTCGGCCCGAAGTACCGATCCCGAGAGGGCTATGCCGTTGACGCCCGTAGACATGATCTGCGGTATGTCGTCGAAGCCGATGCCGCCGATGGCTACGACAGGGAGCGTGATGCCCTCTTCGCGCATGCGGCGCATGATGTCACGGTAACCCTCGAGTCCGAGTATGGGACTGAGATTCTTCTTTGTGGTGGTGAAACGGTAGGGGCCGCATCCGATGTAGTCGGCGCCTGCGGCAGCCAGCGCGGCAATGTCCTCGAAGGTGTTGGCCGTGCCGCCTATGATGTATGCTTCGCCCAGACGTTGGCGCGCCTGCGAAACGGGCATGTCGTTCTTGCCCAGATGTACGCCGTGGGCCTTGATTTGTTCCGCTATGTCGACATGGTCGTCGATGATGAGCGTTGCGCCGCAGGCGTTGCACATGTCGAGCATCTGCTCCGCTACGGGCAGGATCTGCTCCGGCGTGGCATCCTTCATGCGCAGCTGTATCCAGCGGCAGCCCCCGTCGAGGGCCAGACGAGCCGAATCGAGATAGGAGTAACGCTCGGTGGCGTGTGTGATGAACTGTACGGGTATCATGGCTCTATCCTCCGCAGGCTACACGTATGACTGTGAGTTTGTCACCCTCGCAGAGCTTGTGCGCACCCCATTCGGCGCGCGGCACCACGCGGTTGTTTACGGCTACGGCCGCCATTGCGGGCAACCCGATCTCGAGGGCCAGTGCGGCCACATCGGCGGCAGATGTCTGCAACGCCTTGTTGTTGACGTAGATTGTCATAGCTTGCAATGTTAATTGTCTTGATGGGGATAAATGCAACGGAGATGCTGGCCGTTCACTTGCCGAAGGCGATATACACAATTCCTACGTCAGCATTAACTGCATCAGGTTCGAGGGTATGATCTCAGCCCGTGCGGGCACCCCTTTGTATTTATCTCTGATGACAAAGTTACGCATTTCTTGCGGACGAAATCCGAATAGAGTGTGAAATATTTTTCATCTCGCACTAAGATGCTGTTGCCGTTGCGGTTACCGTGATTCAACGCGCGGCGGCAGATCCTCCGTAAATCCGCCGCCGCATATTTTGCCGTCGAGGCCGTGTCCGCCCTCATGGGGGCTGCACGGTGCTATTTTTTCAATTGCGCCCGTAACCTCTTTTCGGCCGTTGCCGTATCGCTCAGGTCGTTACGCATATCGCGCGATCCGTCGCGGCCGATTATCATGTATGACGGGAAGCCTTTCAATCCATATTTTTCGGTAATTGCGGCCATCTGTTGCTCGGTTATCCGGTAGTGTACGCCGCCAAGGTCGGCTATCGTACTCTTATATACGGCTATCGGGGATGACTCGTCGGCGATGTATAGCCATACGATCTTGTCGGCCAGATCGCCGCTTCTCATCGGCTTGAAATTATCGAACCCGACGTGGCACCATGTACACCATGTATTCCAGAAGTCTACGAAGACCACCTTGCCTGCATATTGCCCGACGATGGCATCGAGGAGGCTGTCGTCGTCGACATCGGGCGTGGGCTCGATGCGGATCTTGCCTTCGGCTGCGGCCGCTGCGGCACGTATCTCGGCTTCGGCCGTAAGGCACGCCTCGCGGAAGAAGGGGTGGGTCAGGTGTTCGAGACGGGCGCGCTCCTCGTCGGTGAGCATATCCGACGCTGCGGCCGAAAAGAGGGGTCGTACCTCGTCGTACTCGCGATAGAAGTTGTCATCGGCCAACTGCACCTTGTCGAACCATGTCGTATCGTAGAGTGAGGTCGCAAAGGTGAAATCCATGCCGTCGATGGCGTATTTCATGTCGTTGAAATCTATCGGACGGAGCATGCGACGTATATGCTCAGGCGTGAACTCCAGTTTTGGCATATTTAGTCTGTATGGGTTGGTTGACGCGGATGTGATGATAGGGGCGGCGAAGGCCAATTTCATGAGCTCCATGTCCAACTGCATCTCGTTATACAGTTTTTGCATTCCGGTCATACGGGAGTTGCTCCGTACGCTGTCTATGGCATTGGCGTATGCCCGCTCCACCATCGAGACGTAGTCGTCGGTGTCGAATCCGACTTCAGGGTTTAACGATATTCTGATGTCTTGCCGCATATGTGTATAGGCACGGTTGAGAGCCGCATAACGTCCCGTGGTGTAGGCAGGGCACATATAGTTGAAGTATTGGTATTCGTCGGTCTTCTCTTGGGCGCGCCGCTCGACAAGGAGGCGTCCCGTTTTGCCCAGATCGAGATATACGTCGGTAGTCTGCCCGGGTTCCACCCACACGTGCGAGTATACGGAGGCGCCGCTTATGGCGCTGAGAGCTGCCTTCATGGTCCCGTATTGCATGAATGTAAATTCGGCCGTGTTCGAGGCGGGATCGGCCTCGGACGTGAGGCTTTCGGAGCTGCCGAGAAACGGTTGCATATGGAGCTTCACCGTGCGGTCCATACCCTCGCGGAATCCCAGCAGATGGACTCTGACCGTCGAGGTCGCACATTTGAAAACCTGTTCGGGCAACTCCTTCTCGTTATCGTTGCGACGCAGGTCTTTAGGCAGCTCGGCCGGATATTTCGGATATTCGGTCTTTCCCGTGAGATCGATCCCGAAGAGTTTGAATCCGTCGTCACTTTCGATGAAGTCCATGGACTTGCTTTCGACAGGTATGGGTTGAAACGTCAGGGTACACGAAATAAGTCCCGATTCCGGCAACCTTAACCATTTGTTCATGGTGATACCTTTCGCGCTTTTGATGCAATATGTTTCGCCGTCGGCTTTGATGACACTCTTGTCGCTGATGCGTACGCTGAGTCCCGGGTAACCATACAACTCCACGTGCAGGGTGGTGGCCGAGTCTGTCAGCTCCACACGCGTAATGTCCATCGTCAAGCTGTTGGCGGCTTCGATGAGGGGATTGTTCACGTCTCGATGCGAGGGTGTGCAGGCCGCGGCCATAGCTGCGACGGCGAGAAACAGGAGTACGATGTGAAGATGTACGGTTTTCATAGGTATATGGCGTTTTGGTTGGTCCCTAAAACTCGGGTGCGCTTTCGAACCTCATGCGGCGTTGCAACGCGGGGTGGTCGAACTCCAGAAGCGAAGCATGCAGGCAGAGCCTTTGGCCGCCGCGGCCGTAGATGTCGTCGCCGACGATGGGGCAGTCGAGGCCCTCGGGCGCCGCGGCGTGTACGCGCAGCTGGTGCGTGCGGCCCGTAAGCGGTCGGAAGAGTATGCGTGTGCGGCCGCCTTCATATCCGACAACCTTATACAGCGTCACGGCCGAGCGCCCCTCCGCCGAGATCATCTGTCGCGGGCGGTTCTCGTAGTCGAGCTTCAGCGGCAGGGTGATGCGTCCCTCTTCAGACTTTGGATGCCCTTCGAGAAGTGCTGTGTAGAGTTTCCTGACGGTGCGGTGGATAAATTGTGCTTGGAGCGCGGCGTGCGTCTGCTTCTCCTTGGCCAGAACCATAAGTCCCGACGTCGACTGGTCGAGGCGGTGTACTATTATCGGCCCCGTCGCATCGGGATAGCGCTCGCGCGCCCATGCCGCCACGGAGCGTACACCCGACTTGCCGTCGACGGAGAGCATGCCGCTCGGTTTGTCTATGACAACCAGAGTGGCATCCTCCCATACCACACGCGGTTCGGGCGGACGTATCTCAAGCAGCGGGTTGGGCTCCACGTCGAGCCCTTGGAGCATGAACGGGAGTATGGGCTTGCATTTGCCCGTGCAGGCGGGGTAGAACTCGCCGTGGCGCCGCACTTCGCCGGCAGGTGAGTCGCCCCACCAGAATTCGGCCATGGCTATCGGGTGCAGAGAGTTCCGATAGGCATATTGCAGCAGTTTCGGGGCGGCGCACTCGCCGGCACCGGCTGGCGGTACGTGTTGCGGCGTCTGTGCGAAGAGTTCGCACAGATCCTTCTCCTCGCCCCGTGCGTTCAGCATCCGGAAACGGGCGAAGAGCTCCATTTGCAGCTCGGCTGAAAGGCGGTGCCGCTCGCTTCGCATGGCTTCGATCTGAGCCTCGAGTTCCGCATAACGCTTTTCGGCCTGCTCGACATCTTCGCGCAGCCGTTGCTTGAGCCGTTGCAGGTCGGCCCGTTCGCGCTGGCTCTCGAGAATAAGCGGCGCAGGATCCTCCCCCGCGGCGCGACGGGCATCACGCCGGGCCTTTGACTGCCGCATCGCCTCCTTCGCCGCGGCGATCTGCTCCTGCTGCCGATGTCGTGCCAACTCCATCGCGGCTTTTGCCTCGACAGTCCGTTCGCTCTGCTCGGCCTGCGATATGCGTACGCTCAGAGCATCGATCCCGGCTTCGCCGCGGCGGAAAAAGTCGTCGGGCAGCAGCATGTCGTAGACGGGCGGGACGAAATATTCGTGACGGTTTGTACCTGCGAGGTTCCCCGAAAATGCGGCAAGAAAACCTCTCTTTCCGTCGGTATCGGTCACCACGAGCACGCCGAACATCTTGCCCCTTTGCAGCTCTTCGCGCCAATCCTCACGCGAGGCGATGTAACGTTGCACCTCGGCCGCCGCTTGAAGACACAGCGGGTGTGGCACGTAGTGAAAGGGCCACGTGAAGAGTCGGGGCAGTGCTATGCCGCTGATATCATCCTTGAATCGGTGCAACATATTGCAAAGATACATATAAAAGCGTGGAGTCGCGGTCGGCTGTAATGAAAAGTTAAGGTGTGGAAGTCAGCTCGTCGTCCGGGTGCGGAGTCGTCTGTACAAATGAAAAAAGGCACCGCAGCCATATTTGGTTGCGATGCCTTCGGTATGGTGGCAGCGGGCCGTTACATGCCCATGTAGCTCTTGATGTAGTGGTGGTGCGACCCGTAACGCTCGAATGCGGCGCGGTCGAGCTCCTCGCGTGCCGAGGGGTGCGCTACCGATATGAGCAGGCGGGCACGCTCCTGAAGGCTCTTGCCATAGAGGTCGACGGCACCGTACTCGGTAACGAACCAGTGGATGTGGTTACGCGTGGTAACGACACCGGCACCCGGCAGCAGCTTGTCGACGATCTTCGAGACGCCCTTGTTGGTGATCGAAGGCATGGCAATGATGGCCTTGCCGCCCTTCGAGAGCGAAGCGCCGTAGACGAAGTCTATCTGACCGCCTACACCCGACCAGAACTTCGTTCCGAGCGAGTCGGCCGAGACCTGTCCCGTGATGTCGACCTGCAGGGCCGAGTTGATGGCCGTCACGCGGTCGTTCTTCGAGATGATATAGGGGTCGTTGGTGTAACCCACGTCCTTCATCAGCACGCCCGGGTTGTCGTCGATGAAGTCGTAAACCTCCTTCGAGCCCATCAGGAACGTCGAGACCATCATACCCTTGTCGATATTCTTGGCCTCGCCGTTGATTACGCCCGAACGTACGAGCGGCAGCACGCCGTCGGCGAACATCTCGGTGTGAATACCCAGATTCTTGTGATCCTTGAGCTGTGAAAGCACGGCATTGGGGATGGCGCCGATACCCATCTGCAGGGTCGCACCATCCTCGATCAGTTCGGCGCAGTATTTACCGATCTTGAGCTCCGTTTCGTTGGGCTCCGAGAAGGGTGCCTCGATCAGCGGCGTATCGTCGTGAACGAACATGTCGATCTTCGACATGGGGATGATGGCGTCACCGAACGAGCGGGGAACATACTTGTTGACCACGGCGATGACCGTCTTTGCCGTCTCGACGGCGGCGAGGGTGGCGTCTACCGAGGTACCGAGCGATACGTATCCGTGCTTGTCGGGCTCCGAGACCTGTATCATGGCCACGTCGCAGGGTACGGCGCCGCAACGGTACAGACGCTGTGTCTCGCTCAGGAAGATGGGAATATAGTCGGCATAACCGCTCTGCGTAACCTTGCGCACGTTGCTGCCCACGAAGAACGAGTCGAGCTGGAACACACCCTCGAACTTGGGATCGGCATAGGGTGCCGGACCTTCGGTGTGGAGGTGGTGTACGTGCACGTCGCGCAATTCGTGATTCTCGCCGCGGGCGCACATAGCCTTGATGAGGCATTGCGGAGCCGACGCTACCGAGCTCAGGTGTACGTGATCTCCCGATTTGATTACCTTCACGGCCTCTTCCGCCGTAACGAATTTGATCTGCGTATTCATTTCGAGTTTGTTTGTAGTTTATTTGTTAAACTGTCGTTATTATGGTTATGTGGTCGCGGCGGCGCTATTTCGTACGCTTGACCTCGACCTGATCGTATCCCTCGATTATGTCGCCGACGCGTACGTCGTTGTACGATTCGATGTTCAGACCGCAGTCCTGTCCCATCGAAACCTCCTTCACGTCGTCCTTGAAACGTTTGAGCGAGCCGAGCTTGCCCGTATATATCACGATACCGTCGCGGATGACACGTATGGGTGTGGTACGCGTGAGCTTGCCTTCGCGGACAACGCAGCCGGCAACGGTACCTACCTTCGATATCTTGAATATCTCCATAACCTCGATCGTACATACGATAACCTCCTTCATCACCGGCTCGAGCATACCCTCGATGGCATCCTTGATATCGTTGATGGCGTCGTAGATGATCGAGTAGAGACGTATCTCGATCTCCTCCTTCTCGGCGGTCTTGCGGGCTGTGGCTGACGGACGCACCTGGAAGCCCACGATGATGGCGTTCGAAGCGGCGGCCAACAGTACGTCCGACTCCGAGATCTGACCCACGGCGGCGTGGATGACGTTCACCTGTACGGTCTCCTTCGAGAGCTTGATGAGTGATCCGGCCATTGCCTCGACCGAGCCGTCGACATCTCCCTTGACGATGATGTTGAGCTCCTTGAACGAGCCGATGGCTATGCGGCGGCCGATCTCGTCGAGCGTGATGTGCTTCTGCGTCATGATACCCTGCATGCGCTGCAGCTGCTCGCGCTTGTTGGCTATTTCGCGGGCCGAGCGGTCGTCGTCCATGACGTTGAAGTTGTCGCCCGCCTGCGGTGCGCCGTTCAGACCCAGTACCTGTACCGGTGTCGAGGGCCCTGCCTCGGTTACCTTCTTGCCGTTCTCGTCGAACATGGCCTTCACGCGGCCCGTATATGTTCCCGAGAGAACCACATCGCCTACATGGAGCGTTCCGCTCTGTACCATGACCGTAGCCACGTAGCCGCGGCCCTTGTCGAGCGTCGACTCGATGACGGCACCCTGCGCCTTCTTGTTGGGGTTGGCCTTCAGGTCGAGCATCTCGGCCTCCAGAAGCACCTTCTCCAACAGCTTGTCCAGATTTATGCCCTTCTTGGCCGATATGTCCTGACTCTGGTATTTTCCGCCCCACTCCTCGACCAGATAGTTCATCTGAGCCAGCTGCTCCTTGATGTGGTCGGGGTTTGCGCCCGGTTTGTCGATCTTGTTTATGGCGAAGACCATGGGCACACCCGCGGCCTGCGCGTGGTTGATGGCCTCGACCGTCTGCGGCATGACGTTGTCGTCGGCCGCAACGATGATGATGGCCACGTCGGTGATCTTGGCACCGCGCGCACGCATCGCCGTGAAGGCCTCGTGACCCGGCGTGTCGAGGAAGGTGATCTTCTGACCGTTGAGGTTTACCGAGTAGGCACCGATGTGCTGCGTGATACCTCCGGCCTCGCCCTCGATGACGTTCGTCTTGCGGATGTTGTCCAGAAGCGAGGTCTTACCGTGGTCGACGTGTCCCATGACCGTTACGATAGGCGGACGCGGCACGAGATCCTCCTCCTTGTCGGTCTCGGTCTCGATGGCCTCCTGTATGTCTACCGACACGAACTCGACCTTGAAGCCGAACTCCTCGGCCACGACAACAAGGGCCTCGGCGTCGAGACGCTGGTTGATCGATACCATGAGTCCGAGGTTCATGCAGGCCGAGATGACCTCCATGGGCGAGACGTTCATCATCGTGGCCAGCTCGCTTACGGTGACGAACTCCGTGACCTTGAGGATCGAACGCTCCTGCTGTTCGCGTTCCATCTCCTCGCTCATCTTCTCGCGTATCTCCTCACGCTTCTCCTTGCGGTACTTGGCACCCTTGTTCTTGGCGCCCTTCGACGTGAGGCGTGCCAGCGTATCCTTTATCTGCTTTGAAACCTCCTCGTCGCTAACTTCGGGGCGTACGATAGGTTTGGGCTGATGCTTCTGGTGCTTGTTCTTGTTGCGGCGGCCCTCCCCGGGTTTGGGTTGCGATGCTGCATTTGCGCCGCCTCCCTGCTGCTGTCCCTTGCCTTGTGCCCCGCGGTCCGGACGGTTGTTCTGCTGTCCGTTGTTCTTTGCGTTGGCTCTGTTTACATCGACCTTCTCCTTGTCCAGACGCTTGCGCTTGTGGCGGCCGCCCGGAACGATGTTCGACACATCCATCGTGCCGAGGATCTGGGGCCCTGCCAGCTGCGTGTGGTTCGGACGGAAGATGTTGTCATCGCGTTTGGGTGCCTCGGGCGCTGGCTGCGGCGCAGGCTCAGATGCAGGTGCCTCTTTCGCCGGCTCCGCCTTGGGCGCTTCGGGTGCCTTGACAGTGTCCGGAACGCTATTCGCGGGCTCCTCTACGCTCTGTGCCGTACTCTTATGTTCCACTGCCGCAGGCTCCGTCTTCACGGGCTCTGCCGCGGGCGCTGCGGGTGCTGCGGGGGGCTCGGCTGCAGGTGCTGCCGCGGTCTCAGCCTTGGGCTGGGGTTCCGGTGCGGGCTGCGCGGCGGCCGCGCTCTTCTTCTTGGGCTCGAGGTCGATCTTGCCCAGAATCTTGGGCTGCGGTATCTCGTCCTTGACGTTGATGACGTTGCTCTTGATTATGACCTCCTTGTCCTCCTTGTCCTGCTTGCGGTCCTCGTCAAGTGTAACCGTAGTCTGTTTGAGCGATATGCGCTCGCGTATGTTCTCGCGTTCGTTTCCCGTGATTGTGCGGTTGGAGCCGAACTCCTTCTCAAGAACGGCATAGACTTCGGGGCTGACCGGCGAATTGGGCGAGCCCTCGACATTGATGCCCTTCTTGAGCAGGAAATCCATGATGGTGTTGAGCCCCACCTTGAACTCCTTCGCTACCTGTATGAGCCTTACTTTCCTGTTATTTATCATATATTGTCCTCCCTCTTTTATCCGTTTAAACTACTCCTCGAATTCGGCCTTGAGTATCTCCACGACCTTCTGAGCCTGCTCGATCTCGAGGTCGGCACGCGTGGCGATCTCCTCGACGGGGAGCTCCAGTACGCTCTTGGCCGTATCGCATCCGGCATTCTTCAGGGCTTCGATTACCCACGGCTCGATCTCGTCGGCGAACTCCGACAGCGCTACGTCCTCCTCCTCGATCTCGCGGTAGACGTCGATGTCGTATCCGGTGAGCATCTTCGACAGACGTATGTTCAGACCTCCCTTGCCGATGGCGAGCGACACTTGGTCGGGCTTCAGGTAGACCGAGGCGGTCTTGTGCTCCTCGTCGATGGTGATGCTCGATATCTTGGCCGGATTGAGCGAACGCTGTATCATGAGCTGCGGGTTCGAGGTGTAGTTCACAACGTCGATGTTCTCGTTGCGAAGCTCCTTGACGATGGTGTATATGCGCGAGCCCTTCATGCCGACGCATGCTCCTACGGGGTCTATACGGTCGTCATACGACTCGACGGCGACCTTCGCGCGCTCGCCCGGGATGCGGACGATCTTCTTGATGGTGATCAGGCCGTCGAATATTTCGGGCACCTCCTGCTCGAAGAGACGCTCGAGGAACTGGTTGGCCGTACGCGAGAGAATGATGCGCGGCTGGTTGTTGTTCATCTCGACGCTCTTGACGATGGCCTTGATGGTGTCGCCCTTGCGGTAGAAGTCGTTGGGTATCTGCTCGCTCTTGGGCAGGATAAGCTCATTGTCCTCGTCGTCGAGGATGAGCACCTCGCGCTTCCATACCTGATAGACCTCGCCGGTGATGATCTCGCCCACCTTCTGCGAATACTTCTCGTAGAGGTTGGCCTTCTCGAGGTCGAGCAGGCGCGAGGCCAGATTCTGGCGCAGCGAAAGCACGGCACGGCGGCCGAACTGGTTCATCTTGATCTGGTCGGTATACTCGTCGCCAACCTCGTATGTGGGGTCTATGGCCTTGACCTCCGACACGGCGATCTGCGTGTTTGGGTTCTCCACGGCGCCGTCCTCCACGACTACACGGTTGCGCCAGATCTCAAGGTCGCCCTTCTCGGGGTTGATGATGACGTCGAAGTTCTCGTCGCTCTCGAACTGCTTCTGCAGGGCGTGGCGGAAGACATCCTCCAAAACGCCTATCATGGTTGCCTTGTCGATGTTTTTCAGCTCCTTGAACTCAGCGAAGTTGCTGATTAGATTTAAGTTTTCCATGTGTTGCTATATTTTTTCTTTTATTATTTGTTCATTACTTGAAATCGAGATACTCCTTCGTGTACTTTATCTCCGAGAACGGGTATGTGCGGACAACGTCCACCTCGACCTTGCGTTTGCGGCCCTCGACGGCCTGCCGCTCCTTGTACGATACGGTTATGCCGTTCTCGTCGGCGGCGTCCAGATGCGCCAGAATCTTGGTCCCGTTCGTCAGCAGCACCTCCACGGGCGAGCCTATGATCTTGCGGTATTGACGGAGCGTGCGCAGCTCCGATCCTATGCCTGCGGATGCCACCGTGAGCGAGAAGTCTTCCACGTCGCGGTCGAAGTGCGCCTCGATGGCGCGGCTCAGGTCGGCGCACGCCTCGATCGTGACCGAGGTGTCGCTGTCGATGAGCAGCTCGACTTCGTTCGAGGGGGTGCATGTGCAGCTTACGGTAAACATGTTGGTGCCGGCCAGCTCGCGGTCGGCTATCTCCTTTATTTTGGCGCAATCTATCATAATTCGCGGGGTTATAACTACGAAATAAGGGGACTCCCCGTCCCCTTATTGCTGACAACGTTGCAAAAGTAGTGAAAAAAACCGATACGCCAAACTATTGTTATATGAAAAACACAATTTTTTTATTGTTTCGTAACCATTCGTCCCTCTATTCCGATTTTCGTCCCTTGGCGTATGAAAAAGGCGGACAACGATTGATTGTCCGCCTTTTGGCATTAGCGCCGGTATTGTCATCTTGCCCTGCCGGCACCATTAGTCAGCATCCGATACGTATTGCTTGATGCAGCCGCGCTTCGACGAGCGGATGAACTGCACCAGCATGTCGCGTTCGGCCGAGGGGGGCAGCTCTGCCTCGACACGGTCACATCCCTCCATATAGTTCAGGTTGCTCTGGAAGAGTATGCGGCAGGCCTCATGCACGGCCGTGATCTGCTCGGGCGTGAATCCACGGCGCGAGAGCCCGATCTTGTTGATTCCGGCGTAGTAGTCCTTGTTCGATGTGGTGATGAATGGCGGTATGTCCTTCGTTACGCCCGACATGCCCTGTACCATGGCGTGGTCGCCTATGCGCACCCACTGGTGTACGGCCGTATGGCCGCCTATGACCACCCAGTTGCCTATATGTACCTCGCCGCCGAGCGATACTCGGTTGACGATGACGTTATGGTCACCGACGACGCAGTCGTGCGCTATGTGGGCGTATGCCATGACGAGGTTGTACGAGCCGACGACGGTCTTGCCTTGCGAGGCGGTGCCGCGGCTGATGGTGACATATTCGCGGATCTCGTTGTAGTCACCGATTTCGGCGGTGGAGATCTCGCCCTTGAACTTCATGTCCTGCGGCGTGCATGCTATCGATGCGGCCATGTGGATTTTGCACCCCTTGCCTATGCGGGCGCCGTCATATATTGCGGCCGAAGGCCCGATCCAACAGTCGTCGCCTATGACGACGTCGCCTGCGATGTATGCGAAGGGTTCTATCGTGACGTTGTTCCCGATCTTGGCGTCGGGATGCACGTATGCCAATTTGCTGATCATGCTCTGCTATTCCGGTTTTTTGTTTCTCACAATCTGTGCCATAATGGTAGCCTCGCAGGCCAGAACGCCGCCTACGAAGACCTTGCCTACGACCGAGGCGATGCCGCGGCGCACGGGTTCGATGATGTGCGCTTCGATTTGCATCGTATCTCCCGGAACGACCTTGTGCTTGAAACGCACGTTGTCGATGCGCAGGAAGTATGTCGAGTACTCCTCGGGGTGCTCGACGCTCTTGAGGACGATGATGCCGCTGGCCTGAGCCATGGCCTCGACGAGCAGCACGCCCGGCATGACGGGCTCGGTGGGGAAGTGGCCCGTGAACTGCGGCTCGTTGGCCGTGACGTTCTTGATGGCGCCGATGGAGTTGTTGTCCAGATAGAAGACCTTGTCCACCAGAAGGAAGGGATAGCGGTGGGGCAGCAGTTTGCGCACCTCGTTCACATCCAGCAGCGCGGGTTTGTCGGGACGGTAGCGGAAGGCGGGCTTCTCGCCGTCGCGGCGTATGGCATGTATGAGCTGCTTCATGAACTCGGTGTTGGCGTAGTGGCCCGGGCGCGAAGCCCACACGCGGCCCTTGATGCGCATGCCGAGCAGGGCGAAGTCGCCGAGCAGGTCGAGCAGTTTGTGACGTGCCAACTCGTTGCTCGAACGCAACTGCAGGTTGTTCAGGTAACCGCCCGTGACGCGTATGTCGTCCTTGTGGAATATCTTCTTGAGGTGTTCCAGCTGCTCCTCCGAGACGGGGTTCTCGACAACGACGATCGAGTTGTCCAGATCGCCGCCCTTGATGAGGTTCATCTTGAGCAGCGGCTCCAGTTCGTGCAGGAAGACGAAGGTGCGGCAGGGGGCTATCTGCTGTGCGTAGTCGTTGAAGGGGTCCAGCGTGGCATACTGGTTGCCGATGACCTTCGAGTTGTAGTCTACGTGCACCGATACGGTGAACTCGTCATCGGGATATATGATTATAGCGACGCCCTTGTCGGGGATCGTATAGACCTGCTTCTCGGTCACCTCGTAATATTTGCGGTCGGCCTTCTGCTCGACCAGACCCACCTCGAGGATCTTCTGTGCATATTCGCGTGCCGAGCCGTCCATGATGGGCACCTCGGGGGCGTCGATGTCGATCATTGCGTTGTCGACACCCATCGTCCACAGGGCCGAGAGGATATGCTCTACGGTGCTGATACGTGCGGGGCCCTTTTCTATCGTAGTTCCGCGCGATGTGTCGGTGACATATTCGCACAGGGCGGGAACCGAAGGTGAATTTTCGAGATCTATTCTACGAAATACTATTCCGCTGTTCTCCGGAGCGGGAAGGACGGTCATGTTGACCTTCACTCCGGTGTGTAGCCCTTTGCCAGAGAAAGAGATGGGTGAGGCGAGGGTCTGTTGTTTCGTTTGCATATTTCGTTACGGTTTATTTGTAAGACAGTGTCTGCTGTTTTATAATAATGTGCAAAGATATGAATATTTCGTAAAAAAATAGTATTTTTGCCTGAGATTTAATTCTCTGTAAGCGAATATGGCAACAACCGAACCACAGGAAACCAACGGCGTGGAACAGAAGCCCGTGCGGCGCAGGCAGACGCACGGAGCGAGGTTGCATCTGCCTTTCGAGAACCGCCACAAGGATGCCGGCGAGTGGGCCTACGACCACCGCGTGGGACTGAGCGTCATGATTATATGCTATCTGGTTCTGGGCATCGTTTTCGTGAGCTCGAAGATCATCCTTAACGACAAACCCCATCTGCAGGGCATATATATCGACCTTCAGGATCTGGAGACGCTGGCCGAGGAGAAGGAGCGTCTCGAACGCGAGGTCGAGATGAAGCAGTTGCAGGCGAATATGGACTGGTCGTCGGTCCGCAACCTCACATCGAACGAGGCTCTGCTGAACGAGAATCTGAAGGACGACCGCGGCACCCGGACGGAGGCGCTGAACGCATCGGCGCGCGAGATAGCCGAGGGTATGGAGTCCAACCGTGCCGCCTACGAGGCCGGCTTGGCCGAGGCGGAGGCTATCCTCGACAAGGGCCGCGCCAAGAGTGAGGATAAGACCACCGAGGGGCAGGATTCCAAATTCAAGGGCAACGTGACGGTGAGCTTCGTGTTGAAGGATCCCGTGCGTACGAAACGCCATCTTGTCGTTCCGGCCTACCGCTGCGAGGGCGGCGGCGAGGTCGTCGTGGCCATAACGGTCAACCGCGGCGGCGAGGTGACGGCGGCGAAGGTTGTCTCGGGCGGCGATGAGAGCATGCGAGAGGCAGCTCTCGATGCGGCGTGGAAGTCGCTCTTCAATATCGACATGTCGGCTCCCGAACGACATAACGGGACGATAACCTATCTGTTTATTCCACAATAATCACACACACGATGTACACGGCGCTGCTTGGCATAATCGTATGGATATCCTGTTGCCTGCCGTCGGGAGCAGATCTCTGCGACCGGCAACCGGATCATGGCAGCGTGTGCGTCGAACAGCTCTTGTCTGCGGAGTGTGACGATAAGTCCTCTGCGGACGATGCGACGGAGCTTACGGCCTCGGCCGTGGCGAGCAACTGCGAGATGCGGCTGCCCGTACCGATCCGCAGTGTTGCGCGCGGTGCCGAGAGTGCCACCTCCTCGCATGCGGCGGCGCGATGGCTGCGGCAGTGCTTGCGTATGATTCCATGTGATGCCTCGCACGGCAGCGTGACGGGGCGTGTTACCCGATTATTCGAATTCAATCTCTATCGTTCGACGCTGCGGGCGGACTTTTTCCTCCACTCGCTGTGCCGATTGCGGATTTAGCGGCGGCAGTGCCCGCACCGCTCCTCCGGCCGGCAGGTGCGCGGGTAGGCGGTGTCGCGGACGGTGTCCGCGGCCGCATGCGTGTCGGAATCCGTTTAACCTGTAAAAAAGATTGAATCATGTCGAATAACAGAGATATTTACGAGGCGCTGTATGCCTCGTCGGACGGTGTCGTGGTACGCCGTCACAAGTCGGCAGCCGTGCCTGCCGCAATGTTCATTATCGGAGCAGCGCTCGTGGTGGCAAGTTATGCGGCCGCGTCGCTGCTGCCGGAAGGAGTACTTTCAGCCTTGGGGTTTGTCGGCGGGGTGTTGATCTTCGTGGGCGGAATCATGGCTTTGGCCCGTGTCTACGGTTCGGGGCATCCGTTTCATACTGCGGAGGGGCGTTTCCTCAAGGTCGAGGAGCTGCGCTTCGCCAAGGATAAGTCGTCGGAAGTGGCACGGTTGGTGCGCGAGGGCAACTTCGATGCCCTGCGCTCATTGAGCCATGACGGCGTGTCGGCCGTTACGGTTACGCTCTTCTCGTCGCCGTCGGGGGCATTCCGTGCGGGACAGGCCTTCGAGTATATGGATCTCGATATGCGCCCGATAACCGACCTCAAGATCGTGCAGGCATAGCGTGCCGTGAGTTTCGGAACATGTGCTCGTCGGGGACGTGATCCGAAATATAAATGTATCATGGATGGAGTTGCCCTGCCGTCGTGCGGAGGAGCGGCGGCGGGGCGGCATCCGTGTCCCGGGAGATGAATGATTTGATAACGAGATAATTTAGAGAGTAAGATGTTTAACATGACGGAGAATATATTGCTCGTATGGGCGCTGCTGCTTTACGTGGCGGTGATAGCCGGAAAGGTGGCCTATCGTTTCGGGGCGCCGGCCCTGTTGCTGTTCCTCGGCGTGGGTATGATGTTCGGGTTGCACTTCATCAAGTTCGAATCGTTTGAACTGACGCAGTTCATCGGTATGATCGCCCTCTGTATAATCCTCTTCTCGGGAGGTATGGATACCAAGTTCTCGGAGATACGCCCCATTCTGGCGCCGGGTATCGTGCTGGCGACGCTGGGTGTGGTGATCACGGCGGCGGTGACGGGTGTATTCATATATTTCTTCTCGTCGTGGGTGGGGTTGGCAATGTCGCTGCCTGTGTCGTTGCTTCTGGCGTCGACGATGGCCTCGACCGACTCGGCATCGGTATTCTCGATCCTGCGTACCAAGAAACAGGGCCTGAAGGAGAATCTGCGGCCGCTGTTGGAGCTCGAGAGCGGTAGTAACGACCCGATGGCATACATGCTGACCATACTGCTGGTGACGGTAGCCACATCGGCCGGCGGCGACGTGAATCTGGGACAGAGTATTCTGAAGTTTGTCGTGCAGATGGTCGTGGGCGCACTGCTCGGATACGGTATCGGACGTCTGGCGGTCTTTACGATAAACCGCATCGACATCAAGAACAACATATCGCTCTATTCGGTGCTGCTGTTGGCGTCGGTATTCTTCTCGTTCTCGTTCACCTCGCTGCTGTGGGGCAACGGCTATCTGGCCGTATATATTACGGGTCTCGTTGTCGGCAACTACAAGATCGCCCACCGAGGCAATCTTACGACCTTCATGGACGGATTCACGTGGCTGGCGCAGATCGTCATGTTCATCACCATAGGATTGCTGGTCAACTCCGATGAGCTGATGCGTCCAGAGGTGTTGATCCTCGGCGGGGCTGTGGCTCTGTTCCTGATGTTCGTGGCGCGTCCGCTGGCGGTGTTCTTGGGTCTGCTGCCGTTCCGCAATTTCAGCCGTCGGGCACGGATATTTGTTTCGTGGGTGGGCCTGCGCGGCGCCGTGCCCATAATCTTCGCGACATATCCCATTGTCGCGGGCGTCGAAAACGGACGTCTGATCTTCAACGTCGTATTCATGGTTACGCTCATCTCGCTGCTTGTGCAGGGTACTACGGTGAGCGGCATGGCCAACCTTCTGGGGCTGGCGTTCGAGGAGAAGGAGCCTCTGTTCAAGATGGGTATTCCTGACAGCATAAAGAGCAACTTCACCGAGATCGAGGTTACGGCCTCGGCCCTCGAGGGTGGCTCGACGCTGCGTGATATCGAACTTCCGGACAATACGCTTGTGGTGATGATATGCCGCCACGGCGAATATTTCGTGCCGCGCGGAAATACCTCGCTCGAGGTCGGGGACAAACTTCTCGTCGTGTCGGATCTCGGCGACAAGGAGCTGCAGAAGGTCTACGATACGCTCGGCATTAAGGATGTGGTGAAACTACAGTGAATTTTGTTGTAAGGTTCAAAACATAAGTGCGCGGCGCGGAGGGTAACCCTCCGCGCCGTATTGTTATGCCGAGTGTGTTATGGATGCTATCTTGAGAGATAGTGCCGCAGGGTGATAAGCGGGTGGTATATGATCATCCGGGGGCCGCACCAACGCATGACCTGACGCATTAGCTGGCGTTTGTCCTTGGCGTAGCAGTGGACGGGACAGTTGCGGCATGCGCTCTTATGCTCCCCGAAACGGCACATGTCGAGCCTGCGGCGGGCGTATGCCAGAAGTTCGGCATACTCTGGCGGCAGCTGCTCCGCGTGCAGTTTGCGGCGGCAGTAGAGGCGTATCATAACCTCGATTATCTCCTTCTCCTTCTCGATGCGTGTCATGTGTCCGATGCGTATTGTTTATTTGTTGGCGGTCTCCTCGTCATATATCTTTTCGAACAGGGAGCGAAGGCGTTGAGTGTCGGCTATAAGCTGCCGCAGCCGCGCGAGCGGCTCGGCATTTGGCGACTCCTCGAGCCACAGACGCAGGTATCCCTCGTGGCCGTACTTCTGCCGCAGATGCTCTTCGCAGCGCTGCCATTGGGCCTCGCGGTCGAGTTGCGGCGAGTGGGCGAGCCCGTATAGCACCGTGCGGCGGATGATGGTCTCGGGGTCGATGGCGCGGTCGGCTTCGGCGACTATGCGTCCGTATATCGAGCGCGGAGGCCGTGAGGCCGAAGCGCGGTGATCCTCCGCGGCGCAGGCTATTGTCTCGATCTGCTCCCCGGTAAACCAGCGTCGCAGGTTGTGGTCGGCGCGTATGATCCGAGCCGACTCCTCATGGTGATGTTCGCGTCCTGAGGCGAGTCCCGTATCGTGATACGCCGCGGCCGTATATGCCGTCTCGATATCCTCGCCCATACGCTCCGCAAGCTCCGTGGCCCGTGCCATGACCTGAAGGACGTGGTCGCGGCCGTGGGCCCGATCGAAGGTGTCGTAACGGGGAAGGATTCGGGTCTCGATGTAGAGACGCAGATCGTCGCGTATGGTCTTATGGTTCATAGACTGTTCAATTTCGTGCCGCCTTGCGCGGCGGTGGCGCAAAGGTAACGATTATTTGCTTCGGGTGATAAACGAATCACCGCTTTCGGTAGGAAGGCGGTGATCGGGCAGGTATATCATTATGCAGTGGTTAAGGCATAAAAAAAGACAACACTCTTTCGTTACGCAGGATTTGGTCGGGATCCTCGGGGATCGAGCCTCATCGCGGACGTCCGTGAAAGAACGTTGTACTTGATACGTTTATTTACTACTCCTCTTTAAGGACACTGCAAAGATAGGGCCGCAGTGTTGCGATTTTATTACGCCGCGGTGACAAAAGGGTGAAACAACACAAAAGCGGCCGTCCTTTATGGAACGGCCGCTTGGTATCGGTTTTATGCAATCCGGATGTCAAGATTATATTGTCCATGTCTCGCCCGAACGCAGCAGATCGTCCACGCAGCGGATCTTCGACGAAGCCTTTACCTGCTCGACCTGCTCGGCAACCTTCACGTCGTAGACATTGTCGTCGGCCACGTCGCGGATGACGCCGACGGCGACGGGGTAGTCGGGATACTTCATGGCCGCAAGCATCGAGTGGAGCGTGGTGTCGGCCGTGTGGGCGTCGTGCGTGAGCACGTCGTCGATGGTATATCCGTCCTCGCCGACGGTTACGACCTTCAGGCGCATGTCCTCGAATACGAGACCCTTGCGCTTGTCGGCCCCGAAGAGCATCTTCTCACCGTGGCGCAGCGTGATGGTGCGCTCGGCGCGCGTAGCTTTGTCTCCGGCAAAGTCGGCGTGGGTCTTGTCGTTGAAGATGACGCAGTTGACCAGAGCCTCTACGACGGCCATACCTTTGTGTTTGGCCGCAGCAACGAGACAATCCTTCGTCAGCGCGACCTCCATGTCGATGGTGCGGGCGAAGAAGGTTCCCTTGGCGCCTATGACCAACTCGCCCGGGTTGAAGGGCTTCTCGACAGTGCCGTATGGCGACGTCTTGGTTATCTTTCCCAGCTTGGTGGTTGGCGAGTACTGACCCTTTGTCAGACCGTAGATCTCGTTGTTGAAGAGTATGACGTTAAGGTCGATATTGCGGCGTATGGCGTGGATGAAGTGGTTGCCGCCGATGGCCAGCGAGTCGCCGTCACCGGTGCATACCCAGACGCAGAGACCCGGGTTGGCAACCTTGATTCCCGTAGCTACGGCGCTGGCGCGGCCGTGGATCGTATGGAAACCGAAGGTCTTCATGTAGTATATGAAACGCGACGAGCAGCCGATGCCCGATACGAAGGTGAAGCGGTTGTGCGGCACGTCCAGAGCGTCCGCCACCTCGGGCATGGCGCGCTGTACGGCGTTGAGGATGGCGTGGTCACCGCAGCCCGGACACCATTTTACCATTTGGTCGCTCTTGAAGTCGGCCGGAGTATATTTGTAGTCTGCCATGATATTATCTGTCGCTTAAAGTAATGAAACGAATTTTTCCTTCAGCTCGGCAACGGTGAAGGGCTGGCCTTCGCACTTGTTGTACTGCTCGAAGTTGAACTCTTGGAAGTTCTGTCGCAGGTATGCGGCCATCTGTCCCTCGTTGAGCTCGCAAACGATGATATGCTTGTGTCCTTCCAGCAGCTCCCGCAGGCCCTTGGGCAGCGGGTAGATGTAGTTCAGGTGCAGATGGGCGATACTCTTGCCTTCGGCCTTGAGGTCGTCGACCGCCGTCTGGAGATGTCCGCGCGTGCCGCCCCAGCCTATGACAAGCAGGTCGGCATCCGCCGCGCCGTCTATCGTGGGCGTGGGCAGGTCGTCCGCAACGCGTGCAACCTTTGCTGCGCGTGTGAGCACCATCTCCTGATGGTTCGCCGGGTCATACGATATTGATCCCTTGAGGTGATCCTTCTCCAGACCGCCTATGCGGTGCTCGAGGCCCTTCTTGCCGGGGAAGGCCCAGCCGCGGACGAGTCTCTCGTCGCGCTTGTATGGCATGAACTCACCCTCTTCTGGCGCCTTGTTGACGATCGGGGGCACGATTGCCGGATAATCCTGCATCGAGGGTATGCGCCACGGTTCCGAACCGTTGGCGATGAAGCCGTCGGTAAGAAGGATTACTGGGGTCATGTGCTCGAGAGCTATCTTCCCTGCCATGAAGGCGTAGTGGAAGCAGTCGCTGGGCGACGAAGCCGCTATGACGACAACGGGACACTCGCCGTTGCGGCCGTAGAGCGCCTGCATAAGGTCGCTCTGCTCGGTCTTCGTGGGCAGACCCGTCGAGGGACCGCCGCGCTGTACGTCGACGATGACTATCGGCAGCTCGGCCATTACGGCCAGACCCATGGCCTCGCTCTTGAGCGACAGGCCCGGTCCCGATGTGGTCGTCACGGCGAAGTCGCCGGCATAGGCGGCACCGATGGCGGTGCAGATGCCCGCGATCTCGTCCTCGGCCTGCACGGTCTTTACGCCGAGATCCTTGCGCTTGGCCAGCTCCTCGAGTATGACCGTCGCGGGGGTGATGGGGTATGATCCGCAGAAGAGCGGAAGCCCTGCCTTCTCGGCTGCGGCGCAGAAGCCCCACGCCGTGGCGACGTTACCGTTGATGGAACGGTATGTTCCTTTGTCGAGGTGTGCCGGAGCAACCTCGTATGTATTTGCGAACTGGTGCGTATTGGCCGCGTAGTTGTAGCCTGCGTCTATGGCCCGCTTGTTGGCTTCGGCCACGGCGGGGTTCTTGCGGGCGAACTTGGCGTCGAGGTAACGCTTGGCGTAATCCTCCGAACGGTTGTACATGTAGAAGCAGATACCCAGCGCAAACATGTTCTTGCACTTGACCACCGTCTTGTTGTCAAGGCCCATGTCGGCCAGAGCGGCGCGTGTCATGGATGTGATGTCGGGAATGATGACGTTGTAGTTCTCGAGCCCGAGTTCGGCGATGGGGTCAAGCGTTGCATAGCCAGCCTTCTTGACATGCTCCTCGGTGAGCGAGTCGCCGTCGATTATGACCGTTGCGTCCTTCTTGAGCCACTTGCGGTTAGCCTTGAGCGCTGCGGGGTTCATGGCCACCAGCACGTCGCAGAAGTCGCCCGGGTTGGTCACCTTGCCCGAGCCGAAGTGTACCTGAAATCCCGAAACACCGGCCACGGTGCCCTGCGGGGCGCGTATCTCGGCCGGATAGTCCGGAAATGTCGAAATGCCGTTGCCGACCAGAGCCGACGTGTTGGAGAAGAGCGTTCCTGTGAGCTGCATTCCGTCGCCCGAATCGCCCGAGAAGCGTATGACGACATCTTTCAGCTCTTTGGTGTTAAGATTATTCATGTCCGGGAAGATTACGAATCGTAAATAAATGATTGAGTCTCGACAAAGATAGCCTTTTATGGCTTATGTTATCCCTTGTCGGGCAATTATTTTTTGTCTGCGGGTCCTTTAGTGGTATTTGCGGCGGCGTGTCGCTGGGCCACCGATACTCCGAAAATTATGAGTGCCGTGCCGGCCAGCGCCAGCGGTGTGATCCTCTCGCCGAGAACGATGTGGGCGGTGATCATGGCAACTATGGGGTTAAGGTAAAGGTAGTTTGTGGCGCGTATGGCGCCCAGACGGCGTATCACCATGTTCCATGTCCAGTAGCATATCAGCGAGGCGGCGATTCCCAGATAGAGTATGTTGCCGATGACCGTCGGGCGTGTCAGCAGCTCGACGGTTAGGTGTTCGGGCCGGAAGAGGAAGTAGGGCGCTAGCGTCACTACGCCGTAGAAGAATATCTTGCGTGTGATCATCGTTGGCGGGTAGCGTTTTTCGAGCCTCAGCACCAGAATGCTGTATATGACCCACGTTATTGCGGCGCCGAATGTAAGCAGGTCGCCGCGCGGGTTGAGCTTGAGCAGGAACTGACCGTTGAAGACTACGAGCGCCACGCCCGCAAGCGATATGAGCGAGCAGATGTAGAGGCGTCGTCCGGCGCTCTCCTGCCGCACGATGCGATGCACGGCGAGGGTCGTAAGCAGGGGCGTGGCGGCGATGATGATGGCCACGTTCGATGCCTGCGTATAGAGCAGTGCGGTGTTTTCGAGCAGGAAGTAGAGCGATCCGCCGGTTATGCCGAGCAGCGCCATCTGCAGTTCGTCGCGCCAGTTGTCGGCGAAGATGCGGCCGCGCAGAAAGGGCAGCATGCAGACGTATGCCAGCGCGAAGCGCAGGGTCATGATAGCCGCGGGCGAGAGACCCTCGTCGAGCAGCAGCTTGGAGCTGATGAAGGTTGTGCCCCAGACGGCCGCCGTGAGCGCCGCCGTGATGTGATAGGGGAGGTCTCCCCTCAATTTGCTGTTCATCGTATCGAGTTCATGCGTATGCTTGCCTTTACGAGCGCTATGGCGCGTATGCGGTTCACTTCGATCTCCTTGTCGGCATGGTGGGGGTTCTGGCTCACCAGCTTGACATAGCCTTCGCGGTCGGATTTCTGGATATACTTGACGGTGATGTACTCCTCGCCGTCGAGATCTATCGACAGCAGGTACATGTCGCCCCAGAATATGTCGTCGATGTTCTGCAGCTGCTTGTAGAGGACGATGTCGCCGCTCTTGAGCAGCGGGTACATCGAGTCGCCCACGATGTATATCGCCCCGTCACACTTTGGCAGGTTGGGTATGTGTATGTAGTTTATGGGCTTGTTCGAAGCCTGATCCGTGAACAGGGGCACAAGCCCTGCCGTCCCCTCGATCGAGTAGAGTGGCACGCTCTGCATGGGCAGCGAGTTGTCGCTGCGCAGGCGGAAGGCCGTGTAGGCAGGCTCGGCGTTGAACATCTCACCCTTGCCCGTTTCGAGCCATTCGGGATTTACGTTCAAATCTTGAACAAGTATGTTCTTGTTGCGCATCGAGAGCCCGCACTTGCCCGTCTCGATCATCGAAAGGGCCGCCTTGCCGATGCCAAGATGCTGAGCAAGCTGCTCTTGCGTCATCTTGAGTTCTTTGCGTATAAGTTTTACTCGACTCTCCATGAAATTGTATCGGAAAATATTATATCAAAAATTTAACCTATATCGAAATAAAGTTCAATGTTTGAATGTATATTTGTGATGCAAAGTTAAGCATTCTGATTCTAAATACAAACACACAGGTTGAACTTTTTAATATATTTTACTTATTATGTATTCAGTTTCCGCGGAACTTTATGACATGGCGGCCGACCTGTTGGTCGAGCGCATCGATCGTTCGGATTACTTCTCCGGTACGGTAGAGTTTGAATACGGCGGCGTGGAGTGCCGTCTGACGGCGTCGGTGATCGTCTACCGCCGCCGCGAGGTGCTGCCCGAGGGGGAGTATGACCGTATCAGCGACTTGGTGCCCGTATGGTGGGAGTTCCATACCATGATCGACGGCGTGGAGCGGCTCAATGACTTTACCTTTTCCGAAATCCGCGAGCGACTGTTATGACGGATTCTCGGATTGTCTCATCGCAGGCGTCGGCCGGAGAGTCGGCGCTTGTGCCGTCTTTTGCCGACTTTGCCGTCACGGTATATCCTTTTCTCGAGATGCAGTCGTTCCACGAGGTATATTACCGTCTGCTGGAGATGTTTGCCGCGGGGCGTGTGCGCCGCCTGATGGTCTCGATGCCGCCGCAGCACGGCAAGAGCGTGGGCGCGAGCACCCTGCTGCCGGCATACATGTTGGGCTTGGCGCCCGATACGAAAATGGCGGTGGCATCCTATTCGGCCGCGCTGGCATCGAAATTCAACCGCCGCGTGCAGCGTATAATCGAGTCGGAGGAGTATGGAGAGTTGTTTCCCGAAACGCGCATCAAGTGCGGCGGCAAGCCCGCAGGGTATGTGCGTACGTCGGACGAGGTCGAGATCGTCGGGCATGAGGGCGGTCTGTTGTCTGTCGGGCGTGAGGGTTCGCTGACGGGGAACCGTGTCGACTGCTTCATTCTGGATGACCTCTACAAGGATGCCATGGAGGCCAATTCGCCGCTCGTACGCGAGAACTGTTGGGAGTGGTACACCTCCGTCGTACGTACGCGCATGCACAATGCGTCGAGCGAACTGATCGTCTTTACGCGCTGGCACGACGAGGATCTTATTGGCGAGCTGCGGCGTCGCGAGAGGTGTGTCGAGCTGCGCGAATGGGCCGACATCGACCGCGTGGGCGAGGGGGAGTGGCTGAGTCTCAACTTCGAGGCTCTGAAGAGCAGCCCGGCGTGCGGCATAGATCCGCGCGGCGCGGGCGAAGCTCTCTGGCCCGAACGGCAGAGCGCCGCGCTGCTCGAATCGAAGCGGCGTCTTGACCCGCTGCGTTTCGAGTGCATGTATCAGGGGCATCCATCGCCCCGCGGCGGCCTGCTCTATGGTGACGGCTTTGTCGAGTACGATGCGCTGCCGGCCGAGATCGTACGTTATGCCGGATATACCGATACGGCCGATACGGGTGACGACTATCTCTGCTCGGTGGCCTATGCCGTCGATGCCGACGGCATGATATATCTTCTCGATGCGGTATATTCGCGCGAGCCGATGGAGGTGACCGAAGGGCTTGTGGCCGAGATGGTGGGGCGTACGCCCATCGGGTCGATGCTGGTCGAGAGCAACAATGGCGGCCGCGGTTTCGCGCGGGCGCTGCAACGGCTGCTGCCGCGTGTGCGTATCGAGTGGTTCCACCAGAGCGGCAACAAGGAGGCCCGCATATTGTCCTATTCGGCCACCGTCATACACACGATGCGCTTTCCGCGCGGGTGGGCGCAACTGTGGCCCGAGATGTATGCCCACCTGACATCCTACTCGCGCATCTTCCGCTCGAACCGCTGGCATGATGCCCCCGACGTGCTTACGGGCATCATCGAACGCGAGGCTTCGGGCGGACGTCAGACCAAGATCCGAAGCGTGGGCTTTTTCTGATTCCGACGTGTATTAATAAGCGAGCCGCACATCTTTCGAGGTGTGCGGCTCGTATTTGTAACGGCAAGTCCTATGCCTGTCTGAGTGATGCGACCTTGCGGTCGAACTCCTGCTTGAGCGAGGTAATAAGTTCGCGTACGCTGACTATTCGGTCCGAACGCCATGCGTTGGCGCCGCAGAAGGCGTAGCCGCTGTCGAGTTTGCCGCGGAAGGCGTTGTAGAGGGCCATCATGATGCAGTAGGGCGAGTGTGTCACGTCGCACGTCTTGATGCAGTTGAAGGGGCAGCGTTTGGGGCGTTTCAACCCCTCGCGCACCTTGTCGAGGAACGAGTTGTGTATGGCGCGGCCCGGCATCCCTACGGGGCTCTGGATGATCTCGATATCCTCCTTGCGGGCATCGATGTAGCTCTGCTTGAAGGCGTCCGAGGCGTCGCACTCCTTCGTGGTGACGAAGCGCGTGCCCATCTGCACACCGTCGGCGCCGAGGGCCGTGATGTTGTATATGTCCTCTCCCGTGTATATGCCTCCGCCTGCGATGACGGGGATATGTTTGCCGGTGCGCTGCTCCGTTGCGCGAGCTTCGGCGACAACTTCGGGCAGGATGTGTTCGAGCGTGCAGCCGGCGTCGCCAAGCTGCTGCGGCGTGTAGCCGAGGTGTCCGCCTGCCTTGGGCCCCTCGACCACGACGGCGTCGGGGACATATCCGTACTCCTCGATCCAGCGGCGGCACAGAACCTTGAGTGCGCGTGCCGACGATACGATCGGCGCGAGCTTCGTGGTCGAGTCGCTCTTGAGGAACGAGGGGAGCGAGAGCGGCAGCCCCGCACCCGAGAATATGATGTCGGCCTTGTTGGCGATGGCGGTGCGGACCATGTCGGCGAAGTTCGACATGGC
>CDYS01056176.1_pt1 | contig 46915 bp, 44 predicted proteins | sample 557491 | NCBI WGS metagenome assembly CDYS01 (sample SAMEA3182057, study PRJEB8094) | gut metagenome | biome: human; feature: gut; material: Stool; isolation source: human stools | place: Canada | collected 2012-11-26
GAGCCGCAGCCCCTTCAAACGAGAGCCCAACGAAGTGGGTCTCGTTTGAGAGCTTGTCAAAAATACTTTTTTGACAAGCTCAAATCGGCAGAATCATAGATTCTGCCGATTTTACGCATTATTTCCCGAAAACGGAGAGATAATCCTCTGCCGGGGCGAGACGGCCGACGGCAGAAAAGCCCATCATCTCAGGCGCAAGCTTTTCGCGCGCGAGAGCGAGAACGCTCTCCGTGGTCACGGCGTCGTAGCGCTCAATGATCTCGTCGGCGGTGAGGCATTTGCCGAGCAGCAGCAGTCCCGAGCCGAGCCGGTTCATGCGGCTGGAGCTCGATTCGAGCGAGAGGATGATGCTGGACTTGATGAGCTCGCGCGCGGTGCGAAGCTCCTTATCCGTAATGCCGTCCTGCCGGAACTTCTCGATCTCCTCCCGGATGAGCGCGAGTGCTTTTTCCTCGGAATCACGGCCCACGGCGGTGGAGATGGCGAGCATCCCGGTCTCCTTATAGGCGGCCGTGAAGCTGCCGATACTGTAGCAGAGGCCGTGCTTTTCGCGGACGGTCTGGAAGAGGCGGGAGGACATGCCGCCGCCGAGCGCCATGGAGAGCACCTGCCACGAGAAGCGGTCCGCGTCGCCGTCCGGCAGTCCGGGGAAGGAGAGACAGAAGTGGTTCTGCTCCGTTGCCTTGCGCTTTACGACCACGGCGGGCGTGTAAGCGCTCTTGCGGCACGCCGCGGGACGCGACGGCGCGAGCGCGGAAAACCGGCTGCACAGCCGCGCGAGGTTATCCTCCGTAAAGCTGCCGCACACGGAAACGACGATCCGCTCGGGGCTGTACTCGCGTTCCTTGAACGCGCGCAGCGAAGCGCCCGTCATGCCGTTGAGCGAAGCGGGACGGCCCAGCACCGGCTTCCCGAGCGCGCCGGGGAAGATCCTGCCCATGAGCTGCTCCACGACGATATCCTCCGGCGTGTCGCGGTACATGTCGATCTCCTCAAGCACGACGCCGCGCTCATTGACGACGTCCGATTCCGAGAAGAGAGAATCGAAGAACATTTCGCAGAGAATATCGGACGCCTCGTCCAGATGGCTGTCCAGCACGCGGGCGTAGAAGCAGGTGGAATCGCGGGAGGTGAAGGCGTTGACCTGCCCGCCGATGGCGTCCATGCGCCCGGCAAGCTCCGCAGCGGTGCTGTGGGCCGTGCCCTTGAAGAGCATGTGCTCAATGAAGTGGGCGCTGCCCTCCTCGCCGCGCTTTTCATAGCGCGAGCCGACGCCGACCCAGATGCCGACGGCAGCGGAGCGGACGCCGGACATTTTCTCGTGGGCGATGCGCACGCCGTTCGGTAACGTGATGATTTCGTACATGGGAACCTCCGAAGAAAAGCGGCGGGAGCAATGCCCCCGCCGCACATATTGTCAATAAAACCGCGTAGAATCAGGCTTCGCCGCGCTCTTTCAGAGCGTCCTTACGGCTGAGGTCGATGCCCTTGGGACCGACGTTCATGACCTTGACCCAGGTCATATCACCGATGTTGAGCACGTCCTCGACCTTCTCGGTGCGCTTGAACTCAAGATCCTTGATCTTCACAAGGCCGTCCTTGCCGGGGGCCAGCTCGACCCACGCGCCGAAGTCGGAGCGGATGTTGGAAACACGGCCGTAGTAGAGAGCGCCGATTTCCGGCTCAAAGACGATGTTCTCAATGGTCTTGCGCGCGGCGCGGCAGGCCTCGATATCCTCGGAGGCAATGTAGATGTTGCCGTCGTCGGTGATGTCGATCTTGGTGTTGGTGTCGGCGGTGATCTTCTGGATGACCTTGCCGCCGGAGCCGATGACCTCGCGGATCTTGTCGGGGTTGATCTTCATCTGGATCATCTTGGGCGCGGTCTTGGCAAGCTCACGGCGCGGTTCGGGGATGGCCTTGAGCATGACCTCGTCGAGGATCTGGAAGCGAGCTTCCTTCGTGATGGCGAAGGCTTCCTTGATGATCTCGTGCTTGAGACCGTCGTTCTTCAGATCCATCTGGATGGCGGTGATGCCTTCCTTCGTACCGGCGACCTTGAAGTCCATCTCGCCGTGGAAGTCCTCGACGCCCTGAATGTCGATGAACGTGGTGAAGTTGTCGCCGTCCTGGATAAGGCCGCAGCTGATGCCGGCAACGGGAGCCTTCAGAGGCACACCGGCGTCCATGAGCGCGAGCGTCGTGCCGCAGATGGAGCCCTGCGAGGTGGAGCCGTTGGAGGAGAGCACTTCGCTCACCACGCGGATGGCGTAGGGGAAGTCCTCCACGGACGGGATGACGGACTGGAGAGCCTTCTCCACGAGAGCGCCGTGGCCGTATTCGCGGCGGCCGGTGCTGCGGGCGGCGCGCGCCTCGCCGGTGGAGTAGGAGGGCATGTTGTAGTGGTGCATGAAGCGCTTCTCGGTCTCGTCCCAGATGGTGTCGAGCTTCTGGGCGGCGGAGAGCGTGTTCAGCGTGGCGATGGAGAGCACCTGCGTCTGGCCGCGGGTGAAGAGAGCGGAACCGTGGACAACGGGCAGCACGCCGACTTCCGCGCCGAGCGGACGGATCTCGTTCATGGCGCGGCCGTCCACACGCTTGCCGGCGAGCAGCCACTTCTTGACGACCTTCTTCTGCAGCTTGTAGAGGATCTCGTCCATGTACTGCATGATCTCGGGATGGTCGGCCTCATACTTTTCCTGCATCGCAGTGACCCACTCGTTCACGCGGGCTTCGCGGACGTTCTTGTCGTCGGTGTCCATGCAGTACTCCATGCCGGCAAACTCGTTCTCGACAAGCTTTTCAAAAAGCTCATCGTCGAACGCGGCGTGCTCGTAAGAGAACTTGGGCTTGCCGATCTCGGCGACCATGCGGTCGATAAGATCGAGCATCGGCTGCACCATCTCGTGCGCCTGCACGATGCCCTCGTACATGACATCGTCGGGGACCTGGTCAGCCTCGGACTCGATCATAACGATCTTCTTGTGCGTGGCGGCGATGGTCGTCGTCATGCGGTTGGTTTCCTTCTCGGCGGCGGTGGGGTTGAAGAGGAACTTCTCACCGTCCCAGCCGAGGACGATACCGGCGATGGGGCCGTTGAACGGGATATCGGAAATGGAAACGGCGGTGGAAGCGCCGATCATCGCGGCGACCTCGGGGGAGCAGTCACGGTCAACGGCGAGCACTTCGCAGGCGATGACAACGTCGTTGCGCAGGTCGGACGGGAAGAGGGGGCGCATCGGGCGGTCGATGAGACGGCTCGCGAGCACGGCGTTCAGAGACGGACGGCCCTCGCGGCGGTTGAAGCTGCCGGGAATGCGGCCGACGGCGTAGAGCTTCTCATTGAAGTCCACGGCGAGAGGGAAGTAGTCGATGCCGTCCTTCGGGCGGGCGGACGCGGTGGCGGTCACGAGAACGCGGGTGTCACCGTAGCCGACGAGAACGGAAGCGTTGCAGAGCTCGGCCATCTTGCCGACCTCCATGAAGAACGGACGGCCGCAGTAGTCCATTTCGTAACGCTTGAAATTCGGAAATTCCTTGTGAGAGATGATCATTCTTTCGTTACTCCTTTTATATATTCACACACATTGGTACACAGAGTTAAGCAGCTTCGCAAAGAAAGCCTCGCAGAGTTTGCTCCCGCAGGAGCAAATAAATGGGATTATTTTTGCCGGCGACATGTGCGTCGGCAAAAATCCTTCTCGGCTCGCAAACGTGCGAGCGTCAGCGAGTGCGCTGCGGCGAGCCGCTGTCCCCTCAAACAAACCCCTCAACGGAGTGGGGGTTGTTTGAAACAAAATACGGAGGGACAGTATTCACTTGTCCCTCCGTAAAAAACCTTCATAACCCTCGGCAGGTCTCCGCGAATTACTTGCGGATACCCAGTTTCGCGATAATGGCGCGGTAACGCTCGATGTCCTTGCGGGACAGGTACTCCAGCAGACGGCGGCGCTTGCCGACCATCTTGTACATACCCAGACGGCTGTGGTCGTCGTTGGGGTGCTTCTTGAGATGCTCCGTCAGCTGACGGATGCGCTCGGTGAGGATGGCGATCTGGACTTCCGGAGAACCGGTGTCGCCCTCGTGGGTCTTGTTGGCGTCGATAACGACGGTCTTCTGGTCTTTCGTGATCATAGTAACTTCGATCCTTTCCTGATTTTCGCTTCCCGCGCGGCTAAGTATCGGCTGAAAGGCGGCCGGAAACTGAGCGCGGCGGTCAAACGCTCGATTATCCTACCACATTCCCCGCCGCTTGTAAAGCATAAAATCATGGAAAAGTATCGTTTGCCGGAAAAAAGAGCGTAACGGAGAGTCCGCCGGGGCCTGCGGACTCTTTCGCATCCGTGCACGCGCCGGCGTCCAGCAGACGGCGCACCTCCGAAAGCAGCGCGCCGAGCTCTTGGCGTTCCGGCGGACGGAGCAGCGTCTCCACATACCCTTCCGTCTCCGCAACGCTCATGCGCTGCCGCAAAACGGTCCGCAGCGCCGCCTGACGCTGTGTAGCGTCTCCGAGACGGAGCAGCGCTCTGGCGTGGCGCTCCGAAAGCCCGGCCTCCTGCATGGCGCGGCGCTCTCCGTCCGTAAGGCGCAGCAGCCGCAGGCGGTTTGCCACCGACGACTGCGATCTTCCGAGCCGAACCGCGCATTCCGACTGCGTTATACCGCAAAGGCGTATATACTCCCGGAGAAGAGCCGCGTCCTCCCAGACGCTGAGCGTCCGCGCCCGGAGCAGCCGGAGAGCTTCCTCCTGCGTGAGTTTTCCGTCCAAGCGCGCCGCCCCTCTCGTGTCCTTATGCGTTCAGTATAAAAGAACCGGCGTGCGGATGCGGACGAAAGTTGACATAACGCTAAAATAGTTTACATAACACAAATTGACAGAAAAAGCGGATTATGATATTTTAATAAGAACGAAAGGAGCATTGGTATGAAAAAATCCATTCGGGCCGCAGCTGCGGCTATGCTGATACCGATCCTGCTCACGCTCACCGGCTGTTCGCTGACGGTCGATGGCGTTATGAGCGTGATCGCGCCGACCGAAACGCCCGTCCCCGGTTCGGATCTCGTCTTTTCGGATGCGCCGGAGGTGACGCCGGAGCCGAGACAGATCGCCTATGAAAAAATGGACGGCGTGTTCAGCCCGTTCTTTGCCGAGACGGACGGCGACAAGGCCGTCGCCGAAATGACGCAGCTCTCTCTGCGCGCCGTGGAGGGCAACCGCGCCCCTGCCGAGATCACCCGCACGACGGGGACGGACGGAACGGTATCCGTTACGATTCGTCTTGAGAAGGGCCTTCTCTGTGCCGACGGCGTGGAGCTGACGGCGGACGATCTTCTCTTTACCTATTATGTCCTCATGGATGAGAGCTATGACGGCCCCTACACGATCAATCAGCTCCCCATCGACGGGATCGCGCTCTATTGGAACGGCATGGATTCGGGCATGTACGGCAAGTACATGATGATCTATGACGAGATCTACAACGGCGGCAAGTACGAGTCCGACCTGGAAAAGGCCGTGGAGGACGCCAAGCGCGCCGCCATGGAAAAGGGCGTGAGCGAGGCGAACGTGGAGAGCGACGCCGACGTCGTCAAGGCGCAGCAGGCACTCGACGAATACGACACCGTCCGCGCCGACGAGATCCGCGACGCGATCGACAACGCCTGGCGCAACGATGCGCAGGCGCTCGTGGACTACACGATCGAAAACTACAGCGGCACCATCGCGCTGCGCACGCCGTACACCCGCGAGGAAGTGCTCGGCAATACCGGCCTGCAGGTGGCATATACGATGCTCGACCGCGGCTTCGGCAAGTTTGACGATAACGGCGGGTTTACCGCGAACAGCGGATCGACATGGGATCTTACGACAACATTCCCGACGGCGGAGGATCTCTATAACGAAATGTACGATGCCTACGACGGCGATGTGGCGCAGTACTGGAGCATTGAGGGCATCGGCCGCGCGGACATGCTCGCCGCGGTGCAGAATTCTCTCGTGCGCGAATGGGCGCCGCTGGACGATGACTGGCGCGGCGGCGTGCAGAGCGTGTCCGGCGTGAAAAAGGTGGATGACCGGACGATCCGCATCTCGCTCACCCGCTGCGACGATACCATCCTCAAAACGCTCACCGGGATATGCATCGCGCCGCTGCACGTCTATGGTGACGTGAGTCTCTTCGATCCGGATAACGGTTCCTTCGGCTTCACGAAGGGTGATCTCTCCTCCGTGCGCGCGAACAACGGCAAGGCGGTCGGTGCGGGCGAATACGCCTACCGTGAGACCGACCTGCGCACCGTGTATCTCGACGCGAACGAGAACTACTGGCTCGGCGTGACCGATGTGCCGGAGGTCATTCTCTCCAAGGCGGAGTAAAAAACGATAAGGCAAAAAGCGTTTCGGAGAATCTCCGGAACGCTTTTTGCATAAAAAAGCCCGCGGAGCAGTTGCTCCGCGGGAAAGGGTTGTGGGATAAAAGATATGAGCTGCTCCGGTCGTGGCAGGATGGGATTTGCCACAAACCAATTGATAAGCTGTAAGGAGAGCATACCGCCATCCGGCAAAAATGTAAAGAGCGAAGCGCGTCGCAAAAAAACTACTTTTGTCGCGCGCATAAATTTTTCATTTCCGGAAAGGATAAAAGAGCGCGGTCGTGCCGCGCAAAACCTGCAAAGGAGCCGGAAATCATGATCATTGACAGAATCGCTCTCATTCTTGCCGTCATCGGCGGGCTGAACTGGGGCCTTGTCGGGCTCTTCCGCTTTGACCTTGTTGCGTACCTGTTCGGCGGACAGACCGCGACCGTCAGCCGGATCGTATATACGCTGGTTGGCATTGCGGCGGTCTGGTGCATTTCGCTGCTCTTCCGCGAGCGGGACGCCGCCGACGAAGCCTGACGAATCTCAAACGAGACCCACTTCGTTGGGCTCTCGTTTGAAAAAGCTGCGGCTCGCCGTGCCGATCCGGAAAAGCCGTCTCTCTTCGGAGGGGCGGCTTTTGCGTTAAGAAAAATTGACATCGATTTGCTCTCATGGTATAATTTCCAAGAATACAATGCGGGAAGTGATAGCATGACGGACAACGAAAAAGATACGGGTCTGCCCGAAGAAAGACCGCAGCCCGCTTCTGCGCAGAACGATACCGCGCCGGAAACGGCTGCGGACGCGGATATCCCGGCGGCGGAAGAAACCGCCGCGCCGGAGGAAACGCCGAATACGGAAGAAGCGCCGAAAGCGGAAAAACCGTCGGAACCGGCGGAAGCCGTGAAGGAGGAAACCGCGCCGGAAGCGGAAACGCCAAAGGAGGAAACTCCGAAGGTGGAAACTCCGAAGGAGGAAGCGCCGGAAACGGCGGAGCCTGCCGGGGAAGACAAGCCGGCCGCGGAAACGCCGAAGACTGCGCCTGCGGCGGAGAAGAAGGCGGAGAGCGCCAAGGCGGACAGCCTCGGCGGTGTCGGCCTTGCCATCTCGCTCTGCGACGCGGTGCTCTACAGCGTCGGCCGGGACCATTTCCACGGCGGCATCCGCCCGGACAACATCTCCGTCCGCGGAGATAAGGCATATCTCGGCGGAACACTCCAGCACACGGTCGGCGAGTTTACGCCGCAGGAGCTCGAGTATATGGCGCCGGAGCTGTTCTGGGACGGCATCCGCACCCCGACGGCGGATGTGTATTCCATCGGACTGATCCTCTATTCTCTCTATAACTACGGCCGTCTTCCGTTCTGGCCGGTATCCGGCGCGATCACGCCGAACGCCCGGGCCAGCGCGCTGCAGAAGCGCATGAGCAACGAGGAGATCCAGCCGCCCGCGAGCGCGGATGCCGAGCTGGCCGGTATCATTCTGCGTGCTCTGGCGTTTCGCATCGAGGAGCGCTGGCACGATGTGCAGGAGCTGAAGGACGCTCTCGGCGGATGCGACGCCGCCGGATCGGCGGTGGACATCTCCCTTGCCATGTCGGGCCTTCTGATGCGCTCGGCGGACGCTCCGGCGATTGACCGGCGCGACGGGCAGGGAAGAGGCCGTACATATTACGACGACGGAGAGATCCCCGCCGGGCGCCGTCCGCAGCGGCGGAAGAGCTTCCGCTGGCTCTGGGCGCTGCTCGCCGCGATCGTTGTTGTCGGCGCGGTCGTTGCGGCATACGCCAGCGGCACGGCGAACAATAAGGAACCCCAGGTGCAGGCAACTCCCACGCCCGAACCGACGCAGATCCCCACCCCGACGCCGACCGCTACGCCGGACCCGACGCCGTCGCCCACGCCGAAGGGACCGCGCTATGTCGTCTATGCCGAAAATGTGAGCTGGACGCAGGCGCAGCAGCGCTGCGAGGAGCTCGGCGGCACGCTGGCGGTGCCCTTGACGGAGGACGAGTATAACGAGATCGTCCGCGTGTGCACGAGCGCCAAATGCAACTATGTCTGGCTCGGCGCGGAGCGTCAGGCGGACGGCAACTGGCGCGATACGAACGGCGAGATCATCACCTTCTTCCGCTGGGACGAGGGCGAGCCGTCCGGCATCGACATCGGCGACAACGCGCCTGAAAACTTCCTCATGATGTGGCGGCGCGAGGATGGCTGGTACTATAACGACAGCCGCGAAAACCCGCTGCTCGACTTCTACGCCTTCTACGGCGACAACGTCGGCTTTGTCTGCCAGATGTGGTAATTTATCAAACGGGAGTCCCGCTGTGCGGGGCTCCCGTTTGAAACAGGCCGCGGCCCGCCGCGGCGCAAATGCTGCGAGACTGAAAATTGCCGGAGGGAATTTCCCTCCGGCAATTTTTGTTTGCTGATTCAGCCGAGCAGCGCGCGGTCATTATCCAGCGTGCTGCCGGAGATCTGCGCAAATTTCTCGAGCAGATCCTCTACGGTCAGCTTTGCCTTTTCTTCGCCGCGGCAGTCGAAGATGATCTCGCCTTTGTTCATCATGATGAGCCGGTTCCCGTGGCGGATGGCGTCCTTCATGTTGTGGGTGATCATCATGGTGGTGAGACCGTTTTCCTGCACGATGCGGTCGGAAAGCTCCAGCACCTTTGCCGCCGTCGCGGGGTCGAGCGCGGCGGTGTGCTCGTCGAGCAGCAGCAGCCGCGGCTTCTGGAGCGACGCCATCAGCAGCGTTACCGCCTGCCGCTGTCCGCCGGAGAGCAGGCCGACCTTCGTTGTCAGCCGGTCCTCCAGCCCGAGATTAAGCTCGCGCAGCCGCTCGCGGTACATGTCGCGCTCCTCGCGGTTGATGTGCCAGCGAAGCCCGAGCTTTTTTCCGCGCCGGCAGGCGAGAGCGAGATTTTCTTCAAGCTGCATATCCGGGGCGGTGCCCATCATGGGGTCCTGAAACACGCGCCCGATGAATGGTGCGCGCTTATAGTCCGGGAGACCGGTGATGTCGTTCCCGTCGATGACGATCGAGCCGCCGTCCACGGGCCATACGCCCGCTACCGCGTTCAGAAGCGTAGACTTGCCCGCGCCGTTGCCGCCGATCACGGTGACGAAATCGCCCTCTTCAAGATGCAGATCGACGCCCGCGAGCGCCCGGCGCTCGTTGATCGTACCGGGGTGGAACGTCTTGTAAACATGGTTGACATCGAGCATCATTGTCCGATCGCCTCCTTCTGTCCGCGCTTTTTCGCCCGGCTGAACGAGCTTTTGGACTGCTTCTGCAGATACGGCACCGCGAGGAACAGCGCCACGATCAGCGCCGTGAAGAGCTTGAGATCGTTCGGGTCAAGCCGCAGCCACAGAATGAGCGTCATGACCATGTAGTAAAGCACGCCGCCGAGCACGATGAAGAGCAGCTTCACGGAGAAGTTGCAGCCCTTTTTGAAGATCGCCTCGCAGAAGACCTCACCGATAACGATGGACGCAAGGCCGATGACGATCGCGCCGCGGCCCATGTTGACGTCCGCCGTGCCCTGAAACTGCGTCATCAGTCCGCCGGAGAGCGCCACAACGCCGTTGGAGAGCGCAAGGCCGATGACCTTCATCCGGTCAATGTTGATGCCCTGCGCGCGGCTCATCGCGGGGTTGGAGCCGGTCGCGCGCAGCGCCGAGCCCTGCTCCGTGCCGAAATACCAGTAGAGCAGCGCAATGAGCACCGCCGCGAGCAGAAAGCCGATGCCGATCGCCTGCGGCACATAGCGCGAAGAGACGAGGAAACCCTTGCCGCCGTTTTCCCAGAACATGCCGTAGGTCTTGAGGCTTGCCGTCTGGTTTGCCTTCATGCCCATGATGCGCAGATTTACGGAATAGAGCGCGAACTGCGTGAGGATACCGGCGAGAATGGCAGGGATACCGAGTTTTGTATGCAGCAGCCCCGTGCAGAGCCCGGCCAGTACGCCGACGAGCAGCGCTGCGAGCAGCGCCGCCCATGCGGGCCACCCGGAAATAATCAGCATAACGGTAACGGCGCCGCCGGTCGCAAAGCTGCCGTCCACGCTCAGATCGGCCACGTCCAGCAGCCGGAAGGTAATGTATACGCCCAATGCCATCAAACCCCAAAGAATGCCCTGCGCGATGGCGGAGGGCATTCTTGCGGGCAGACTGGCAAAATTCAGGGAAGCAAAATAAGCACCCATGGTTTTGTCCGTCCTTTATGTTTCGCGGCGGTCTGCCGCTCTATTTCTTGATATTGCCGAAGATCAGCCGATCGCGACGTAATCCTCCGGAACCGTGATGCCGAGAGCCTCGCAGATCGCGGGATTGTACTTCTTCACGGGGTCAGGGAAGTACTCGATGGGCATTTCGGAGATGTTCGCTTCGCCCGTCAGGATCTTTGCGGCCATCTTGCCGGTCGTCACGCCGAGATCGTAGTAGTTGATCGAGAGAGTGGCGACGCCGCAGCCGGCGCAGATGCCTTCCTCACCGGCGATGATCGGCACACCGGCGGGCTCGGCCACGTTGTTGATGGCCTCGGTGCAGCTTGCGGCGGTGTTGTCGGTCGGGATATAGAGCACGTCGTTTTCATCGCACGCGGTCGCGGTCACGGCGGCAACATCGTTGGAGTCGGCAAAGGTGTAAACGGAAACAGTAACGCCAGACTTTTCAAGCTCTGCCTTCACCACGTCGGACTGGTAGACGGAGTTCGGCTCGGCGGAGCAGTAGAGAATGCCGATCTTCTTCGCATCGGGGAAGAGCTCCAGGATCATCGCGGCCTGCTGGTCGAGCGGGGCGAGATCGGACGTACCGGAGACGTTGCCGCCCACGGTGCCGTCAAAGCCATCGATATGCAGTGCAACGCCGTATTCGGTGACAGAGGTGCCAAGAATGGGGATGGTGTCCGTCGCGGCAACGGCGGCCTGCAGCGGCGAGGTGGCGTTTGCGAGAATGAGATCCACGCCGTCGGAAACAAAGCCGTTGACGATCGTGGCGCAGGTCGGAATGTCGTTGGCGGCGTTCTGCTCCACAAATTGGACCTTGTCGCCGAGAGCTTCGGTCAGCGCATCCTTGAAGCCCTGCGTGGCGGCGTCGAGCGCGACGTGCTGCACGAGCTGGCAGATGCCGACGGTATAAACTTCGCCTTCCGCCGCGGCGGGCGCGGCAGCGGGCTCTTCGGCGGGCGTAGCAGCCGGTGCGCTTCCGCAGGCGGCGAGGGAGAGTACCATCGCCAGCGCAAGAAGAAGGACAAGTGCTTTTTTCATGGTGTTTAGCTCCTTTATATAAGGCAAATTGCCTTTCTCTTATGATTTGCATTATAGCACTTTAAATGGACAAAGCAACTGACGTTTTCCACAAAAAAGCAATGCCGGAACTGGATAGTTCCGGCATTGTCTATTAAGGTAAAGCAAAATGGTCAGATATCGAGGATGCCCATGATGATGATGCCCGCCACGACGAGCGCGATGCATGCATAGTGCTTTTTCGAGAGCTTTTCCTTGAGGAAGATACGCCCCCAGATAACGCTCGCCACGCAGTAGGAGGAAATGATGGGCGCGGCAAAGGCAACATGCTCGGTGTCGGCCAGCGCGTAGATATAGAAGAACTGGCCGATCGTCTCGCACACGGCGCCGAGATACTTCGGCCCCTCCTGCTTCGGGATGAGGCGCTGCTTCTTGATGCCGAGGACATAGATCGCGCACGCGATACCCATCACGAGGAATGTGAGCTCATAGGCGACGTTGCAGGCGTCCGCCAGCTCCTCGCCGAGCTTTTCGAGCACACGGCTGTCGGCGAACGTGCCGAGCGCGTCGAGCAGGCAGTAGATCACCGGCAGCGCGATGGCGAGCCAGCTTTTGGCGTAATGCCGGTTAGACTCGTCCTGCCGGGCGCGGCGCAGCTCCTCGTCCTCGTTGGACTCCGTGATGCCGAGCGCGATCACGCCGATGCACACGAGCGCCACAGCCACGAGCGCGAGCGGCGGCAGATCGTCGCCGATGCCGACGGTGATGAGCGTGAGCACCGCTACGATCGCGCCGGAGCTGTTGCAGATGGGGGAGGAGATGGAGAGCTCTATGTACCGGAGACCGAGATAGCCGATGGCCATGGAGAGAATGTAGAGCATCGAAACGGGCAGGTACATGAGAATGATCTCCCATGTGATGCCGACCTTCCCGATGAAGATCTCATAGGCAGCGTGCAGACCCATAACGATACCGACGGCCATGACCATTTTGAGATGGCTGTATTTGTCGCTGCTGTCCTGACAGCCAATTTTGGAGAAAAGATCGGAGCCGCTCCAGCAGAGCAGAGCGATGAGTGCAAACCAAAACCACATAATAAATGCTTATTCCTTTCCTGTTTCTATTTTCGGACAAGCAAGTATATCAAACCGGGGATATACTTTGCAAGAGCGAATTTTGCAGGAAAAAATCCGGCTTTCCAACGGAAAGCCGGATAAATCGGATAGGATCCTTTTAAAACAGCGGCGCGAGCGTGCGCAGCACGGCGCGGATCAGCCGCCGACCGCGGCGCTGCTCCAGACACAGCTCCTCCGTGATGGGCGCGCTCCGTTCCAGCTCGGAAAGGTATTCCGCCTTCATGTCCGCGATGGCGGGCGTATCACACATCCATACGCCGCACTCAAAGTGGAGATACAGACTGCGGTAATCGAGATTGATCGTTCCGACCACGGCGCTGCGGTCATCGGCGATGAACGTTTTGGCGTGCACCATGCCGGGGGTGTACTCGTAGATCTTCACGCCCGCGAGAATGAGCGTTTCGTAATAGGAGCGGGTCATTTCATGCACAAGGGCGCTGTCGCTGATCGCGGGGGTGACGATGCGCACATCCACGCCGGACTTGGCCGCGGCAGTCAGCGCTGTGATCATCTCGTTATCGATGATGAGATAGGGGGTGTTGATATACACATAGTCCTTGGCGCGGTTGATGAGGTGCATGTACACCGTTTCGCCGACCGGCTCGTTGTCGAGCGGCGTATCGCCGAACGGCTGCACCCAGCCGGGGGCGGTGATGCTCTCGCAGAGCGCCGCGTCCGGCGCGTAGCGGGTGAAATCCTCCGTGACGCCGCGCGTGTAGTCCCACATGGAGAGAAACATCGCGGTGAGCGCGTACACGCCCTCGCCGCGCAGCATGACGCCCGCGTCGAGCCAGTGGCCGCAGCGCTGCACCACGTTGATATAGGCGTCCGAGAAGTTGATCCCGCCCGTGAAGCCGACATTCCCGTCGATCACACAGATCTTGCGGTGGTCGCGGTTGTTGAACCGCGGCGAGAGAATGGGGATAAACCGGTTGAACACGCAGCAGCGGATGCCCTCGGCCTCAAGCGTGTCCTCATAGCCCTCCGGCAGCTTGTACATGCAGCCGAAATCGTCGTACATCACGCGCACATCCACGCCGCTTTCCGCCTTGCGGCGCAGCACCTCGTGAATGGCGTTCCACATCGTGCCGGGGGCGATGATGTAGTACTCCATGAAAATGAACTTCTCCGCCTTTTCCAGCTCCGCCAGAAGCGTGTCGAAATAGACCTCGCCGACCGGAAGATACGTTGTTTCGGTATGCGTGAATACCGGTGCGCCGGCGGCACGGTGCAGATAGTCGGAAACGCGCTTCGCGTCCGTGTGCTCAGGCAGCGCCGGTTCCGCCGCCGGAACGCTGCGCATCGCCTTTTCATACTGCTCGGCCACGGATGACATCCGCGCCTTTTCCTTCAGCGAGAGCTGGTTTTTCCCGAATACGAGATAGAGCAGCACGCCGAACACCGGCAGCGCAAGGATCGGAATGATCCAAGCGATCTTGTACGCGGGGTTGCCGTCGCGGCTGACAAGATAGACGACAACAACGGCGGAGAGAACGAGGCAGACACCGTAAAAGATGGCAAAGTGCTCGTTGAACCGGGTGATGGCAAGATAGACAGCGGCAAACTGCAGCGCAATGAATGCGCCGGTGAATACGGCGCGGGAAAATACGACTTTGAAAAAGTTCTTCATGGTCTTCTCCGCGGAAGGATAAATTTCTTTACAATATCATACACGAGCGGCGCGGAAAATTCAACAACAGATACGCCGGTTTGTCTTACGCAGCTGCTCCGGACAGCAGCATGAACGCCATGGTCAGCAGCAGAAGAAGAAACCGACCCTTTTCCACGCCGAGCTTCATCATCAGCGGAAGCGTGATGAGAAGATAGACGACGGCCGACGGTGCCGTAACGGCGAGAGATGAGAGAAGCTCGCCCCGCCCGGCAAGAAGGGCAGCAAGCGTCTGTACTGCCGCGCCGAGCGCGATGGCGATCACACCGAGCAGAAACCGGCTCCAGAAGAGGTCGCTCTTCCGCACCGGCATGGCGAGCGCGTACCGTTCCCACCGGCAGCGTTCGTCATAGCCGAGCGCATAGATCGGCATCATCGCAAGCAGCATCATGCCGACGCTTGCGAAAAGGCCGATGCCTTTGATAAAAAGCGGCAGGAGCAGGTACACGCCTGTCAGAACGAGCTGCACCCGGCACTGCGCCCACAGCTCAAATATGTCCTTGAGCAAAAGTCCGCGGATCTTCATAACGCCCGCTCCTTTCTCGTGATGTCCAGAATGATCTCTTCGAGCGTTTGACCGGGATGCGCCGCGAGAAGGGCTTCCTTTTCCTCGCTGAGGATCAGACGGCCCTTATGCAGAAACGCCACACGGCCGCAGAGCTTTTCTATATCGCTCACGATATGCGAGGAGAGCAGTATCGCGTGCTCGCCGTCTGAGATAAAGCGGGAGAGCTCGCCGATCAGCTCGTCGCGGGCGAGCGGGTCAAGCCCGCCGGTCGCCTCGTCGAGCAGCAGGAGCTTTGCTTTGTGTGAGAGCGCCACGGCAAGCGCGAGCTTCATTTTCATTCCGCGGGAATACTCTTTGAATGGCTTCGTTTCCGGCAGATCAAAGCGCCGGATATGCTCATAAAATGCGCCGCTGTCCCAATTTTTATAGATGCAGCGCTCCGCTTTGTCCACCTGCCGGGCGTTCAGCCCGTCCGGGAAGCAGCTCTCGTCGAATACTACGCCGATGTCCTCGCGGACGGAGACGCTGTCGCCGTCTGTGTCTTGCCCGAGAATGCGGATCTCTCCGCTGTCGCGCCGAAGCTGCCCGAGAATAAGCGAGATCGTCGTGGACTTGCCCGCGCCGTTTTCGCCGATAAGCCCGAGCGCCGTGCCCATCGGCACGGTCAGCGTCAGGTTTTGCAGCGAAAAACTGCCGAAGGATTTGGACAGATCCTTTATTTCCAATGCGTTCATGGGATTTCCTTTCAGTACTTCCGGTTGTAGTACCAGAAGCAGCCGGTATAGACGAGCGTCTGCAGGCACGTGAGCGCGCAGAGCACCTGTCCGACCAGAGTTTGTTTAAAGATCAAAATAGCGGAGAGAGCTGCGGCGAGCTGTACGTAAATGCAGATGTAAAGCGCCATAGAACGCGCCTTGTTTGCCACATACGCCGCGCGCTCGTCGGTCAGCGAGGCGTCATAGTCCGCCGCTTTGTCCGGGTCACGGGTGAGCCGGTACACGCGCAGCAGGCGCGCCGCGCCGACAACGGCAATGGCGCTGCCGAACGAGGAAAGCCAGTTCGTTTTTTCGCCGGCGTCTGTCAGCAGCCCGACAAGAAACAATGCCGCGCCGAGAACAAGATATAAAATACCGAGCTTCTTCTGATCCTTGAGCTTCATGCTTCATCCTCCTCAAACAGAAAAATATCCTCAATGTGCACCCCGAACGTCTGCGCGATCTTGTGCGCCAGCAATATCGAGGGGTTGTACTTTCCGCTCTCTAGCGAAATGATCGTCTGGCGCGAAACGCCGAGCAATGCGGCCAGCTGCTGCTGCGTCATGCCCTGCGCCTTGCGCCGCTCTTCAATACGGTTCTTCATCGGGTCACCTCAACGCGAAAAAGTAAAGCTTGTTTTACATGCGCAGTATAGCACGGCAAAATGAAATGTCAAGCGTATTTTACATTTCGCTTTTTATATTTTTACGGAAGTCCTGATTATAGGACACTCAATGCAGTAATATACAACCATAAGAGAGATAAAACTGGAAAGGAAGAGCGATATGGCATTCAAGATCGGTTTTTCTGTATCGGAGGAAAAGGAAAAGATGACCGCTCCGGAGCCCCCGGACGTTTCGGAAGAGCGCGAGCCGCGGCGGTCGGTGGTGCGCGTGCAATTCCCGCAGCGGAATATGACGCTTGCCTACTATAACGATCGGTTCGATCTCCATTGCGGCGATCTGGTGTACGTAGACGGTAAGCTCGAGGGAAAGCGCGGGCGCGTCGTGGATGTCAACTACAACTTCCGCATCAATCTGGCGGACTACAAGCGCGTGATCGGCGTGGCGGATACCAATGTGTCCGGTCGGTTTACCCTTGCCGGGTCGCACGTTCTGACGTTCGACCGCGCGGCGCTTCCGCGCCGGAAGGTGATGAGCTGGTATAAAGCGCCGTCGAAGCCGGACACGGAGTATGCCTGCGGCTCGGACGACAGCACCTTCCCGCTGCGAGAGCTACACCGGATGCGCGTCGATGTGGCGGTCGCGGAGCGCGGGTATGCGTACTATGCGGAAAACCGCGTGCGCTATCTCTGTCTGGACGGAATGAAGGGGTACGCGCTTGTCGAGGGAACGGAGCCGTATGACGTGGAGTTCGTGTATTCGGACGGCATGATCTACGCGCTGACGTGCTCCTGCTACTGCGTCGGAAACTGCAAGCACGAGGTCGCCGCCATGCTGCAGCTGCGCGAAATGCTCGACCGCATTGAGGAAAACTATGCGGGTGAATATGCTGCTACCGGCTACTTTGCCGCCGTTGCAAAGGATGTGCTTTTGTCCCTTGCTGTTAACGACAAAACGACCGGCACGCTCACGCTGGAGCCCCGCGCGGCAGATGAGCCGGACTTCGATGCAGAATTCGATGGCGAAGATGAGGAGCGGGACGATTCCGATTGGTGAGACGGAGGCAGAACTCCGTGTAGGAGAGCGCCCCGGCGCGGACGATGGCGGACGTGCTGACCGGGAAGAATGCTGACGCTGAAAGCACTTCCGTAAACACGAACCCTGCGGAGCACACGCCCGTAGAGCAGCGCGTGATCGATGAATACCAGAACTCTACGGATACCGCGCTCGTCGATTTCGTGCGAAGAGCCGCGGAGAACCCCGGCGGCAAAGAGCGGTACACTCTCAATCCCGTTTCCGAGCGCGCCGCTGCCGACATCAAAAAAATTACCGGCGTTGATACAGCCGGTAATCAGACGGTTCTTGAACAGCGTATGGCAGAGCACATTCTTCGGCGGCATGGCGAAGCTGGCAAGGCAGATTCCGCCATGGAGAAAGGTCGCAAGCCTATGTAACAAATGAGAATGGCAAAAACCGCCCTGCCAAAACAGTTGTGTTCAGCAAAGCGGTAAACGGCACTTATTACGTTGTAGAAGCCGTCCCGGATACGTCGAAGCACCTTGGCTTATATGACAAAAAATAAGCCAACAGGCGTCCAGTCCGCCGATGCTTTCGCCCCGACGTTGACGGCCAAACCCGAAGCCGACCTTCCTGTTGGTACTCAAAATGTATCACGGGCAGCGTCGAATGTCAACACGGAAGGCCTCGAAACGCGCCTTTTGCAGACTGCCGAGACGGTGTGTGACGCTGCCGTTACGCCGGACGCGGTGAAACAGGCTATAAACGATAATACCGAAAACGGAGGGGATCGGTACATCCCGGAATCCAACGCCGACGCGGTGGCTTCCGCGCGCGCTGGCATAAACCGGACGGCGGAATTTGCGCTCATCATCTCCGCCGAACTGTTGGCGGGAAAAACTTACCTCCGGCGCGGTGGAAGAGATGTATACCAGAGAATTATAAATACTTTCCTTTGACGGGGAAGAAAAGATAACGTGGAGCAGCCCGGACAAACGTCCGGGCTGCTCCATTGCATATTACTTTAATCCGAGAATGAAGATCACCGCCGCCATGACCGGCAGCGCCGTCCACGTGATATACCGCCCGGCGATCTCCCAGTCGGACGGCTCGGCTTCCTCGGCGTTGCGGACAAGGAACGAAGCGTTCCAGCGGAAGAGCTCATCGGCAAACAGCATGGCGAGCGCCGCGATAACGCAGATCAGCACGCCGCCGAACCAGCCGAGCCACGCTCCCTTATGGGTCAGCGCGGGGCCGTCCATCAGATCGAGGATCGTTGAAACGGAGGGCTCCATCGGATCGATCCGGTTTCCGTTCTCGTCTACAACGGTACCGTCGCTCATCGTGGCGGTGATGCGGAGCGGGTCAAAGCTCCCGTCCTCGTTATAGAGCATACGCCAGTCGCCGCTGTTGACTACGCCGCCGCGGAACACGATCTCGCCGCCGCAGCGCAGCTCAATGCCGGTCATCTGTGTTTGCAGGTTGCTGTCCTTCGGAATGGCGGTGGGATCCTCTTTGACGGTATAGGGGCCGTAAACGGTGTTGCCATACTGAAAGATGACGGTTTTATCCGCAGATACGGTGAAGGTCGCGGCGGTTCCGTATATCTTCCCAGAATAAACGGTGCAGCCGTCCTCTTCCGACGGCACGAGAATGGTGTCCTCATAGAGAAAACCTGAGCGCGCCGTAACGATGGGATAGGTGACCGTAAAGGCCAGGATCATAACCGCCATGAGAAGCAGAAGGATCATTTGATAGCGCCCAAGCTCTTTTATCCGGTCCAAGTCTGACACCTCCATTTTTGAAATTTGGTGGAATTATCAAAAAAGCGGGAACCAAATCGAAGCCCAGCGGAGCGGGTTCGATTTGGAAAGGAAGAAGGAGCGAACATAGTGCAGTTTTCGCCGCAAGGCGGAAACGGAACGGTGTTTGCTCTTAACGGGAACCAAATCGAAGCCCAGCGAAGCGGGTTCGATTTGGAAAGGAAGAAGGAGCGAACATAGTGCAGTTTTCGCCGCAAGGCGGAAACGGAACGGTGTTTGCTCCTTCTGACGTGGTACCGGTGACGGGGATCGAACCCGTACGACTTTCGTCTCGGGATTTTAAGTCCCGTGCGTCTGCCAATTCCGCCACACCGGCATGGTGGTATACCCTCATAAAGTACCATTCCGCGCCCGTGCTGTCAAGACAAAGCATACTTGACCCCGCCGCGGCATAGGCTTGTGCCGGGGTGATCGTATGGCGGGAGAGACCGAGCGGAGAAAAGTGCAGAACATCATACTGGAAAACCGGAGCCGCCTGAGTGTGTCCGGTGTAGAAGAGGTCAGCGGCTTTGACGAGAGCATCGTGCAGATGCAGACGGAGCTTGGCGCTCTCACGGTGCATGGGAGCAACCTTCGGGTGGAGACGCTCTCGGTGGACTCCGGCGATCTTCTCGTTGTGGGGGATATTTCGGATCTCTCGTATGCCGACGTCCCGGCGCGGCGCGGCTTCTGGGCGAGGCTCTTCGGATAAATGAGCGAATCGACGGCCCGGCAGCTTTTTGAGCTGGCATTCGCCTTTGTGACCGGCGCGGCGCTCGGCGTTATGCGGTTTCCGGTATATGTCCTCCGGCAGGTTTTTTACCGGCTCGCAGCACTGTGGGACGTGATCTTTTATGCGCTGGCGGGACTCGCGGTATTTGCTGCCGGACAGTGGTGCAGCGGCGGCGTGCGGCCCCGCTTTCTCACAGCGGCGATCGTCGGATGCGCCCTCTGCACGTACCTTCTGACCCCGCTCCGGCGCCCGGTGCGCCGCCTTGCGGAGCGGAAACGCGAGCATAGGGAAGAACAGCGGTGCAGAAAAGAAAATGAGCGGAAAAAAACGCGAAAAAAAGATGACAAAATTTGAAAAAATATCTATGCAAAATCGGATCTATCGTTTACAATAATGCGCAAGTTTCCCCTGTCGTTATAGAGCTGCCGCGGCAGGGGAGACGGCGGAGAGAATCGATGAGCAAAAGCATAAAGTTTCTTTTTGGCTGTATTCTATCCATTCTGCTTGTCTATGCTGCGGCGCGGTATGTCACAACGGCGATCCGCGTGGAGGAAGCGGAGCTTCTTCTGCGAGAGACACGGGAGCGCTGCGAGGCGCTGGAGCAGAGCAACGCGGCATTGCGCGAGCGGATCGAGCGCAGCGGCGACGCGGATCGCATCGCGGAGCTTGCGCGGGAACGGCTTGGTCTTGTCCTGCCGGATGACAGGATATATCAATAAATTGAAAGAAAAGAGAAAGGGAACCCCATGGAGCTGGAAATCGGAGCGATTCAGGAAGGCAAAGTCACAGGCATCACCAAATTCGGAGCGTTCGTACTGCTTCCCGGCGGCAAGAGCGGTCTTGTACATATTTCGGAGATCGCCAACGCCTACGTCAACGACGTCAACGACTATCTGAAGGTCGGCGATGCCGTCAAGGTAAAGATCCTCAGTGTCAACGAGGCGGGTAAGATCAATCTCTCCATCAAGCAGGCTCAGCCGAGCGCCCCGCGCCCGGCTTATACGCCGCGCCCGGCTCAGCCCGCAGCGAACGCGCCGCGCCCGGCATATACCACGCGCCCGGCCAATACCTACCGCAGCGCCCCGCCGCACGGAGGTGAAGTCGCGCCGCCCACCGGGGATACCAGCTTTGAAGATAAGCTCAAGCAATTCATGCAGCAGTCTGACAGCAAGATCAACGACAGCAAGATCTACGCCGACCGCCGCTCCGGAGGCCGCCGCCGCAAATAAACCAAAATAAAAAAAGAGTGCCGCCGAAACCTGACCGGTTTCGGCGGCATTTTGCTGCTGAGATTTCAGCCTTCGGGGTGCATGAAGGAATAATCGATCACGTTGTTCGCGCCCGTCCATGAGCCGTCCACCTTGGACATGGCGCGGTCGTATTCCTCGGTGCCGGGCTCAAAGAGCGTCGGGCAGTAGTCGTTTTCGTTTGTCTTGCTGCTGATGCTGCACGGCAGAACGTTGAACGACGAGAGATAGAGCGTTCCGTCCGGGTCGCGGGTAACGGTCGCCTGCGCGATCACGCTGTCCATGTCGGCGGGGTTGGTGTTGCCGCCGAACACAAAGTTGCCGAGACTGTAGAAAATGATGCCGTTGTTGTATTTTTCAAACGGCTCAAGACGGTGCGGCCCGTGGCCGAACACGATGCTCGCGCCCGCATCGATCGCAGCGCGGCCGACCTCTTCCTGATTGGCATTCTGGTAATAGCTCGCCTCGTTGCCCCAGTGGGCGCTCACGACAACGATCTCCGCGCCCGCGTCCCTGAGAGAACGGACGCCCGCGGCGACGGATTCGGCGCTCGGCGTGTGCCAGCTGTAAACGGCATACACGCCGACGGTCAGACCGCTTTCGGTCGTATAGAGCGTGCCTTCCCCCTCGCCGCAGTGGCCGATGCCCGCGGCGTCGAGATTGGCGAGCGTGTCGTCGTAGACCTGCTGTCCGAAGTCCATCGCGTGGTTATTGGCGGTCGTGGCGAACTCCACGCTGCCGAGCGTGAGAATGTCCGTCGCCGCCTTCGGCGCGAGGAAAGAGAACGTGGAGCCGGACCCGGCGCTGAGATCGGAGATGCTGCACTCAAGATTTACGATCGTCATATCGTCGTTCGCCGTCACGTCGAGCACGTTGGAGAAGGGGTACGCCCAGTTCGTGCCGACAACATTCTCAAAGGAGTTTGCGTAGTAGCGCGCCTGCGGATAGGTCGCAAGCGTGCAGTCGCCCACCATGGAGATCGTATATTCGATCGGGGTCGGCTCGGGCGTGGGCGTCGGTGTTGGGGTCGGCGTTGCCGTGGGCTCCGGGGTAGACGTTGGCGTGGGTGTGGGCGTTGGCGTCGGCTCCGCGGTCGGGAGTGCCGTCGGCGCCGGAACGCGCACATCCTCCGGCCGCGCCGCCCAGCGCGGCGAGAGCGCCGCGCTGGTGAGCAGCACCGCGAGCAGGAGCACCGCCAGAATCTTGGCGATGAGGATCGATGTTCTGGACATGATTTCCTCCGGGAATCAGACGTTTTCCACAAAGCTGCCGATGATCTCCAGCAGCACGTCGGGCATGACCGCGAGACTGTCCACGGGAATGAATTCGTGTACGCCATGGTAGTTGTAGCCGCCGGTCGAAAGGTTCGGGCAGGGAAGACCCATCCATGTGAGCACCGCGCCGTCCGTGCCGCCGCGGATCGCTTCGGTGCGCGGCGCTACGCCGCAGGCACGGTAAGCGGCCTCTGCGCGGTCGAGCAAATGGCGGTGCGGCTCGATCTTTTCGCGCATGTTGTAGTAGGTATCGGAGATGTCGGCTTCGGCGGTGCCCTCACCGCAGCGGCGGTTGATCTCTTCTACGGCGGCGCGGAGGCATGCCTTTTTCTCTTCAAAGAGCGCGCGGTCATGGTCGCGGATGATATAGTGGAGTTCGGCCTCCACCACGTCGCCGGACATATCGGTGAGATGGATGAAGCCCTCATAGCCCTCGGTCTTTTCCGGCACCTGATCGGCGGGGAGAAGGGAATGCAGCTCCATGGCGATCGTCGCGGCGTTCTTCATAATGTTCTTCGCGCTGCCCGGATGGATGCCGACGCCGTGCACACGGACGAGCGCTGCAGCCGCGTTGAAGTTTTCGTATTCGTATACACCGAGCTCGCCGCCGTCCACGGTGTATCCCCAGTCGCACGCAAGCTCTTTAACGTCCAGCCCCTCTGTGCCGCGGCCGACCTCCTCGTCGGTCGTGAACACGATGCGCAGCTCCCCGTGCGGCGCGCCGGAGGCGATGAGCTTTTCCACCGCCGTCATGATCTCGGCAACGCCTGCTTTGTCGTCCGCGCCGAGCAGCGTGGAGCCGTCCGTCACGAGCAGCACCTGCCCGCGCACGTCCTTCATGGCGGGGAACTGCTTTTCCGAGAGAATGACGCCGTGGCCGAGTTCAATATCCTCGCCGGTGTAGAGCACCTCGCGGGCGTTCACGCCCTCGCCGCTCGCGGCGGGAGCGGTGTCCACATGCGCGACAAGCGCGAGCGTTCCGGCGGCTTTGACGCCCTCTGTGGCGGGGAGCGTGCCGATGGCATTGCCGCAGCTGTCCATGCGGACGTTCTTCAGCCCCAGAGAGAGCATTTCCTCGGCCAGACGGCGCGAGAGCTCCAGCTGCCGGGTCGTAGACGGGCTTTCGGTGCTGTCCTCATCGGACGCGGTGGACACGGCGATGTATTTGAGAAATCTTTCCTTGCAGGTCATAATAAGAATCCCTCCGTTTTCGAGTTGTTTTTTCATATATCAAATATATCATTTTTATGATAAAATGCAATCGCTTTTATTTTCGGCGTGTCCGGCAGGGAAAAGCGAACTTTTCTTCCTCGGGGTGCGTCATAGGAATAGTAAGCAATACATCCTGAAAGTACAGGAGGAACATACATGAAAAAGCTGCTTGCCATTCTCCTCGGCGCTTGCCTGCTGCTCGGCGTTATGACCGGCTGCGGCGGCAATGCCGAGGATGCCGTTACCGTCCAGAAGGTATCGGACATCACCTCGCAGGGCTCCGTGGGGCTGGTGAACCGGTACGCCGGTATTGTCGTTTCGGGCGAAACGGCAACGGTCAAAAAGGGCGACAAGAAAGTTCTTGAGACCTACGTAAAGGAAGGCGACTTCGTCACCGAGGGCGATGTGCTCTTCTGCTACGACAACGAGGCCATGGAGCTTCAGCTCAGCAAGCTCCTGCTTGAGCTTGAGGGCTATGAGAACACGATCTCCAACGCCGAGGAGGACATCCCCAATCTCGAGCGCCAGCGCGCCGCCGCCCCCGCGGCGCAGCAGCTCACCTACTCGCTGCAGATCCAGGAGCTGCAGGCGAACGTGCGTGAAGCGACCTATAACAAGGGCCTCAAGGAGCGTGAGATCGAGAATTTGCAGGAAGCTCTCGAGGATACGGACGTGCGCGCACCGATCTCCGGCCGCGTGATGAGCGTGAAGAATACGGAGAATACAGGCGCAAGCTCCGGCTATGGCGGCGATACAAGCGGCAGCGACGCCTACATCACCATCATGGACATGACGACCTATCAGGTCAAGGGCACGATCAACGAGCTGAACGTCGGCACGCTTTCCGAGGGGATGAACGTGCTTATCCGTTCACGCCTTGACGAGAGCGTTACGTGGAGCGGTGTGCTCGATAGCATCGATTGGGAGACCAAGGTGCAGAGCAATAATAGCCCGCATTATTACGGCGGTGGCGGCGGCAACGAGATGACAAGCTCGTCCAAGTACCCGTTCTATGTGAAGCTCAACGACGTGACCGGCCTCATTCTCGGCCAGCACGTGTACATTGAGCCGGACTACGGCCAGCAGGAGGTCCGCGAGGGACTCTGGCTGCCGGAATATTATATTGTGGACGCCGATTCCTCACCCTATGTATGGGCAGCGAACGGACGCGACCGGCTGGAAAAGCGCGGCGTGTCCCTCGGTGAATATGACGCCGAGCGGGGCGAATATCAGGTCATCTCCGGTCTGAAGGAGAGCGATTATATCGCCTTCCCGATGGACGGCCTTACGGCGGGCATGCACACGCAGGTGTATGAGGATAATTCCGGCTATGTTTCCGGCGGCAACTCGGGCGGATTCGGCTCCGGCGCGGCTCCAATGCCTCCGACGCTTGTCTCCGGCGGCAACGCCTCCGACGGCGACGCGCCCATCGAAGCGCCGGACGAATCGCTCTTCGGCGACCCCGCCGAGATCGAAGCACCGGCGGAGGATGCCGTTGTGCCGGAGGCAGCGCCCGCAGAGGACACTGCGGCGAATGCGGAGGGGAGCGTGGCGTAATGCTTCTGGAAATGCGCAGCATCTGCAAGGATTATCCCCAGGGCAAGGATGTTGTACACATCCTCAAGAACATTTCTCTTGAGATCGACGACGGGGATTATCTTGCCATCATGGGGCCCTCGGGGTCCGGCAAAACAACGCTTATGAACATCATCGGCTGTCTTGATACGCCGACCTCCGGCACCTATGTGCTTGCCGGGGAGGACGTATCCTCGGCCTCGGATGACCGGCTCGCCGATATACGAAACCAGATGATCGGTTTCGTTTTCCAGAGCTTCTATCTTCTGCCGAAGCTCACGGCGCTCGACAATGTCGCGCTGCCGCTTCTCTATGCGAACGTGCCGCGCCGCGAACGGCGTGAGCGCGCCGCGGAAGCGCTTGCGAGCGTCGGGCTGGAAGATCGTATGGACTTTTACCCGAACCAGCTCTCCGGCGGCCAGTGTCAGCGCGTGGCGATCGCCCGCGCGATGATCGCAAAGCCTCGCATCCTGCTTGCGGACGAGCCGACCGGCGCGCTGGACTCCGCTTCCGGCCGCCAGGTCATGCAGATCTTCGGCGAGCTGAACGCGAAGGGAACGACGGTCGTGCTCATCACGCACGCGCAGGACATTGCCGACTGCGCGAAAAAGATCCACCGCATTCTCGACGGCGAGCTGATCCGCGGCGACGAGGATAAGCACCGGTACGACATAATGAAAGGAGGCGCGGCGGATGAAAAAGGTGAAGATATCGTTTTTTAATAATCTGCCTGTCTGGCTGCGCCGCACGATCGCCGGAGTGCTGATCGCCGCGCTCATCGGCGGCGGCGTGTACGGCATATTGCTCCTCGTCCGCGGCAGCGGCGGCAAGGTAAAGGTCTATCCGATCATGGAATTCTGCACAAACTATGCCGACGACCAGGCGGAGACGCAGGGGCTTGTAAAGCCCGATAAAATGCAGTCGATCTATGTATCTGAAACGCAGAAGATCACAAAGTACTATGTCCATGAGGGCGATACGGTCAAAGTCGGCGACCCGATTTTGTCCTACGACACGACGCTCACCGACCTGCAGCTCGAGAGGGCGAGAATCTCCGTACAGAAGCTGGAGATCGCGCTCGACGAGGCGAACGCCAATCTTGTAAAGGTGAACAACTATCGCCTGTATGTCCCGCAGCCCGATCCTCTCCCCGACGAGGAGCCGGATACGCCGCTCACGCCGGTGGAGGTGCCGTATTTCCGCGGCGGCAGCGGCACGAAGGACAGCCCGTTCTTCTATATCTGGAGCAACAACTGCGCTTATGACAGCGCCTTTATTGACTCGCTCCTGACGAGAGCGGGCGGCAGCACGGCGTATGTTGTCTTTGAGGTGCATGACGGCGATTCTCCGGACGGCGACATTCTCCGCAGCTGGGGCATGGTGTTCGTCCGCCAGAGCGACGGCTCGGTGGCCTTTAAGGTGGACGAGGCCTACGGACGCTTTGATGACGGCACGGCGCCGGACGACGGCGGCGATATCGACGACGGCGGCAACACCTATATCGATACGACGCCGAGCTACACCTATAATGAGCTCATCGCCATGCGCCGCGAAGCGCAGGAGAAGATCTACCAGACGGAGCTCGATCTCAAAAAGGCGCGGCTCGAATACGAAACGCTCGAATTTGAGATCAACAACGGCGTGGTCTACAGCAAGATCGACGGCGTAGTGAAAACGATCCGCAGCCCGGATCAGGCGCGCGAGGAGCAGCTCCCGGCGGTACTCATTTCCGGCGGCGGCGGATACTATGTCACCGGCGCGATGAGTGAAACGGAGCTGCAAACGCTCCATGTCGGCGATACGGTCACGGTGATGTCGTGGCAGACGTATTCCCAGACGGAGGCGGAGATCGTCAGCATTTCCGAATACCCGGTCGGGGAGAACAGCGGCTACTATCACTGGAGCCAGGGCAACAGCAACGCTTCGCTCTATCCTTTCACCGTGTATTTGGACGAGGACACCCCCGTGCGCGAGGGCGAGTATGTGAACATCACCTACAACCCCTTCGGCAGCAGTGCTTCCGGTGTATATCTCCAGAACATGTTCATCCTCCGCGAGGGCGGCGGGAGCTTCGTATATGTCCGTGACGCGAACGGGAAGCTTGAAAAGCGCGCCGTATCGACCGGACGCTCGCTCTGGGGTTCGTATACGCAGATCAACGGCGGACTCACCGGCGAGGAATACATTGCCTTCCCGTACGGCAACAATATCCGAGCCGGAGCTAAGACCGAGATATCCGACGTCGCATCGTTCTATAATTACTGAAAGGGGGCGGGTGCATTGCTTGAAAGCATTTCTCTGGCGTTTCAAAACGTGTGGCGGCATAAGCTGCGCTCGTTCCTGACGATGCTCGGCATTATCATCGGCATCGCTTCGATCATCACGATCGTATCCACGATCAAAGGCACGAACGAGCAGATCAAGGAAAGCCTTGTCGGCGCGGGCAATAACGCCGTCGTTGTGCAGCTCTATCAGGACAATTATCCGTATGAGGTGCAGTATAACGGCGTGCCCGCCGGCGTTTACCCGATCACCGAGGAAACGCGGCAGGAGCTCTGCAAGATCGACCATGTGAAGGGCGTGTCGCTCTTTTGCAGCCGCAATTACGCCGACGGCGTATACTATGGCAATAACAGCTTTTCCGGCAATCTTTACGGCATCGACGAATACTATTTCGACGTGAACGGCTACTCGCTCGACCACGGCCGCATCTTCCTCAAGGAGGACTTTGCCAAGGCGAAAAAGGTCTGCATGCTCGATACGGCAGCGGCCTCGGCGCTCTTCTCCGGCGAAGACCCGGTCGGCAAGACCGTGGAGATGCAGGGCGACAGCTTCACGGTCGTCGGCGTTGTGAAGCGTGCGCGCTCCACAACGATGCAGATCAAAACGCCGAGCGATTACTACCAGTACATGAACGAGACCGGCACGATCTTCCTTCCGCTCAAGACCTGGCCGATGCTCTATTCGTTCGACGAGCCGCAGTGCGCGGCGCTGCGCGCGGACAATACCGACAATATGACGAGCGTCGGACAGAAGGCGGGCGAGCTTCTCTCGTCCAGCCAGCTCATCGGCGCGGACAAAACGCTCTCCTACCGCGGGCAGGACCTCATGGAGCAGGCGAAGAACCTGCAGGAGCTTTCCAACTCCTCCAACCGCCAGCTCATCTGGATCGCAAGCATTTCGCTGCTCGTCGGCGGCATCGGCGTTATGAACATCATGCTTGTCACCGTTACCGAGCGCACGCAGGAGATCGGTCTCAAAAAGGCCATCGGCGCGCGCCGCCGCCGCATCCTCAACCAGTTTCTCACGGAAGCGGCGGTGCTCACAAGCCTCGGCGGTATGCTCGGAGTGATCGTCGGCATCATCATGGCGCGGCTCATTTCGTCCGTCATGGGTACGCCGACGGCCATCAGTGTTCCGGCGATCCTCATCGCCGTGGTGTTCTCCATGATCATCGGCATCGTGTTCGGCCTTCTCCCGGCGGTCAAGGCGTCCAACCTCAACCCCATCCAGGCCCTCCGGCGCGACTGACCGGGACACAGCTTTTCGCGGGGAAGCGTTTTGTCTCTGTGCTGCAATGCGGTAAATACACAAAAAAGCTCCTGGAGCTGTGCCGCGCGGCGGACGCCGACACGAAGAAAGCGGCGGTCAGTCTGCTCAAGAGGGGAATCCTCCGGATTTTCGGATATTCTCGGCATCTGCCCGGCGGCTCAGGCTCCGGGAAGGGCGACCTTCTCGGCACGCTGCCTGACGGCGCTATGGACGCCTTCGGCAAGAAATAATGCATGAAAAATCGGCTCACCCGTTTCATACGGGTGAGCCGATTTTTTTGCGTGAGGAAAAAGAAGGAAAGTCAGCAGCAAAACTGCGCTATCGCGGCGTCGATATCCGCGGCGCACGAAGCGGCGATGGCCTCGTCGCCCGGCTGGAGCGGGTAGAGCGGCGCGCGGACGCCGCCGATATCCGGCGCGCCGCGAAGACGGAGGATCTCCTTGATCATGGCGTACATGTTGCCCTGCCCGGAGCACATCTTGTAAATGATATGGCAGCAGGCGTCCTGAATGTCGCGCGCGGGGAGAATGCCGCCGCCGCGGACAAGAGTGAAGATACGCTCGTAGAGCTCCGGCATGGCGGCGTACGTACCGCCGATGCCGCCGACCGCACCCGCGGCGAGTCCGGAGAGAAGCTGCTCGTCCGGACCGTTGAAAACGATCGCGCCCTCATCGCGCCACATTTCAATATCCTGTATCGGCATGGAGGAGTTTTTCACGCCGATCACGGTCGGTACGGCGAGCATCGTGCGCAGAAGAGCGCTGTTCAGCGCTGTGCCGGCGAGCTGCGGGATGTTGTAGATGATGAAATCCGTATTCGGCGCGGCAGAGGCAATATCGGTCCAATACTGCGCGATCGCGCGGTCCGGCAGATGGAAGTAGATCGGGGGAATGGCGGCGATGCAGTCGGCCCCGGCGCTCTCGGCGTGGGCGGCAAGCTCCATGCTGTCGCGCGTGTTGTTGCAGGCGACGTGCGCGATGATCGTGACGCGCCCGGCGGCCTGGGCGATGACGGCCTCCAGCAGCGCCTTGCGTTCCGCTACGGAATGATAGATGCATTCACCGGACGAACCGCCGACATAAAGGCCGTTCACGCCTTTTTCGATGAGGTATTCCGTGAACGCCCGCGCACGGGCGGGCGATACCTCGCCGGCATCGTCGTAGCATGCGTAGAAGGCAGGGAAGATCCCCTGGTATTTATTCAGGTCTCTGGCTTTCATTGTTTTCTCTCCTTGTGTGTCAGCCCTTGACGGCGCCCATCGTGATGCCCTTGGTAAAATATTTCTGGAAAATGAGAAACACGATAATGATCGGCACGGCGGCAAAGGCGGCGCCTGCCATGATGAGCCCGAAGTCCGTCGAGTTTTCCGCCTGCATCTTTGCGATGCCCAGCGATATGGTCAGATTCTTTGTGCTGGAGAGCATGATGAGCTGCATGAAATAGTCGTTCCACGAATTGATGAACGTGAAGATGGCAAGCGCGCCGACGCCGGGTTTTATCATGGGGAAAACGATCCGGTTGAAGGTTTTCAGCTCGCTCGCGCCGTCGATCCTCGCGGCCTCCAGTATCTCGCTGGGGATGCTCTCGGCAAACTGCTTGATGAGGAACACGCCGAACGGCCAGCCGACGATCGGGTAGACGACGGCGCTGAGCGTATTGTAGAGCTTGAGCGAGGACATCTCGCGGATGAGCGGTATAAGGATGACCTGCTTCGGCAGGGCCATCGCGCAGACGATGAGCGTGAAAATGAGCCTGCGTCCGACGAAGCGCTTCTTGGCCAGCGCATACCCCGCGAGCGCGGAGGTCGCGCAGGTGAGGAGCATGGCTGCAACGGCCATCCACACGGTGTTGAACATCCAGCGGATCGCACCGGGCACGGTGGGCCCGGCGGAGAAGACGATCGGGCTGCCGTCGGCCGAGAAATACTGGCTGAAGGGGATGTAAAACTCCCACAGCGGGGCTTTGAGCTTGCTCATGAGCGTCTGGTAATTCTTCAGAGTCCACTCGCTCGGCCACCAGACAGGCGTAACGGAGTTGACCTCCTTGGCGGTCTTGAAGGAACCCGTAATGATCCAGTAGAGCGGGAACGTGAAGAGCGCTGCGAGGATAATGATAATGACAAGAGTGATGATGCGGTTTGCTTTCGATTTGCTCTGCATACGCTCACCCCCTTAGTCCGATTGCTGCCCCAGCTTGAACTGGACAGCAGAGAGCACCGCGATGATGATCATAAGCACAACGCCCATGGCGTTGCCGTACCCGTAGCGGTAGAGCTTGAACGCGGTGTAATAGATGTAATACATGATCGTGTCCGTACTGTGCGTCGGCCCGCCGGAGGTGAGCAGCTGGATCAGCGCAAAGCACTGGAAGGAGTTGATCGTGGTGATGATGAGTATGTAGAGCGTGGTGGGCATGATCTGCGCCCATTTGATCTTCCAGAACACCTGACGGCGGTTCGCGCCGTCTACCTGCGCCGCCTCAACGAGCGAATGATCCACGTTGCCGAGCGCCGAAACGTAGAGAACGATGGGTTGGCCGACGGAGGTGGTGAAGAGGATGAGAATGATGCACCAGAGCGCGAAGCGCGCATCGCCCAGCCAGTTTATATTCTGGTCAATGATGCCGAGGCTCTTGAAAAGATAGTTGAACACGCCGTAGCGGCTGTTGTACATCCATTTCCAGACGACCGTTACCGCAACCGAGCCGGTGACGACCGGCAGATAGAAGATGCAGCGGAACGCTGAGGTCAGCGCAGGCTTCATATCGTATATCGCCGTGGCGACCCAGAGGGAGAACGCACACACCGTCGGAACAGCAACGACAACGATGACGACCGTGTTTTTCAGCGCGCCGAGGAAGAGCTTATCCTGGAAAAGCTCCTTATAGTTACCCAGCCCGACAAAGACATCCACGGCGTTCTTGCCCATGTTGGAGTCAAAGAAGCTGGTGTATATGCACAGGAACATGGGATACAGCACAAAGGTGACGAAGAAGAACAGACTCGGCAGCAAAAACAGGTATCCCGCTGTTGTTTCCCGCCGCACGAGCGCGCGGCTCATGCTGTTTTTGGATTTGAACATAGGGTCGCTCCCCCTTATGGATTCGGTAGCTATCAACACACCCTCTCTGCGCAGGGGCACAGAGAGGGTGTGCGCGGTGGGCCAAAGGAGAAAAGGAGATATGAAAAAGCCTTGCTTGCTTGATTGATCAGCCGGCAGCCGCCGCGTTCGCGTTGGCGCAGAATGTTGCGACCTCGGTGGCAACATCACCGCCGCCGCCGATGCGCTGGAGCATGTTCCACCACTCGGTGCGGGCGGTCGCCCAGCCGGAGGTGACCTGGTAGTAGTCACCGAGATAGGGCATGAGCTTGGTGTACTCGTTCATGATGGCGTTGTCCGCCCAGATACCGGTGAGGTCGATGCCCTCGGCGGTGTCGCGCACGGCAAAGTATTTGGAGGCCTTGACCGCATCGATCGTGCCTTCGCCGTCGGCAAAGTACTTGATGAAGGTCTTCGCAGCGTCGATCTTGGCGGCGTCGCCGTTATCGAACACGCCGAAGCCCCAGATGCCGCCCTGCAGCTTGCTCTCGCCGGTCTCGGAGGGGAAGCTCATGAAGACGATCTTCTCGCCGTCGTTGGTGAGCTCGGCATCGTTGTTGTCGGCGTTGAGCTGCTGAGCGATGTTCCAGCAGAACGCCATCTTGAGGATGCCCTGACGGAAAGCGGTGATCTCCTCGCCGCCGTTCTCAGCCGCGTTGAAGTAGATGCCGTCCATGCTCTGCAGAAGCTCGAGAGCCTTGATGTTCTCCGGAGAGTCCGCGGTGTAGGCGGTGTGCTCGGCATTGGTAAACATGCCGCCGTAGAGGTTGTTGACGAGAGCACGGGTGCCCTGGTCACCGCCCTGACCGGAGCAGTAGACGTCGCCGACGGGCTCTTTGTAGTAGGCATACAGCGCATCGACCGCCTTGATGAAGTTCTCGGTCGTCCAGGTGTGGGTCTCGGTGTCGATGTACTGGTCGGCGCCGGCGGCGACGAACGCATCATAGTTGATGGCCATGCAGTGCGCGGTCATAACGAGGGGGTACTCATAGCAGGCGCCGTCCGCGGTGAAGCAGGCCGAGACGCAGGCCGGATTGACTTCGGACTTGTCGGTGGCGTCCCACATGTCGGCGAGATCGACCATGTAGCCTTTCGCGCCCCAGTTGGCAACGAGACGTTCCGGCCCTTCCATGATGAGGTCGGGAGCAGAGCCGCCTTCGAGCGCGGTGTTGACCTGGTCGTCGCCGTTGGTGTAGTCGAGATATTCCACGGTGACGGTGATGCCGGGGTTCGCCGCCTCGAACGAGGCGATGAGGGCATCGACGGTGTCAGCATTGCCCCAGCCGCCGATCGGGTAGGTCCAGAGCGTGATGTTGACGGGTTCCGCAGCGGGAGCGGGGTCAGCCTGAGCAGGTGCGGGGTCGGCAGCGGGTGCAGCGGTCTGGCCGCAGGCGCACAGGGCAAATACCATGCACAGCGCGAGCAGCATTGCGAGCAGTTTCTTCATGATGTGCCTCCTTAAACATTTTGTTCAGGTTTCGTTATTTCAACGGCTCTCGCCGGTGAATTTCCTCTTTTCACCATCATATTAACCAAAGCTCTCGCCAATGTCAATAGATTTTTGGAAATAATTTTCTTTAAAATTAGACAAAGAATATTTTTTGCAAATGATAGTATAAAAATCCCCGGAGAGCAGAGTACTCTCCGGGGGAGGGAAGATGAAAAAAATTTTCAGCCGGTCACAGGTGCTTATCCGCAAGAGCGGCGGCGATGCGGGCGCGGCTCTGGCGGCATGCGTCCAGATTGCGGCGGCAGAGCTCGGAAAAGAGAACGTCCAGAAGGTACATCTGCGCGATCCTCGCGCCGACGGAGCCGAGCTGCAGCGGGCTTTCGTCCGCGCCGCACAGCAGCGCCACATCCGCAAGACCGGCGCCGGGAGAGTTGGCAAAGTGTGTGACGAGAATGGAGCGCAGGCCGCGCTCGCGCGCGTAAGAGAGAGTTTCAATCAGATCTTTTGTCGCGCCGGAATAGGAGAAGAAGAGAATGACGTCGTTCTCGCCCGCAGTAGCGATGGCGATGGCCTGCATATGCGAGTCGGTCACGGAGAAGAACTTTCCGCTCGCCGTGGAAAAGAGATGCGCCGCCTCCATGGCGATGATCATAGAGCCGCCCTGTCCCATGCACAGCACCCGGTCCGCCTGCTCCAGAAGATCCGCCGCGCGGATATATTCCTCCGGACGGACAAGCTCAAGCGTCTGCGTCATGGCGCTGACGTTGGCCGTGTAGAGCTTTTTGCAGACATCGGAAAAGCTGTCGTCATCGAGCACCTCGCCGGAGAGCGGGTTGGACTGCTGCGGGCGCTGGGCAATGGAGTTGGCAATGGCGAGCCGAAAAGCATTGTACCCCTTGCATCCCAGCCGCCGGCAGAAGCGCGACACGGTCGCCTCCGCCACGCCGCTTGCCGCGGCGAGCTCGGTGATGCTCATGTCCTGCGCTTTCCTCTGGTGCGAAAGCACATAATCCGCCGCCTTTTTCTCTGCGGTAGTGAGATTATAATACTCTGCGCTGATTCGCTCAAAAACGTTTATGCTGCTTTGCTCCATACGCTTCTCCTGTGTTTTTATTTCGAGAGCAATTCTCCCGCCATAACGTCCGTCATGATGAGCATGCGCGGCAGATGGAACGGCCCTTTGAATGTTGAGCCCTTGGTCGACGGCTCGGTGGGCAGCCCGTCGCGGCGAAGATAGCCGTACCACTCGCCGTACTCGCTGTCAGCGAAATGCGCTTTGCAGTAGTCTAGCGTGGTATAAAACCAGTCGAGATATTCTTCCTTGCCGGTATCCTTATAGAGCATGAGCGAGGATATGAGTATCTCATCGTGCGGCCACCAGAGCTTCATGTCGTGCTCGTACGCCTCGGGCGGCTTGCCGAGCGCGTCAACAAAGTACAATAGTCCGCCGTATTCCTTATCCCACCCGGCAGTTATCGCCCAGCGGAAAATCTCCTCAGCTCTGGCGACAAGCTCTGCGTTGCCGGTTCTGCGCGCATATTCGAGCAGGAACCAGACGCCTTCTATATCGTGTCCGGGGTTAACAGTTCGCCCTTCAGTGTAATACAATCTCGCTGTGCCGTCAACCGCGACGTTCTCCAGCACACATTTAAGCTCTGGATGGACGTGGTAGCGGAATATCTCGTCTACGCAGGCGGCGGCGCGTTCGGCGTAGAGCGCCGCATTCTCCGGATCGACGCGCTGCATCACGGCGGTGACGTTGAGGTATATCATCGGGATGCCGAAGGCGCGCCCCGTGCGCGTTGCGGGCTCGGTCTTCGGCCCGAGACCAGTCGGGTCAGGCATGCCGTGATTGAGATCCCAGTAGAGGTCATACGCGCGCCGAGCGCGCTCGAGATGCTCCCGCTCGCCGGTCACGCCGTAGTATTCCGCGTTCGCCATGGCGTAAAACGCCTCGGAAAAGCAGTACCGGCGCTGGCGGAGCGGCGCGCCCTCGGCGGTGACGGTGAAGTACATCCGGTTCCCGGCCGCGCGGTTTATGCAGTGTGCCTCCATAAAGTCGAGACAGCTCTTCGATGCGCGCAGCCATTCCTCGCGCGTGCCGTATACATGGCAGAGATACGCGAAGATCCAGCCGCAGCGCCCCTGCATCCACACGCTTTTATCTGTGGAATATATTTCGCCCTTGCGATCGAGACAGGTGTATACGCCGCCGTTGACAGGGTCCATGCCGTTTTTGAGCCAGAAATCAATACAGTTTTTCAGCTCGGACTGTATCCAGCCTCTCGCGTTTTCCAGTTTTTGCTTATCCATCGTAAACGCCCCTTTCCGATTCGTCGGTATAAACTGACCCGGTGATCATACTCTTATGGTAGCATCAAAGAAAATAATTTTCAATAGATTTTTAATTTGAAATTATTTTTATTTCTTAGTGACAGGCACACAAAGGCATGATATAATAAATATATCACACGCCTCATAACATAAAATTTCTGTATATGGAGGATGCGCAGCATGAATTATCTCGGCATCGAGGCAAGCGTCCGAAATCTTCCGGAGCTTGACCGTGACTTTTTCCCGCTCTATAAGTTCAACCACGCATTTCTTGCATCGGCCCAAAAGCCCATTGGAGTCGCCGTGGAGCGCAGCGGCGGCGAGATGGCATCCGTCCATACGTTTATCCACGGCACGCCTGACCGAATCGAGGCTGACAGATATTATATCCGCCGTCTCGTCAAGTCCATGCTGTGGATGAAGGGCGGCTGGCGCGTGTATATCAGCGGCGACCGGGAAATGAGTGAGTATATCCGTGAATGCTTCAGCGCGGACGGCTGCCAGGCGTTTGACTGGGACTATTTTTCCCATATATATGAACGGCCGTTTGAGGTCGTCTATGCCGAAAATCTGCCGGAAGCGAAGGATTCGCCCCGGCCTGCGGGAGGACACTTTGATGGCTGCCGCATAGGCTTTGACGCGGGCGGGAGCGACCGCAAGGTCAGCGCCGTGATCGACGGCGAGACCGTGTATTCCGAGGAGGTCGTGTGGTTTCCCAAGACGACAGCGGACCCGGACTACCACTATGATGGCATCGTTGCTGCGCTCCGGGCGGCGGCGGAGCATCTGCCGCGCGTGGACGCCGTGGGCGTGTCGAGCGCCGGTGTGTATATAAATAACCGCACCATGAACGCTTCGCTCTTCCTCAAGGTGCCGCAGGACCTTTTTGATGCGAAGGTCAAGGATATCTACATCCGCGCCATCACCGATACGTTCGGCGATGTGCCGTTCTGCGTTTTCAACGACGGTGACGTTACAGCGCTCGCCGGTGCCATCAGTCTGGAGGATACGAACATTCTCGGCATCGCCATGGGTACAAGCGAGGCAGGCGGCTATGTTGATGAAAACGGGTATATCACGGGCTGGCTCAACGAGCTGGCGTTCATCCCCGTGGACGCAAATCCCGGCGCAATGCAGGACGAATGGTCGCTCGACATCGGCTGCGGCGTGAAGTATTTCTCGCAGGACGGCGTTATAAAGCTCGCTCCGCGCGCGGGTATCGAGCTGGATGAATCGCTCTCTCCGGCGGAAAAGCTCAAGGTCGTGCAGAAGCTCATGGAAGAGGGGGACGACCGCGCCGCCGCGATATACCGCAGCATCGGCGTGTATCTGGCGCACTCGCTCGCGCTCTACCACGATATGTACCACTTCCGCCATGTGCTGCTGCTCGGGCGCGTAATGTCCGGACGCGGCGGCGAGCTCGTGATAGAAGAGTGCGGCCGCGTGCTGCGCGACGAGTACAGCACGCTCGCCGATATAATCCACCTTGCTCTGCCGGATGAGAAGTTCCGCCGTGTCGGTCAGTCTGCCGCCGCCGCTTCTCTGCCGGAGAACCGAAAATAACTATCCCGTGATAAGGAGAGCACATATGAAAAAACACATTGTCTGCTTCGGCGATTCCAATACCCACGGCTACTGTGCCGATCCCAATGACTCCGCCGACCGCACCGACCGCTTCAACGAGGACGAACGCTGGACCTGCCTTTTGCAGAAGGCACTGGGGGAGGAGTACCTTGTGCTGGAAGAGGGACTGTCCGGCCGGACGACCGTGTTTTCCGATCCGCTGCACGAGTGTATGTCCGGGTTGGATGTCATATATTCCACGCTGATGTCGCATGAGCCGGTCGATCTGCTGATCATCATGCTCGGCACGAACGACACAAAGGAGCGCTTCAACGCGAGTCCGGCGTGCATCGGCATCGGCATGGAGCGCCTTGCATTGAAAGCAGAGACCGTCGCCGCGTGGCGCGCCGGCAAGCCGAACCTGCTTATCGTTGCGCCGCCGCACATCGGCGCAGGGCACAACGATCCCGCCATGGGGGCGTCCTGCCACGCAGCGTCCGTGGGCGTGGCGGAAGAATACCGCAAAAAGTGCGCTGCGCACGGCTGGGCTTTCTTCGACGCCGAGGGCGTGGCGGAGTTCAACACGGTGGACTATATGCACCTCAGCCGCCGCGGGCATCGCCAGCTCGCCGCCGCGCTCGCGCCGAGAGTGTGCGATCTGACCTGATGCTGGGGCGCGTATTTCGCTATCAGGGCTGGCTTTGGCGGGCGCTGAATACGCTGACGGACATTCTGGCGCTGAGCGTGCTGTGGCTTTTGTGCAGCACCCCCGTACTGACGCTGGGCGCGGCGACGACCGCGCTCTATGACAGCGTCGTGCGCTGCATACGGTATAAGCAGTCCGGACCCTATGAGCGCTTTTTTCGCACGTTCAAAAATGAGCTTGTGCCGGGCCTGCTGCTGACGCTGCTCTGGGGCGCGGTCGCCGCGCTCGGGCTGTGGATGCTCGCGCTGCTGCGGCAGTACAGCGCCGAAGCCCCCACCGCCATGGCTGCGGGCGCGGCGTACTATGTCGCGCTGATCCTGCCTCTCGGCGCGGCATGCTGGGTGTTTCCGATCCTCTCACGCTGTGCGATGAGCTTCGGCGCGCTGAACAAAACAGCGCTGAAATTTGCCGCGGGGCATCTGCCGTCAACCGTGGTGCTCGTGCTGATGACGGCTGAAATTGCACGCTTGAGCGTGCGGTGGCTGTTTCCGCTCGCGTTCATGCCGGCGGTGCTGATGCTGCTCTGGTCGCTCTTCACCGAGCCTACCTTTAAAAAGCACGGCGCGGGGATCGCTGCGGGGACGGAGCGGGAAAACACGGAAGACGCTGCGGACGCTTCCGAAAAGGAATAAAGAAAACGGCGGCGCATTCGTTCGAATCGGATGAGCCGCTGTCTTTTGTGCCTATTGGCGCAAAAGCCGCACTTCTTCATGGTTCATACCCTCCGGCAATACATTCGGCATTTTGCGCTGAGTGATGTCAATTATTATGCTTCGCAGTATCGAGACAAAAAGGGCTTGCCGTCTGCTGTTCACAGACAACAAGCCCTTACATATTTGTTTTGTCTAACTTTTGCGGGGACGCTTCATTTCATGCAGATAGCCTGCAATTATCAGTATTTTTTGCAATCGATTCCTTTTGTTGCCGGTCCATAGGCATATGGGTATATTTCACCTATGGTCATCAATTCAATTTCACCCTCAGTCGTAGCACCGATGATTCGGACATTGGGATTGTTGTCACAGAATTCCCAGATGACCTGTCTGCATTCTGCGCAGGGGACACCGGAGTATGGACCGTAGCATACTAAGGCCTCAATTACGCGCTCACCGTGCATGGCCATATTCATTACGGCGTTTCGCTCTGCATGACAGCTGGTTTGAAGAGAGATTATTTCAACATTGCAGCCGGGGAAAACCTTTCCGTTGGCAGTACGAACGGCGGAGCCTACTTTGTGATTGCTGTAAGGAGTATAAGCGTTTTCGCGGGCTTCCATGGCCGTTTTTACAAGTGCCTGATCCTCTTTGCTGAGCTTATCAAATGTTGTTATTTCCATTTTTATATCCTTTCGATTTAACAAGTACATTTGCACAGAGCCTAAGCTGAACGGTAATCTAAGAAACTGCTGCCTGTTTAAGCCTGCTTTTTGCTGCAGCCCCAACCGATGGCAAACGGAATTGCTGACAGAAGGAGTCCGCCGAGAGATGCGGGGAAGGGCTCGCCGATAAGGATGAGCACCACAGACGAAATAACACCGACGATCATTGTGGAAAGAATGTATTTTTCGCCAATCTTCATATTACAGGTGCGTGCAATGACAGGCAGCAGAAGACCGGGTACATACACGGAGTAGCCGTACATAAGAATTTTGGTAACACTGCCGACTTTGAGAGCCAAAACGAGAGAGAGCAGACCTACAACGCCAACGAATATTCTGTTGACGAGAATGGCTGTTTTGTTATTATACTCACCCTTATAAAGCACGGCGAACACATCCTGCTCCAAGGTGGTTGAACAGGCAAGGAGCGTAGAGCTTGCCGTGGATACGGCAACACCGGCAAAAGCTACAACGAGAAGGCCGCGGATGCCGCTGGGGAGAATAACCTTAACCGTATCAAGCATAACCGTGGCGGGGTCGCTGCCGTTGGGGAGGATAACATGAGCCATTACTCCGATAAAGGTAAGGACGAGTCCGAAAATGACCATAAGGATAAATGCGCCCTCGATGTTCTTCTTGGCGGATTTTTCATCCTTTGCGGCGAAGATTCTCTGGAATGCCATCGTGTCAATAAATCCGGCGGGGGCAAGGAGCCACCAGGTGATCATCGTTCCGGAGGGAACACTGCTGAAGAGACTATAGTATCCGTCGATCTGCCGTGTAGAGTCGATTGCCTCTGCAACGTTATATCTGGAAAGAATGACCGCAGGAATGACAAGACCTATAACTAAAAGGAACAGCACCGATTGGAAGGAGTCTGTATAGAGCACGGCTCGAAGGCCGCCAAGGACAGTGAATATAACAATAATAATATAAGCAATGATGACAGCGGTGGTGCCGTTGAGATTGGTGAATGTGGTGATTACCAAAATAATTCCGGCCACCTGTCCTGCAGTCCACGCAAGATAGTTCCACACGGTGACAAGAGAAGAGACAATACGAATTGCCGGGGAGGAATGCAGAGGATCAACGGTATCGGAAAGAGTGGTATACATTCTCTTCCGGAGAAGCTTCGCCATGGTCATGCCCATTATGAAGACGCCGAGCGGGAAGGTTACCCACCACCACCAGCCGGCGATGCCATACTGGTATACATACTGAGGGGTTCCGAACAGACCGGAAAGACCTGTCCATGAAGCAAACAGGGAAAGGATTACCCAAAAATTTCCTACGCTTCTTCCTGCTAATGCATAGTCTTCGTTGGTTTTAACCTTCTTCATGGAAGTAAAACCTATTCCGAGCATGATAAGTAAGTAAATCGCGATTAAAATCCAGTCTAATCCGCCCATTTGTGTTTCTCCTTTTATTTTAGTATTTCCTGTGAGCTGACCAGCTCTTATTGATATTAAAACAAGGAGAAATGGTAAAATAGGCCAAATGGCACGGTTACTGGTGTTATTCCAGAATTTTTATAAGGCTGTTCAGTTCGGATGCCTGAATAAGAATTTTTCCATGCCTGACAGAAATAAAATTCTGAAGCACCAGCTCTTGAACTGCACGGTTTATGGTTCTTAGGCTAAGTCCCGTCAGAAGTGCCAGATCCTGGTGTGTACATTCTACAACATACAGCTCATCCGAAAAGTCGGCATGACGCAGATCCTTGAGCAAAATATTAGCGACTCTCTGCACAGGCGAGTAAAATTTGGTTTTCGCCTGATCTGTGACAATGGTAAACGCCTTGTTAGCAATGCAGTATACTACATAATCCCGGAAATCTTTATTGTCCATCCACCTGTCAAAAAGCTCAAAGCTGATTGAACCGAGCTCAACTTTGGTTCTGGCAATTACAGTGGAAGCGTAGGAAGAATTCCCGGACAGATACTCAAGATCGCCCAGCAGGGTCATAGTCTGCTCCTTTGCGTATGCAAACTCTCTCCCCTCTACGGAAGAATTAAAAACCAGCACTTTCCCGCTGAACATTACAGACATGGTTTTTACATTGTCGTTTGCGGTACGGATCAATTCTCCCGGAGAATAGCTCTCGAACACTATCTCAGCTCTTATGAAATCGGGCAAGGTGATTTCATTGCCGCGCAAGACGTGCTCCAGACGCCGAATTTTCTCAGAGCGCTTTTTATTCTGTGAAAATGCCGGTACACTCATTTCAAGAAAGCTCCTTCCCGCATATTCCGATTTTATTCTAATATGGAAGCATGTTTAATGCAAGTTGAACTGTTATTTCACGGCTATGATCAGAGAAATCCAACGGGAGGGAAAGACCATGAGCAGATGGATCCCTAAATCTCCGCAGTATCCGCATTCCCAATAGCGTATTTTTTGATTCTATAATAAAAAATGGGTGCAGCTCATCCCTCCTGGATTGCCCACCCAACATTTGATTTAGAATCTAAAAAAGCGTATCAACCAGAAATAAAAAATCAGCACAACAGATAAACTGTTGTGCTGATTGGTGCGGGAGAAGAGACTTGAACTCTCACGTCTATGGTTGGACACAGGCACCTCAAGCCTGCCTGTCTACCTATTCCAGCACTCCCGCATGTCAAAGGCAAGTGTTATTATATCATGCCTTTGAAAAATGTCAACACCTAATTTAAGAAATTTGGAAATTATCGGTAAGGCGTTCCGTCGGCGCGATAAAGCGCCGTGCGGCAGAAGCGGCCGCCGTCCGGCGCGCAGTCCGGAAGGTGTGTCCGCACCGCCGCGGTGAGAAGCTCGGGATTCACCACGGGCTCGGCGCAGGAGACGATCCCCTCGACTGTCACAATGCCGTCGCCGGCGGTGAACGTCAGATCGCGTACATGCTCGGTCACGGTGAAAAGTCCCTCGCCGCGTTTTGTTTTGCGCATGACCTCGACGGGGGCGGAGAAAAGCTCCCGACATTTTGCGGCGACGGTTTCCGTATCGGCGGTATCGTATTCCCATGTGCCGTTCACGCGCATCCATTTGAGCTCGGCGGGCTTCATCGCGTTCTCGTAGCAGTCCGTTACGCGGATGCCCTCCGGCATCACGGCGGTCAGCTGCGCGGGCAGCGCGGCAATGTCCACATCCTCGCGCACGCGGATGTCGGCGATCTGGCAGAGGCTCGCCGTGCCGACGGAGAGCGGCAGAAGAATCGAGATGAGCTCGTGGGGGTTGAAGCCCTCACTGTACCGGATGGGAATGCCGGCGCGCTTGATGGCACGCTGCAGCGTGCGCATCGTATCGAGATGCGACATCCATATCGCGCGGCGGGTCTGCTCATATACGAGCCGGAGTTTATCCATCGCAGCGGCCTCCTTTCAGAAATGCGGCGGCGCCGCAGCCGGAGCACTGCGCCCGGCAGTCGGGGGAGAGAAGCCCCTGGTGCGCCTGCTCGTATTCGTGGATATAGTGGCGCCTGTTCACGCCCATATAGAGATGATCCCACGGCAGCACTTCATCGAGCGAGCGTTCGCGGTTGGCATAGAACGGGAAGGAGATGCCTTCCTCCTCCGCGGCCCTTTCCCAGCGCTTGAGATCAAAGCCTTCCGACCACGATTCAAGAAAGCCGCCCTGCCGCCAGATGTTTTCGATCATTGCGCCGAGCCGCCGGTCGCCGCGCGAGAGCACCGCCTCAGTGAGCGAGGTGTCGGCGTCGTGCCAGTTGTAGGTAACGGCGCGCGCTTTCATGTTGTCGCGCAGCAGCGTAACGCGGCGCATATACTCTTCGCGCGTGACCTGCGGCTCCCACTGAAACGGCGTGTGCGGCTTTGGTACGAAGCAGGAGGTGCTCACCGTCACGCGCAGCCCGTGGCTGCGGTTGGGCGAGTTTTCCCGCCAGCAATGCACAACGCGGTCGGCAAGCTCGGCGATGCCGAGCACATCCTCGTCCGTCTCCGTCGGCAGACCGAGCATAAAATAGAGCTTCACGCTGTTCCAGCCGCCCTGAAACGCCACGGCGCACGAGCGGAGAAGGTCTTCCTCGGTGACATTCTTGTTGATAACGTCGCGCAGGCGCTGTGTACCGGCCTCGGGCGCAAAGGTGAGACCGGATTTGCGCACCTTCTGCACGCGCTGCATGATGTCCATGGAGAAGTTGTCCGCGCGCAGCGAGGGGAGCGAGAGACCGATGCCGCGGCTTTCGCAGTAGTCCATCAGTCCGTCGCAAAGCTCGTTCAGCCCGCGGTAGTCACTCGTGCTGAGCGAGAGGAGCGTGATCTCGTGATAGCCGGAGAAGGCGAGAGATTCCTTGCCGTACTCCATGCATTTTTCCACGCTGCGGCTGCGCACCGGGCGGTAAATGTGTCCGGCCTGACAGAACCGGCAGCCGCGGATGCAGCCGCGGAAGAGCTCAAGACCGACGCGGTCGTGCACGATCTCCGTGGAGGGGACGATCGCGTCCACGGGGAAGCAGCTGTTTTCAAAGTCCGTAACAATGCGCTTCGTAATGCGCTCGGGCGCACCCGGCGCGGCGTGCATGGCCTTGAGCGTGCCGTCGCCGTTATACTCCGGCGTATAGAGGGAAGGGACGTACACGCCGCCGATGAGCGCGGCGCGGCGGAGAAATTCCGCCTTGCTCCAACCGGCGGCTTTCGCCTCGCGCAGAAGCTGCAAAACTTCGCCGTCCACGCTCTCGCCCTCGCCGATGATCATAAGATCGAAAAAGTCCGCCATCGGCTCACTGTTGCAGCATACGCTGCCGCCCGCGAATACGAGCGGCGTGAGGCTTGCGCGCTCGGCGCTGCGCAGCGGAATGCCGGCCAGATCGAGCATTTCGAGAACGGTCGTATACGCCATCTCGTAGCCGAGAGAAAAGCCGATCGCGTCAAACTCGCTGAGCGGGTCGCCGCTTTCAAGCGCGTAGAGGGGGAGACCCTTTTCGCGCATCTGCCGGTCCATATCAAACCAGGGGGCGAACACGCGCTCGCACCACACGCCGGGAAGGTCGTTGAGCACCTGATAGAGAATGCGCATGCCGGTGTTCGACATGCCGATCTCATACGTGTCCGGGAAGCAGAGCGCCATGCGGAGATCGACTTCACTTTTATCTTTCTGAATTTCGCCGTACTCACCGCCGGTGTATCGGGCGGGCTTCTGTACGAGCGGGAGAATTCGTTCAAGTTTCTTGTCCATACATCAAAGCTCCTGCACAGAGTGTGCGTAAAATGTACGTACATTCTATAACAGTCTGAAGTTTTTTACAAGAATAGAAAAAGAGTTTCCGAAAAATACTTGACAATTCCGCCGAAAGACAATATAATTCTGTCTTGCTGATATCGGTATCGGGGTGTAGCGCAGTTGGTAGCGTGCTTGGTTCGGGACCAAGAGGCCGCGAGTTCAAGTCTCGCCACTCCGACCATGCAGAGTGTCCTTATAGGATCTGAGTATCCTGTAATGGACACTCTGCTTTTTTTATGTGAAGAATGGTGAAAAGCTGGAGCTGTCGATCATCATCCGTTCCCGCACGCACAGCAGCTTGACCTTGTGCTCGGTCAGCAGGTCGATGTATTGCTTTGTTACGCCCCAATCCCGCCCCAAGCGGTCAAGGCTGTTTACCAGCACTACATCCACCTTTCCGGCAAGAACGGCCTTCGTCAGCTCTTGCAGAGCCGGACGGTCAAGGGTCAATCCAGAGCCATGCTCGGCGGCAACACCAACGATGGTGTACCCGGCCTGTTCCGCATAACGGCGAAGTTTGGCGGCCTGCTGTTCCAAGGAAAAGCTATCGTCGTGAGCGACCCGGCAATAAAAATAGGCTTTCATCGTGTCGTACCTCCTTATACTGCAACCTGTTCCGGGGCGTAGCTGAGTGCTACGCCTTTTCTCGTTTCCATGATAATGTCGGCCTCCGGGATCTTCCGGCGATCCGGCACATCGAAAGCGCCGATGCAGTTGTAGTAGATGACGACACGCTGATTGGTAACGCCGTCCTGCTTTTCAGCGTGGTACACCTCAATGTGGTCGATCAGCTCTGCGACCATACGCTTTGTAATGGTGGTCGCGTCTGTGTACCGCCGCACCGTTTCAAGAAAATCGTCAATGTCCATACGCTTGCTCTCGTCCTTTTTCAGTTCCAGCCGCAGAGCCTTGATCTTCTTTGCGTTTTCGCCCTGCTCCTGTTCGTAGCGTTTGGACATTTTGGCAAACCGGGCATCGTCGATCTTTCCTGCTACATTGTCCTCATAGAGCCGTTCAAAAAGCATATCCAGCTCCCGGTCACGGGCAGTCAGGGTGTCCAGTTCCCGCTGCTTGCGGAGCGTGGCATTTTCCGCCACCTTTGCCGAGCGTCCGATCATGGCCTTGATAAAGTCATTTTCGTATTCGCTGGCGAAGCAGGCCAACCGCTTGACCTCGTACAAAACGACTTGCTCCAAGAAGTCCAGCCGGATATAGTGCGTCTTGCTGCACTTGCGATAGCCGGAGTTATGATTTTGACAACTGAAAAACTTGATGTCGTGGTTGTTCTGGTTGAAGTGGAAATTGAGGTTGCCGCCGCACTCCGGGCATTTCAGCAGGCCAGAGAATACGCTGGGTTCCTGCGTGACCGTGGGCTTTTTGCGGCGCGTCCCTTTTTGGAGCGCCTGCACCTTTTCCCAAGTCTGGCGGTCAATGATAGCCTCATGGACATTGAGGAAGATCGCCCGGTTCTCTTCCGGGTTCTCAATCCGCTTTTTCATCTTGTAGGACTTGGAGTAGCTTTTGAAGTTGATGACATCGCCGCAATATTCCTGCAAGGTGAGGATCTTCTTGACGGTGGTGTGTCCCCATTTGGTAGGCTCCACGGTACTTTTCGACCCACCCCGGCTCGTCCCACGGCTGCGCCAGTAGTAGGTGGGATTGACCACACCATCGGCGGCAAGCTGTGCTGCCGTTTCTGCCAGCCCATACCCCTCCAGCGCCATGCGGTAGATCCGGCGCACTACCTCGGCAGCTTCCGGCTCTACCACCCAAAAGCGGGGATCGTCCGGGTTTTTGATATAACCGTAGGGTGGCGGAGAAAGCGGAACTCCCGCGTTGCCTTTCATCTTGTTCACGATCCGGCGCTTCTTGGAAATGTCCTTGGCGTAATACTCGTTCATAATGTTTTTGAACGGAGTAAAATCGTCCTCGCCCTCGTCGCTGTCCACGCCGTCGGAAACGGCGACCAGTCGAATATCGTGGAGCGGGAAAAATTCTTCGGTCAGTTTACCGACCTCAATGTAGTTGCGCCCCAGTCGGGAAAGGTCTTTGACGAACACCGCCGAGATGTACCCGGCCTCGATTGCGGTCAGCATTTTCTGAAAGCCGGGACGCTTCATGGTCGTACCCGTGATGCCATCGTCTACAAAGAAAACCGTGTCGGTGTACCCTTTGTCTTTGGCGGCCTTTTGGAGTATCTTCCTCTGATTTTGGATGCTGTTGGACTCGCTGTCCATATTATCGTCACGGCTCAGTCGGCAATAGAGAGCGGCTGTGCCGAGTTCGTGTTTTTTGCTTGACTGTTTCATATAAACCTCCTCTCTGGCAGTCAAGCAAGAGGTCATTCATCCTGACTATATTATACCTCGCCTGACCGCCCATGTTAAGGATGTCGATGGGGTTATACCGGCTCCAAGTCAGCCAGCATCAGCTTCAAAAGGATGTCACGCATCAG
>CDYS01041542.1_pt1 | contig 46672 bp, 46 predicted proteins | sample 557491 | NCBI WGS metagenome assembly CDYS01 (sample SAMEA3182057, study PRJEB8094) | gut metagenome | biome: human; feature: gut; material: Stool; isolation source: human stools | place: Canada | collected 2012-11-26
TATTAGCTCTATATATAAGCTAAACCAAAGTAAACTATATTTAGATAGGCATATTTGCTTGTCAGTATGCCTATGGCTATTACGGTAAAAGCGGTTTTGGTTGCCAATAAAAGGGAAGCACAGGCTGAAGAGAGATCGGGAGTTTTTCTTTTTTGGCTGCAAGTATGTTTATCAATAAATATCCCTTGGAGCAGAGAGAATAACTGCTCACAGTAAAGCTCGGACTCCTTGTGCAAACAAGTGAAAGGAATGAAACCTAATGAAAATAGAAAAGGTTTGAATTTGCTTTAATTGATTATTTTGTTTCTGTATTGTTTCTTAATCAAAGGGGTGGAAAATATTAAAATATTGATTATGCGTAAATTATACATTAAAAATCTCCATTAATTTCAGATTTACCAGATTTCTGTAACAGCAAAGCCAACGCACCGTTTCCGGCAAACGTTACCTCAAAGGTACGAAACGAATCGTAAAAAGCAACGGTCGGGTGTTCTGTTTCCTTAATTTTTCAATCTCTTTTTGTCCCTTTTCGTGTTGTCCTGGAATGGACAGCGCCTCGTTCGCACCTCTTTTGCCAGGAATCTGACGCATAAAGAACTCTTTATGCCGAAAACGCTTCATTCCGTCCGAAGGTCGGACGAGACGAAGGCCGTATGATGGACATGGTAGGCGCGAACCCGGAAACAGCCCGCACCGGAAAGGAACGGACTATCTGCCCCGGCCTGCACGCCTGCTCGCGCGCCTGCCCCTATCGGCAAACAAACTCTCCATTTAATTAAAAATCTGTTACATTAACGCCGCAAACATACGGATTATTTTGTAAATTGCATCCATACGAATTGTCCGTTTATGAGAGTATGGATCTTTTGCATCCTGTCGGCATGGATGCTCGGTGCTTGCAACAGCAATCGAAAGTTTTCCGAATCGTTGCTGAAGGCCACTTTACAACAGGCGGATGGGAACGCAGGGGAATTGATTTCCGTTCTGGAGCACTACGAAGATGATCCGCAAAAACGCGAAGCCGCCGAATTTCTGATAGCGAACATGCTCGATCAGGTCAGTTTGGATTCGGCTTCTGTATCTAATACTCAACCCTATTATGATTTTTTAGCAGAATATGTCGAGAAAAACGGAAAGTACAAAGATTCCCGTATATATTACTATTTCTGCGATAGTCTGCAAAATATACTTCCCAGATCGACAAGATATGTTACTGAATACTATAGACCAGACCCGACATTTTTGTCCGCATGTTTTCTGATCGACCACATCGACGAGCGGTTCGATGAATGGCGTAATACTTCGTGGAAAGACAGAATCGACTTCGAAACATTTTGCAACTATATTTTGCCCTATAAAAGTCACTATGATTACTGGGATGGAAGCTCAGTGTATTTCCAGAAAAAATATCGTGATACGCTTTCCTGCTATGCGGACAGTTCTTATGTGCAGGCAGGGAAATATCTAAATGCTATTGTACAGAACGATTTTCAACAGGATGCTCCGTTTTTCTGTGAATTTCCGTTTATGATGCCGACTTCTGCCCGTAATTTTACATTATCCCGACTGGGGACATGTATTGAAGCGAATGTTGTCGCAATTTCTGCCTTGCGAAGTTTTGGAATTCCAGCGACCTTAAATTTTATTCCTTATTGGGGAAATTCCAACGCAGGACACCATTGGACGGAAATTATTGGAGAGAAGCGGTCGGAGCGATACAATAATAGACAACTTCCAAGTCCTGAGAATAGGGAGGATATTGTCAATAGTATGTTTTGGTTGAAATTTGATTGTAAAACAACAGTCGGAATACCAGAGCAGGTACAGATTCGGACATGTCGAACTGTGCCTAAAGTGTATCGGAGCAACTATGCTATCCAGTCAGGGAGTTTGGCGTCAGTTGCTTCATCGGAGGAAATTCCACCTCTTTTTGCAGACAAGGGAATGGAAGATATTACGGACAGCTATGTCGAATGTTCGGATGTTAAAATTTCGTTGCAAAGGGTAACTGAATTAAATCGACATGCTTATCTGTGTTGTTATGAGCCCGAAAGTTTGTCATGGACTCCTGTAGCGTGGGGAGAAATACACAAAGGTGAAGCACGGTTTAAAAAAGTAGGTAAAAACATTGTGTATTTACCTGCAATATATGAAAACGGAATGGTTATACCTGCGGGTGACGTTTTTTTGCTGACAGACGCAGGGAATGTAGTGCCGTTGGACGGGAGCGAGGACGTACATCCGGAAGTAACGTTGTACAATAAGGTTCCTTTCCGGAATCACTGTCTGTATTATGCTTATGTAATGCTCGGCACCCGCTTTCTGGCAGCGAACCGTCCGGATCTGGCCGATACGGTATCTTTACACACGATAGACAAGATTCCTTTTTACGGTCAGGATGTTACGGTCGATCAGGCTCCGCTTTCCCGTTACGGTATCTATCGTTTTGATCTGGCTCGACCTGTTTTCATTGCCGAACTCGAATTTTGGGGACTCGATGAGAACGGGAATGAGGTTCCGTTGAAAGGGAAACCCTTTGGAAATCCGGGGTTGTTTGGAAATACATTGAGAGAGATGATCGATGGCGACCGGGTAAGTTTTTTTTATGGAGCTCATGATGATGTAAATTATGTAGGTTTGGATTTCGGGAAACCGTACCGGATAACCCGTATCAAATATCATCCTCGTAGCGATGATAACAATATAGTACCCGGTGAATTATACGAGCTGTACTATTGGACTATTGACGGGTGGAAATCATTGGGAAAACAGAAGGGACGAAGCGATAAAACACTTCGGTATTCAACTATTCCGAAAAATCTTTTATTGCGTCTTCATAATCATACGAGAGGTAAAGAAAACCGTATTTTTATATATGAGAACGATAAACAAATATATTATTGATATTCTACTGAGCCGGTCTTAAAATCAAATGTTTTTTGTGTTTTTAATGGTTTTAAATTTTCTATAAGCCAGTTGCAGCGTTTTACTGTCATGCGCCGAGTAGAAACCATATTTTGGGATAGATATAAGTATATGGAGCTTAAAGATATGAGTAATATGGCTGTTCTCTGAAAAGTTATTGGATTTTTTTATTTTTTTAGTGTTGTAATTTGTTAAGTTGAGTTGAAATAATTATATTGAGGCCATAGCGATTTGATCTATAGTTTTAAATGAGTCTGCCTATGGGAAAAATAAACACTATTGTGATCGCGGAGTGAGTGCAAACATATTACGCTCGGTGTCTTTGTCAGAACAAAGACCTCCGTATTCCAAGATGTCTCACCCAATAATATCAACCAATTTTATAGGATTTTTGATATGAAACGGATGTCTTTTAAAATAGTCATTTCATTAATGGCTGTTCTGTGGGTGGTGTTAACGAGTGTTTTTATACAGAGCTGTAAGTCGGATACAGATTCTTTTTCGTCGGATTTGGCAGCACAGCAAAAAGCGGCTTCGTTGTCTTTGTCATGGGAGAAAGGATTGTCTCGATGTATTCGGTTCAGTGGGCCTATTCTTCAAAAATACGGACTTTCACTGATCGATTATCAACTGTCAGATGTAGTTGGCAGTGATGAAATCAATAAGGGTATTGCATCGGATACCCGGATTCCTGTTTATGATAATACAGAGGATTGGAATGATTTTACCATTAGGTTATTTGGCGATGTAGATGTAAATACACGACAAAAATATTTGGAACGTAAGATTCTGGATATTGAACAAAATGAGTTAAGCGATCTTGCAGTTGTTAAACTGACATGGAATTACAACGGGGAATGTTTTGAAACACAATGTTATGTTTCAGATACGGAAGTCATTTACGATCCTGTTTTTAGTAATTTTCACTTCATTTCTTTTTCCGAGGGTCCGCAATTATTGGCCCCTTGTCTGACTCAGATTAAAACGAAAAGCGAACCGGTTACGGGTAAGCCCGGTCCGGTATCGACAATTTTTGAAAAAAAAGTTGTAGATCAAAAAGCCAATGGAGACATAAGGGCACAAGCCGCAGTATCTGTCATTGTATATGGTATGAGAGATAGCACGGGTGTAGTTTCAATTACAAGTTATGAGACAGCTGCTCCATATTCAGCAACAGCGGGTAATTCCGCTAAAGCGGAAGTAAAAGTGACCTCTTTTGAGAAAGGTCAGAATGGACATCTGCAATTTGATTTTGCATTAGCGACCAGTAGAGGAAATGATATTAGCTTCGATTTTAAATACGGAGTAGGCTTTTCTATTTCACAAGGGGCATCAGGGGAAACAGGATCGAAATATATAGATGCATCGGAACTTAAGTAAGTTCGTTATATACCAGACAATCCCTTTAATTCAATAGGGATTGTCTGGTATATAACGAAGAAGTCAGTAGTATTTGAAAAACATCTCTATCCTTACGAGATATGAGGGGATAGTAATATTTCGAGGAAATTATACAAATCAAACCAATATTAATTTAAAATTCAAAGTTATGCGAAACATTTATTATTTACTTGCTGCGCTTATCTGGGGAAGTGTAGTCATGAAAGTTTCAGCCCAGTCTCCAACGGATAAGGAGATTACTCTTTTTGAAGTCGGTGCTCCGCTTACGTCGGACGAAAGCAATTTCAGTAATCTGTTCTGTAATTTTCCTCGATACATTGAAAATAGAGCGGGGATTGAATTAGTGTCCTATAAGAAAGTAGGGATCGTCAAAAACCGAAGCCATGCCCAGAAATATTTGAAAAAAAATTTCGGAGCATCAAGCAGTATCTTTTGGGATATTATACGCCATACGGGCAGTACATCTACCAACATTTCCAAAGAGACTACTGATTCGAGAATATGGCTCGATGTAATGCCTGCGGATAATGCTAATTTTGAGGATTCTTATGAAATGACCCGGAGAGAAAAAAGAAAACAGACGGTTGCGTTTATCGACGTCGGAGACAGTATTTACGAGATAACATTCAGCTATAATAATAAACAATATGCGTATTATGTTTTCGTCGATCCCCAAAATCATGCTGTGGTAACGCAGGGAAATATTTTCGCATTTACAATTCCATACGATCATATAGCTTATGTCGATGCTCATAAGTAAAATGTCGCTATTGAAAATAAATTGGCAGGGAGCGGTTGATTTAACCGTTCCCTGTTTGTATATTTAAATTGGATATTCACAACTTATCACCCTATTTCAGTAATCCGTTTGGCCGGTCAGGTATTGATGAACTTGGGTGTATATGGAAAACAGCCTTTTAAAAATTTCCCGAATCGGTATTCCGCTTCTGCTGATCGGTACCTTATTTTTATCTTCAGACTTTTTTATAGACAGAGAGATCAATCCTAAGATCTATGCTTTTGTTGTCTTGAGCTATGTTTTCGGTATATGTTTGTTATTACTATACCGAAGAAAACTCATGATAAGTTCATGGGGGATCACGGTCATTTTATTTATATTGTACATAAATGTCGATTCAATGTTTACGGCTTCCTGCCGACTAACGACTTTATGTTTATGGGGATTTGGAGTGCTTTTATTGTTTTTTACCCACGTTCCGATATCGAAAAACACGGACAGAATCATTGTCTTGTTGTGCGTATTGCAATCGGTTTATGGCCTATTACAGTATTGGAATTTAATTCGAAATACGACTATTTTTCCTGTGACGGGAAGTTTTGATAATCCGGCAGGTTTTTCCGCATGCTTATCAACGGCTTTCCCTCTGATCTTTTTGCTCTTACAGAATAATAAATTATACAAATTATCGGGAATCGTATCGGGAGTTATTATCGGAACGGCTATTGTCGTTTCTGGATCGAGAGCTGGAATTATTTGTCTTACGATTTCACTTTTTATATATGCTTACACTCGTTTATTTCCCAAAATCGGAAAATTGAGATGGCTATTATTTCTCTGCTTGCTCATAGTAGGAGCCGCTTTATTCATTCATCTTTACACACTAAAAAAAGATTCGGCAACCGGTCGTATTTTGATCTGGCGAGTCACGACCGATATGATTGCGGATAAACCGATATTGGGCGGTAGGAGCGGTTCTTTTCACGCGAATTACATGCAATATCAGGCTCGGTTTTTTGAGCGGAATTCATGCAGTCGATATGGTTTATTGGCTGACAATATCAATCATCCTTTCAATGAGTATCTTTATTTGATAGTTGAATACGGTTTAATAGCCTTTATTCTATTTATCGTTCAGGCTGTTGTTTTGGTTCGACAGTACCATGCGTCTTTGCCATATACGCTCTGTTTGCTTTCGTTAGGCCTATTTGCTTTATTTTCTTATCCACTCAAATATCCTTTTACATGGGTAATTGCGGCTTACTGTCTGGCCCATTTTGTAAGAAAAAAGAGTAATAAAACGGTTTTTTCAATTGCAAGAATCAAATGGCTAAAGGTAGTCGGAGCCCTCTTTTTGTCCATAGGATTGTTTCGTGTAATTCAAGACATTCGGTTTGAGTACGAGTGGATGCGTGTAACACAGGTAGAATATTCTGCGCCGACATCGGAAGTACTTCGGCAATACGGGAATCTTTATGATCGTTGGAGCGGAAACTATCATTTTCTGTACAGTTATGCCGCTTTATTAAGCAGAAAAGGGGAATATGAAAAAAGCAATGAGATACTGACGGAATGCCAGCGTTATTTTGATGATTGTGATGTACAAACTATCGTAGCGGAAAACCATTACCATTTAGGAAATTGGATACAAGCCGAGTCGCATTATTTAACGGCGGCACATATGTGCCCGAACCGCTTTTTCCCGTTATACGGGTTGTATAAAATTTATATCGTTTTGAATGAAAGGAATAAGGCCCTAGAGATTGCCGATAGAATTCTTGTCAAGAAAGTGAAAATCCCTTCGCAAACAGTACAACATATTGTGGAAGAAATGCGAGAATATGTCAGGACAGAATCATGTAAATAGAAATATTATTACAAATCAATGCTTATCTTTACAAAAAAAGCGATATGAAGAGATCGGTATTCGACAAGGCATTGGATTCGTTCAATGAGTATATGGCGAATCAGGGCTGTTATCTATTCGATCCTCCCGTGCAAGAATTTTCGAGAGAAGAGGAGGGATATGTGTTTTTAGGGAATCGGAACAGTTCGTTCGGCCGCTATGAAATCGAGACGGGCGTATTCATACCGGACGGTGAAGACGAGATCGAATAAGCGCACGGGCCGACAAGCCGCCGGCCCGTGCTCTTACGATAAGGACTATTTTCCTATTACGGGAATCTGCACCTTTGCTTCGTCCCAGTCGCTGACCGTAACGGTAATTTTGGAGGATGTGACGTCGATGCGAATGGGGATCACCACCTCTTTGCCGCAGTGATAGTCGATCCGTTCGCCGTACCGGGCCAGGTAGTCGGACAAAGAAATTTCTCCGATCGTCTCTTCTTTCAGGCGAAGAGTTATCCGTACCTCGTTCTGACGTCCGAAACAGAATACGTCGAATGTGCCTTTCATCGTTCCCGTTTCGTCCTTTTCCAGCAGCGGCGTGAAACGCATCGTTTCCTGCAAAGGTTCTCCCCGGTAGTCGATTCCCGCAGGGATACCGTCGAACAGCACCCGGAAGTCGTCCGCGCTGCCGGAGAGCATATCGGCGCCGGTTACGCTCAGTTCGATACGGAAATATTTCTTGCAGAGTTCTATCCGGCGCACCTGCGGCCGGCCCCGCCGTACGGAAAAGCGCGCGAGGGCGTGGAAAAGACGCTCGGCGGTGCGGTTGGTCCCCGTATCTTTCCTTTTGCACAGCAGCTCCGTCATCCGCGACACACCGGGCGTAAGCACCGGACGTTCCATGCCGTCCGCATTGGCGAAGGTGACGACCGTATATTCCCCGGCGGGAACGCCGCTGAGCAGGGTTATCGAGTCGGTAAAACGTTCCCCGAAAGCGGTTATTTCCCGCAGAAACATCCCCGCAGGGTCGAACAGCAGGGAGACCGTATGTCCGATCTCTTCGTGCGTCGTGTTATTTCCGCTCATGTCGGTGTACCGGTATTCCACTACGAGGGTCGGTTTGGGATTGATTTCCATGTCGGCCTGTTCGTTCAGCGTGCAGGCGCAGAGTATTCCCGTAAGAAAAAGAAACAAAAGAGGTTTCATGGCATTAAGGATTGGTTGTGAGTTCAGTCAGTTCGGGATCGAGTTTTGCACGGAACCTCAGCCTCGGTTCCGCCCCGGCAGCCCTTTCGAAGTGCTCCGCCGCTTCGTCCCGGCGTCCTACCCGCATCGCGGCGATGGCATGCAGATAGTCGTTCTCGGCTCCGGCGGGCAGTTCCTGTGCGATTTCATGTGCCGATCGGTCGTATCCGAGCGACAGCAGGGCGATCAGGCTGTTGCGATCCCTGTACGAGTAGAGCAGGTTCACGGCATCGGCATAACGGCGCTCGCGCAGCAGCCGTACCCCGCGTGCATACAGCGTATCGGGTTCCGTCGTGTGGATCGTGTCTTTGATCATATCCCTTCGACGCAGGTCGTAACGAAAATCCACACAGCGAAGTTGGGGGTAATACTTGCGCCGGATATAGGCGTACTGCTCCGGGAAGCGTTCCCGGATCTTCCGTTCCCGCATATCCGGATCTTTCTCTTCTGCGATCAATTCCCGAATCGGTTCCTTATCGGCGATGCTGTCGTCTTCGAGGATCATCCTGTCAAGAGTCTTCCAGTCTTCGGCTATCCACCGTACCGTGACCGTCGTATCGACACCGTCTCCGAAGCGCCCGCGCAGATAGTTCCGCAGGGCATATCCCCGTTCCTTCGCCAGAAAGCCGTTCCGTGCGAATGGGCCTTCCGGCGACGAGGAGGCCGTCATCACGAGGCTGTCCAGATAGAACTCTTCCAGATCGACCACGCTGTCCATCAGCGCCGCGATCCGCTCCAGCTGTCGGCGGTTGTCTCCCAGCGTGTCGCACAGTTCGGTTCCGTTGACCCGGAAGGCGATGTAGTTCCGATCCCGCACGACGGCATACTTGTCGATTACGCGGATGCAGAATCTCGGCAGGGTGTCGATCAGCGAGAGCATGGAAGATACGGTGTAGCGGAGCGTGTCCGATGGCGGGAGCTCGTAACGGCTCCCGTCGAGCCCCCGCACCTCGCCTTCGAGTGTCACGACGAGCTGCTTGCTGCCGTTTCGGGGCCTGACCTGCTGCGTGTAGTAATAGTCGATCCGCTCCCGTTCTTTCACGACCGAATCCAGCCGCGCCCCGGAAGTGCGGGGAAAGCGTACAATTCGGTGATAGGCTTTGTCGAGAACGGATTCACGAACGGAGTCGATGGCATCCCGCATCAGCAAGTTCATACGTTCCCGATATCTGTCGAACTGCCACAGATCGCGTTCCTGTAAGCGACCGTACAATCCACCCCGCACGACGAGCTGCTCCAGTTTTACGGTCGAGTCTCCATCGTGTAGCTGGGGTGTAATGACAATTCCCAGGCAGTTTCCTTGTAAATGTTCAGGTACGGTAATTTGAAAGTCGAGCGTCACCAGCCCCATCCGTTCTACGACGACCTTGCTGCGTCCGACCACCCGCACTTCATCCAAACGGATCAGCATGCGGCGTTCGCCGTCCTTGTCCACCAGCGTTCCGGCCCAGTAGAGGGAATCGCCGTTCGGCCGTCTGACCCATCCCTCGCCGGGATGCCTGCCGCTTTCGGGTAGGCTGTCCTCCGACGCGGGCTTCCGCTTCTGCATGAGCGACAGCGCGGCGGCCGTACCCCGGCGCTCCATCCTGCGGGTCAGCGTGCAGGAGAGCACCGAAACAGAGAGTACGACCAGAAATACCATATTACGGATTTTCATAGCATAAGGGATTTAGAACAGGTACGAAAAACTCACTTCGGCTTTCGAGGGCAGAAGCATCAGCCGCCGGCTGCGGCGGATGATCTCGTCCTCGCTCCACGGAGTAAAGTATTCCCGGCGGGTATCCCTCACGTAATAGAGTCCCGCCCCGATCTCGGCGATCAGGCTCCAGCGCTTGGCAAGCATCCAGCAGTACCCGTAGGATGCGCCCGCACCAGCCAGCATGCCTTTGTGATGCCGCCGGCGGTTCCCCATATCGTATCGTCCTGCGGCGATATAAGTCCCAACGAAAGGGCCTACGTTCGGCTCGAAACGCCAGAAGCGCACGCCGGCCTGCCCGATCAGCAGTTTGGAGCGGAAGGCGTCCAGCCGGATCGGATTCCAGTAGAGGGAAGCGTCCAGCGAGAGTTTTTCACCGAGCATGAAATCCATGCCTGAGTGAAGCGTTCCGGTCATCAGGGCAAAGGCATCGACCCGCACGGCCCGAAGCTGGGCCGAGGCGGAGGCCGCCGTACAGAGCGTCAGTACGGCGGCCCATGTAGCGATCCGTTTCATGGCCATGCGATTATTTGTTCACGTGACTCCATACGGCCCCGTCGAGTATGTAAGAGACCGAGTTGTCCGACGGACGGTTCGTAATGTCCTGTACGAATCGGGAATAATCCCTGACCTGATAGCCGTGGCGCATGACGGACGTCGGGTTGCCCGAAGCGTCCGCGTAATAGAGGGGACTTTCGGCCGAATAGTAGAGCGCCTGCGCGGAATAGCTCGGGCGGTTCGGCGTGAGCATACAGCTCAGCGGATCGAGCTTTTTGATCTTCTGAGTCGACGGGGTGGTCGTGCTTTCGAGCGTCAGGGAGCAATCGAACTTCAGCGCGATCTCGTGCAGGAGCGGCCGGTCCGTATCGACCGAGAAATCGAGGTAGCTGTCCATTCGCACGAGTCCGCCGCTCTGCGGTACCCGGCACGTGCCGTAGACGAACCGGGGCCGGATGTGGATTGTCAGCGGGGTCATCGTCACGGAGCGCTCGACCGTCAGGCTCTGCCCGTTGGTATCGCTCAGGGTAAAGCGGATCAGCGCCGGGCCGCTCTGCGTTCCGGTAAAGAAGAACGTATGGCTGCCGGCCGGGAGAGTCAGCCGCCTGCCGTCGGTAATCGTATTGGACGCCGTGCCGTAGGCCAGCGTTCCCGCGCCTTGGGGCAGTTCGCATACGACGCCGAACGAGCCTTCGTACTCCCGCTCGGAGAGGTCGAGCGTGAACGATTGGGCGGTGTGGCAGACGCTCCCTGCGAGCGGCGACAGGTCCGCCACGATGGGTTCGGGAGCCTTGTAGGTCGCACGGAGCTCCTTTTCGACCGAGTACCCGTACCCGTCGGTTACGCTAAGACCGATGCGTACCTTGCCGGGCGCGGCCTGCGTATAGAGAATCGGCAGGCGGTACTCGCTGCCGGAGAAGTCGACCGGCAGCGGCGTGTTCTGCGCGAGGGGCCGTCCCTGAACGCGCAGCTCCGAGGCCGCGCCTTCGTAGATGCGGTACGAGAAGCTGTACGACGGATCGGGATTGTTGACGGTAAGCAGGCGCAGTTCGGTCGACAGGGGTTCGTCGGGACGATACGACGGCTTGACGCTGCCCAGTACGACGTCCGTCGTGGATACCCGCGTGTCGATGGTATTCTCGCCCAAGACGGTCGCATGGATGATGTAGCGGCAGTTGCGCCGAATGTCGAAATTGTCCGTATCGTTTTCGCCGGGATAGATGAAGTAGTCGAGCTTGCGCCCGGTCTGGTTCACGGCCTCGATGTGTATGCAGGTCGCTTGTTCCGGAGCGTTGTCGTGGGCTTTTTGCGTAGGGTCCGTAATGCCGGCCACGGTGCCTTGCAGATTCTCCGGCACGTAGAACGTTCCGTTGTAAGAGTGGCCCGTGATGCTCCGGGGGGCGTAGTCCGTCACCGCGTCGTCTTCCGAGGGCGCATTGTCTGCGAAGTAAGCCGCAAGGCGCGGGGCGGAGAGTATCTGTACGGAGCGCAGTGTGATCCGTTCCCTCTGTTGCGGTGCGACCGACAGGTCCAGTTCGATACGGGCGAGGCATCTTACGAGAGGTACCGATACGTTCGCAGGCCCCGTGATCGAGAGCTGCGTCTGGACGGACAGGGGCAGTATGTCACCGTGCGGCAGGTCCTCTTCGTTGACGGCCGTCATCCCTGCTTTCCGGAGTTCTTTTTCGGAGAGATTTCCCAGATCGCTTCCGACATTGGCAACGGCATAGAGAGTATATTCGCCTGCGGGCAGTTCGGTTCGAAAGTCGCCTGTCGCCGGGCTGAGATACAGATGCTTTGCGGCATCAGCGTTCGTGGTGTGAAAGAGGTATAGGTTCAGGTCTTCGATCGTCACCTGCGGCTCTTCGTTCAGCGTGCGGGTCGTTGTCATGCCGGGGCATTCGAAGCGGATCGAGACGGGATACTTCCTGTCGTTGTCGGGTACGGCATCTCCGGAAGTCAGCTTGGCGCAGCTGCCCAGCAGGGCAGCCGCGACCGACATTATGATCGTCTTTTTCATTTGTGCGTTTGTTTTTTCAATGAGGAATGGCGGTTATCCGGCAGGTTTCTCTACGATGTACTCGACCGAGTTGTCCTGCGGGGTGACCGTCAGCTTGTAGGTATTCATGCGTGCGTCGTAGACCGGATCGGAGAACGTGGAACCGCTCTTTTCCTTGATGTAATATCCCGGCGCATAGACCCGGACGGTACCGCTGGAGCGGGTTACGCAGCAGCCCTGATAGGTCTCCAAATCGGTGTGACCGCTCTGTTTGCCGGGCATGATCAGAATGCCGGCGGTTGTGTTCATCGGCGTGATGACTGCTTTTGAGGAGGTCGTTTCGTAATAGCCGGTCGTATAATACAGCGATACGGTGAGCGATGTTCTGTACGGTACGGGGCGATCTGCCGTAAGCAGAACGCGCACGGTCAGGTTCCGGTAATACCGCGTACCGCCGAGTGTGGCCAGTCCGGTCCTTACTACCTGATAATCGGGTGTAAGATGTACGATATAAGGTTTGATATCGGCATAGGTTCTGTCTATAACGGATGTTTGCCCGTCGTCTCCGATGAAGGTCAGCCGGATGCGTGCGGTTCCGACGGCTGTCGGCATGAAGCGGAACGGGCATTTTCTGCCTGTATCGGGGTTACTGGTTCCGGACGAGAATCCCATGCCGTCGCTGATTTCGACACCGTTGTAATACAGTTTTCCGGAGCCTTGCAGCAGTTCGTAGCGAACGGTGAATCCTGCCGTATTGTTCTGCTGTGCAGCATGGACGGTAAAGTCGAGCGGTGTATGGGCTTCTCCGCTCCACGGCTGTTCGGTGTAGGAGGTCGTAAGAGGATGGATCTGTTTGCAATATGTCGACTGTTCCTGTGAGGTGATGTAGCCGTTGTCGTCCGAGAGTGTGTACCGGATGCGGAGCGGACCGGAACGCAGTGATACGAGGGCGATGGCCGCAGTACGGGTTTCGTTGCCCCGGCAAAAGGGCAAGGCTACGCCGGATGGCCATTCGGCACCGTCCACACGGACCGTCGCGCTGCCCTCGAGTATCGTCACCGAGAGGCGGATTGTCCGGTCTGGAGCGTTCGTACAGGTTGCCGTAAGGTTTGACGGAACGGTCTCTCCGATCGTGCAGGGGTTCTTCAGCGTACCCGAAGAGAGTTTGACAGTCGATACGCGCGTGTCGATGGCATTGGTGCCCCGGATCGTGGCGTCGATCACGTAGTGATGGTTCCGTTCGAGGTTGAAGTCGGTCGTATTGTTCGCTCCGGGATAGATCCGATAGGCGATTTCCTGACCTTCAGCCGCAGCCCGGATGTCGAGGAAAGTAGCTGCGGCGGGCGCGTTCGCGGCGCTCTTGTCCCGCTGGTCGGAGATCGAGGCGTTGACTCCTTGCAGGTTTTCCGGGATATAGAACGTGCCGGAGTAGGCGTTACCCGTGACACTTCGCTTCGCGTAGTCTATCAGGGCGGATTCCGCCGCCCGGTTGTCGGAGAACAGGGCTACCGTGCCGGGGGCGTGTCCTACCCGGACGCTTTGCAGAGCGATCTCTCCGGCGGTCTGCTCATCCACTCTTAAAGAGAGGGTCACTTTGGCCGTGCACCGCACGAGCGACACGGGAATGACGGCGGGGCCGGAGACCGAGACGGAGAGACGGGCCGACATGGGCAGTCCTCCGGCGGCAGTCAGGCCGGATTCTCCGGGAACGCTCAGCGAGAACCGTTCGGTCTCTTCGCGCGTCAGGTCGCCCGTATCGCCTCCGGCATTGGCTATGACGAAGACGTCGTAGTCGCCCCGGATGAGCGTTGCGGTAATTTGTCCGGCACCGTCGTCCGAGAAGAGATGCTTGCGTATATCGGTCGTTTTGTGAAAAAGGTAGATGTTCAGGTCGCGCACCTGTCGCTCGTCTTCCGGCGAGAGGGCGCGGGTTACGGTTTCCGTCTCCGGGACGGTAACGGCGAACGTGACGCTGAGCGAATCGGGGCCCGTCTCCCGGTCCCGGTCGGCAAGACCGGCGCACGAGCTCCAGAGCGCCCCCAGCGCACACGTGAAAACGATAAGCGGATTTTTCATAACCGGTATAGTTTAAATGAGAAAGTAAGGGGGGCAGAGGACGGCCCCTGCCCCGAAAGAGTGCGTTACTGTCCGAGGTTTACTGATTGTGTGACAGGTGTTTCCCAATCTGCCACGGAGATCGAGACGGATAATTCGCTGCCGGTAAGCCCGTCGATCAGGGCCTGTACGCGGTAATACCCGTTGCGAAGGAACCGGCCCGCGCCGTCTCCGGACAGCTCTACGGGATAGGTGACATCCGCCTGGTCGTCCGTCGTCGAGAAGTTGCCGTCGCGGTCGTATGTCGCGCCGAGGGTCAGCAGCAGGCGGCTCCCTTCGGCCAGCTCGCCGTTCTCCGGCACGTAGAACAGGTTCCGGAACTTGCCGGAGAGCTCGTCGGCCGCCTGCGTGTGAGTAAAGGTCATGGGCCCCGTGTTCGGGGTCTGCTGAGCGATCAGGTTGCTCCGGGAGGCGGCTTTCGAGAGCACGACCGAGTTGATCCGCACTTTGCCCGAATAGCGTTCCGAGAACTCGGCCGTCGTGGATGCCTGAACCGCGATTTTGGCTACGGTGCGTTCGAGCGTTACCGCCACGTCGGTTTTGGTTCCCTGTGCGGCGATTGCTTTGGTCGTATGGCCTGTCATAACGAATCCTCCGGACCGCTTGGCTTTTGTGGATACTTCGGCAAAGGTGCCGTTGTATTCGGCGGGGGTGGTTTCGCTCAGGGCCATCAGCGCCGCCTTACCGGAAATACCGTCGACGGTTTTGTTCGCCACGACGTAAAAGTCGCAGTTTTGTCCGGCCAGAGCGTTCGGGATGGCGAACGTGGCTTTCTTGGCCGACAGTTCCGAATCGGTGAAGTTACGTTGCACGAGCAGTCGTCCGTCAGCTCCGAAGACCAGCACGCAGACCGACGAGAGGCTTTTCTCCCAGCTTTCGGCCGTGGCTGTCGGGTCGAAGAAGGATTTGGTCCGGGACGATCCGGCATCGAACGAGAGGGTTACTGCGGCCCCCTGCGTGTCGTGAGCGGGCGTATGTTCGCAAACGGATTCTTTGCCGCACGAGCAAAGCAGGGCTGCGGCGGCAGCCGTAAAAAACAATCTTTTCATCGTGATAAATTTTAATGGATTATGCCGTTTCAGGCTGAAACGATCATTTCAATACAGGCATTCATCGATATGCCTGCGGACGACCTCGATCAGATCGAGGATTAGGTGGTTGTATTCCGGGCTCGCGAGCAGGCCGTCGCCGAGGTCGTAGCGCATGAACGCCTCCTTGCACAGAGGGAGCAGCCGCACCACGCACTCGTGCCGTTCGGATTCGGGAACTTCGGGAAACTCCGCGGCGAGAACGCACCTGAGCGTATCGTACCCGGAGAAGAGCAGTCCTTTATAAAGCACGCTGTCCGCTTTTTGCAGGGCCGTGTGCACGCTGTCGCCCGATTGCAGGGCGTCCCATGCCGAGATCCACGCCCTGCGGCTACGCTCACGAACCATTTTCTCGGTCTTTTCGAGCAGAGGATGATGTTCCCGCAGGAATGCCCCGAGCCTTCGGGCGAAGTACGCCGGATCGGGAATCTTCTTTCTGGCAGCCATCGTTAGACACTCATCCCCTGCGATCGGGTCTTTTCCTCGAATACGGCCTGCTGGCGTTCCGCCGTCTGCTCCTGCGCTTTGGCCTGTTCCTGCTCCTTATTCTGCTCCTGAGAACGGTTGATGCGGGAGTAATAGGGTGCATTGGTCGAACGGTCGATTCCCATGATCGAAAGGCTGCGGCCGGTAGAGGATTTGACGTTGCGGGCGTCGATCTCCTCGTAACGCTTCAATGCCTCGATCTGCTGTTCGGTCAACTGCTCGGCGATCCGGGGCGGAATGTACGGCTTGGCATAACTGGGATTGATCGGCACGAAATCCATCCGCGTGACGTCGAACTGGAACACGGAGCTGAATTCGTTGTCCTTGTCCCTGAGTTTGCAGTGTTCGAGCCGGATACCGCGGCCCAGCGCCAGTTCGTTCTGCTGGGTCTGACTGATCCGGTTGCCGTAGATGAACTCGGGTTTGGCGACGGCCCGCACGGGTACGGTAATCATCCGGTTGGTGTCGGTACGGAATCCTGCATAACACCACTCCTGCTTGCCGTGGTTATCGACCATAATGGCGCGGGGCAGTGCCCGGCCGTAGGCGATCCGGGCCTCGTCGTCGGCGCTGATATGCATCTTGTACTTTTCGTCCTTATATTCAGGATGCGGCAGAGGACCTCTGATGTCGAGCCGGGGGCGGTCGTCCAGATCGCGGTACATTTGCAGCGAACATTTGTTCGCCGATATCTGCGTGTCCTGTCCTACTTTGTAGACGACGTCGAACAGCGAGGGGGTTTCTCCCCCTTCGCGCAATCGTTGAAGATCCTGTGCGGAAAGTTGGTTGCGATCGATACCTATCGATGCCAGTTCACCCCACGGGATATCGTAAAGACTATAACGAAGTTTGTCGAGCTGATTGGGACTGGTACGGCATTCGGAGAGAATGGCGGCGCTGATCTCGTCTTTGGGATCGTTGCGAAGCGCATAATAAGCATTGACCACCTCCGGTACACGCTCTACGGGACAGAGGAAAAATTCACGTTCGACAGTCTGTGATTCGGGATTATCACGGTGGTTTACGAAATCCTGATAACGCAGATCGGAAATGGCCTTGGCCGCATCGCTGCCGAACATCAGCGTATAGTAAGACGCGCGGTTTTTGGTTTCGGGCGTGACAGTAACTACCGAAATCCGATTGTTGTCGTTCGGGTCGCGCCGGAATTCGCTGATTACGTCCAGCCGGCCGTTGGCTTTGTCGGCCATCAAGATGGTTTCACGGTTGGGGTCGGGGCGGTACGCTTCCGTTCCCGCATTCTCTTTTTTTGCCATAATTGAAATAGAATTAAGAAGTTGAACAATGATTACAGGACGAATATACAGAGCCGTTCGACGCCTGATACCGGGCGGCCGCCTCAGGCCGCGCATGGCCGGCGATACGCTGTGGACAGCGGTATTTTTACGGTGGATCGGGATGTTCTACCGTTTCATGCCGGCTCGCTGCTTCGGCAGACCGGGCTCTTCGGATAGCGACGGGTTCCGCCCGTTCGAAACTCCCCGGTATCCGGAAAATGCATGATCGAGGATTTCTCCCGCAAGGGCCTTTATCTTTTCGTCGATTCCGGCGCACTGTTCCGGGCTCTTGCCCGCTTTGGCGGCATCGAGCCGGTCGAATTCCTCCTGACGGAAAAACGGTCGAGACAGATCGGCGTAGAATCCTCCGCGAGGATAGCCGTTTTGTCGAATGAAAAGTAACGAGGCGATGTCGTAATTTTCGTCCGATAAGGTCGGGCTGTTCCAATAGTCGAGATGAACGAATCTGTCGAAATTCTCCAGCGTCGGATGCATGTCGTAACGCTCGTTGCAAAATCCGTAACGGGTCGTCTCCGGCGGGCAATATATTTCGGAAGGTACGGGCTGAAAATCGTTGCAGTCCGTATGATGTTCATAATTCATTTCAGCAAAACGGTCGATCTGCCGAGAGGGAATTTCGGGTAAATGAAGCAGGCTGTGTATTCGCAGAAAGGTCGTCTCGTTCTGCGCCTTGAAAAACTGATCTGCTTGGTACTGGAGGTAATCGGCCGACAGTGCAAGACCTTTATTCGTGTTGCTGAATAACAGGATTCCGTAATTCGTTTCAAAGCCCGTTATCTTCGGGAAAGGAGAATTGAGTTTCCGCAGCCGGTAAATCTGCGGAATGTATCCTATGGTTTTGCAAAGGTTTTCGTGTTCCGATTCTTTCGTAAGCAGACCGATGCGGTTCCGTTTGCAGTACGCCACATCGAGCAGCGATACGATTTTCTTCGGATACGCCTGTTGTTCGGTCATCACGGCCGTCAGTTCGTGCAGATAGGCCGAGTTGTCGTCCCGCCTCAGAGGGGGAATTTTCGAGGCGTCCGGAAAGTCGTAGCGGATCATATAGTTGTCCGGTACGCTTTTGGGGTCGTCCAGATCGTCGTAATTGTTGTGCAGGAACCGTAAAAATCCTTGCGGGTCGGTCGGAATGTCGATGCAGATGTGGCGGATCTGCATCGTGGGCGTCAGCGTCAGATATACGCTGCCCCGGAAGGTTCGTTCGATTTTCATGGAAAGGATTTATTTTGATTCGGCTATATCGAATGCCGTTTTACGGATCGTACCGGTAGCGTATCGGAAAGACGCTCCGCGCGGAGCGACTGCCGCGGCGCCGTATCTTCGGCGGAGGGCTTCCGACGGTCGGGATAGCGGCTTTCGAGCAGGGCTCGGGCTCGCCGCCGCGCTTCACGCTCCAATAATACATTCGGCCTCCGGGGATCGTACCGGGCCGCTATGTCAGTGAAGTCCCTGAGGCTTCCCGCTTTCCGTTTCCATATTTCGGGGACATCCTTCACCGGATAGCCGCACTCGGCGATCCGCAGCAGAGCGGTCATGTCGTAATTGGGCGACCACGCCTCCGGGAGCAGCTCCTCCCGTCTGCAAAAGCGCAGGTAGTTGTCCGCCGTCGGACGCATGTCGTAGCTCCGCAGGGGAACTCCTTCGAGAATCGAAGAACAGTCGAGGATATACGCTGCGGGAAGGGAGGTGATAAGAAAATCCCGGTTGCGGTAGCCGCAGTGGAAGTTCAGCGCCCCGGCCCGTCCTTCGAGCAGGAACTCCGCGCTGAGCCGGGGAATGTCGTACACGCCGAGCCGATCGATGGAGAGCCCCGGATCGTAAAAGCGGTCGCAGCAATGCTGCATCAGAGCCCTGAAAGCATCCTCTCCGAGAAGGCGTTCCGTATCGAACAGCAGCACCCCGTCGGGCAATTCTACGGCGCGGACGCTGCGGAACGTATCGGAACTGCCGGATCTTCCGAATCCCTGAGCCGCGCAGTACGGTCCGTACCCGTCGAGCCGGATCAGCCGCTCGTGCGTCCCCTGCGGGGAGAGCGGATCGATCCCGGACTCCGCGCAGAACATCAGATCGCGCAGCGGTATGATACAACAGGGACGGATGCGGCTTTCATGCGCCCGGCGCAGAAGCGAGCGTGCATAATCTTCCGTGCGGTTCTCCCCGATCCGGGGAATCTTCCGCTGGTCAGAAAAGTCGTAACGCACGATCCATGCGTCCTGAGGTCCGTCGGGATCGTTTCGCGCGTCGGAAATATCGGCGGCGGCATATCGGTCGAAATCCTTCCGGGTAAAACCGTCCGTGTAGATCTGCACGCGGCTTGCCGTCTGGTCCGGAGCGAGGGTCAGCAGGACCGTCGCCGGAATGGGATGTGTATTCATAGGCGTTTATCGTTTTCGTATCCGGAGCGTTCTCTCTTCGCTGTCGCCCATAAAGGAGCGGCTTTCCACGCATTCGGGACCGGCCGGTTCCTTCAGCCTCCCGCCCTCCCGGAACCGTTCCCACAGTTCTCGGAAGGAGCGGTCGGCCAGTCTCTTTTTCTTTTCCCCGGCCGGTTCGTCCCGCAGCAAAAAGGCGTAATAGTTTTCCGTCGAGCGACGCATGTCGAACTCCCGGCGGAGATTTCCCTGCCGGAGCAGTTCCCGGTCGGCGTACGCCTCCGCGAAACGGTTTCTGCGCTCCTGTCCGTCCTCCGCTTCGGCAAAGCACCGGTCCGTTATCGGGGCCATATCCGCAGGCCGGGCGATCACGTCGTAGATCTTCAGCGAGGGCGTCTGCTGCTCCGGATTGAAAAAGTTCGACGCATGGTAGTCCATGTATTTTTCGAACTGCATCTTCCCGTGCTGCGTATCGCTGAAAAATACGACGCCGGGAGCCGTCTCGACGGCGGTATAGGCCCTGTATTCCGGAATGTCGGCCCCCGGAGAGGGCAGTTCCACGCCGAAGGTGCCGAGCGGATCGGGGTAGTCCGTCCGCAGGGCCAGCTTTGCGGGATCGGCCTCGGGTGTCAGCGGAACGATGCTGTGCCGCAGGCAGTAGAGCATATCCGTCATGGCGATCTGGTGCTCGGCCCGTATGCCGGCGGAACGTGCCGCACGGGAAAGGCGTTCCAGATAGTCGTCGTTGCTCTGCGGACGGATTTCGGGAATCTGCCTACGGTCCGGAAACCGGTAATGGCACATCCACAGGTTCGGATCGTAGCCCTGCCGCAGCACTTCGGCCGTATCTTCTCGCATAAAGGCGAGAAAGCCGGACAGCCCGCTCTCTTTGATGCTGATATGCACCGGGCGTTTCATGCTGTCGTAGGTAACGTACAGGCTCGCGCCTTCCTTTATTCTTTCTTGCATATTTTCCGGTATTTAATTATCCGCAGGCTAAGATACCCGGCTTCGGAGCGGATGATACCGCACGGCCGTCCGGGGCCGGGCATGGCCGTCTGAAAGCAGTGAAACGGAGCTATTTCGCAGCCTGCTGCTTGGGTTTTGGGATCAGCTTGCGTAGTTCCGGATCGTCCTCGATGCGTTTCATCTCCGTTTTGACGATCCGCTCCACGTCGGCTCTGATCCGTTCGTAGTTGGCCTGAATGATCTCTTTCATATGATCTTGTCCGTCCGCTCCCATAAAGGAGGATATTTCGGGAATAGGAGTATAGGTATCCGTTTCGCGTTTTATCCGTTCGTTGTCCACAACAATCTGTGCATGAAAGATTTTCTGTTCTATTCTTTCGTCGAAGTTATCGGCAACAGCCCCAACGAACATACCTTGAGAAAGGTTACTGATTTTCGAAGGGGGGATCAGCGAGTCCATCTGCGTATTGGTTGAAAGAGTGGTACTTCCTTGGGAAAATGATATGGATTTGCGTCGCTGAAGAATTTTGCCGAAGCGTTTGGAAAGGGTTTCGGCCGTGTCGCCTACAACCTGTCCCGAAAAAATGTTGCCAACCGTATTTTGAATCACTTTACTTTCTTTTTCTCCGTAATCACGAGTGAGTTGGCTGAAGTCTTGAAAACCGAGACAGACAGCGACTTTGTTCGAACGTGCCGTAGCAATCAGGTTATCCAGTCCCCGGAAGTAGATCGTGGGCAGTTCGTCGATGATGATGGCAGATTTTAGTTTACCTTTTTTATTGATAAGGCGAACTATGCGGGAGTTATAGAGCCCGAGTGCCGCGGAGTAAATGTTTTGCCTGTCTGGGTTGTTTCCCACGCAGAGGATTTTGGGCGCCTTGGGGTTGTTAATGTCGAGGGTAAAGTCATCTCCGGTCATAACCCAGTATAGTTGCGGGGAGATCATACGTGATAAGGGAATTTTAGCAGAAGCGATCTGTCCTTGTAATTGGTCCTGTGCCCCGCCCTTCCATGCATCCATAAACGGAGAGAGGTAATTTTCAAGTTCAGGATAAGAGGTTAATATGACGAATACATCAGCATATTTCTTATTCAACAGTTCAATGGCATGAGGGAATGTGCAGTAGCGGCCACCGTCATAGATCTTGAGGAACCAGATAATAGCGGCCAGCAGAATGATGGGACTTTCTACGAAGAAATCGCCCTGCTTGGTGATCCACGTCTTATTGAGGTTCAGCATGATCGTGTAGGCCGACTCGTAGGCGTCCGAGATGTCGGTCATAAAATCCCGGTGGATCGGGTTGCAGCGATGCGAGCGGCGCGGGTCGTCGAAGTTGATGACGTAGAATTTAGGCGGAACCTTATAGCCCTGCATGTGGGTACGCAGGTGGTTGTAGGCGATGACGGAGAGGTCATCGAACTTGAAGTCGTAGATATACATCGAAAATCCCTTCTCGATCTGCTGCTTGATGAACTGATTGACTACGGCGTAGGATTTTCCCGAACCGGGCGTTCCCAGCACGACCGTCGCGCGGAAGGGATTGACGACGTTGATCCAGCCCGGATGCCAGCGTCTTTTGTAATAGAACAGCGTAGGTAGATTTACCGAGTAGTCGTTGGTCATCAGGCGGGTCTCCTGCATGAAGGATTCGTTTTCGTCGTTGAACGGGTCCTCGAAAACGCGCTCTTTGATCAGCCGTCCGAGCCAGACCCCGGCGGCCAGCATCAGGCAATAGCCGGCCAGCAGCGTCAGACCGTAGAGCGGGCCGAGAGCCCGTACCGGCAGGGGAAGGCGCAGCAGCCAGCCGCCGCAAAAGAACAGCAGTATGCCGGCGGCTCCGCAAAACGCGATCCGACGGCGGGAGATCTTCTCACTGCGCACACTTCGCGTACCGAGACATGAAAGTACAAGAAACAATAAACTGAAAAGTTTAGTATAAAGAGGCGACGTAAAGAGTCCCGACGTTCGCTGGAAGTTCATCAGGATCTTATCGACGAGGGCCGTATTCCAACCTACGGCCGTAATCCACGAATAGGCGTACCAGTAAAAATGAATGAGCGCGAACAGCAGGCTGAGCGCCCGCATGAACTGCATGACTTTGGCAAGACCCCGCAGATCGTCTTCTTGCTGCATGGTTTTCCGGGTTTACGTTCGTCCGTCCAACGGAAAATCCTGCGGGATATGTCGGCGCGGCCGTCCGGGGCCGGGTATGGCCGGGAAAGGAGCGAAATGAGTCGATTTTTCGAAAAAACAATATGATCGTCAACTCCAAGAAAATCCGTATCGATTGAGATTTTCAAAGTATCTTTTGGGTTCAGATAATAGAAATCCGTAATTTTATCGTTGAAAATAAATAAATTCAATGAACAGGGTTATCGTCATAGGCAACGGCTTCGATAAAGCGCATGGACTAAAAACCGGATATAGGGATTTTTTTGACAATTATTGGGAAACGGTCATTTCAAGGATTTTTAGTAATTATCAGCTTTGGATCGCTAAAAATTTTGGGACTCTTAGTAGACCGAGTCCCTATGACGATTGTTTTATAAATTTGAAAGTGATCTAAGGAAAGAGTGCTGTCATAATGCCTAAGTTTTGCGAGGGAATTGATCCGTATAACGATTTATGCGGATTTATTGCGAAATTAAATGCCGATAACGATTTTGCCTATACGCTTCATCTGACTTTTAAAAACGAATTTTTCAAACATATATCCGAGCGATGTTCCTTAATGAACTGGTTAGATATCGAGAATGAGTATTACGCTCAGTTGAAGGAATTGCTTGCAGAGAACAATGCGATGCTCCGCCATGAAAAGGTCCGGAAATTGAACCTCGATTTCGATGCTGTAAAGAAACGGCTCGTGAGTTATTTGTCGGAGATCGTCCCTGAAATAGAATTAAAGCCTTTCCCTTCGATACAAGACGTTTTTTCCAGTCAAATACAGCCCATAGAGGTCGCTTGCGGAAAACAACGACTTTTTATCGACTCCATCATCAGCGGTATAATTCAGTTAGGGAAAGGAGATGATGGCATAGTTAAAACAGACGTCGTTTTCGAAGATAAAAAAGAAGATCCGGACTATTTATTCTGTCGCTCTAAAGAAGAAGAAAACAGACTTTATGTCCTAAAACGATTGAAAGACGATTATTTAAGACGTGACCATTGCACATCGGTCCATACCCTAATACTGAATTTCAATTACACACGAACGGCAGAAAAACTCTATGCCAGAAAAAGGATAAGATAATCAATATCCACGGAGAGTTCGATAACCCCTGTAATCCGATCATTTTCGACTATGGCGATGAGCTGGATGAAGACTATAAACGGATCGAAAAATTGCAGGATAACGATTTTTTAGAAAACATCAAATCCGTCCGTTATCACGAAACGAGCAATTATAAAAAATTATTGAATTTTATCGAATCCGATCCGTATCAAGTAATTACGATGGGTCATTCGTGCGGGAACTCGGACCGTACCCTGCTAAATACGCTATTTGAGCATCCGAACTGTATTTCCGTAAAAGTCTATTACCACCAGCGTGAGGACGGTACGGACGATTACACCGATCTGATCCGAAACCTTTCGCGTAATTTCAACGACGAAGCCGCTATGCGCGATAAAGTTGTCAGTAAAGAAAAATGTTCTCCGTTGGTTCCTCTTTTATAAATAAAGAATGGAACCAGCCCGCAAATTGCGCGCATCAGACAATTATATGGATTAGCAAACCGTTCTTTATAAGAAATTTGCTACTTTTGTAATATGGATGTCCGGAATCAAATAATAGACAAACTGATAAAGGCCGGCGGATTTTGGTCATACGACGAACGATCCGTCCGCCGGGCTGTTTCGGATGACCAGTTGATCGAAGCCACGCTCATAAAACTGGATCTCGACGACATAGACCGGCTTTTCGAGATCTTTTCTGTCCGGAAAATAAAGAGTGTCTGGTTGAAATCAATGGTCGTACAGGGGGACTATTACTACTCCCTGAATCGGTTTTTCGCATGGTATTATTTCGGCATCCGCTATCCCGATCGCTATCTTAAATCGATGGTAACACGCCATCTTTCCCGACTGAACGCATGAAAGGAATTGCACGGCATACTGAAGCGATCATCGGGCCTGTTTCCCGTCTCGACTGCCTGAACGGTTGGGTACTGGCCGGAGGCACTGCCCTTGCGGTTCAACTGGGTCATAGGCTGAGTGAGGACTTGGATTTCATGCGCTGGCAAACCTATAAAAATGAGCGTATGGATGTGGATTGGCCAGTAATTCGCAAACAGTTGGAAACGATCGGAGAGATACAGTCGATGGATATTCTCGATCATAATCATGTCGAGTTCGTCGTATCGGGCGTGAAACTTTCTTTTTATGCCCGGGAAAGCAAAGCTCCTGTTATGAGGACGATTCCATTTATGAACCATATCGTATTGGCGGATATCGGATCGATTGCTGCCATGAAGATGGAAGTGATGCTGCGGCGCAGTAAGTTCCGGGACTATTACGATCTGTATTGTATCTTCCGGAACGATGGCGATGTAATGAAATTCGTTAAAGCGGCCGGAGATTATTCCGGACATCTGCTTAAAAGTAAAAATATTCTTGCTATGCTAACCGATCACAGACGCTTCAACGAGGATCATAATTTCGATCAGTTGGAGCCGGTCTATACCGTTACCCCGGAAGAGATCGAGGCATACATCAAAAAATTATTACAAAGATAAAAAGCAAGCTATTACCTTCCCAAAAGAACCGAATCCTCGCAAATAAGCGGATTCCCCTTCTATCAAGGAGTTCCTGACCTGTTCCATTAAATTCTCCACTACTTCAAAAGCGGTGCTCTTATCTATGCCGGTCTGCTCTGAAATCCGGCTAACGAGTTCTGCTCTCGTTATGTCACTTGTAATTTATATGTTCCGAATATTTCTTATCGTTCATATTTTCATTCGAATATACTCAATTATTTCATCTCGCTGACAATTATCGGGAAAATCTGTTTTCTTACCTCTTTTTCGGTTGTTTATATTTTGAGGATAACTTTTCCGGACATTCATCTCTTTACATATTATTATTCAATATCTTATAATATATAAATCATGTTTATACGGCATTAACCATCCGGAACTTTAATGGTTCCGGACTTTTTATTTAATCTAAAACCAACTGCTATGTACACATTACTGAAGACAGGCTTGTTGCTGTTCTTTCGTGAAAGTGACCTGCCGACCGGAACCGTTTCCGAAGCGCATCTCTCGGAACTGTTCGAAGAATTTATCCAAGAACTTACAGCTTATTCTTCCGATGACCGCAGAAGCATTATCGAGCGTCTGCGATGCATGAACTTTACGCACAAACAGCTATCCCTTCTCGAAGAACAGAAACATACGGCAACAGAACATTTAATAACCGACTATATGATAAGAACCTTATTTCTGATCGATATGGAAATTCGGTTGCTTAATCTTCGCTTGCAATATCCTCAATCCGGCATCGTGCCGGAAGTGAAAATCGAGTCCCCGCTGTATTTATCGAAAGAATTGACCGTTACGGATCTGGTCGAACTGCTGTACGCCTTACACCTGATCGGGGCTTTCCGTAAAAGCGACGGTTCACGGATCGAGTTCTCGGTCGTTATCCACACCTTCGAAGAGGTGCTGCATATCCGGATAAAAAATTATGAGCGTTTCAAAAACGCAGCTATCAACCGTAAAATTCGTCTGACCGGTTTTCTCGATCAACTCAAGGCGGCACTGACCGAGCGCAGCCAGCGATAGCATCGGTCTGTGTCTATAATCTACAAAACGAGGATCATAGAGGTCTTCGTTTGTTCCGGCGCTTTCTCTCCGGACGAAAATCTTCCTCATAAGGTTCCGGATATTGCCCTTCCTCCAACGCCGTAGAGAAAATATCCAACGTATCGACAGCCTGCCCGATCAGCCGGGATTCGACCTCCGTATCCATCGGATGCGGTTTCTGTATTTCCGTCGGCGAATCGATTGCAGAGGACTCCGAAGATTCGCTGTCTGCAACGGGCCGTTCGTTGTTTTGTCCGGATACCTCCCGTTCCAGTTCATCGACCGTACGTGCCCCGAACAGTTCATGGAAACGGTTTGCAGCGAACTCTTTGTTCCGCCCCAATTTGGAGCCGTTAATAATAAAACCTCGGTCATGATCGATGAACGTAATTCCGTAGATACGTCCTTGCGGATTTTGTCTGACGATGATCTGTACGCCCTCTGCTGATAGTGCTGCCGCAAATTCCGGCAGGCTCCGCGACCGTCGCATGGCGTCCCGGACGATCCCGCGCAGTTCTTCCATTTCATCTGCATTTTTTTTGAGCCATTCCACACTTTTCGCATAGTGTTTTTCGATCGCCCCGATTCCTGTATCGCGTCCGATTGCACTCGATTTGATCGGTACTCCGACTTTGTCTCCGTTTTCGTTTAATGCGCTGTAAAGCATCCCGGCATACGGCCGGCCGCCTATCTCGCCGCGCACTTCCTCCGCTTCGACTCGAAATAATTGCAATATATTGTTGTACTCCTTCAGAGTGCAAAATTTATAGCGGTCCGTAACGTTGCGGACGACGGATGCGATCTGGGTCTTCAGGCCGCTGAGCCGGTACTCCACTTTTCTCAACGGTACGCTTCCTTCCCGTTCCTGCCGCTTCGTAGCACGACGCAGCCCGTATTCCTTTTCGATGGAACGGGTAATCGCTTTCGAGCGATACCGCTCGTTGCCGTCGTCGATCTTCTGTCCGTCCGGCCCGACGCGCACCGATACGATATGCAGGTGGGCCCGTGCGATGTCCCTGTGCAGGTAAACCACATAGGGCTGATCGCCGTAGCCCATCCGCTGCATGTACTCTTCGGCGATGTCTGCCAACTGCTGTTCCGAAAGCCGGTCCTCGGGATGCGGATTCAGCGAAGCGTGGAAGATCGTCTCCACGAAACGGCTGTTCTTTTTCGCATCGAGCCAGGTTTGCATGACCCGTCTGCAATGTGCGGCGGTAAGCCGGGCGGGGTCTCCTCCCGGCGGAAGCATCCGGTTGCAGAAGATCACGCGGGCCCGCCCTCCGTCTATCTTGAGACGGTTGTACGCCAGTACGCCGTAAAGCGATTTTCCGGATGTTATTCTTCCGACCATCGTTTCCCAAACTCTTCGGCGAGTGTCAGAATTTGCTGCTGCAACTCCGTCATTTTCCTTGTTTCCTGCTCCAGTCGCCACAGCATACGGGCCGCCGAAGCGGCATCGTAGTTGTGATAGATGGCCTTCACGACCTGATTGTAATTGAGCCCGACCTTACGGATTTGGAAATGCAGGTCCCCCAGCCGGGCACAGAAATCCTGTATCGCAGGATCGGTCTTTACGACCCGAAGCTCTCATCCGAACAGTCGGGAAAGAATGAATCTGGATTTGTTGTCCGTACATCCCGACTGTTCCAGCATGGCGAGAAATCTTTTGTTTTGAGCCTCGTTGAGTTTGAAATTGTAGTGATACCTGCATGGATCGGCACTGCGGGGCCGTCCTTTGCTCTTCTTTGTCATTGTTTCTTAAGTTTAAAGATTTGACGACTTTGGAGTCAAACCCATTCCGTCTCTCGCAGAAGGGGCGGAGGTTTCGGGGGCCGGATTTTCCGGCATACCGAAACACACCTTGCTATCGGCAGGCGCCGATAAAATCCGCCGGATGGCGGATTTGCTCGTGCGAGACCGACAGTCTCGCTTCCGCGAAAGCGGCAGTAGGTTCGACCCGTGCAATGTTAGGCAGATTATCGGTGAAGGACAAGGATTCCGATCCGGCCATAGACGGCCTGCAACGGTCCCTCGAAAAACCTTTCGGTATTTCCGTTTTCTTTGCGTGCAGGGTATGCATGCCATAACTGCTGGTCATGGTATGCATGACAGTCATGATATGCAGAGCGGTTATGGAATGTATGGCGGTCACGGCATGGATGACATATATGGCACAGAAGGGGTCTATGTCGGATATGGTATGGGTGGCATAGATGCTATGGATGGCAGCAACAGCCCCTCTGGTATAAACGGCGTATCCGGTATGTAGGGTATCATGGGCATATCTGCTGTTTCCGGCACGGATGGCAGAACTATAGGAGCAGGGAACGACATTATTTTAACCGAAATCATATAATCATGGAACAGAAACCTGTTTTTATTTCCGTCTGCAACCAGAAAGGCGGAATCGGCAAATCGACCTTTACGGTGCTGCTCGCCGACATCCTGCATTACATGAAAGGATATCGCGTATTGGTGGTTGATTGCGATTATCCACAAAAAAGTATTTTCGACCAGCGTAAAAGGGAGTTGGCCCTGCTCGACCGTAGCCTTCATTACAAATCGTTGCTCGTCCGTCAGTTCGGAATGACACACAGAGAGATCTGGCCGGTGATCGCCTCCACTCCGGAAAAGGCCCTTGCGGACATGGACAGACAGCTCGGTATGCTGAGAGAGCCGGTCGATTTCGTATTGTTCGACCTTCCGGGTACGGTCGGCACCCCGGGTGTTCTGCGGACGCTCTCCGCCATCGACCGGATATTTGTTCCGATGAAAGCAGACCGCTATGTGATGGAAAGCACGCTCGCGTTCGCCAAATCGGTCGATGACCATCTGGTCCGCAATTCGGACGTGCAGACCGCAGGCGTCCACCTGTTTTGGACGATGATCGACCGACGGGAGCGGACTCCGCTGTACGACCTTTATGACAAGGCGTTGGAGAAACTCGGTTTGCATCGGATGGAGACCCATATCCCATACAGGAGTCGGTTCAATAAGGAACTGTCGGCAGAAGAAGGGCCCGTTTTCCGTTCGACTATCCTGCTTCCCGAGAAGAGTTTTATCCGGGAGTGCTGTCTCGACAGCCTGACCCGTGAAATCGTCGAACTATCAGAACATATCATACATGGAAAGCAGGAAAAGAAATAGGAATTTCCCCGTCATAGACGAAGATATGCTGCGGGAAGCGGTCGGAGGACAGAGTTCTGAAGGCTCCATGCTGGAGGTGGCGGAACGGCTGCCTGCCGGAAACGAGGAACAGCCGGAGCTTCCTGCGATTCGCAGGCGGAGAATGACCCTGCCCGATTACGAGGCGACATTTCTGAAACCGGTCCGGGTGAAAGTCCGTACGGCACTGTATGTCAGCGAAGAGACACGCTGCAAGATCTCGGAGGTGGCACGGAAGATCGGCACGGGCAGAGTGTCCGTAATCGGATATGTGGAAAACATCCTCCGCAACCATCTGGAACTTTACAAAGAGGAGATCAACCGGCTGCACAGGGAACAAAATAGCAGAGATCTTTTATAAGACAAACGATAACACATATCCTCTATTTTACCTGTGATATAAAACGAATTTGCAGGCACAAACAAAACATGTTATCTTTATGAAACAAATTAAATTAACAATATTTAGATGCCATGGGGATTCTGGATAACATAACGAAAAACACTGCAAATTATTCGACTAAAAGTTTTTACTTTGGCATGCCAGAGGCTGAAGGTGAAAACAGAGATAAGTATAAACTGAGCGATTATTTTGAGGATTATCTTGAAATATTGTCCGAACTGAAAAAAGGAAAATTTATTTTCACGGGGCGGAAAGGATCGGGGAAAACGGCGATAGCCAAATACATCAAAGATCAGTCCGATCAGGCAAAGGATTCTCATGCGGTCTTATTACGGTTAAAAGACTTTGACCTCGAACGGGCGGTTCAGGTTTCCGGGAATTCCGGCGAGGGGAAAGATTCACTGCTTTTCGAATGGCTGATTCTGGTAAATATTGTCAAATTGATTGTCAAGAACGAATGCGGAGAATACACGACTGAGTACAATCAACTGAGGAAATTTGTAGAAAAGAATACAGGATCGTCTGCTATTGACAAGTTCGAAGTGAGCGAGGTATTTCTGAACAATGAAGGGGAGATTAAATTCGGAATGCTTACCCATCTGTTCGGTGCTGTATTTAAGAAACAATTCGGGATCAAAGAGACGAAAGCTCCGTACTATAAACTGATAGCTCCCTTAAAAGAGATCGTGAAAATTATCCTCGATTATCCGACCAACAAAGAAACGGAGTTTTGGCTTTTATTCGATGACCTCGATGTGGGTTACAACGTGGATAGTGAGAGCGATAATCTGAAAATCATGGAACTGCTGCGAATAGCCAAGGAGTATAATACGGAAATATTCCAGCACAACCATGCCCGGATACTGGTCTTTCTTAGGGACGATATGCGGAACGTTATCGCTTCGAAATACAACGATTCCGGAAAAATCTTTCTCTCCTACGAAATTATGCTCCAGTGGTATAACCATAAATTATTGAAGAGTAATGAAAACGACATTCCGCTAAAAAGACTGACCAATCGGCGATTAACTGTCAATTTCAAGAATGCGGGTATCCCGTTCAATGAATACAATCCGTGGGAAACATTGTTCGCACCGACGTACGGCGATAAATATACCGATTTCAAACCGTCGTTCAAGTATATTCTGGACTTTACCCTATACCGGCCTCGGGATATTATCGTGTTTCTGTCTGCCATTACGGAAGACAATTATGAGATACCTATTAACTTCGAGAGCCTGAAAAAAATCCTGTTCAAATACATAAATAAACTGAGAACAGAGATAGAAAGCGAATTAAGTCTGTTTTTTAATGAGGCAGAGAAAACAGAACTGTTTATGGTATTGGAGTATATCGCTAACCATAACTGTAAAAGAGAAGATGTCATACAGGTCATTGCAGAGCAGCCCAAATTTTCGTTTTCAGCGGAAAGAGTATTTTCCATATTGGAAGAGTACTCTTTGATAGGATACAAAAATCAGCAGGGAGAATCTTTCTTCAAATGCAGGGAACAAGATTTAGACGATGATGAGAAACGCGACATGCAATTGACATTGCCTCGATGCATTCTGCATAATTTCAAGAAAATACACGCACGTCGCTACTAGTGGATGTAATTTTGATACCTGACTTTTGCGAATATAAATAAACTCAGAAATACAGAATATTCTTTTGTTAGATTTAATTTACGGCGCTTTTCTGGTTCTGCGGAGAATAATTATTATATTTACCGCATAATTAGCGGAGAATATGTATATCCATCAACACACCGACTGGACGGATTTTCGTTGGGATAACGACGAGTTACTCCCTTTAATGGGACGTGTCAGGTACCTGCAAGGCAGGTTGCTCGGACAGATGGAGCACTTGGGTTTCCCTTTGCAGGCAGAGGCCGTGCTGACCACTTTGACGCTCGATGTACTGAAATCTTCCGAGATCGAAGGGGAGTTACTCAATCCCGAACAGGTTCGCTCGTCCATTGCCCGACGACTCGGCCTGGAGGTTGCCGGGCTGGTGCATTCCCCGCGTCATGTGGACGGCGTTGTAGAGATGATGCTCGACGCCACACAGCGATACGATATGCCATTGACGAGCGAACGTCTTTTCGGATGGCACAACGCGCTGTTTCCTACCGGATTCAGCGGATTGTACAAAATCGAGGTCGCAAAATATCGCAGCGGTGAGATGCAGGTCGTCTCAGGGGCGATGGGCAAGGAGCGCGTGCACTATGAAGCGCCGGAAGCGTCGCGTGTGGAGGCCGAGATGACGGCTTTCCTGTCTTGGTTCAATGCGACATCGAATATCGATCCCGTAATAAAAGCGGCAATCGCTCATTTTCGGTTTGTGACCATACACCCGTTCGACGATGGGAACGGCCGTATTGCACGGGCGATTACCGACATGCAGCTCTCTCGCGGGGACGGGACTTCGCAGCGGTTTTACAGCATGTCGAATCAGATCTTGGCCGAACGCAAACGATATTACAAGATATTGGAGAAGACCCAGCACGGCGACAGCGACATCACCGAATGGATCGAATGGTTTCTGTCTTGCCTCGAACGTGCGCTGATCGGCAGTACCGAAGTCTTAAAATCGGTATTGGCGAAAGCCGAATTTTGGGAAACCCATAAACAAACGGCGCTGAACGAACGGCAGCGAAAGATGCTGAATAAACTGCTCGACGGATTCGACGGCAAGCTCACCTCGTCGAAATGGGCAAAAATTACGAAAACGTCGCCTGATACCGCACTTCGTGACATCAATGATCTGATCGGCAAGGGGATTATCCGCAAAGAGGCCGATGGTGGCAGGAGTACGCATTATGAATTGGTTTGAATGTTTCCTATTTGTATTGCTCTTGTTTCAGTGAGTAAAAGTTTCAAATAATAAATAGTTTCGATCGTTTATGGAGTAGAACGTTCGTAACACAGGAACCTGTGATTGCCCGAAATTCCATTTCCTGATTCTAATTTGCCATTAGGCTTATTACTTTCCGGCCATAGACGGCCTGCCCCGGTCGTGGCGTACCAAATTCCCCGAAAGGTTGTTTCTTTGTCATCGGAGTCGGCGATTCGTCTATCCGAACGAACGGACAGAACGGATTTTACCATCCGATACGAACCATGAAAGCCATGCTGATCTTGTTTTTCGGTTATCTGTTTCTGGAACGCTTTCTGTTTCGGGGCAGTCTCAGACGGCTGTTCGTTCAGGGATGGTGGCATTTGTTTCGTGACGGATGGAATGCTTTGAGTAGCGTGCTCCGACTTCCTGCCGGAAAAAGGGAGAAGCAGACAGTGTTAACGTGCCGAGATTGCCCCGAGCTTTTCCCCGATTCCGGCTCGCTGGTTCCGCATATTAGCTATGCGATCAAGACCGAGTCACCGTACCATGAGTGTACGGAGTGGAAGATGCCGCCCAAACAGCATCTTCGTAAGGAACGTCCTGAAGGTACGGAAGAGATGATCATCGGTACATTCGATCCAGAAACGGACGAAGAGATCGAACGACAGAGAATCTCGCTGGCAGGATCACAAGCTATAAAGGAAGAGGTGTCCCGGACGTTGGATGCCCTGTTGTTCGAACAGGAGTTTATGCCCGAACCGCCCGATACGGCCCCGTTTCTGTGAACGATCAGAAAAGATGTAAAGTATAAAGTATATCTTAATATTTATTGTTTTTCTCTTTCTCATCTTCTACGGAGAATCCTTACCACCACTTTCTGCATCCCTAGTATTTTATCCGACCAATAATATTTTTTTCTCTCTTACTTTTCTCATTTTCCTTGTCTAATTACAGCAATCTGATCCGTCCGGTCTTAGGTATGAGGACGGTATGTCAAACGTCAAATTTTTTTTGCTCTATGCAAAAACACCCTATTTTCAAGCGATTTGTTTCACTGTGTCTTTTCGTATCGTATACCAGTCTGTGTTTGGCTCAAGGTAACGGTACTTCAGGTATTACGCAGGCAACCTCGATGGTATCGTCGTATTTCGATCCATTGACCAAATTGATCTATGCAGTAGGAGCTGTCGTGGGATTGATTGGCGGCATAAAAGTATATCAGAAGTTTAGTTCAGGTGATCCCGACACTTCGAAAACGGCGGCTTCGTGGTTTGGAGCCTGCATTTTTCTCGTTATCGCAGGAACCGTCCTGCGCTCTTTTTTCCTCTAAGACGATGGCTGCGTACAACATCAACAAGGGTATCGGCCGCGAGGTCGAGTTCCACGGCCTGAAGGCCCAATACCTGTTCTATTTCGCGGGCGGACTGCTCGGTGATTTCCTGCTGGTGATCGTGCTCTACATGATGAACGCCGGTCAATTGTTCTGCATCCTGCTCGGCATTGTACTGGGCGTTATGCTTGTAGCGCTCACCTTTCGGCTCAATGCTCGTTACGGCACCTTCGGGCTGCTCAAAGAGGTAGCCCGAAGGCGCAGACCCCGACGGATCATTCATCGCAGAGATGTACGTAGGCTCCTTATCCATTCCTCTATTCCATTTCATTTTTAATTCTGGATGCCATGCGAAGTATACTGAAAACAGCAACTTTGGAGAGCAAATTCCCTATCCTCGCTGTTGAGAAAGGCTGCATTCTCAGCAAGGAAGCTGATATAACAGTAGCCTTTCGGGTAACCCTTCCGGAACTTTTTACAGTCACGTCTGCCGAATATGAAACGATGCACTCCTGTTGGGTTAAGGCATTGAAGATTTTACCGCCGTACACTGTTGTTCATAAGCAGGATTGGTTCTTAGGTGAGCGTTATCGCCCCGAACCGAACGAGACACAAGAGAGCTTTCTTTCGCGCAGCTTTGAACGGCACTTTTTCGAGCGTCCTTACCTGCATCACGACTGCTATCTGTTCGTTACGAAGACCACGCGCGAACGGATGCGTACCCGGAGTGATTTCTCGACGCTATGCCGGGGATTTCTCGTTCCTAAAGAGATCCGTGATCCGGAAACCGTAGCCCGTTTTCTTGATGCCGTAAGCCAGGCTGTCGGCATTCTGAACGAAAGCGGCCTGTTCCGTTTGGAGCGTCTCACGACCGACGAGATCGCAGGAACTCCACAGCGAACGGGGATTCTGGGCCGTTATTTGGCTTTGAGTAGAGATCCTCAGGTTGTACTCGAAGATATGCGCCTCGATCCGGGAGAGATGCGCGTGGGCGACAAACGCCTCTGCCTGCATACGCTGAGCGATCTGGACGATCTGCCTCAAAGCGTTGAAACGGACGCCCGTTACGAGCGGCTTTCCACCGACCGATCGGACTGTCGGCTTTCGTTCGCTGCACCTGTAGGGCTGCTGCTTGGATGCAATCATATCTACAACCAATTCGTGTTTCTGGACGATGCGGATGAGACCCTCCGTCGTTTCGAACGGACAGCCCGCAACATGAACTCCCTGTCGCGTTACAGCCGGGCCAACGCGCTCAACAAGGAGTGGATCGACGCCTTTCTGAACGAGGCGCACGACGAGAGTCTGCTCCCGGTACGCTGCCATTGCCATGTGTTGTCATGGTCTGAAGACGTGCAGGAACTCAAGCGCGTCCGCAACGAGGTCGGGGCCCAGCTCGCTCTGATGGGCTGCACGCCGCATCACAATACGGTGGACGTACCTACGTTGTTTTGGGCTGCGATTCCGGGCAACGAGGCGGATTTCCCGGCCGAAGAATCGTTCCATACTTTTCTCGAACAAGCCCTCTGCTTTTTTACGGCTGAAACGAACTATCGCAGCTCGTCCTCACCTTTCGGGATCAAGATGGTGGACCGTCTTACGGGGATTCCAGTGCATCTGGATATTTCGGACGAACCGATGCGAAGGGGGGTTATTACAAATCGCAACAAATTCATTTTGGGTCCATCGGGTTCAGGCAAAAGCTTTTTTACGAACCACATGGTCCGGCAATATTGGGAACAGGGAGCTCATATTGTGCTGGTGGATACGGGAAACTCCTATAAAGGGCTCTGCGAGCTGATCCACAGCAAGACTCGGGGTGAAGACGGGATATACTTTACTTACACGGATACCGAACCGATTACTTTCAACCCGTTTTATACGGAGGATGGCCTGTTCGACATCGAGAAACGGGAGTCGATCAAGACGCTGATTCTGACTCTGTGGAAACGGGACGACGAACCGCCGTCGCGTTCCGAGGAGGTCGCACTGTCCAATGCCGTAAACCTCTATCTGGAGCATATCGGCAGACACCCCGAACACAAACCCTCCTTCAACGGTTTCTACCGTTTCGTAGGACGGGACTACCGCCGCCTGCTGCGCCAGAAAAACGTTCGGGAAAAGGATTTCGACATCGACAACTTCCTGACAGTGCTCGAACCCTATTATGAAGGCGGAGAGTACGACTACCTGCTCAACTCGGACAGGGAGCTGGATTTGCTTCATAAACGGTTCATCGTCTTCGAACTGGATAATATCCGCGATCACAAAATCCTGCTTCCGATCGTGACGATTATCATCATGGAGACCTATATCGGCAAAATGCGGAGGCTCAAAGGCGTGCGTAAGGTGATTCTGATCGAAGAGTGCTGGAAGGCTCTCACTTCGGCTAATATGAGTGAGTATATTCGCTATTTATATAAAACCGTCCGCAAGTATTTCGGCGAGGCGGTCATCGTTACGCAGGAGGTGGACGATATCATTTCATCGCCTATTGTCAAAGAGACGATCATCAATAACGCTGATTGCAAAATCCTGCTGGACCAGCGCAAATATATCAACAAATTCGATCAGATTCAGACCCTATTGGGCCTGACGGAAAAGGAGAAGGCGCAGGTCCTCTCGATCAACCTTTCGAACGACCCTTCCCGACACTACAAGGAGGTGTGGATCGGACTGGGAGGCGTACAGTCGGCCGTCTATGCCACAGAGGTCTCGGATGAAGAATATTTGTGTTACACCACTGAAGAGAGCGAAAAGGCCGAGGTGTTCGCTCTGGCTGAAAAGCTGGATGGCGATCTGGAGGCCGCGATCCGTCAGTTGGCCCGAAAACGTCGAATGAAATCTAATCCGCTATGAAAACCGTGCGTATAACTCTTTTTGTACTTAGCCTGTGCGCGTTTGCAGTGGCAGTCGTGTTTCTTGTGCGGGAACGCCGGAGAACCGAACGTCTCGATGCGGTTTGCGGGGTATGGATTGCCTCGGACAGCCGTTCCACTCTCCGGATCGATCGGTATGGAGGCAGATACCTGATCGTCGTAAAATGCCTTGACGGACATGGCCGTATTCGTAAAGTGTGCCACGAACTTTTCTACCGGGGCTGTATCGGCTATCGGAACGCCTCGGGCCAGCGGGTTGATCTGTTTACAACACCGCGTAAAGATGTATTGCTGATGAATCCTGGCGGTAGTTTCCGTCGTCTGTCTATTGAAACAAATCCTTAATCTTTTATGATTTATGGTAAAAAGAAAAAATGAAACCGGTGAGTTCTCCGGAGTGTTGGCCCTGATACGTCGGGGAATAGGACTCGGAAATATGTTTGTCGATAGGGTTACCTCATTATGCGAAGAAACCTTGAATGACCGGATTTGTGGCAGTTGGATCGCCCATGAGGGTAATCGCAATTTATTGATCCGGAAACAAGGATCGGGCTATACGGCTCTGCTGTGCGATACTTCGCGCTGTTATAAACAGATTGAGCGGGAGTTATATGTCGTCTTTCGGCGTGGCCGTCTTACGGTTCTCTCCGATGACGGTTCTTCAGGTAACGAGTTGTTCACCTATGATTCCCATACGGGTCTGCTTAAGGCCGGTACGCTAGGTTTGTTCGAAGCGGAGGATGAGGTATTGCGTCGCGCAGCATGTGAAACCGATTTTAACCGATTCCCTTATGACGAAATCTAAAAGTGCGACCGGATTCACAGCCGTAAAAAAGAGAACCGAACGCGTGCTCCTCTGTCTTTTCGTTCTGCTGTGCGGCACAAAGGCGAGTGCCCAATGGACCGTATTCGACCCGTCCAATTTGGTACAGAGCATCATCAACTCGACCAACGAGATGGTTGAGACCTCCTCTACGGCGGCCACGATGCTTAAGAACTTCGAGGAGACCGCTCGCATTTACCAACAGGGCAAGCAATATTACGACAAACTCAAAAATGTCAGCGATTTAGTTAAAAATGCCCGTAAAGCTCAACAATGCGTTTTGTTGGTCGGGGAAATTTCGGACATTTACATGGACGGTTATCGGCGGATGCTGTCCGACGACAACTTTTCGCAGAAGGAACTCTCCGCGATCGCATATGGATATACCCGGTTGTTGCAGGAGAGTACCCATGCCTTGCAGGACCTGAAGGAGATTATCAATCCTACGGAGATGAGTATGACCGACAAAGACCGTCTCGATGTTATCGAACGGATTTATGCTGAATTGCTGCGTTGTCGGAGCCTTACGGCGTACTACACGCGTAAAAACATTTCGGTATCCCTATTGCGTTCTCGGGAGAAAGATAATACGGAGCGTATCATGACCCTTTACGGGGGAAGCGAAGGAGAAAAGTATTGGTAAGAACTCTTAATAACAGACGGATATGTTTTTATCGCTTTCGATTCCCGACAATATGCATGCCTTGTTGCGGATGCTTTACGACGATATGATGCCTCTGTGCGGTCACATGACCCGCATTGCTTCGGCTATAGCCGGACTCGGCGCGTTGCTTTATATTTCTTATCGTGTCTGGCAGTCGATGGCTCGGGGGGAAGCCATCGATGTTTTTCCATTGCTGAGACCTTTCGCTTTAGGGCTGTGTATCATGCTTTTCCAACCGCTTGTATTGGGCGGATTGAACGGAATACTCAGCCCCATAGTAACTGGAGCACACCAACTGCTGACGGATCGTACGCTCGATATGCAACAATACCAACGGCAAAAGGACGATCTGGAACGGGAGAGCCTAGCCCGAAACCCATCTACATCCTATTACGTTTCCGATGAAGAGTTCGATCGACAGATCGGTGAATTGGGATGGTCTCCGGATGATCTGAATACGATGGAGAATATGTATGAGGAACGCACCTCTTTCAGCTTACGCTCGCTCTGTGTCAGTGCATTCCGCTGGCTGCTTGAGCAACTGTTCGAAATTGCGTCGCTCATTGTCGATATTATCCGGACCTTTTATCTGATCGTTTTATCGATTCTCGGGCCGTTGGTGTTCGCCATATCCACTTTTGACGGATTCCGGGACTCTCTGGTACACTGGCTCGCCAAGTATGTCAGTGTCTATCTCTGGTTACCCATTGCCGATATTTTCGGTGCGGTGCTGGCTCGTATCCAAACACTCTCCCTGCAGCAGGATATGGAACGTATGGCTGTCGATCCTTTTTACTTCATAGATTCCAACAACTCGATCTATATTCTGTTCATGGTTGTCGGAATCATCGGTTACTTCACTATTCCTTCGGTGGCGGGATGGGTCGTACAGGCTTCCGGTTTCGGAGCCTACAACCGCAAACTCAATGCGGCCGGGATGAAAGTTAAAAATTTCGTTACGGGAGCCGCCGGATATACATGGGGAAAGACAGCGCAGTTATGGAAATCTATGGCAGCCAAACCAACTTCCTCCTCTACACGAAACCCTTGAAGTTATGGAATTCAAAAGTTTGAAAAACATCGAAACCGGATTCCGGCAGATCCGCTTGTTTACGTTGGTCTTTCTTGCGTTGTGCGCAGCCGTGACCCTATGTGCCGTATGGCTGTCGTTTCGTTATGCTGAAGCTCAACGTGAAAAGATCTACGTGTTGGATCAGGGTAAAAGCCTGATGTTGGCTCTTTCGCAGGATCTTCGTCAGAATCGTCCTGTCGAGGCCCGCGAACATGTACGTCGCTTCCACGAACTCTTCTTTACTTACGGTCCGGAAAAGTCGGCAATCGAAGGTAATGTCAACCGTGCCCTGTTGATGGCCGATCGTAGTGCGATGAGTTACTATAAGGTGTTGATGGAGAAAGGCTATTTCAACCGCTTGATTGCGGGAGGCATTCTCCAAACCACGCAGGTGGATAGTGTAGTGTGTGATATGGATGTATATCCCTATCGGGCCCATACATATGCTACACAGAAGATTGTGCGCGAGAGTACTGTTACCGAACGGTCGCTTGTAACTACTTGTACATTGATTGATGCCGTACGTTCGGACGCCAATCCGCAAGGATTTCTGATCGGTGATCTGACTATTGTTGAAAACAAAGATATTCGTACGTATGACCGTTAAAAAATGGATGAAGGTTCCCTGTGCACTTCGGGACCATACTATGGGAAAGTTATCCTCATTATTCAAAGGATTTTCGCCTCGGCAGCACATGGTTGTGGCTGTAGGAATGATACTTATATTAGCCGGACTCTGCCTGTTCATACTATTGGGCGGAGCAGAGCCGGAGGCCGGGACTCCTTCCATGAGTACGGCGATCGAAATTGTAACCCCTGAAAATATCGAATGATGAATGAAAAGACGGAAAAGTGTTCTGTAGACCGTTCACAGACGGTAGTATCGGAGCATAAAGAACAAAAACGCACAGATCCGCAACGACAAGTACAAAAGAAAACTGCCGTTGCAGCTTTGTTGATGCTGGTTCCTTTTTGCGCTTTGATGTACCTGATCTTCGGCCATAGAGACACTAACGAGGGAGTTGGTACGGGTGGAATTAATACGACGATTCCGGACGGAAAGGTACAGCGAATCGAATCCAGTCGACAGAAAGCGGCTGAGAAAGTAGAAGCTGAAGCAATCGTTACAGAAAAAATGCAGCCACTCGGACAAGCAGTGTTGTTTTCCGAATCGGACAGTACATTGCACATCACGACGTCGCTGCCTGCAAGCGGTATTGATCGCTCGCAGGACGCCCATCGCGAAATGACCCGGCAAATCGAGTCATTTTATAACGAACCTGCGCCGGACCCGCGTACCGAAGAGTTGAAGCAGGAACTCGAACGACTTCGTAAAGAATTGGCTGCGAAAGAAGCTGCAGAAAGTATACCTTCCCCCGATCCAATGGAGTTGGTTGAAAAACAATATGCTCTCGCTACGAAGTATTTCGATATGTCAGAAAAAGAACAGGTGAAATTATCGAAGGTAAACAAGGATAAAAAAGTACCGGTCACGAAAGTTCGCCGTTCTGGAAATCAAATTGTATCGACACTGACCCGTTCTTCGGAAGATTCTGCGACAGCGGCAGGGAAAGCATTATCTCGTAGTTCAGGCTTTCACACTCCGGTAGGTGCTTCGAATGCTTTGCCCGCGAATGCCATTCGGGCCTGTATCGCAGAGGATCAGACCGTAAACGGAGATGCACGGCTGAAACTACGGTTGTTAGAACCCCTGATGGCAGGAGAAACGGAAGTACCGGAAAATACGGTACTTTATGCCGTAGGAAGGATCGAGGGACAACGCTTGTCGGTTATTGTTACTTCGATCGAGTACGGAGGCAGCATCATTCCGGTCGCTCTTACAGCCTACGATACGGACGGACAGGCCGGGTTGTATATTCCCAATACGGCAGAACGCACGGCTTTTAAAGAGGGCGCTGCCAATATCGGGACCGGCTTGGGTTCGAGCATATCTTTCGCTCGCAGCGCGGGACAGCAGGTCGCAATGGATGTTGTGCGCGGCGTGATGAGTGGCGGATCGCAATATATCGCTTCGAAGATGCGGGAAGTGAAAGTATCGGTTAAGGCCGGATACGGTATTCTTTTAATTTCTGAACAGTAAAAAATCGATATTATGAAACGTCTATTGTTTGTTGTGGCACTGACTGTTTTATTTTTTGTGGGAGTACAAGCACAAGCACAAGATACTGTCCGTACGTTTTCGCAACGTCAGGTTGTCGAGCCTTATCGGGTGGAGGTAGCTTTCAACAAAACGCTCCACATTCTTTTCCCCTCGGAGGTGGTTTATGTAGATTTGGGGAGTTTAGATTTGATTGCAGATAAAGCGGATGGGGCACAAAACGTTGTCCGCATCAAAGCAGCAAAACAAGATTTCACAGAAGAAACGAATTTCTCAGTCATTACAGCCGATGGATGCTTTTACTCTTTCACGGCAGTCTACTCCGAGAATCCGTCCCAACTCAATATCGAGATGGAAGACTGGTTGCACAAAGATCCTTATTCGGACTTTGCAAACCGGCAAATGTATATACGTCTCGATGAATTATCCGGGGAGACACCTCTTACGGTAAATCGTATCATGTATACGATTCTCAGGCGTAATGTCCGGGATATCAAAAGTGTCGGCAGTAAACGTTTCGGTATAGAAGTTCTGTTACGCGGAGTTTATGTACACGGCGATCTGTTCTATTTGCACGTGTCGATGCGGAATCGTTCGAAGGTGGCTTTCGACATCGATTACATACGTTTTAAGATTTGCGACAGGAAAACCGCACGCCGTACAGCCGTACAGGAAACTTTTGTAAATCCGGTACGGGTATTCGACGAGATTATGCGCGTGGATGCGGAAGGCATGATACGAAACGTATTTGTATTCCGCAAGTTTACGATTCCGGATGATAAAGTGTTGGTCATGGAAGTTTATGAGCGGAATGGCGGACGGCATCAGCGTTTCGAAATCGAAAACAGTTGTTTGGTCGGAGCACGAGAAATGGATGAACTGAAAATCGAATAGATGATACGAAAGATGTTATTCATTTTGCTGGCCGCAGCGGGAGTGCTGGGGCCGGCGACCGAACTTTCTGCTCAGCGGTGTCTATACGGACAGACAGGCATTCAGTTCAACGGGGGCCCCTGTGGCGGTTTTTTGTTGCGCGATAAATACGGAGCGTGGAGTTTTCATGCGAACCTGTCTGTTATCCGCTATGTCCGGAAAAGTCGTTATTGGGAGTTCTGTATCGGGTATCTGAGGAAGGACTACCCGTACAGGGAAGTGACGATCCCTAAAGAGCAGTTTACGGCTGGGGCAGGATATTTTGTTCCTATCGTGCGTGACCGCCGGGATAATTTTATGGCAATGACGGGAGTTTCCGGGCTATTGGGATATGAAACGGTCAATCGGGGCGAAAAGCGACTCTATGATGGAGCTGCATTGAAAAATAGGAACAACTTCATTTATGGCGGAGAAATCACTTTGAGCGGCGAAGCGTATCTGTGTGATCGGGCGGTGTTGCTGTTGATGCTAAGAGAGCGGATAATGGGTGGATCATCCGTTTCTTGTTTCCATACGTTGTTGGGTGCGGGACTTAGGATTATGATTTATTAAAAACGAAAAATATGGAAACCGTTATGGTAAAGACGATAGTGGCCGGTTGTATGGTCTTGCTGGCCACGCTGGTACTTTGGGCCTGTAATGACAAAATAGACGTACAGCAGGCTTATCCTTTTCAGCTTACTTCGTGGTATTTACCCGAAGAGATAGCAGAAGAGGAAAACGTTGAGATTCGTCTGACACTGACGAGGGAAGGGGATTTCCACGATGCGGAGTATTACATCGGGTACATCCAGATGAAGGGCAAAGGCGAAGTGACGGACGATGAGGGTACGTTGCTGGTAAACCGCGAGTTTCATGCGTTGAACGATATGGTCGGAGTCGATCGGAGTGATCCGTTACGCCAGGAGTTTACTCTGTGGTATCATAATCTGTCGGATAAAAATGTCGAGATACAGTTCATTGTTCGGGACAATTTTGGGCAGCAGGCCGAATTGGCCGTAAGTTTCGATGTCGGGCGGAAAGAACCGCAGACGGAATAAAAGCAAGCGCAGGGAAACTGTCGAATGGCAGAAGAATTTTCTTCCGCCATTATTGCTTTAAATATTTAGTTCTTTGTGTTTTAATATTTTATCGTTATATTTAGGGTGTATAAACAATCCCATTCAAAATGAAATACCATATTATCATCTGCGCCATCCTGAAAGACGAAACGCCCTATCTGGTCGAATGGGTGGAACATCACCTCGGTATCGGAGTCGAGCATTTCGTCCTGTACGACAACAACAGCGTGATCCCTGCCAAACAAACCCTCGAAGCGTATGTCCGGAAAGGAGTCGTAGAGGTTATCGACTGTCCGATAACCAATACCCCGCAGGTAAAAGCCTATTCTCATTGCCTTTTCAGTATGCACGACCGGGCCGACTGGATCGCATACATCGATATAGACGAGTTTATCGTGCTGAAAAAGCACCGGGACATCCACGCTTTTCTGGCCGATTATGACGAATATGCGGGAGTCTGTCTGAACTGGGTGATCTATACGGCCAACGGCCATATCGAAAAACCCGAAGGACCGGTCATGCAGAATTATACGGAACCGTTACCCTATGATTTTCCGGCGAACCGTCATGTGAAAAGCATTGTCCAACCCGCAGGAGTCGGCATTGTCGTTTCGCCGCATTACGCCTTATACAGCGATGACTATTATGCGGTAGACGAAAAGCACCGGCACGTTCCCGGAGCCTTCAGCGAATTCTCGAACGAGATCGCCCAGATAAACCACTATCAGACCAAAAGCTTCGAAGAGTGGCTCGACAAGGTGAAGCGAGGAATCGCGGACTCCAATTTCAACCGCCGGAAAGTCGAAGACTTCTGGCATTTCAATCCCCAGATGCTGCATTTAAAGCGGCAAGTCGAGCAGCAGTATCAGGATAAAATCCGATCGCTCAGTCGATAATTACTCTGATTTAACGATTTTATCGGTTTGAGAATTCCGTTCGCCTTATAAAGCGGACAGCAACTGTATGAACAACGGATACTATCTTTCAATGGTTTTCTGTTGTTCTTGGGTCATGTAATCCATATATTCGGATAAAGGTTCCAAGCCCATCTCTTTTCGGTATTCGTCCACTTTTGTCGAATCTATTAAATTATGTACTTCAGCTTTACCGTTTACGAACGTACATTGTGTTCCGTATTTCTGTACTCCGGTTTTCCGAAGCATCATCCGGTCGATCAGCAGAGCAAAGTTCCACGATCCAATCTCGCCTCGTTCTACGGCATCTTCCACTTGGTCGAAATATTTCTCCTGTATATCAAGCGGCGCATGTTGAAGAACGAGAAACATCGCGTTTTGCGCACCGACCGAACGCAGACTTTGTCCCCATATTCCATATTCGGATATTATATCTTCTATTTCTGTCAGATTAATACTATCGACCTTGATTATTTGCTGTCGAATACGTTCATAGTCGGGTGAATCCGGCGGTGTTCTCGTCCATTCTTTTCTCCAGATCTGATCTTTTTCGAAAACCGAGTCCAGCCGAATAGTCAAATAATTCATCAGTGAATCCGTTTTTTTGATACGCTCCAAACACTGTTTAAATTTAACTTCATCCAACGAAGGAAAATCCTTATTCTGAGATGCATGTTCATAATAAGAAAATCCTCTTTCCGCTGCCATATTTAAAAACATAAACGCAAGCCGTTCATGTAAAGTTCTTGCCGACACAACAGCCGCTTCATAAAGATGTACGGGATTTTTGGGAGATTTTTCCGAAAAGGCATCCAGATAAAAATCGAATGCTTGTCGATAATTTTGTACCTTAATCGCATTACGGGCAGAATCTACCCAGTTCTTATAACATGGATCACTCTTTTGCCCTGCTGCAGGGAAAAACGATGACAATAAGGACAAGAATACTACACACAAAAATATTATTGGTCTCATAAGATCGACTTTTTTTTGCCATTTATTCGTACATCTTTTATAATTACATTTTGCTGGTGCTGAGAATGGATCATGAGGATCCGTTATATAAATGCGACAATCCAGACACATATATCTGTATTCACAATCTTTACACTTTTTTATATCATCTTTTTTAATATACCATAAATCCGTAAATCCTTTTTTTTGAACAGCCTCCTTTAAAGAGCAAGTACTGATATGACCGAATAAAACTGGAGCGGATGGGCAGTTTTTTTATTTTACCCCGTTTGTCGACAGATACCCCGGTTCAATACCCCTCGGCCTACAACATCCCGACAGAACGAGAGCGGCCTCCAGCCACTCTCTCCGCTTCACGCCATCACTCGGAAATCACTCCGTATCTTCCTGCTTCAGATCATCTTCCATCTGAAAATAATTCCTCACGAAATAGACCCACAAATCCAGCTTGTCGTACAAATCGGTCGGGCGAGGAAAGGGAATATAGCAGTCCGGCGCAATGCCGATGTTGTCGATCGGATGATCCGGCAGGTCGAGCGACCGGGTCATCGGAAGAACCAGTTCGTATCTCCCCGACGGCAAAGTGTGGGGTACGGCATTGGAATAATCCAGTATCCCGGCCGTGTGCTCGTTCCCGAACAAAGTCACTTTGGCGCTATTTTTCGCAAACAGCAAAAATCGTTCGGCAGCCGAGGCATTCGACTTATCGATCAAAATACCCACCCTGCGCGGGTATGCATATACCGTATCGTAGACGACCGTATCCGATTCGCCCTGATCATACGGATGGATGACAAAACCGCCACGGTGCTTTTTCATTTCCCGGATCAGGGCTTTCGTCCAAGCGATACCTTCTTCACCCCCTACTATATCGCCCTCTTTCAATGCCGTTTCGAATTCCTCGATATTTCCCGCCGAAGCGTACCACTCCACACCTTTGAGTACGAAAGGATGGGTGTACAAAAGAGGAAGAAGCGCTTCATAAGCCGGA